>Ga0115006_10000950_pt1 | contig 17057 bp, 11 predicted proteins | sample ArcOceMetagenome_3_FD_88943 | JGI IMG/M metagenome (GOLD analysis project Ga0115006, IMG submission 88943) | Marine eukaryotic phytoplankton communities from Arctic Ocean - Arctic Ocean- Svalbard ARC20M Metagenome | ecosystem: Environmental > Aquatic > Marine > Oceanic | place: Arctic Ocean...
CCCAGCGCGAGCGCTATGCGCTCCTGCTCGATGCGCAGGGCGGCGGCCGCGCGGCAGCGCTCGCGCGCACGCGAGGCGTGCGCAGCCAGCAGCGCGTTGCCACCCTGCTCCTCCGCGAGCTGCGCGGCCTTTTCGAGGGCGATTTCTGCCGCTGTCAGATCTTGCCCCTCCCAGTGCAGCAGCGAGCCGAGGTTGTACACCATGAAGGCGTTTTGCGGGTTGATCTGCACCGCCTGGCGGAAGGCGACGAGCGCTTGGTCCGGTGCGCCTGACTGCCACAAGGCCTGCCCGAGGCTGCTGTAGACGCCCGCATCGTCGCCGCACCGGTCGATCGCGCGCTGGAACGCCGCCGCCGCCTCCGCCCACAGTCCCTCGCCCTGCAGCGCGCGGCCGGGCGCCTCCGGGTCGCTGCAATCAATGTCGATGTCGGACTGCCCGCAAACAAGCGCGAGCGCGAGCGCCAGATAGGTCGCCCGCACCACCAAGGCCCGGCTGGAGCTCCAGCGCGCCAGAGGCCGCGCTGTTCGTTCGGCCATGGAGGCCGAGGCCGAGTCTCCTTTGATCAACCACGAACAAAAGTGCATCCTCCTCCGTGCCGTTGGCCCGTTGGCCGGAAGCCAGGAACGGGAAGGAGGCGGGGCGGGGGGCACACGTGGTGTGCGCGGCGGCGAGATGGCCGGACAAGCGGTGCGCATCCACTGCAAGCGCGCGGCCGCCTGCCACGGCTGCTGGCGCCACTCCGCACGCTTGCGCCCCCGTCCGCTCGGCCGTCCCTCAGAAGAGGGGCAGCGCACGGAAAGGGCCCCGGCGAACAGCGCGGCGCATCTGAAGCGCGGCTGCCCTGCCCCGTCCCCTTGTGCGCCGATCACCCCTGCGATGCTGTGTTTGGCGCCGCACACCGTCGGCCGATCCGACGCGCGTGCGTCGGATCGGCCGACGGTGTGCGGCCCAAATCTCCGATCTGAGGCCCCGGTCCCGGTCTTATCGTGTACACCGCGCTTCTCTGTGTACAGTCGGAGGTTGAGGAGACCATGAAAAAGCTGGGGGCACACCCGGGGTTCATGGGCTACCTCATTGTGAATGCTGATGGCATTCCTATCCGAAGGTGTGTGTGCATGCTCACGTGTGTGCGAGCGGCTCTCAGCTGTTTGTGGCTTCCGGCCGCCGTCAGCCCGCGTGCTGTGCTTGCCGCTAGGCCCGCCAGTGCCTCCGCGTCTCCCTTTGGGTCTTGGTCGGCTGCGCGAAAGACTGCCTCACGTGTGCTTGCTCCCGCCCCCGCACCCACACCAGCTCGCTGGACCACCAGGAGGCAGTGCAGTACGCGGGGCTTATCTGCATCTTGTGCAACAAGGCACGCTCTGCTGTGCGGGAGCTTGACCCCTCTAATGATGTCACCTTCCTCCGTCTTCGATCAAACAAGCACGAGATTCTTGTCGCCCCAGGTCTCCTCTTCCACAACACCACCACCAGGGACGGGCGCAACAGAATCTCAGTGACAAGTGTTGTGTCAAAACGGGAAGGCGTAGTCTTGTGTATGCGCTGCGCGTGCTTCCTTGTGTGTGCTGGTGTCAGAAGAGGGCGCGCGAGAAAGCGTGCAAGAAAGCACGCGCTCGAGGTAAAGCGGGTGTATGCGTACCTTTCTTGCAGGTCTTGCGTCACTCCTCCCTGAAAATCAACACACAGCGCGCGTTGTTTCAATCCGCATCACGCCCGCTCGCACGCGCACACTTACACCACACCCACAATATCCACCCCCCCGCCGCCCCCCCTCTTTACCTCTCTGTCACACATGTGCACTGAGACACACCAACACTCGTGCACTAAATTCACATACGCACGCACACAATTTTTAACGTGCAGTCTACCGGTTTACACACTGGTGTTTGTGGATGCAATCCTGTGAACTTCTTACTTCTCCCAAGGCAGTTCGACTGCGCCCTACTCATTTGAGTGTGTATGTGTGTATGGTCGTGTGTGCGTGCAGACAAAGAGTACATATTGATGGTGATTCAAGCTCCACAAGTGAAGCCTCCCACTGAGAAGAAGAAAGATGATTCAAAATCCTGAACTGCGCACACTCCCTCGTGCTTGAAAGCATACGCAGAGGAGAGGGATTTGATGTTGTTTTGGACTCACTACGGGGTGCGATTGATTACTGTATTAAAAACACAAAAGATACGTAACACACAGGACTCAACTCTGCTGAAATCCCACCACTACCGGTACAATCAAGTCTGGTTCTTGCCACCCGTGCACCGCTTGCTACTTGGCCAACAACAGATGCCAGAACCTCCTCGTCTGCGTCATCATGCCAGAAAGCCCTTGTTTTTCGAAGGTTGCCGCACGCGACACAAATTGCCACCTGGACACTCCATCTGCCGAACGTGTAGGGGTAGGTCAGGGGGGATGGCAGCGCGTGAGCAGGAATCTCCTTCGATTGTTCGTCACTTCCACATAGCTTGGGGGTGAGCGCGTTAGTTGGCAGATAAAATGGCATACAGGAAGAGCGCAAACACAAGAACACAAATGGCCGTGTCGCGAATCCACCCAGAACCACAGTGTGAATCCACCCAGAACCACAGTGTCATCACACATAATCAGAACCTGACAGAGTGGTGGAATGATGCACATTTTGTAATTAGGCACCAAGGCGCGCGACGTAGCCTTTTCGATGCCACCGGATCTGCATAAGACGTGACTGTGTTATGCCCTTTTGCCCTGGCGTATCAAAAACTAGTGCTCGCAATCACTCGCACATGCACTCTCTTTTCGTGCACATTCACGCATGCACACACGCAAGTACGAACCCACGCACATACGCACACACGCACCGGTCAACAAAATCAGGATTGCTCTCCAGTACGCGATCAATCGATGTGAAGAATTGGAGAGCTAGTTCAGCAACGGTTTCACCGCCCCGAGCTTCATATAATAGTCCAAGATTCACAAGGGTTCCCGCCAGATTTCTCCCGTCCGGGTTGCCTGATACAAGATCGTACGTGCACGTGGTGAGAGACCGAGGCAGAAGTGCAGAAATGTTTTCAACGAGCAACGGCGTTCTGTACACTGAAACAGAGCTCTCAAACAAATCTCACCCATCCGAGGATTGGTCGCCCAAATTTGCAGCCAATCAGTGCTGTATTCTGCAGCAAGGCCACTGCGTGTGTGTTGTGTGTGTGTGTGTGTGTGTGTGTGTGTGTGTGTGTGTGTGTGTGTATGTCCCCCCACTCACACGATATCTTGCTACTCGTATCTTCAGGCAACTCTATGAAAAAGCCTATCCAATTGCGCATGTCCAGGCTCAGGAGGGAGCACACATCCATATCCGTGTAATTATTTTGATCATCATTTTTTCATGTAGATTTGGTGTTGTGCGAACAACTACAGTTTTGTTCGAACAACCCCAGTCGCAGGTTTGGGAGGGTCTAGAACCCACAGAAAATGCACTCACCTGGTTTTAGAGAAGTCAAAGCATTAAAAAGGCTTGAACTACAATGTAAACAACAGGGCATTATTAGGAGAATTTCATACGACCTCGCAAGATAATTGAAGGCCCCTTAATTTGTCATCTGTGAGATACGGGCTGGCTGGCACAGAAATTTAAGATCAACCGCGCAGAAATCGCTTACCTTAGGGTCTGACCTTCCTTCAGACAGGCTTTGCAGCTCTGTGTAGCGATGAATACACACCGCTCGATTTTGTCTAAGCCCCACTCGTCGGTAGCAATAAGGCATACTTTTTGATTGCGACCCGCGAGCGACACCGGTGGCTGCACGGAGGGCATACGGGAATTAATGTGCAGGTGGCGTCATTGCGAACCTATTAGGAGGGATTTCACGTGCGTCCGGGCGTTCATCCGCTCAGCGCAAAGCCAGCATGATATATGTGCACGGGAAGGTCAATTTTAAGATGGGCCAGACAGTAATAAAGCACACAGACCCATTCATGGGAAACGCGGAAGCAACAAAGAAGAGATGTCGAAACCTGGTAAGTGATTAGACCGCTCCAGGAATAGTTGTTGGCAATGTTGACAAAGCTTGAAGGGGAAATCAGGGACTCCGGATGCGGCTCCAAGACACGCGCACCCTCAATATCACCACCAGCTTTTGTGAACGTCCCATTGAACTCCATCACATAAACCTCGTACGAAAATTTCACTTTGTACCACACCGCAGTGGCGTACACCGGTATCCGAACAGTGCAGCCCGGATATGTCTTGAAACTCGTCCCAGCAGCTGGCGTCAAACCCTGAAGGTCTGCTTCGGAATTCGTCCAAGACAGTTCTGGTGCAAGTTGCCTCATCGCGCATTAGAAGGCTAAATCTGATGGGGCAGAGGAAAACAAAACATTGGGTACCTGGTCGAACGACTTGGATTTTTATGCAGCGGACTATATCGATGTTTGGGCCCAGGATGAAGATAGGAAGATTGCTGTTGCGAGATCGGAAGCACACTTGAAAACGAAGACCCACCTGCGAAGTAGTAGATACTCTGACTCAGCTCTCTGTGTGAACTTCAGTGTTTGCCCACTGAAGGCAATGCCTGCACTGAACCATGATTAAATCCTCTGCTTTAAAAACTGACAGCAACCGGCCCTCCAGCTACCACTTGATTTAACACTTAATTTCCGGGCGGGTGGAAATATGCCATGCAAAGATATGGGCAAAAAAAGCAGGCGTATCACGGGAGGGGAGGCTGCCTGCTGGGGATCAGGGGTCATTTCAAACATGCGAGTGCCAACATTGGCTACACCTCCGTCTTTACCCGAATTCACAAGCGGCTGCAGGCTGGCCTCCACGGGAATGCCTGTGGATCACAGTAGCCCAGAGAGGCAAAAGATTATCAAACGAAATCAGAGTGTCCACGCCCCGGCGAGATAGAGTGAGACAAAGCACGCGCTGCTGCCAACACGCATCGTTAATTGGGTAGCCAGCAATCGCAGAGATCAGATGCAAACCGAGGACAAATAGTCTTACCTTGATCAGAATCCACCATCACATCGACCTCGTCCGTGATATCACCATCAAACGCACGAATGGTAAGTGTCAGCATGTATCCTACTTGAATCGGCTGCACCGACCCCTCAGCAGGCGTCACTGTGTCATCCCACGCCACTGGCACGATAGGAGTGGCGAGCGCCGTTGCGGAATACACGGATGGTTCACCATAGCCAGCCAAATTTGCTGCGAACACTCGAGCGTAATATCTACCCGGCTGAAGGAGCTCGCTAGATAATGCGCGAGCAGAACCACCGGCGACAGATGTATCGCTGGGCCCAAGTGCATTGAATAAATTATTGAATCGACTAAACTCTACCTTGTAGTTGATGATGGGCACAGGCGGGTTCAATGCGCCTGTGAACTGCGGACGCAGCCACTGAGCATACAGTCGATTGGTGGTGCCTGATCGGAGCAACGTGGCACGCGGCGGCCCCGGAAGGCTAATTGCTCGGACAGCACTACCATAACCTCCCTTTCCATAGCCAAAGATTCCGCGGTTGACGGTACCAGCTTGCACGCGAACATAATAGATGAAACCTTCTGCCAACTTGGTGGACTGGACCTTCAAGGGCAGTCCGCCAAGCAATGTGTTACCTCCAACATCGGTGTCGACCACAATTTCTTGCACAACTTGGTCAAATCGAAGTGAAGACGCCGCAAACGTAATCTTATATTTGGTAATGGGGTTTCCGGCGTCGTCAAGCGGGGGCTTCCACGTCACTTGAGTACACCGGGGATCTGGGGCAGGCCAGTTGGCTTTGCAATTTTCGTGAACAAGATCCAACGGCTCTGATGGCCGTCCAATATAGGCATCAGGTAGCAGACCTGTGGCAATTGAGGCACCATCCGGAGTGAGCACCGAGATATTGTGGGGCCCAGTCGGGAATACTTGATCTGCAACCTTGACATGGCTGATATTCACTGCAATTATGACGCCTGGAGACACGATAGTTGTTCCGTTCACACGTTCGACTCGTACTTGAGTCGTGAGGCCCACGCGGCTGCTCGCGGTGAGGTTGAGCGGAGTATAATTAGGGTCTTCGATGCCGTCATATGTCACTGTGGCTTTGGAAGTGCCACCAACATTGAACGTGTACGCTTGTGGAAATCCAAGCGCGATCACCGAATTCTCAGGTAGCACTGAGTCTGAGGAATATTGCACCTTCACTGAAACACCAGTGCCGTTGAACAAGGACTGCAATAGAACGTCGCCATCGCCAACGGGAAAGGGTTCGATGACATTCGGGGAGATGAAAACGCCGGGCACTGAAATTGTTTCAACCATTGCACCGCTGGCAAGCTGCGTTTTGAGTTCAAAATTTCCTGATAGTTCAGATGTTGCGCCCGGAGCTGGACGCGCTACCATGTTACGGATGTTCGTAAGAGTAAACTTGACCTTATTGAAGGCTGCCAGAAAGTCATCTGAACTCCCACCCACACCGACCGTTACAGATCGAGCGATCTTGTCCGAAGCAACGATGCGAGCAGGTGTCACATACTCGTTTGCAAAGCGAACCAAGGTAGCATCCGTCACATTGGATGGGGAACCATCGTCTACGTCGAACCCGGGGGGAAATATGACGATTACGTTGCCGTTGGCCTGTAACGTGTTAGAAATGGAGACCATGACCTCCACTGTCACCCTCGTTGCAGATCCCAGCATTGCAGGCTTCACCGTTCCGTCTGCTAAATCACCGATTATGAGCGTAGAACCCGGCACATTCCGGTTTTGCTCGACTAGGGATGAACCATCAGAAAGATATGTATTGATCTCAAAGTTTCCGGAGTAGCCGCCCGCCAGATTTCGAATCTGGCTAATCGTGAAGCTAAATGTCCCCCGTACGTATCCCTTGATCTTTCTGTCGTCTCCAAAACCCGCCAGCAAAGCACCAGGCGTCACTGTTTGAGGAGTTCGCACGCAACTCTGGTAAGAATTCCCTGGCTCTTGACAGATGAATGTCGAGTTTGTCAGGCCGTCAGGATTTGCTGGAGTCGGCAGTCTTGTATCAATTTGAACGTGAACAATGCCATTCGGGGTGTCCGTGTAAACCACTTGCATGTCGGCCTCAGTATTGTTGAGCTTCGACGTAAGCACTCTGGTATTGTCACCATCATTGATACGAAACGAGCTGGGGAGTTTTATTTCGACAATGCCGGTCCTCGGCAACCGACCACGGGTTTCGACGTAAACGTTTACTGTTGTACGAACACCTGCATTTAGAGATTGTGGAACAGCAGTTGTCTTCAGTACACCCTGGATCTTCGAGTCCAGAGAGATGACTGGCAGCACAGGGACAGAAAGATTTTGTTCGACAACTGAGACGGTGTCTGGGAGAAGAGCCTCGATCTTGAAAGGGTCCAGGGGCCCAGCGTGCATATGCCGCAAGTTGGTGATGTACATCTCAACAAACTGCGGTTCCTCCCATGAGTCACTGCGTCCAGTAGCTGCAACTTGCGTGATGACCGTTCTTGCTCCTGCGTCTGTCCTGATAACGTATTGAAGCGGAATGCGAAAGTGCGTGAGACGCGACACTGCCATCTTGGTCTGAGGCTCAGCAAAGTCGCAGTAGACATCATTCAATTGAATGCCCTTGGGAAATGTGACCCTAAACGTTGCAGATTCGGGAAGAATCCCATTGAGGTATATTCTGATTCGGTAGGCCCCACAGCGCCCTGCAACTGGCATTCCAAACGTGGCCGTCAAAGTAGGAGATTCTGAAAACATTACTGATACGTTTGGCCAGAAATGAGACGGGACAAGAACAGGCCCATCAACATCCATTGCCTGCATTACTGTCGAGACGCCATCGCTCAGCAAAAGGGTCAGATCGAATCCATCTTTCGGGCCTGCCCACAAATTCCGCACGTTGTTGATTGTGACACTTATGTTTGCCCCAAGGGCGAGATTTGAAGTCCCATCTCCCGGCAATTTTACTGTGACTACCCCGCCGACAATGGACAGAACTGTGATATTACATGGGTTGGTGCATTGCCCATTTTCGCAGCATTGCGACGAAGCAACCATCGTTGTAGTTGGCAACGATGCTCCGAACCCACTTGGTAGCGTGATTCGTAACTGGGCATTGTTTGGGATGAATCCAGTCGTACCAACAGAGACTTTGACCGCATTCTGCTGTCCCGCCCTGTTCTCTGAAAGCACGACCGAACGGAAGGGAAACATTCCCGTCGTAATGCCGACAGTCACGACATTTGCCTCGTCGATGACTTTTTCCACATCAAAGAAACTGGATTGGATGGTGTATGATCCTGTGGAGCCTGCACCTGGATTGACAATGCCGCCAATCGTGAAAGAAACACCGTCTGTCGCATCTACTGCCTCCGTCGAGTTGGCAAGTGCCCCCAGCTGAATGATGATTGTCAAGCCAGAGTACGACAGCGTTGGCACCCCCGTCTTACCGAGCCCATTATACCCTAGCAACGTTGGCGCATACAAATAGTACCCAAAAGGAAAGATTATCCGAAATTTGCCGTTTCCTGGCACAGTTCCCGTTGTGCTCATGGTGAACGAGTATTCTGCAATCTGGCGTGCGGCATTGTCTGAAACTGTCACCAGCACGTTCCTGAGGGCACCCTTTTCAACCAGTATGCCGGGAAGATCCATTCCAGCGTCAATCACGGCGTTACTCCCCGACAATGTGCGCACTCTGAAAGTACCGGTGGTGCCGGAGTAGGGATTCCGGATTTTCGTGAGCTGAAATGATGCGCGAGTGAGCGGTTGGATTGGCGTAACAGAGAACCCAAGGGCGCCAGCTAGGACGAGTGTGACTTTTCGCTCAGTTTCGCTGATGCTCGAAACGTATACCGCATTCTCTTCGCCCAAGTTTGTCTGGTATATTGCTACAGTGCTGCCCATGGTCAGAGTGAACCCGGGAGGAAAGAATATCTCGATACGTCCGTCTGCCGGTATCCAACCACGCGTGGTGAGAGTAACCACAACGTCTGTCTGGACGCCTGCTGCGGGGTTGATGAGCCGGAATCCGACGTCGGAGCTGGAAAAATTGTTTGTCACAATCTCTGGCAGCGGAGCATACCCCGTGTGCCATGCGGACCCGTTGGCACGCAGCAGGCTAACTTCCACGTTTGCCACGGGGAGCCCTGCGTTGGCATACGGGTTCCGAATGTTAGTAAAGTCAAATTGATATCCGGCCTCGGCGTCTGCGCGGGTCGGAGAGCCCATGGAGCCGAATGTTATCGTCAGCAGCTCTCCTACTGCAACAGTTCCGTTCATCTTTGTCTGGACCGTAAAGGTCGGCATTCCAGTGCCGTGCGCAGGCTGAATCGCTTCCGTGCCCCCCGCCGTCACGACGGGGACGATCGACGTTGTCCCGCCGTAGTCGAGCAAGAACCCCTCGCGCTGGGCAGGCAGCAACACGGTCACCCGCGCATTGTTCGGAACCTCTTCGCTGACGGAGAAGCCGACACGCAGGTTCCCAGAGGAGGCGGCAAACGGACGGGAAATGTTTGGATTCTGGCCCTCAGTCCACAGCGCCACCCTGGCCCCGCAAGAGCTGCCCCCCGTGACGATGCTGTAGCCCCCTGCCGTGCTGCACGACCCCCCAAAGCCGCTGGCGCCGCCTGGCAGACAGCAGAGCGCGTGGCACAGCACCAGCAGCGGGCCCGCAGCCACGCCGTCCGCCAGGCGCGGCGGCCTGCCGGGGCCCCGCCGCCCGCAGGGGCCCGCTCCGTCGCCAGTCTGCCCCCCCCGCAGCGCCCGCGCCCACCCGCAGTCGGGCGGCGCGGCCCGCGGCGCGCACGGGCGCCCGCTTGCACGCTCGCCGCCGCGGCCTGCGCGCGCCCGCGCGCCGGTGTGGGCCCCGCCGCGCGCTGCGCTGCACCGGCGGCCCGGCGCGTCCGCGCACGGACAGCCGTCTGCCAGCGGACCCGCGCTGGCGCCCGCGATTCCGATGCCCCAGAGACCCCGCCGCGTCGCGCGGCCGCCGTCCCTGGGCATCGCTCGCCCCTCTCAATCCACAACTGCCCGGCAGGGCGAACCGTGCACACCGGCCGTCACGGGCCATGCGGCCGTGATGGGGGTGGTCACGGCACAGCTGCCGCACAAAATCACGCGCCCTGGCAGAATAAGACACATTGGCATCAAATCGGGGGGCGCGCAGGCAAATGATGCACACGTGTACAGAATTCGACGTACCAGCTCTTTTTTGTACTGGCACGTTGACCCCACTGGGTGGTTGCAGGGATCGCAGGTGCTTCGATTCCGCTTTGGGGTGCTTCGAATCGAAGCCCTCAACTTTTTTTTTTCGGACTACGGCGGAGCCTCACGCCACCCGCCGCCGGGTGTGCAGAGACGCGAGGCGGTTCGGCGGCGGCCGAGCAGCGGCCGAGCAGCGGCGGCGGCGAAGAGTATGACCAAAACCGTGGCCCCGGGCGAGGGCGCCCTCGAGCGCGCCATCGCCCTTGTCCGCCTGACGCAGGGGCGCGTGGACGAAGACCACCTGTCGTCAGCGCGGCAGAGGCACGCCGCGGCGAGCCTCCACGCCCGCGCCGATTCCAGCTCGAATACCCCGACCACGGTGGGCTCCCTGGCCACGGGCGTGCGCGCGTGCCGGTGTGGGTGCGTCGCGTCTCGGCGAGTGTGTGACGCGGGCGCGCTGCGGTGTGCACGCCTCAACAGGTCGGGATCATGTTTGAAGAAAACCCGAAAACACGGACCGTTGTCGTCAACAACCTCATGTTTGGCGGGTATCGTGCCCGGCTTGTCTGTGCCTTCCCGCGGTTGCCCGCTGCGGGCCCATGCGACTTGCGCTGTCCTCTGACTTGACACTGAGCGCGCCGCAGCCCCGCATACCTGAGCAAGCAAATCGCAAAGGGCGATTGCATCTTGCGTGTGGACGGGATGGAGCTGCTTTCGAGCGAGAACATCCAGACAGCCTTGGAGGGCTGCCAGATCCCAGGCACCACTGTGACGATCACGATCAAGAAGGCTGGGTCCGGCGGCGTCGTGGACGTGGAGCTGGTGCGCATGCTGACGGCCGAGATCGCCGACAAGAGGCGCATGTTTGACCTCTTCACGCGAATGGAGTGCCGCGCGAAGCAGCACAAAGATGATGCCACGCTGAAGGACGTGGAAGAGGTCCTCTCAATCTGGACAGGCATGATGGAAGAGGAGCAAGAAAAGGACGCGAGGTATGAAGCCTGCATGCAAGCAATGCAGGCTGACTGCAGCACGTGGCTGGAGGAACTGAGCTCCATCCTCGAGAGGCTGGACCAGGAGTCAGAGATGCAGAGCCGAAAAGCCGAAGTTGACAGGGAGCTGTTGAGTACTCCGCGAAGCGTGCCAGAATCCGCCCTGCTGGCGAGGTCCGAGGACCTCCGGGCGGACATGAAACTCGCAGAGCTCATCAGTTTTTGCGAAAACCTGTGCGCTGAACTCACGCAGAGCATTTCTGCAAACGTCACGGCGACACCAAGCACCAAATTCAGCTCGAGAAGGAAAATATCCAAAACGACGGTAATGGAAACTAGTAGACTGCGCGTGCCATTGCATGAATTCAACAGACTTGGTGACCATGTCGTGTCGGTCGCGTGCAGATCGGCGTGATGCTCCACGGCGTAGTTATAGACCACATGATTGAGGGCGGCCCTGCTCACAAGTCGAATCAGCTGGAGCCCGGCGACCGCGTCTTGAAAGTAGACGGCAAGGACGTGACTGAAGATACACTGCCCGGCATGGTCATCGGCTCAGATATGCCGGGCTCGATCGTTACTCTCACCGTGCAAAAGGCATCTGATGAGGTGCGTCTGAGGCGTGGATGCGTGCGTGAACCTCTTTTGCGCCTGCTGCAAACCGCCTTACGCGCGATCAGAAGCCGGCAACGCAGCAGCGTTTCGCTTCATCCATGTGACCGAATGTGATCCCCTTTTGCCGACTGTGCCACGAGCAGGGCAAGAAAGACGTAACGTTACGCCGCATGGCGCGTGAGGCAATGGAGGATCAAGTAACCATGTTTGAGCACTTCACGAGTATCAAAGAGGGGGCGGCGGGGCAAGATGAGGTGGTGGCATGCGTAGATGCGTGCATGGACCATTGGTTTGGAATGCTCAAGGTTGCCCACGACCATGAGGCGGTGGTGGCAGCTAACGTTCGGCAAATGCAAGATAAGAGCATGCATGATGCCGCGCGGCTGACAGAGGCCTTGACGAGGATGCGCGAATTTTCATCCGATCGGCAGCAACTCGAGGAGCTATGCAGCGACACTGAAAAAAGACTGGAGGCCAGGATGGATGAACTTGTTTCGCTGAACCAAGATTTTATCAAGATACGGCAGCAAATCTTGGACAAGGCCAAGCTGGTTGTGAAGCAGGAGCGCACCGCAGCTCAGCAGGCAATGCTGGAGGCACAGGACGTAGCAAGGAAGGAGGCCGAAGAACTCAAGAAGTCCGCGCAAGAACAGGGAGAGGCGCTGCGTGCCGAACTCCAGAAAGCCCGCTCGGAGGCTCAGTTTGCGTTGAAGCAAGCAACCAGTGATGCTGAAAAACAGTATGCTGCTTTCAAAAAGGAAAAGACCGATCTTGAACGGCAACTGGAGCGTTGCAAAGCAGATTTACGGCAGAAAGTCCAAGAAGTGCAGGAGCTTGGTTCAGATCTGAAGCTTAAGTCCTCGCAGATGGACTCGCTGAAGCTGCAGCTGGAGGACCTCAAGACGAGGCTGAAGGACGATGTTGCTGCCAAGCAAGCTGAGATAGACGACAAGAAAAAAGATCTTGCTGGTTTGCTGCAAAGTCTCACAGAAAAGCAAGCCTTTGAAAAGAGCATCCTTTCAGAACTGAAAGAATCGTCTAACACTCTTGGACAGACGCAACAAGAATTGCGGAAAGCACAGGAAGAATGCGCAGATATCAGGTCGCAGCTCACAACTGCGCTTGCTCGTTCCGATTCGCTGCAGAGGAGTAGCGAGGCTACCATCCAAAAGTTGCAGGGGAGCGCACAAGAGGAAGCTGCACGAATGAAAGAGGAGGCTGCACGACTGAAGAGCAATCTACAGAGGCTGACGAGTGATCTCTCTTTGTCCGATACCCAGAGGAAGGCGTATGCGGAGGCACAGCTCAAGGGCAAAGCTCGCGCGATTGTTAATAGAATGAGAAACTGGATGTTTGCACGTGTGTTTGAGCGATGGCGTGAAAGTGCAGCGGACAGAAGACGAATGACGGCCAAGTCGATGAAGGTGGTAATGAGGATGAAAGCCCTCGCTCTTGTTGAGTGCTTTGTGAGATGGCATGATCATACCCTGACGGCGATTCGGCTCAAGACTACTGCGCGCCAAGTTGTGCGGCGGCTGTTTAACCTCAGTCTCGCAAGGGCTTTAGATCGCTGGTCACTCCGAACTGCAGAGGAAAAGGAGCTAAGAGGCATTCTGCGCAACGTAATGACTCGCATGATGAATCTTGCGCGTGTAAGGGCTTTTGAGAGCTGGATCGAGCACGCTGCAGAGCAGAAGCGGTTGAGAGACACTGCTCGTAGGGTGTTGCTGCGTTGGGTTCAGCGTTCTCTTGTGATTTGTTTCGAAGGCTGGCAAATGTATGTACTGGAGGAGAAGCACAACCAGGACGAAGAACGTGTTAAGCAAAATGAGCAGCGTCTGCAGGAGGAGACCACCCAACAGAAGACAACAGTGACACAGCTCAGGAGCCAGCTGCAGAATGAGCGGGCGGAGTGGGAGGCAACAAAGAAGGAGCTAGAATCGAAGGTCGAGACGCTGACGATTGATCTGCAGGACAAAGACGGAGAGGTGCAAATTGTCAAAGTGCAGACTTCTCGTGCACAACGGGCCGTCATGGATACGCAGAAGAGGCTCGAAGATACCGCAGCCAAGCAAGTTCAGGTCAAAATCAACAGTCTTTTGTCATGCTTTGTGATTTTGCGCGTAGATACCCTGTTGCGTTGTACGCGAGGTGTTGCTTCTCGTAGCCTCGCATATCCTAGCAGAAAGCTGACGGGAAAAGGCGCTGGCAGCACCGGGAACGTACTGTCGACAAGCTTGCGCAGCGTCTGCTTCGGAAGACAATCCGGGAAGAGTTTGATTCTTGGCGAGAGTTGACCAGTTTTGGCCACTTCGAGCGCCGGGTGGAGTGGCTTGAGGATAACCTTGGTGAAAGGGAGCGACTCCTGCAAGAAGCCGCACAAAAGTTTACGGAGACGGAGGCGAGAGTCGAGGAGCTGAGGCAAGACCTGCATTCCAGGACTTTAAAGCTGCGCGAGGAGGCAACCAAAACGGAGGAGACGCTCGCGCAGCACTTGCACAAGTCGGCTGCTGAGTTGACGGCGAAGCAAATGGACATTGAACGCCTAAACGCAAGCCTTGAGGCGGCCATTGCTGCAAAGGAGACGATGAGACACGACTTTAATGCAATGAACGACGAATTGACGGAGTATCGCTTCAAGCTGGGTGAAAAAGGAATCAAGCTCACTCCGCGAGGGAAGCACATGTCATTTGCAGACGAGGAGCAAGACGAAAAGATGCGATTTTCGGCGGAGCAGAAGTACCTGAAGTCTAAGAGTGATGCCCGCGGTGGCAAGTACTTCATGTGCTGAGGCCAAGGAGGGATCAAGTGCCGAACTCATCCCGTTTTCCATGAAGCCACGAAGGGTTTTGTTGGGTCGACCAAGTCGCGCGCAGGACAGTGCTTGACGTTTGCAGCTGTTGTGCAATAAAACGTGCGCTGTTGTGTTCCTGGACTTATGCCCTGCTCTACTTCCCCCTCCGCCACCCCGGAAGAACATCCCGCACAACATTACCAAAAAGCTTGAGGTTCACTTTCCAGATGGCCACCACATGGCCAGAACACATTCCCCTTTCCCTTTACCACCGCGAGTGAAGCCTATATTTTTTGCCCTTGGGCGGCCTCTATTGGAAGGAAACCAATCAGGGGAGTTTAGCCTGTTGCGCTCATCCACTGACGAAATTGCCAACCGCGCCCAAGAAGCGTTGTGCCACCAATTTAATGATGAGCGTGTCAGCACACAAACGTGGTGCCATGCGTCAGAGGACGTGGTAGAGGTAGGTGCAAGAGAAAAAGTCTCTCTCTCGCGCGCGCACACACACACGCTTTCTCTCTCTCTCTCTCTCGTCGCGCAGGGCTCGCAGCAGCGAAGCGCAACATAGCCGTGACCATCTCATTTCCCCGCGGATGCGCCGAGCGCGGTGATGCCGCCCATCTTGCCGAATGCGTCCTCAAGCTTTAGGCTTCTTGCGTTTGCCTCCGCCACCTCCTCCGCCACCCTCTCCCCCTCTTTTCCGCACGTCCTTTGCTGATGAAGCAACACATGTTTTGCACATTCCGCACCCCCCGCACCCCCCTTCCTCGTCAGAGTCACTGTCACTGTCCTCGCCCCCCCCCTCTGCCCCGCTCTCCTCGTCCCCCTCCTCCTCGCCCCCCTCCTCCTCCGCTGCCTCGTCCTCCTCCCCTTCCCCCTGCAGCTCCTCCTCGCTTCCCTCCACCTCCTCCTCCTCCTCACTGTCGTCTTCATCGCCGCCCACCTCTTCCTCCTCGCCCTCGCCCTCCTCCTCGCTCTCCTCAGCACGCCTCGAAGCAAGGGAAGTCTTCAACCTCTTGACCAACTCCTTTTCGGCCTTGGCACGCTCGTCAGGGTCCTTCTTCAACACCCTGATTTCCTCAGGCGAGAGCCCGTTCTTCCTGCACCCGGCCTCCAACATCTGCACAAGTCGCGGAGGGCCCTTGGCGCCCCCCTCCTCCTCCTCTTGTGCCGCAACGCTCAGGCAGCTGTTACCATCGTCGTCCACCAACAGCAGGAGATCGCGCCCGCCCACACGCAAGAGCAGCTCGACGACCGGGCAAGCGGCGCTGCCGCTTTGCGCCGCAATCAGGAGGCAGGAGGTGTTGTCATTCAGGGTCTGCATGAGCAGCTCGCGCCCACCCGCCTCTACAAGCACTTGCACTACTTCTCTGTTGTTGAGCATTACCGCGGCAGACAGACAGCTCCACCCGTTTCGATTCAGCTTCGAGAGCAGCCTGCGGCCGCCCGGCGCGGCGAGTAGCGCCTTCACGATCTCCACATGGCCCTGTTCGGCCGCGATGTAGAGGCAGGTATAACCGTTGTTCTTGGCGAGCATCATGAGATCCTCGCCGCCGGCAGCCAGCAGAAGCTCAACAATCTCCAGATAGCCCTCCTCAGCTGCTGTGTACAGGCAGCTCACACCCTGCTGGTCGCACTGCATCACAAGCGGCTCGCGCCGTCCGTCGCCGCGCTCGATGAGCGCGCGGTCAAGCTCAAGCAGCGCCCTGACGACCGGCACGTGCCCCTCGAGCACAGCCACGTGCAGGCAGCTCAGGCCCTGGTTGTCGAGCTTCGCGAGCAGCTTCGCCCCTCCCCGTTTCAAGAGCGCCCGCACCGCCTTGACGTGCCCCTCCTCGGCGGCCGCGAACAGGGCGCTCGCGCCGCTCTCGTCGGCCGCGTGCACCAGCCTGCGACCGCCCGGGGCATCCGCGAGCAGCTTGACCATCTCTGCCTGCCCGCGGCTGGCCGCCACGTGCAGGCAGGTGCGCCCGTCCTCGGCGTGCGTCAGACGCGCCAGGAAGTCGGCATGGTCCCGGCACGCGCTGTCGACCTCGCCCTTGACAAAGACGCACCGCGGGCAGCCCAGCGGGAGCAGCGCCCGCACGTCCTCCACGCTACCCTCTTCGGCCGCGGCAAAAAGGCTGCGCGTGGCCATATTCGCGTGTCGCGGCTGCGGGGATGGAGGGATGCGACACGGAGAGCGTTCTTCACGTGCCGGGAGCGTTCGTGAGCGACGAAAAAAAAATAGTTACCAGTTAGGCGGAGGGCGGGGTCCCGTAATCCGGTGTCTTTAAAATAAAATGGGTGAACTGAACTGAACCACAAAGGGGCATTCACTGGGGCGCGTCGGCGAGAGCGCAGGCGCCTGTGTCAGGGCGCGCGAGGGCATCGCGCCATGGGCAAAGATGCCGCGATTGACCGCTGCGTCGAGATCCTGCTCGCGCACGCCGGGCCGCGCAGAGTGTTGTCCCTGCTCAGGCTGCTCCTCTGCGCCGGCGTCAG
>Ga0115006_10000951_pt1 | contig 17057 bp, 11 predicted proteins | sample ArcOceMetagenome_3_FD_88943 | JGI IMG/M metagenome (GOLD analysis project Ga0115006, IMG submission 88943) | Marine eukaryotic phytoplankton communities from Arctic Ocean - Arctic Ocean- Svalbard ARC20M Metagenome | ecosystem: Environmental > Aquatic > Marine > Oceanic | place: Arctic Ocean...
GGGTCCGCTCCGTGCAGCTGTGCCCAGGCTCAACCATGGTGCCGGTGGCGGACGGATCGCGGCGCCCGCGGCGGCTGGCAGGCTGCAAGCGCCCGCGGAGGAGGAGCTCCGTTTTGAGCACCGAGCTCCGTTTTGAGCACCGCAGAAAGTTTACATGGCGGTGCGCGTGGGCAGGGCCACCCAGAGGAGTGATTCTGACGGCGGCGCGGCCTCCGTGCACGGCATCATCGGGTACGTTTCTGCTGGCCTCCCGTCTCCGGACCCTGGCTGGCATGGCAGCAGCAGCAGAAACAGAAGCAGAAGCAGCGGCGGCCAGGAGGCGAGCTTGAAGAGTGTGCATGGGGAGCGTGCGGTGCAGGCCGCGGCAGCTCGCGTGATATTACGATGCCTGGTGAAACTGACTGAGTGCCCGCCATGTCCCTCTGTGCTCTCTTCACCCTGTTTCCGCACCCGCAGCCGCCCCGGCGCCCCGGTGAACCTCGCCGGCACGTACAGGGGCCAGTACAACATGGGCCCCCTTTCCCCCCACTCGGACCCGTACTATGTCTACGCTGAGGGCGCTCGCCCGGGCATGGTGGCCGCGTTCAACTAAATGCAGCCGGGGCTCTTGTGGGACACGTCGGTCTCGAGCAAAGCGGGCGCATTCGCATGGCGTGCGCAGCGCGGCGATTCAATGGGTGTCTGCCTCCACTGCGGACGGGCACCCGCGGGGAAACTTGAGAACTTATTCTATCTGATTGTGCACCCTGGCACGGCGTGACGGGGTGTGCTGCGGTGCCGCTCGGAATCAAGGGGGTGGGCGCGGGGTTGGGGTTGCCTGTTCCGGCCGGGTGTGTGATTTGCACGGCAAGTAGCTGGGGGTGTAATGGAAAAGCTACAGTCACACCCGTGTGCGTGTGCGCGCGAAAACGCCGAGAGTGCGAGGGTCCCACGCGCATGACGCGCTGATCAGGCACGTTCCCTTTTCTTGTTTTTGCGCAAGCCTTGCTGTTTGGGCAGAGAGTTCCAGTCGTCTTTGTCCCCTGGGCGCTTGCGACCGCCGCCCCCGACGTGGTCCTTCCGGGGAGGGGCCTCTGCGGGCTCCGTGTGCTGTCTTGCAGCCGCCCGCTTCTCTGCTCGCGTGCGCGTGTCCTTTGGCTTCTTGGGCGCGGCCGCGGCCGCGTCGGCTGCCCGCTGCGCGGCCGACTTGGGTGGCTTCCTGTGCTCGCCCCACGTGTGCCCCTGCGCCCCGCGCTCTTCCCTTTTTTTGGCCAGCTTCTTCTCCCTTTTGCGCTGGTTGCGGGCCTTGAGCTTGGCGACCTGGGCCGCCGTGCGGAAAAACTTCTTCTCGCCCTGGTCGTAGACCCGCTGCTTCTTGGCGTGCCCCTTGCTGACCATGTGCAGCTGGAGCTGCTCCAGGTTGAAGAAGGTCTTCGAGCACAGCCCGCACTGCACCGGAAACGCAATCGCGTCCGGGTCCACCGCGGCGTCTTCTGCGGCGTCGTCCTCGTCGCTCTCCCCGCCGCTGCTCGCGCCCTCGCCGGCCCGCCCAGGCCGCACCCACCGGAGCCCCGCCTGCACGGCATCCGCCCCGGTCTTCTGCCGCTTGCCCGCGCGCGGCCCGCCCCCGCCCCCGCCGTCCGCGTCCGCGTCGCTGTCATCCCCGCTCTCCCCGTCGCTTCCTTCGCCGTCGCTGCCGTCGCCGCTCTCCCCGTCGCTGCCCCCCGCGTCGCTGTCGTCGTCGTCGCCGCCGCTCTCGGCGCCCGAGTCGAGCGCGTCGTCCGAGTCGTCCTCCTCATCGGGCAGCGCGCCCTTTGCGATCTTCTTTGCGTTCCTAAACACCGACATCCTGGCTCCCTGCGCGCCTGTCCCCGCCGCCCTGCTCCTCAGCCGGTTCCGCTGCTTCACGTGCGACGTTCGTGGCGATGTTGGTGACGGGCTCTCACGAACGTTGCTGGCGGACGTTGCTGCAGCTTCGCACACTTGAGCCACTGCACTTGAGCCGCCCCGCTGAGGCCGACAGCTCGCGGGCGCGCGGCCTCCGTGCGCGCCGCCGCCGCACCAGCAGCGGGCGGCCCAGCGGGCAGGGCCCATGGCCATGGCCGTGGACGCCTGCGAGCGGGCAGCGGCCCTGGAGAGCGAGGTCGCGCTGCTCAAGGACAAGCTCGCCAACGCCGAGGACGAGTACGCGGCGCTGTACGCCAAGGCGCTCAAGAGCGAGACCAGGGAGCAGGAGCGTGTCGCGCGGCACCACAAGGCCGTGGGACAGCTGCAGAAGAAGGTGCTCGCGGAGGCGGAGATCAAGCGCCAGCTGCAGCGCAAGCTGGACGGCAAGGAAGCGCCGCTCGCGGCCCTCGGCGAAAAGGAGGCGGTGTGGGCGGTCGAGCGCGACGCCATGCAGACGCAACTGCGCGCGCTGGAGGACCAAAGGCGGCAGGTGGGCGAAGAGCTCGAGCGTAAGGACGCGCACTTGCAGCGCCTCGAGACCAGCCTGATCGACATGAACATGAGCATGCAGGAGCTCGAAAAGAGCGCGGCCCACTGGAAGAGCACAGCAGAGAAGCACAAGGCGCAGGTGTTGGAGGCGGTCGCCGCGCAGCGTTCCAGCGATTCCCGCGTGGTGGTGCTGCAGGCCGAGAACGTGCGCCGCAGGGATGAAAACAAGGCGCTGCGCGAGCACCTGCCGGTCCCGACCCCGAGCGCCGACATGCAGACGCAGACAGAGCACGGCTTGCCCGTCGGGGCGCCAGAGTCCCGGCGGCGGGAAGGGGAGGAGTGGGCCTACCTTATGCAGATGCTGATGCAGACGTGCGCAGACGCGTCGTTGGCTGTGCACAGCGCCCGGGAGCTTGGCTCCACTTTGCTGGCCGAGGGCTATCCGCAGATCCCGGCTACCCGGGAAGTAACGTGCGCGGATGCCAGCGTGGGCACAGAAGCGCGGGCTGTTCGTCACGTTGCAGTTGAAACAGACTCGGCGCGGCACAGCCAGAACGTGCATGTGCAGACAGAGGAGATGGGGAACATTCGGGCCGATGCCGGCGTGCAGACGGTGCCGGAGCCCCGCGCCACACGTTATCATGTCGACACACAGACTGACCCCGAGGACAAAGCTAAACGCGCGCATGCCGAAATCCAGACCAATGACATGGTGTTTGCGACGCGAGAGCACACTGACGCGGCAGCGCGCAAGCTTGTCGACATGGAACGAGAATCGGCTGAGCATACAGCGCAGAAGCGTGGTCTGGAGAACGAGCTCAGAATTGCGAGAGAGACGCAGCAAAGCCAAGTGGAGAAGATCTGCGCTTTGGAGGGCGAGCTAGAATCCCAACGAGCCGCCACAAATCAACAGGTTGGCGCTCATCGAGCACATAAGGAGCAAGCAAGGAAAGAGCTTGCGGTTCTCGAGCACGAACTGGCAGATCATGCAATGCGTAGACAGATACTAGAAGATGAGCTCAACGTTGCTGGACAGGCCCGTCAAAAGCAAGAGAATCAGATCCGCGTTTTGACCAAGGAGCTCGAAACTATGAGCGTTGCCGTACGACAGCAGAGGAGCACCCCTTCGCCGACGCAGGTGCACGTAGCAACCGCTACGAGCCCTCGCGCCAGTCCACGCACCCAGGTTCTGGAGGACGAACTTGAGTCTGCGGGTCGAACGCAGCACAAACAAGAGCAACAGATACGGGTCTTGACAGAGGAGCTTGAGAACATGGAAGCTGCGGCAAAGCAACAGAAGAGCAAGAGCTCGGAGGCACGCTGCGATGTGGCGACCTCTACAAGCCCTCCGACAAGCCCGCAATCTCACAGCGCAGCTGCAGGTGACTCCAGGCCAGAGGAACAAGTGATCCCAAGCGTTGGTTCAACACAGTCGACACGTCCGGCGCTTGAAGTCCCTGCTACCACTAGGATCGACGTGGAGCATCGCGACGAGAGATGGTGGCGACGCAGCCCCTTGAAGGCCACCAGTTCGGCCTTTTCACCCGACACTGCACGGTCGGCGGGGACCCCTTCGGAAAATGTGCATGCTGTGCCATTGAAGATGGACGTACCTGGTCTTGAGAAAGAGGGTGACCGACGGGCGGAAGTCGCAACGGTCGCGGGCGGCGGCGGCGGCGGCTGGACGGCAAAGCCTGTGAGCCCTGACGCGATGGGCAGTGGAACGCCGCACCCGCAGCCAGGGGTTCGGCGCTTTTTTGCAGGTACGCCATCCAGTATGCGTGGCCTAGTACCGCCGGCTCCTGTACAGCTGCCATGGCCTCTGGGTAAGCAACAGGGTGGAGGGGGCGTCAACGCGCTGTCATCGGCAGCCATGAGGGAAGCATCATTGAATCGGCCTCTGTTTCGAGCAAACGAAGGCCCACTGCAAGTGCGGTTACCGACGTCTCCCGGGCCCTCCGTCCATGGCGCTGAAGAGTTGAAGCGCACGCCGATAGCAATCTTGCAGCAGGAACTCGAGCTTGAGAAAACGCAATCTACAGACACACCGTTGGTCCAGCGCGTCGCTGACCAGGTGGTGCCTGTGGCAAATATCCCATCTTCGGACAGGCTTGAGAATGGTCTAGGCGCAGAGGCGTCAACATCTGCTTCCGTTCGCGCGTGCGCGCAAGAGGTGGCGTTGCCAGACGCCTCTCACAACCCAGCTTCAGGGACACAGATGGGTCAGGTTGATATTGACGATATGGTGCGGATCCACACAACGTTGCCCGTCGAGCATGTGGAAGCACCAGCGCCGGACAGTGTGGATGTGCAACATGATCAAGCGAGGGTTCAGTCGAGCATTGCGGTGCTGCACAGCATTGAATCTGCGCTGCTGGCTGGACGCACTGACAGGGTGATTCCAGGCAGTCAAGAGGCAGATGTTGTTGCAGAACAGCAACTCCGTTCAGAGGATCCAGAGAATCCTCCAGCTGTTGAGCCCGAGGCCCTGCCGGCGGAAGAGAGCGCAGCGGTACCTATGGCGACGACGATCCGAGCGGTGCCGGTGACCGTTGCGGGTGTAGATGGACAACACACGTTACAATCCCGCGTGCTGGGCACAGGGCGACTCGCTGCGAAGCCCGACGAAGTTGCTGAGGCACCTGGACCCTGCAACCAGCAGGTTATTGATATGAAAGATGGCCGGCAAAATGCAAAGGCCCAACTGGAGAACAGTCAAGCGCAAACGCTTCCTTCGCACTTTTGCGCGCACACGCCAAAACACCATATCCGGCTTATTGCAGAAGAGGCGGAGGATCCGGCACTGGTCAACGACCTTGACTTCGACGCGAGGAGCATCAGGTCTTTGAGCCATGCCTCACGGACTCCCTCAACACCGTCTCCGTCGGGGTCCATCCCTGCAGAGCATGGTGACGACGAGCAGGCTTCGGGGGTGCAGGGCAAAACGATCATCACAGATGCAAAGTGGTTGTTCGGGAGCCCGCGTGATGCTGTATCCTTGCTGACAGATAGCCCGCATGGATCGCTTAGGATCAGGGCTGCGACAAGCATGCCGTTGATGGGCCCGCAAACGGCGGAACTGAGCGCGGAGTCACGTGCCGGACCGAGGATGGTACAAGAAAGTACAAAGGCGCCGCGCGCGGCTGCGCCGCGCGAGAGCACGCCAGATTCCGACAGTTCGGATGACGAGACGTGGAACGGCTTTGTGAAGCGGGGCGTGCGGCCAAGATTGCACCGATCTCTCTTGGACGAAGCTGCGGGATTGAAGAAGACACTGACGCACGCACTTGCAAATGATGTCGCATCTACCGCTCGCTCTTCTCACATAGGCATGGGCAGTGCTAACGATCAATCTACATTCAATGGCGAGGGCTTGGGCTCTGAGCATCAAATGCAGTCGTTGCAGCGACGTTTGCAAGGGCCTCGGCTGGCATCATCGGGCGGCGGCAGCATTTCAAGCCTTGATTCCGCAGACGCACAATATGACCTCAACGGCCTCCTGGATGAAGTGCGCCGTGCCACAGATCGATGTGAAAGGCGAAAGCGCATGATTAAGCTGCTTGATGGCAAGAGTAGCGATCAAGAACAGCCTGCGGGCATGGACCAAGAGAAGCTAGTCCCCCGGCAAGATGTGGCCCCAGTGCATGCGGCACGCGCAAGCCCCTGGTCGCGCAGGAAAGGCGCACGGAGCATACAAGACACGCGCGACTGGCGACACGATCCCGACCACAGTCGGGATGGGCGAGTGCACCGACGCAAAAACGTCCTGAATCACAGGTTTGGTGAGGTACGGCCTGCGTGGGTATCACCGTCGTCGGGTACTGATTTTGTGACGCCTGATCACGATCGTGGCGGTGGTTTACGTCGGCCAGGTAGAACCGAGCAGTCGCTCTTGGCTGCAAGGACTGCAAGCCCAAAGAGAAATGAAATTCTGCAGATGATGGCTGGCAGTAGTGGCGACACAGGCGTTCGTTGGTCGCCTATCAAGCCGTCACAGATGGCTGTTCTACGATCTTTTCTCACGAACCTAGACGACTCACCCATTTAGGCATGAGAAGAGATCTTTGCTTCTTGCATTCGCTGCTCCCTTTATTTATTTACTTACAAATGAATGTGAAATCCGCATCAGAGCAACCACCATGCTTTACCTCTAAAGGGGCCGCACGGAATTGGAGTGAATACGTGAAGTCAGATCGATCCGGGTCCAGTAGCCTCGGTCCAATCCTAGATTAGACGCTGGTAGGCCAATCCAATCATGCGACACGTGGTCAGAACATAGGATCGAGACTCTGTATGTCTCATCCGGGCAGGTATTCTGCTCGCCACTGAGACCTGCTGTCATATATCATCTGGCAGACGGAATGGAAGTTCGGCCGACTAGCTGGCGTAGGGTGCATGCACTTGTGCATGATGTCAATGTAGCCTGCTGGTGCCGTCTCATAGTGCTTTTGCAAGACTGGCAGCTGCAAAGCCCCAGCTTTGGCCAGTTCTCGCAAGTCCGTTTCTGTTTTGCCTGGCCAGGGAACCTCACCTGTCAAAATCTCCCACATGATAACCCCGAAACTCCAGATATCTCCTTGTGGCATGACGCACGACGGGTCTAGCAGGCGCTCCGGGGGCAACCAAGCAGGGGTGGTAGCCTCGAAGGGTGGCATAAGCGAAAAGCCTCTGCGCAGATGTGGAATACCGAAGTCCATGACTGCAATCCTGCTAAGCATCCACGTGCCCGAGGCAGCACCACCCTCGCTATCGACGATGGCCACGTTTCCACTCTTGAGATTGCCGTGCACCAGTCCATGTTCCAACAGGTAGTGCATGCCTTGCGCAACGGCGACCACAATTGATATACGATGAGGCCAAGCAATTTTGCCTTCAGGCAGCTCACGCGATCCATAGTAGAGCACCAACTCATCCAGGTCGAAAGACCCGACGCCTTTGCGATCTAGTCGTCCAAACGGGTGATGATGCTCGGCTGGCGGGTCCAAAATGCTGCCTTTGTGAGTGCCGTAGTTCCAAACATAATGGAGTGTATCGCGGCCCCGCACCTTATCAGGAATCTTAAGCTTACTGGAGATCCATGGGTTCTTTGAAAGCCCCTCTACAAAAGCAGCTTGTGTGACCCGGCCTGTACTGTGCGGGTCGAGTGTTTCGAAAATGTTTTGGAGCTCCAGCCGACTGATCTCCCCATTTTCATCATGCGGCGCATTGTGGCGTGCAATAACGTCAAAAAGATTGTCCTTGGCATGGTCTTGCACGAGGCCACAGAATGGAGGACCATCTTGCATCTCCTCAAAGCAAACGCCGTGAACACGCAGAATATTCGGATGCGACGCCAGACACAGCGCAGACACTTGTGAAGCCAATTCACCCGCCAGGTGATCAGTGCGTACGCGAGCCACATGGCCGTGCGCACCCGTGAAGTGCATGCTCTTGACAACCACGTGCCTGCCTTCGTAATCAGCTTCGCGCACCTCGCCTAGTTGCCCACAGCCCAAGGGGTCGCAAACTTGCACTTTCTGCACAGGCGTCAAGCCGGTAGAACCCAGGCCTGTCACCAGCTGTACGGGTACAGCACCGACCCGGGTGGGCATGACACTTTGCTGCAGATTATTAAGCATTTCATCAAACCTGACACTGATGTCAGGATTGTCGCGCACAAGGTAGAACTGCACGTCTGTGTGTCCAGTAACGGCCGCAACTACATCCTTGATGACCAGGCGTTTCTGAACCTCTTGTTGCCAGGACGCTTCTGCTCCTGCCCCTGTGAGCAGATTTAGGATGCCTTCATTGACTGCAGCGAGGAACTTGCTCTTGGAGTCCGCATCGCGGGCAATATAGTTGAACGCTGCTCCCAATGTCAGTTGCACCTGGGTGCGGTAGGCCAGGAGAGAAGATCCGATGAGCCAGTGACTTCCTTTGTCCGCCTCTACTTCCGGTGGCGCCGAGTCGGAAATGTATCGGTAGGCTTCCAAAACGTGCTTTTGCTGCACGGCTTTCTCCTTCTCTTCCTGAAGATTTGCTTTCACACCCTTGAGGTCTTGCTCAGCAATCTCCCACTCATTCTGAGCAACATCCCTGGTCCTTTCGAAATCGTTCAAAGTCCGCTGAAGCGGAGGAACCAGCGTTTTGGCGCGCTCAAACGCATTCTCTCGAGCCGCTCGTTTCCAAAGAGCAAACTGAAGCTGCAGATCAGCAGACCGGTAGAGTTGCTTAGACTTGACGATGCGTGCCTCCGCGACTGGCACCGCCATCGTTGTGTATGTCTGGCATTCGAGGCAACGGACGTCGAACAACTCGTCCTCGCTTTTATGCCAATCTACCCTGCGTTGCGCCAACTCTTTCTCTGCCTTGATGACACCGTCGGCAGCAAGCTTCACGAAATATTCGAGACGATCTGATTTCTCTTCTGCCTCCTCCAAATGGGCCCTAGCATCCCTCACTTTGTGGTCACGACGTTTAAACTCTCGCTCCGCTTTGTGATGGTTAGCATTGTACTTCGACTCTAGATCACGCAGACGTATCACGTTTTGGTTTGTTCGTTTGCTCATGATTGCCGCCTCCTTGTATTCCACTGCAAACTGCTTGCTAGCAGCGCACGCTGCTCGCATGCGCTTTTCTATCCCCCTGAAGTACGCTGCGATAAAATCTTTGCCTTCCTCGCTTATGGCCTCATCAATCAATTCCTCGTAGCTGATGGCCGGTTTGACCAGACGAAAGTGTGGAATGCATACATGCTCACCCGTGTCCGTGTTTCGGAAAACCAGAAGCTCTGTATCAGAGCCTTCACAGACAGTAACTGCAGTGTTAGCCTGCTTCATCCCTACCCATACGGGGCCACTGTGCTTCTCGATCCTATCACACGCATCACTGATCGATGCCACACGGAGCTCCTGGTCGTGCACTGATTGGTCAGCCATTGAGTCTGGGACATGATTAACCTCCTTGATATTCCTTGTGTATTTACCGCTGCGAAGTGCACTTGTATTGTCCACTGCCTGTCTGACGATTTCAGATAAGAGATCAAGTGGCGAGCGATCGCCATGCACTGCATGCCTGTCAGAGAGGAGGCCTATTGTTGCTACAACGCTGCCTGCCACCACTGAGTGCACCTCGATGCAGTCTATTTTGCAGTCGAGCGCGCTTGCCACGTCGATACGCAAATTATCGCAGAAAGCCTCCATCTGATCTTGAATAGAGTGGAAGGGCATATCAATCACGAGCTGAGCCAAAACAGGCATCGAATTGCGTTGCTGTTCATAAGAAGCGCCCCAGCTGTGTTGAGCAAGCGCATTTGATCCAGCCGGATAGGGCGATGGAGCGACGAGACTATGTGGAGGGGCCGCAATGTTAGTCCATGCGTTGTGCGCAATGCGAGGCTTGCGCAGCTTCCCAACTGGGTGGTAGATGTTAGACCATGACGTTGTGCGGTCAGCTTCAGTGCGATCGATGGCAATAGAATACTTTATCCGTTCAGTTTCCAGCAACGACAGCACGTACACGGGGTAAAAACTGTCCTTGAAGAGTTTGAGAGACAAGTCACGTATCCCACGGTCCAAGCGATTGCCTTCAAACTTGAGAAGCTCCTGAATTTCCTGTGACAAAGTTTGTATCGACGTTTCCAACTGAGCTGCAACTTCCAGACCTTGCTTCCAGTCCTTACTCGTTGTTTGGAGACTTTGGAGCTGCTTATCTATCATTTCTACGCCATGATCATTTTCGATGTCGCGTTCGGCTCGAGCAAATTCATCGTCCTCCTTGGATAGCGCAATAATGCGCTTGCCATTCTCTGCATAGGACTTCAAACCCTGTTGAATATGAACCATATCTTGATGGCGAGCCATAGTCGCTCTTTCGAGTTGCTTGGCGATCTTTTTCCGTTCCTCTCGGATCTTAGTGAGACGAACATTGATGTCTCCAACCCGGCGCACCTTCTCCGCACTCAGATCTGTCAATTCCGCTCCAACTGCAGTCAAAGACTGCTTGCATCGCTTTTCAAGCATTTTTGCTGTCTCGTGCGCCTGATTCTCTTGAGATCCGAGGTAAGCTGCAAAGGCAGGGTCAGCATTAGAATTTTTCCCAATCAGGGTTGCTGTATCCTGCTGCAGGCCACCAAAGCACTTTTGCACGTAGCTCCACTGCTCCATGAGCGATGCTTCAATTTCTGGGTCACTCATTGGCACCACAGTTTTGCCTCCACCGATAATCCATCGTACGAAGCGCAAGAACTCATCGCACACTTCCTTGCTTCTGTGAATCTCCTGATAGAATCTGTCACGTTCTTCTTCTGGGCTCATGTAGCGCTGCAATGACGAGGAGTTGACAGCCGCCTTTTCGAGCTGCACCAAGGCCTGTGCAGCAAATTGTTCGCATACACCCTTGATATCGGCGCTGTTGAAGACTTTATTCGACAAGGCATGGCTCAGCTCTTGGCACGTGTGAGAAAAAACTTGTTGAAGCCTTGATTCCCATTCAGTGCTACCCGGCTCCATGACATGTGGAATGCAGCTTGCCAAACTTACACCAGAGCCCATAGTCTCAGGAGCATCTTGCCCGTCATTGTCTCCAGCAAGGGCCCACGGATAATGGCAGAATATCTCTAACCCTGAATTGTACTGTCTGCAAAACAAACCACTGGCGTTTTGGCAATGCGAAAAGAGACGTGCAGCAACTTCGTGGCACGATTCTTTTGGCACGCTTGCATTTGGATTCAGGGACACGTCATAGAGGCGCACATCGCAGACGAGGGGATCATAGGCATTCGGATAGATCTGGACACAGTGTAGTGGAATCTCAAGGATTGAGGATAGCCCATCTTTGGTCATGTTCACACCACTTCGCGAAAATTTCAAACGCACGCCAATCGACTCTCTCTGCAAAATTGCCTTTCTTTGCTTGTCAGCGCTTTGGGCCTTGGCAGTAGGATCATGCAAATCGATGAGGTCGCGCGCGACAGACTTATATCGTGATGCATCCAGCGTCAAGGGTGGTAGCACAGGTATTTCCGACAGTGAAGCGGAAGACGCACCCTCTTTTTCCAGTTCTAATGCATGCACCATGTCTGTGATCAACTGTTCCACGTTCCGGATCTCTCCCCTAATTTTAGTCCACTGCGAATTGCGCGTGTCCTCGGTCGTAGCCGTGGCTTGTTCCTCGGAGGCGGCAGCTCGTTGTTGAGCAGGGACAGCAGATTCACCAGGTCTGAGCGATTCTAGGACAGCGTGCAGTCGATTCACTGCCTCAGTGGTTGTGCTTGTGCCGTTAAAAGCAACACGGTTGAGAATGCCACGATAGTCTTTGTTCGTCACGGCTGCTTCGAAGGCCCGCACGCTAGCGTCTGTAATCCCAATGTTTCCACTCAGATCCAAGTGGCATATAATCTCGTTTGGCACGAGCGCCCGAGCAATTTTGGTCACGTCCTTATCAGAAATGCCACGATTGCGCATATACGTCAGGGCAGAAGTACCTTTCGCTGCATTTCCCTGTAATTCTGCCAGGCAGCACCGAAGAGCGTTCTGGTCCAGTTGCTTTTGAATCGTGTTGGCCATTTTGGAGCTGATGCCTGTACCGTGCAGATGCAGCGTGTGAACGGTAGCGTGCTGAGTCCTAAGCGCTTCTAGGAATACGCTTCCCGCTGCATCTGTAATGCCGACGTTGTTGCTGATATTGATGGCCTCCACCATGTTACCCTTGGCCATACAGCCTGCCATATCTATTACGTCTGCGTCACGCAGCTCCTGACCTTGTAAGAAATCTATCGACACGCATTGCCGAAGCATTGGGGGATGAAACGAGGAGGCGAGTAAACGAGATGCATGGCCAATGGCACGGACCCGCAACTTGGCCTCTATCTTTCTGCGCACTGATCCTGTTGCTACACTTCCCCGCAGGTCGATTCTGAGCACGCAGGCTGAGGTTTCGACCAGTTCGAGCAGAGCCAGGGCACCACGATTGGTAATTGGATTGGTTGATAGATCTAGCTCAAGAGTACTGATCGGAGCCCTTTCGCCAATAGCAGAGCAGAGCTTCAAGATTTCTTCGTCCCGTAAGCCATGATCTGAAAGATCGATTTTGCAGTGAGCAAATTCCGTTCGAATAGTACAAAGAGCTTGAGATAAAGCACGCGTAGCAACAAGTTTCCGTAAAGACTTGCGCTCGTTGAGCGAAATCTCCGATTGTTGCGTATACACCAAATTCAGCCTTGTCAATCGTGTGTTGCACTCTCTTTGCCTCACGTCCCCAAGCAAACTAGTGACGCCAGCAGCCGACACGTTGCCACCGCATCGCAGTGTGAGGGCTGTCAGACTCGTGCTCTGCGCTACGGCAGGGGCGAGGGCCTTCAGATCCCTGTCGGACGCGTCGACATACTGCAAATCATCCAGACTGACAACGGAGCCCTGAAGGAGAGACTGGCGGGCGCGCTCAAGGGTACGCTCGCGCAAAGCTTTGGCAATCGAGTTGCGCACGTCTGTCGAAACATCCCCGCCAGTAGAGTGCGCCTTGCCGTCGGTTGGCTTTAAATTATTCAGCTGGACACGCGCGAGAGAGGCGTGCGTCGGAATGATGTCCAGCAGACGCCGCACTGACGCCTCTGTGAGCTTGCTCTCGCCCAGATTCAAGGAGACAACGACCGAATTCACGCGGAGCACATCGAGGATCCCAGGCCACTCATTATCTTTGAGGGGACAGCTCGAAAAATCAACCTTGGTGTACATCTCAGCGTTCGTGCGAATCAATGAGGCCATCCGCTTGATCTTCCACGACCGGAGCCTCTGATCGGTCTTTTGACTACAGCGCGCAGCGTCAATGGCAAGAGTCGCGAGGTACGGCACGTCGTCCAGCGCCGAGATCAGGTTATTGATACTTGCATCGGAAATCTCGCGGTTTCCTGTGAGCAGGAGCGATGTGAGCGTGCGATTTCCCTGCACGGCCTGCGCCAGCTCCTGCAGCCCAGAGGCGGTCAACGAGGCATTCGCCAGGTTTATCACGCCCGTGCGCGGGTCCACAGCCTGGCACAGGGCCTTGTATTGGCGCGACTGGCAGACGCGCGACGCAATCGCCTGTCGCATCGCCTCCGTTGTTGCCGCGTTTGTGTTGTCCAGGCTGACCGAGACCAGCGTCTCCTGTGCGTGCAGCACGTCGAGCACGTGCCGGAGGCCCTCGTCCGTCACCCGCGGGTTGCCCCACAGGGAGAGGGCGGTCACAAACGGGTTGCTGCGAACGGCCTCGGCGGCTGCCTCGACGTCTGCGTCGCACAGATCGCGGCGCGACAGGTCGAGCGTGTGGACATGCTTCTGGTCGGGGTTCTGGTCCGAGACGGCCTCGAGGCAGCGCACGAGGAGCGCCTGCTGCACGCGCGAGCGCAGGGCGTCGGACACGCCCGTGAGGTCGAGGTTGATGCGGTCGAGGACGACGTTGTCGATGAGGAGGTCGAGCAGCGCCTCGGCGCCCGCGTCCGTGATGCCCGTGTTGCCCCACGCGTTGACCGCGCGCGCGTGCGTGTTTGTGCGCAGCGCCGCAGCGAGCTCCCGGACGTGCCCGTCGTCGAGGCTCTCCTGCTCGCCGCCGCCCTCGCACGCGAGCTGGACCTCGACGCACGCGGGGTCGTCGGCCCGGAGCCGCTCGATGTACGTGGCGAGCCGCCGCCGCAGCGGCGCACGCGCCCGCGCGGGCGCGGGCATATGTAGGCTCGCACTCGCGCCGGGGCGGCAGCGGCAGCGGCAAAGGCGGTGTGCGGTTACGAGAGAACAAGCTTATTTTTGATTCGAACCGTGACGTTTGGGAGAACACGTCCCCCTTTTTTTTTTCTCGGTAACGTTGGTTCAAAGCGTGCACTGCGTGCACAGCCGTGGGAGGTGGCAACCATGGGGTCCTTCCAGAGCGTGTTCAAGCGCCTCTTCTCGAAGAAGGAGATGCGGATCCTCGTGGTGGTCTTGGACGCGGCGGGGAAGACGACCATCCTGTACAAGCTCAAGCTGGGCGAAATTGTGACGACGATCCCGACGATCGGCTTCAACGTCGAGACAGTGGAGTACAAGAACATCAACTTCACCGTGTGGGACGTGGGCGGGCAGGACAAAATCCGGCCGCTGTGGAGGCACTATTTCCAGAACACCCAGGGCCTCATCTTTGTGGTGGACTCGAACGACAGAGACCGCGCGGCGGAGGCGCGCGACGAGCTGCATCGGATGTTGAACGAGGACGAGCTGCGGGACGCCGTTCTGCTGGTGTTTGCGAACAAGCAGGTCCTGCGCATTGCCCCCACCCACCTTCCCACTGCGCTGGCCGCTGCAGCTGGCCGCGGTGCCGGCGCTGCCGCCTCGCGCGCGTCGCGTCCTCAGCTGATTGGGCGGGTCATTGGGCGGCGAGCGCGGGGCGATGCGCCACCGCATGCGCGCGGCCGCCGCACTTTCGCCGTGTGCCCCAGAGTGCCCTGCTGCGTTGCCCTGCTGTGTTGCCCTGCTGTGTTGCCGGGAGCTGCGTGCTGGCGTTCGGAGGGTCAGAGTGAGCTGTGGGGTCCGGGTGCGCGTGGTCGCGTCCTGTCTGACGTCGGGCGTGTGCTGGGGGTGCAGGACTTGCCTAACGCGATGAATGCTGCCGACATCACCGACAAGTTGGGGTTGCACTCTCTCCGTCAGCGCAACTGGTACATCCAAGCCACGTGTGCGACGAGTGGGGAGGGCCTGTACGAGGGCTTGGACTGGCTGTCGGGACAGCTCGCCAAGAAGGGATGAGGTGGGTGCGTACCCTCGCAGGCAAGGGCAAATAAAGTGTTACTCCGACTTGTCATGAGACACCACGTGCACCCTTTCTTTAATCGCTGTCTGTGCCGCGGCGACACAGGCGTCTGTGCCCCGTGGGCACCCCTCGTGTGTCAGCGCGTGTTCGCTGCCGCCTGGCCGCAAGGCTAGGTCGTGCGTGCGGGACGAAACGCGGAGAAAGGGTGTCTCACAGCTCGAGCAGGGCGATGGACCGGTCCCACGAGGACGACACGAGGCCCGTGTTGTCACTGGATGCGGCGGTCATCATGCAGCAGAGTCCCCGCACATAGTCGGTGTGCCTGAGGATTCCACAGCGCAAACACCACCATCAACACACGAACGCACAACAGCGGAAGACAGGCGCAGAGCGTACACCGACGCAGCGCGTACGCCGGCTCGCACATCCGTACACACAGTGCGCATTTGCGCGTGGCACTGCGCGCGACAACAGCCACGGGTGCAGAGGCAAGCTCTACTGAAGCGCAGCCTGCGGGAGCGGGAGGGAGGCATACGCTTTGCGCTTGGCCTCGAGTTGAGGCTTTCCAGCTTCCATGGATAAGACAGCAACATGGCAGTCGTCCGACGCGGTAGCCACCCGGTTGCCTGCCCACCAACCCGCATCATGATTCAGTGCAAGCCCGTACATTAGGATTGCCCATCCTGCATGCCCGTGATCCCGCCGAGCCCCGGCCGATGCTGAGACATGGCCGCATTCGCGGCACAGCGATGAGCGCGGAGGCGCACGCGTGCGGGATGAGCAGACCCGGGAGGGTAACAACGCGGCGGACACTGTCGGCATGGCCCTCCCATTTCTGGAGCGGCTCCTCGATACTGCGGGGGTCGAAGAAGAGCACTTCGCCGTTTTCGCTGCCGGCAACGATCATGTCCGCTGACGGGCTCCAGGCCACGCAGAAGAGCGGGGCGCCCTGCGGCATGGACGCCGCGGTGGCGCTCGCCGTTTTACGCTCGTCCCACATGCGCAGCTGCCCCTCCTGTCCGACACTGCACAGCACGTTGCGATCCTGCGGGCTGTACTCCACATCCCAAACCGGTGCACAATGCCCTGCCCGCACCGCGCCAACAACCGCCGAGTCACGCACCGCGGAGCGGGCGCGCAGAAGACAAGACGCATTGAGTCGGCGGCGCGCAGACTAGCGCTCACCTTTCAATGTGACGCAATCAGAGCTCTCGCCTGGCGCTGACAGACTCCACAGTTTGATGGTGTGGTCAAGGCTGCTAGACGCCAAGGTCTCTGCTGCAAGCGGCGACGCGGACACGCTCGTGGCGGTGTTGTCGTGGTCGGCAAATATGTGTGTGCTCTTCCATTCCTCGACCCCCATGCTCGCCAGCGCCAGCACTACGACATTACCGTCGTCGCATGCCACCGCGATATGGTCTGCCGCGGGGCCCACCCACGAGACGTCGGTGCACCCGCACGGCATGTGGCAGCTTTTTCCGCTGCTCTCGCCCTCGGCGTACGCGGTCACCGCGCCGTCCCAGTCATTGCCGAACACCCGCGAGGTCGCAGCCACCAGCTGTCCCCAACTGGCCCGTCAGTGGGCGCGCCGTGTAGTGCACGCACTCCACGCCCCCGCATCACCCCCCGGGCGGCAGGTCCGCCTTCCGCGCGCGCGCGCGCATCACCCGCGCTGCGCGTGCAGGACAGCGGGCGGGGGCGCGCGGGGCCGGCCGGATGCGAGCGCACCGTCGAGTGCTTGGGCGAGGCAGCCACGCCGTCGACATTGTTCGCGAGGGTCCGCCGCCACCGCACGCCCAACTTTCCGCTCTCCTCTGCCATTGTCCCCTTCTTCAGAGGGGTACAAAATTCTCTTAGCTAAAAAGAGATATTTTTTTTCCGGAATCCGGGACCTTAAAAACTCTTGA
>Ga0115006_10000953_pt1 | contig 17051 bp, 15 predicted proteins | sample ArcOceMetagenome_3_FD_88943 | JGI IMG/M metagenome (GOLD analysis project Ga0115006, IMG submission 88943) | Marine eukaryotic phytoplankton communities from Arctic Ocean - Arctic Ocean- Svalbard ARC20M Metagenome | ecosystem: Environmental > Aquatic > Marine > Oceanic | place: Arctic Ocean...
AGCGCCGCCTGGTACTTGGCGGTGCGCGGCACGCCGTCGCTGCGCGGCGCCACCACGTCCTTCGGCGCGAACTCGCCGAGGTTCTCCGCCAGCAGCCGCGCGCGCGTCGCGCCGAAGGCCTGGCTGGGTCGCACCACGAAGCAGCTGGGCTGCGTCAGAAATGATGGTGTTGTAGACCTTGACCTCGCCCAACTTGGTGCGCGCCCGCCTGCCCCGCGTACTCCGACACGAAGTCGGGCACGCTCGGCGCGCTCCACGCCGGCGCCTCGGCGGTCGCGCGCGTGTGCGCGCGCCTCTCTCTCTTAATTTTATTACTAGGGTGGCACACCCCACTGTGTCAACACGCTAATGATACTGCACGCGGCACACCTCTCTCTCTCTTAATTTTATTACTCCTCTCTCTCTCTCTTATTTTTATTACTAGGGTGGCACCCCACTGTGTCAACACGCTAATTAATGATACTGCACGCGGCACACACACTCTCTCTCTCTCTCTCTCTCTACTGAGTACTGTGCAACCGGTGCAAGCGGGCGACCGGACATCTCTCTCAGTCTGCTTAGTACATAGTAGGTAAGGAGCGACCGATAATGATGAATCAAGAACTTGTATTTAGAGAATAATTTGAGACACCTCATGGCTCGTCACACACTTACGCCTTACTCACAACAAGAACATGCACGCATACTCAAAATAGAGCACGACTTTATCATCACTTTGAGCTCGATATAGGCACATGAATCGCATTCACCTCGTCGCCACGGCTGCCAGCCGCGTCAGGCTGCGCATTTTGTCGCTGGGCGCATTTTCATCGTGGGGCTGCCTCCTCCGCTACCACTGCCCGAGTCGTTGGCCGCCTGCGCTGCTCTCTTCTTGACCAGCAACCGATACTTCTGCAGGTGGCTCTTGATGTTTTGTCGCGTCGGTGCGTTGTCGCCCTCGACTCCCATCAGCTGAGAGATCGCCTGCGGCTTGGCCCGGTCGACGCCCAGCTTGGCGACCGCCTGCTCGAAGCGCGCGTGCAGCTCGGCAGACCAGACGAAGCGCGTCTTGCCCGCCTTCTCGTCGGCACCGCCTGGCCGCGGCTTGCCGCCGCCGCCGCACCCACCGCCGGTCATCCACGCATCGTCGTCCTCGTCCTCGCCGTCTCGCGACGATGGGCTCGACGGGCGGCCGTACAGGCTGCCCATGCTGTGGCTTCGCGGGAACGGGCGGCTGCCAAAGAGCAGCGGCGGGAGGAAAGACTGGAGCTCCTCGTGGCCGCCCAGGCTGTCGTCGAGATTACCGCCGGACGCGCGCGACTGCAGCAACGAGGAGATGTGCCCCGACATCTTCGCGTCCGCGCGCGCCGCGTTGAGCAGGTGCCGAGAGTCGAGCAGTGGTCGGATCCCATTGATGCCGTCCGATAGGAGCGAGTCGCCGCCGGCGAGGCTAGCGGCGAGCATCGAGTCGTCAGCGAAACTTCTGCCTCGCCCGACCGTTCGCAAGTCAAGGTCGCCTGCCACTGACATGATATCTGAAGCAGACATATTCTCGTAGCTGTCGGCGCTGCTGCTGCTGTCCTCCTCGGTCTCGCTCAGGTCGTCCATCATCTTCTGCATCTCGGACCACTGCAGAACGATGTCCAGGTCGACCGGCGAGAGCAGGGTTTGCCGCATGCTGGTGCGGAGACGAGTGGCGACGTGCAGTTTTGCGACCTCGGCGAAGGAGACCGAACCTTTGGGCGATCTTATTTCCCCTTGCCGATGAAGGTTTCGTTGAAAAAACTATTGCGGCGAAAGCCTTCGGAGCACCTCCCTATTCGCATGGCAATTGAGAATATTTTGTTCCATGCATGCAACTTTTTGTGGTTTTTGAGATTGTTCCAGGTGAAGATAAACAGCGACAACTCGCGCGACGGAGAGAGATAAGATAAGATCAGATAAGATAGATAGAGAGAGAGACGGAAGAGAGAGAGGATGCGTGTCGTGTGCGACGGTCACCCATAATAGAGAGGATGTGCGTGTATGTTGCATCGGTGCATGTGCATGTGCATCGGTAGTGCATCGGTGCTGATGTGCAATTGTGCATCGGCATGTGTGCGTGCATGTGACGATGCACATACGTACGGGGTACTCGTACGTACTTACTGGCTCTCCGTGGCGAACGGTAAGTCTGCCGGAACGAGATCGGCGCGCGATTGACCCAAGGGGAGATCGAGCGGATAATCCAGGATGGCCTGTTTTTTTGCTCGAAAGTATCAGGGCCCGAGGAAAGCGGACGTGGTAGGCACGCCGCGCGGAGGGAATGAATGTGAAACGTCTTCTTAAATTTGAACGGACGCGACCTCTCCGGTCGAGCGGAGGCTCGCTCGACCCCGAGATGACGACGCTCCAAGGTGGCAAGCAGCGCTCACCAGAGAGCCTGTCGGCGATTAAGCACCAACAGGCTTGGCTGGACAAGCTTGTGCGCGAAGACGAGCTCGACAGCAGCAGCCCGACCCCCTCCCCGCGTGTAGCCGCGCCGGTGTCTCGGCCCAGCCGCTCGTTCCACAAGACCAAGTCGGGCCTCAGCCTCTCAAAGGTGCTCAAAAGGTCTCAGCTGGCCGCGGCCGGCTCTCGCGCTCAGAAGCTGCCACCGCCGGCAAGTTATCGCACCACCGGCCGTGAGAAGGCGTCTCTGAGCCAGCGGACGTATCTCGACTGGCTGACGCTGGAGCACAAGCACTCAGGCATGAGCCTGCAGCGGCAGGTCGAGCTGCGCGCGCTCTTTGAACGGTGCGCCGACGACCCGACGCAGCTGCAGCGTCATGGGTTACACGCCGCGGCGCTCCTGAAGGCCTCAGGCCATAGGCGCGCGTTGACACGCCGTCTTGATCGTGCCACAGCTCGCACCCCGGCATTCCACCCCCTGTGTTTTGGGTGCTGGGCTGGGCCGCGCTTTTAGGAAGAGTGCCCAAATGATCTAGTTGAGGGTGCGGTGCGACCCTCTGGTCGAGCTAGAGTTGCCGATGTTGCGACCCTCAACACCAGGCCACGAGCGTGCGGTGCTCGAGAAGCTGGCGGAGGTGGCGCCGGAGGTGCTCCACGGCGCGGACTCGCTACAGACGATGCACTCCTTCATGGCAGCGCTCGCCCTTGTACTAGATGACGCCACCTTCGCGCGCGTCCTCCTTGCCCTTGCCGGCAGCCACCCGAACGCGTGCGCGCACATCTTGAGCGGCGACAGCGGCGAGGTGCCACTCTCAAAGACGGCGCTGACCTACATTGACTTGCCGACGCAGGCTGGGGTGGGCGCAACAAAGTCGTCTCGCAAAGAAGGCCACCTCAAGAAGATCCACGAGTCCCCTGCGACGATGGGTGGCTCTCCCAAGAAAAAGCTCGGGAGCCCGAAGAAGGCAGGTACCCCCAACAGGAGCCCCATGCGAAAAGCTCTGTCCCCCATGAAAGCCACCTCGCCGAACGTCAACCGGGGCTCGACACGAGAGGGCTCGCCCCAGCCGCAGGAGAACGCCGCACCCCCCAAAAGTCCAGTCGCCAAAAAGGTCCAGTCGCCCAAGGGCCCGACTGTGCAGGTCCGCGCCGTGCCGAGCCGCGCGGCACCGTCGCCGACGGTGCAGGCTGCGATCTCGCGCCTCAGTGCGGCCGCGGTCGCCTCGAGCCAGCCCGTGGTAAAGTGCGCGCCGCGGCCGCCGCCTCCGCCTCGGCCTCCCCTGCTGAGCCATCCCTGCGAGAGCGTGGCCGAGAGCGTGGCCGATGTCGATGCTGCCGCCATTCCCGACGCCCCCAATGCCGACGCCGACACCGACGCCGACGTCAGCTGCGCGTCGCTGAGAGCGGCCCTGCCGTGCGGCTCCAAGCCAAGCCTGGGCGCAGAAGGGGTTGCCGCGGGAGCAGAGGGGGTGGCTGCACGGACGGAGCGCGCCGCGGGAGAGGAGGCGAGGGCGCTGCGAGAGCGTGCGCAATCGGCGGAGCAGGAGGCTGCGGACGCCAAGAGGCGCGCGTCGCTGTGTGATGAAGAGATCAACGCCATGCGTGATGAGGCGGAGCAGACGAAGCAGGCGGTGGCTGCGGCGGCTGTGGCGGCGGACGCGGCGGCGGCGACAGCGGCAGAGCGGGAGGCTGCGCTGAGGGCTGAAAATGCGGCGGCGTTGGGAGAGGCAGCAATGGCGAGAGAGGCGGCGGCAGCAACAGCTGAGGCGGCAGCTAAGGCGGCTGAGGCGGCGTCGGTGGCAGCGAAGCGTGAGGTGGCGCTGAGGTCGGAGGTGGAGGCGGCGGTGACAAAGGCAGCGACTGCAAAGGAGGTGGCAGCGGCAGTTGAGGCCGCGGCTGAGTCGGCGGCGGCAGCGGCGGCTGAGCAGACGCAGGCGGAGATGCTCAAAGCGAGCGAGGCGGTGCTCGAGCTCCAGAGTCAGCTCTTGACACACGTCGAAGGCAGCTACGTGCCGTTTGGTGGAGGAGTTCCTGATTCGCCTCCCAGCGACGAGGTCGCCGCCGCTCTCGACCAGTCCAGCCCTCGTGCCGCGCACCCGCCCGCTGGCCGCTCGCCCCTGGCCCCACCTACGGACTCGCCAAAGGACACCAGCGCGACGCCTACCGCGGCGACCAAAAGGCCACCGCCCACACCCGCGGCCGCGGCTTTTTGGGCCACGCCCAAGTGGGCCCGCGAGCTGGCACGCAAAACAACCGCTGGAGCTCTCGACCCGCCGTCGCCGCTCGAGACCACTCCAACCCTCGCTGCGAGTCCAGTCCTCGCTGCTGCGCTAGTGCGGCTCTCGACAAGCCCAGTTCTCGCCGCTGCGCTAGGCGCCCTCGAGGCGGAGTTCGAGCAGCGCAAGTCACAGGTCGAGACTGACTTTGAGCTGAAGCGCTCGGAGGCGCACCCCCACGTGGAGGCGCGGCCGGAAGGTGAGGATAAGCACGCTGCGCGGCCTAACAGGTCTGGAGACGTGCCCGCTGCCACCGCCGCCGCCGTGACCACCGCCGCCGCCATCCCCACCGCCGCCGCCATCGCCACCGCCACCCCCGCCGCCGCCGCCGCTGCCGTCGCCACCGTCGCCGCCGCCGCCACCGCCGCCGCCGTCGCCACCGCCGCCACCGTCGCTTCCCCCACGGACAAGGTGGTCGTGCCTGCACCCGCCACGCCTCTCCTCAGTCTCTACCGCGCTGTTGTCGGACGCGCGGGCCCGCCCGCCCGCCCCTCCACACTCTGCCGCCCGCTCCATCTCCCCGATGGCTCGCCGACGGGCCGGTCCCCCCTCTCACCTCTAAAGCTCTCTCAAGCCCAACCAGCCGTGGCCTCGACCCCTGAGGTGGTGAGGGTACGCGCGGAGGAGTTTGAGGACTCCCCGGCCCGCCCCGCCGCCAACGAGCTGGCGGTGGACCCTAAGCCGCTGGCCGGCCGAGAGCCGGTGGTGAGATACCGCCTTGGCGGCAAGCGCCTCTCGAGTGGCAACCGCCTCTTGGAGGAGGAGACGGGCGGCCTGGACACCGCCGGTCTGGATCCGGAGCAGCGGGAGATGCTGGCGCAGATGCAGCAGGCGCAGGAGCTGCTCGAGCAAGACATGCAGCGACTCGAGCAGCAGCGCCAAGGTCAGCACGGCCGAGACACGCCCTCGCCCCAACCCCAACCCCAACCCCAACCCTAGCCCTGACCCTCGCCTTCACCTCAACCCCGCTTTCACCTCAACCCCGACCCCAACCCCAACCCTAACCGACCAACCCTAACCCCAACCCTAACCAGGCCGAGACACGCCCTCGCCCGAGGTCGAGACCTGCCAGGGTGTCTCTCTGAACAACTCGCCCATCTGGTCGATGGGCAGCTCGTCCGGGCGCGTGGTCGCGGAGTCGGCGCTGCGGGCTATAAGGGTCGGCCGCGCCGAGATGCCACCGAAATGCCACGGGCCCGCCCCTGCCTTCGGCCCCATCAGGAGCCATAGGGCCACGGGGCCATAGGGCCACGGGGCCATAGGGCCACACCCTGCGGGCCGCCACACGGCGCCACTCAGCCTCCACTCACACGGCACCACACGCGCGCAGGTGGGACAGCGAGCAGGGGCGCTTCGTGGCGCCGGGCGCCGTCCCACTCGGCACTCCTGCCTGCGCGGCCCTGTCGCCTCTGCAGCGCCGCGCGGCCCCGGCGAAAGAGCCCGAGCCCCAGGCGGGGCCGACCGCCGCAAGCCTCTTCCGCGGGCTGCTCTGCGGCTTCGAGCGCAAGCAGCTCACGTCCCACACGTTCGAAGACTGGATCGCGGTGGAAGATTGGGCGGGGCTCACCACTTGCGCCGGACCGCGCAAGGGCCCCGCGGACTGGGGCGCGGCTATGCGGCAAACCTCGTGCGGCATGGACGACGCTCAGTCGCCAGCATCATCGGCAGCGTCGTCACCAGCCTACTACTTCATGGACCACTCATACTTCCCATAAACTCAAGGCTGCGGCATAGGATCCAGCTGCGGCTGGCCTGGGAAAACGGACCATATGCACTTGCTGAAGCTTGACGCTTGAAGGACCTTTTGTTGTGCTGTTCGTTTAGCAGCGTGTTTTTGCCTGAAGTGAGAGATTATTTTTGTGAGCAGAAGTGGGAGATTTCAGATAACGCCATGCTGTCCGCTTTTGCTCCGCACCGACCACCGAGAGGTCTTGCGCGGCTGTTTGTTGTATTAACAGCCCCTCACGCCGGGCTCGCCGGCACGCGCACGGCACACGCCGCGGCGGCGTGGCGTGTGTTGATGTCCGATGGATTCCTGCTGCGTGCGCTCGCGGTCGCCGATGTCGACGACCTCTTCGTCTATCCCGACAGTGAGCCGCTGCGGAAGCAGCTGCCACTCTTTCTGGGTGCCGCTGTTAGCTCGCAGAACGCACTCGCGCGCTGCTGTTACTCGTTCGCTCTCACGGACGACACCGGCAGCCGCTTGTACGTCTACGTGCTCAAGGAGGGCACCACCTCGTTCTGCGCGGTTACGACCCAGGAGCAGCAGACCCCGCTCTTCGCTCTCCTCGCATCCCTCGTCCGACTCGCTGCGGCAGACGCCTCGGCCGGTCTGCTGCAGCCTGCCGTCCAGCTCCTCTGCGGCGCGCTGCTCCCGCCATCGGTGGGCACGGCGCTCCGGATCGTGCTGCCATCCTTCGGCTACCAGTGCCAGCTGGAGTGCCAGCTTGGTGCCAACGCGCCAGCGGGCCAGTTGCCGGCGGTCGACGAGCTACTCTTTGACGCGATCAGCGTGCTGGGCCTGAGTCAGGCACTCGAGGTCTGGGGCGCGCTGCTGCTCGAGAGGGCGGTGCTGCTCCTCTCCGACTGCGTGCCTCTGCTCGCCGCCGCGGCCAACGGTTTCATCGCTCTGCTCGCGCCGCTGCGGTGGGAGGGCACCTTCGTGCCCGTGCTGCCCGCCTCGCTCGCCGCGTACGTCGAGGCCCCCACCCCCTACCTCATGGGGGCCTCCCGCTCCCTCATCGATGCGCGGCATTTCGACCTTTCTACGGTGCTCGTCGTCGACCTCGACCGCTGCTGCCTCCGCCGCCCCGCCGCCGCGCCCATACCTCCGCTGCCTCTCGACGGGCTGGGCTTCGTCGATCCGATCTGCACCGATCTGGCGCGCCGCGCCTCTGCCGCCACGCGCCTGCGAGCGGCGTCGGGGCCGACGGGCGCGGGCGCGGGCGCGGGCGCGGCGGGCGCAGCGGGCGCGGGCGCGGCGGGCGCGGGCGCGGCGGGCGCGGGCGCGGCGGGTGCGAGCGCGGCGGCAGCGGGTGCGGCGGCGGGCGCGGCAGTGGGGGGTGGCGCCTTCCTCACGGCGCAGCGCTGTTTCCTCGCGCTGCTTCGTGCGCTGCTGCGGCCACGGGACCTGAGGCGTGCCTTGCGCGGCACCGGCGGGCGCGGCACCGGCGTGGGCGGTGGCAGTGTGAGCGGCGACAGCCGCGGCGACGGCGGCGACGGCGGCGACGGCGGAGGCGACGGCGGTGGCGGCAGCGGTGGCGGCGGCGGGGAGGGAGGGGGCGGCGACGGCGACGGTGGCGGCGACGGCGGCGGCGACGGCGGCGGCGACGGCGGCGGCGACGGCGGCGGCGACAGCGGCGGCGGCGGTAGCGTGCGGTCGCCGGCACTTGACTGGGAGGGACAGCGGCGGGTTGGGTTGGATTGGATTGGCGGCGGCGGTGTGGGCGGCGGCGGCGGCGGCGGCGGCGACGGCGGCGACGGCGCGGGCGACGCTTGGGAGCTGGAAGCGGAGGGATTTGACTGGGAAGGTTTCGTTGCGGGGCAGCCGGAGAAGGTGCGGGCGTGGTGCGAGGAGGTGCGCTGCTCCCTCACTCCTCCGCCCACCCCTCCCCCCCCGCCTTCGCCCTCCCCAGGCGCGCTCTACCTTGATGTTCGAGGGGTTGCTGGTACTTACCTATTTTATCACCCCTATCAGGCGCGCTCTACCTTGATGTTCGAGGGGTTGCTCGATCTTATGCGTGGGGGGAGAACGTCGCTCGAAGGCGATGCAGAGGGCGATATCATTGACGAGACACCCACAGTCCTGCTCGAGGTGCTGCTGGACGCAGGCGGCGGCGGTGGCGGCGGCAGCGGCGGCGGCAGCGGCGGTGGCGGCAGCGGTGGCGGGCCGTCCGTGTCTGTGCGTGTGCGGGAGGGCGGGGACGAGGCGGAGGCGCGGGCCTTGCTGCCATCGCGCCCCGCGCCCTCCGACACTGCGCGCTCGGAGAAGAGTGTGGCGGCGGCGTTGGCGGGGTTGGGAGAGGCGGAGTGGGCAGCGGCGACGCGCCGCATGCGCGCAGCTCTCGTGGCGGTACCAGCGCAGGCTGCAGAGCTGCTGCAGGAAGCAGGCGGCGGGCTGCAGCAGGTGGAGCAGGCGCTACGTGCGGCGGCCGAGCGAGCGGAGGCGGGCGGGGGCGCGCGGCACGGGCGCGCAGCGATGGCGCTGAGGCTGCAGCTGGCGGGATACGCGGGCGCGGGCGCGCACGGCGCGACGGGTGCGCTGCGGGAGTGGGATGCAGCCTGGGCGGCGGCGCCGGAGCAGGCGGCGGAGCGGCGCGTTGTGGAAGCGGCGGCGCGAGCGCGGCTGCGGCGGATGAGTGGTGACGAGGTGGTGCGCGCGCGCGCGGAGCTACTCTCGGGGGGGCGTGTGTTCGAGCTCTGCGTGGAACGCGAGGCGGAGGAGGCGCGGCAGCGCGCCACGGCGACGGCGGCGCGCTGGCGCTCGCGGGCGGCGGAGGGCGCGGCGGCCGCGGTGGAGGCGGCGGCCGCGGCGCGCACCGTGCCACGCGAGGGTCAACCGTGCAACTGCGTGCCGCCGCTGCCGCCCGCAGAGGGGGAGGAGGAGGCGCACGGCGCGGACTGTGGCGCAGAGGGCGCGGAGGCCTCGGAGGGCGCGCTGGAGGTGTCCGTGGCCTTGGCGCGCTGCGCTGTGGCGCTGGTGCGGGCCCACGCCGACGCCGACGGCAAGACTTGCAGGCGGCAGCTGATCGAGATGCGGGCGTCCGCAGGATTCGTCGAGCTGGCGCGCCGCGCCGCACGGCTGCGGACTGCCGACGCGGCACGCTTGGGCGACGGCGCGCGGCTGGCCTTCTGGCTCAACGTCTACAACGCTCTGGTGCTGCACGGCTGCGCGCTCCACGCGCACGAGCTGCCGCACGGCTGCCTGCGCCTCGTGCGGCTGCACGCGCGCTTCTGCTACGAGGTGGGCGGCAGCCTTATCTCCGCCATCGAGATCGAGCACGCCGTGCTGCGCAAGCTGCTGCCGCGCCCCGCCTTCCCCGGAGCCTCGTGGCTCATCCCCAAGTTTGGCGCGGCCGACCCGCGCGCCGCGCTCGCGCCGCCGCCATGCACACTGCTCTGCTTCGGCCTTGCGCCCGGCACCGCCTTCGCGCCGCCGCTGCGCGCCTACGGGCTTGGGCTGAGGGAGAGGCGCAACACTGCGAAGGACCGCACCGCCGCCGAGAGCGCCGCGGCGGCAGCCTCGGGCGTCGAACTGCAACGGGTCAGCCCGGAGGCCTCGGCCTGGCAGCGCGTGGTGACCGAGCTCGAGGCGAATGCGCGGGAGCACCTGGCGGCGACGGCCACGCTGCAGCTCGATGCCTCCAGGCAGGGCGGCCTCAGTGGCGAGCTCCGGCTACCCGTGCAACTCTACTGGCACCAGGTGAGGCGGGGGGCGGGGGCTAGCAAGCGTGCCTCCCCGTGCAGCCCACCTGCACCAGGCCGACCTCGGCGCCCAGTAGCCAGCCCTCTCCCTCACCCTCTTGCAAAGCCTACGCGCCCAAAGCCGACGAGCCCGAGCCCGACACCATACAGGCCGACCTGGGGCCGGACCTCCGTAGTGCGCTGGGCGTGCTGAGACCGCTGCTGTCCGCCGCGACGGCGGAGGCGCTTGAGCCCCTGCTGCGCGCCAGCCGAGACCGCCTCACGACGCGGTACAGCGAGGCAAAATGGGAGGTCGCGTTCAGTGCGAGCCCGGTGGCTTGACTCAGTGCTGGTTAGCGATAATCCCTTATTCGTTTAGGCTCGCGCCGAAAGGATACGCTGCACATGCGAATTCAGCGATCATGTCCGTTCCACCTCAAAAGTTTTGCCATGACGACGCGCGCGGAGAGGGAGGACACGTCCGGATGGCCACCTCAACTGCCGTTCGCGTGCGCGTCCAGCATCCCGAGGGCACGGATGTCCTCAGCGTCAGCCCGCTCTGCACGTTGCATGAGCTCCACTCGGCCGCCCTCGCCCTCCACGCCTCCGCCTCCGGCCAGCTCCTCGCCGGCCACCCGCCGCGCGAACTCGACGATGAGGACTGGGTGACGATGGTGCGTAACGGCCAAGGTCGCGTGCTGCTCTCCACCGCTACCGCAATACCCGTCGCCGCCGACGCAGCAGCAGCCGGGGACGCAGAGCAAACTTCTACGGTAACACCCGCCGCCGCCACTGCAGCCGGAGACACAGAGCTGGGGACTTCTCCGCTCCTGCTGCTCGGCCTCGATGGTGACATGCTGGCCACCGTCTCCGCCGCGCTCGGCCTAGACGGCGTGCTGATGATGCGTGCTACCTGCCGCGCACTCGCGCACGTCGCGCGCCGCGCGCTGCGCAGCGAAGCCTGGCGTGGACGCGCGCTCCAGATGGTGTACCTGGGACACATCGGAGAGGCTGTGGCGACAGGCAGCCTGGCAGCGCGTCGTACACTCCGGCCTGGCCTCTCTTACAGCAGCGCCCTGTGGTCACGCCCGATGGCTCCCAAGGTCAGGGCAGTTCCGACCTGCCTCGGGGATTGCCGCAGCCTCATGAGCTCGCCTGAGCTCGCCTGAGCTCGCCTGAGCTCGCCCCACACCTCTGCTTTCACGCCGAGGATTCCCCACGTGCCGCGACCAGGCGGCGCGCAACTCCAGTACCCATTGGGCGGCGCCGCACTCGCTGCGCCTAGCGTGTGTGCGGTCTGGCGCGCCGACGCCGCCCTCCGACGCTCGCTACCCCTAACGTGTGCGCTGCCTGGGCACTTGGCAGTGCCGCAAGGCGTGTGCGCGGTCGTCGGGCTGGCGCACGCGAAGAGCCGTAGCGGCGGGCTGCAGCGGACGCGCGCCTTTGAGGGCTTTGTTGCGGAGAAGCCAGGGGTGGCGCCGCCGAGAGCGGAGGCGGACGGCGGCTCTGCCCCGGCGTCGGAAGAGCCAGCTGTCCGCGTTTTCCGGCCACAGCGCTGCGCCGACTTTGACTGCCAACCCGACCGGCTGCCGCACGCCGACTGCCTCAAGGTAGGGCAGGTGGGGGCGCTCGCCTACTGTGGGCTGGTGGCGGCGGGGTGGCGCAGCGCGGCTGCGGGAGTCCAGCGAGGTGTCCCAGGCGGCGAGGTGGCGCCCGAGGTGGCGCTGGTCGACCTGCAGCCGCTGCGTGGCGGCGGAGGGGTGCTCGCTGGCTCGACTGCGCAGCTGCAGATGAGGGATGCATGCACGGGTAAGATGCGGACTTTGGCACCACTGCCCACCGCGAACTCGGGCCGGTGGCTGCTCGCGTCGGATAGCATCGGCCGCCTCGCCTGTCTGCATGCGGCTACCTTTCCAGACCAAGGCAGCAGAGCTTGCAACGCGATCGAGGTGCGCGCGGTGGCTGATTTGAGTGTGCTGCGTACCATCGATCTCAAGGACCGTTCAGGCCTGTACGCCTCGGACACCGGCCGCATCTCCGTCGGGCTGGGCCTCTGGGGTGGTGAGGCCTATGTGCTTGACCATTCCTCAGAGCCGGTCGCCTCGGCGTGGCGCTCGAGTGCGCGCTTGCCGAGGGTGCTCGTCTTCAGTGCATCCAGTGGCGCCCACGCACGCTCCTGGGACCTGTCGTGGGCCTGCTGCTCTCGCCACGAGCTGCTGCATTCGTTCCGCGAGGGGCTGGTGCTGGAGCGGCTGCTCTCGCTCTGCGTGGGCGCGTGCGGTGTCTACGTGCTCTCGCTCGAGCACGACAGCAGCGCTTCGTGCTCGAACGATCTCGAGGGCAGCTGCACGACCAACTGCAGCCCGTCGGCGACCCTCGGGGAAGTCTTCGGGAGGCAGTTCGGGCAGGCGGCCCTCGTGCTGCGCCTCTACACCCACCAGGGAGAACCTCTGCTCACCATGGACCTAGCGCAGGTGGTGCCTGCCGCAGCCCGCGGCGCGCTGTGGCGGTGCGAGTCGGCCAGTATCGGCCCGGCCCTCGAGGGCCATGGCGAGGGTGCGGAATGGCTGTACGTGACCGGGCGGCGCTCAACGAGCGCGGTGCTGAGCGCGGATGCAGTGCCACACGCACAGCCTCAGTGGGATGAAAGCTCATGCGCCGGTTTTGTTTGGGCGTTTGGGTTTGGGTTTCACGCTTGACCCCACTTGTGTTTGACGTTCCGTTCCCTTGATCCTTGCTTATATTTTTTGTAAAGGGCTAAGGGTACCCCCCGTATTTAATCTCGTCCCATTTGCATTTCTTCGCGAGAGTCTCAGTGACAGTAGACACAGTACTACTTTAATTGGGGACGCGGGAATGCGCGCGAAGTGTGGGGCTGGTTGCATATTTATACTTTAGTTCGGAGACAGGATCACGATGTTGGAACGGTTCACTTTGAGAGGAGCGACGGGTTTCTCGACAGACGACACCGGTTTTTTTTTCGCGCCGTAAATCGTCTACTCAACCCCAACTTTTAAATATATACATATATATATATATTTAAAGAGTTTTTTTTTAAATATATAAAACTCTCTAACTCTATAATATTGCACCCCAGCACACACCCAGACTCACACGAGAAAACGAAACTCTGCAACATAGCCTACAGACGCACTTGTCCGCGCGAGCGCCGGCGCCGCCGCCCGAGGCGACTGAAGCCGGAAAAGGAATAAAAATAAGAAAATCAGAACAAAGAAAGAAACTAACGATAACGTTCTCGGTTAATTGCTCACTCTTTGTCTCTCTCTCTTCCCCCTCTCTATATATCCGATCTACACGAGAGTTGCGTGACTTGTGTATGTGTGTTGATACTGATAGCACATCAAGATGTGAGTGTTGAGAGGGCTGATACTGTCATGTGTGCAAAGTATAGATAGAGCTTCGAATTAAATTGATAAGGCTCAACCTCTAACAACGAGCATAGCGCGCCGCATACACGAGATACACGATACACCGCGCATGCCACAGGGGCGGGGGTGCCCCCGGTCAAGTGGAGGCCCCCGACCGTCGTTCATTGAGTTGACAAAACCAGCCGACGACACATTGGCGTGGTGCGCGTGTCTCGAGGACCTCGTGAGGCACGCGGTCGGAGCGCATCAGTACCTGCGTCGAAAAGACCGGTGCTCAAGCCTTCGACTATCTGTGCGCAGGCGGCGCCCACGCGCGACGCGCACCCACGCTGGCGCTGTGGTGTGGCGGTGGCGACCTCATAGGGCGGTGTGGGGCGAAGGAGGCAGCGACATTGCGCGAGGGTGGGGCTCCACTTGTGCCAACCGGAGCGCGCGCGAGGGACCCTGCCTCGGGGGTCACGTCAATATACGTCTCCTCGCCCTCCTCGCCCTCCTCGCCCTCCTCACCCTTCTCGCCCGGCAGGAATATCCGCAGGTCGCCGCCCCACGCCGAGTCCCAGTTAGGGTTGAGGTAGAGCAGCATCGACACCTCACGTCGCGTCGCAGCACCGGAGAAGCTGCCGCCGTCGGCCTCGCTGCGGCCGAGCGGGTTGAAGCCGCCTCGCGCGGCAGGCACATCCATGTGCCTCACGTAGTGCCCGCCTGTGCCGAGAAGTGGCCCGATATGGCCGGTCAGCTCGGATCAAGCGGCTGATGGGCCGAGGCTGGCCAAAGCTCCAGGGCAGCCTGAGGCATGCTCTGGCGCTGAAAGAAGTCTCTGGAGAGCCCGCTGGCCGAGGTCTGAGCCACCTTGTTTTCGACACAGATGGCCGCCCGTCGGGTAGTAAAGGTAGGCGAGCTCGGTGCGGAAAGGGGAGAAGGCCGGCAGCCCCTGCGCCGTGTCGGCCTCGAGCTCCGCGCCGAGCTTGCGCACCGCCTCCGAGAGTGCCAGCCTAACGTCGACCAGGCCGGCGCTCTGCCGTGGTGGTGGGTAGAGTGGCAGCATGCTGGAGCGGCGCGTTTCCTGATCTTGGCGCACCGCCGTCGCGCCGCTCCGCGTGCTGCCAACGCCCGCGCGCCGTGGCAGACCGGCGGCCTCACACGACATTGCGTCCAGTAGCACGGCCTGTGCGGCGGCAGCGCTGAGCCACCCAGGCACAACGCAGAAGCCAGCGCCAGACAGATCGGCCAGCGCAGACGATGGGAGCGAGGGTGGGCAACGAAGTTCGGCCAGCGCGGTCGGGTGGAGATCAATGAGCCTCATTCACGGGAGGATGCGACGAGGAATGCTGCCAAGAGCACGCGACGAGAAGTTTTCTCTCAAACGCTCGGTGCAAATTTGCTTCGTCTTCAATCCAATGGGCGCGGTCTGTAGTGGCAGGTTTTGTGGAGACGCTGAGCGGACGAGCCCTAACCTGACAAGTGGCTGGATGCCGACCTACGGCTCAGGCAAGGGGGACGAGCCGATGATGAGTGGAAAGCTCTATAAACGCTCATCACTCCACGGGACCTTCCAGCCCCGGCACTTTGAGCTACTGCTCAACAAGCAGACCGGGGAGGTGAGCAATACTGGCCACTGCTCACCATCCACCTGATGTGGTTAGAGCCTTTGCCGCACGATCGCAGGTGGTACTGCAGTACACGAGCATGCGAGAGAAGGCCGTCAAGCACATCCAGTGGAGTCAGGTTCGCGCCGTTAATCGCTGCCGACCCTCGGTGGAATTCGAGTTCACGATCAGCCTGCGGCTTGGCGTCGACGACGGCGCCGTGGCCACGCCCGACGTCATCCTTCGCGCTGCTGACGGCCTGGCACTTGAGGCGTGGCTCGCAGGCAGTGGCGCTCCCGCTGCGCACATGCAAACGCTTGTGGCGCAACTCGCCCCGCTGCGCGCGTGCGGTGCGAACCCACACGTGTGCGTATGTGCGTGTATGGCAGGCCTGCCGCCGATTCAACGACCATCGTCCACTCAGTCGCCTGTGGCGCACACGGTGGCTTCTGGTGGCGGCAGTAGTCTGCTGCGATCGCCTAAAAAGTGGGCGACGGGTCAAAAGAGCAGCTTCAAGCAATCGCCGAACTTATTGGTCGAGGCCATCTGATGCACACAACTTGCTCGCTTGCCCGAGAGCTCTCGCACACCTGTGCTGCCTTAGACTAATTCTTAGACTATTTAGACGCGTTCGATCGCGTGTCCGAATTTTGGCCCGTACGCTGCCTTCGGTTTACTTCGACCTAATAGGTGTCCGGGCTCTAACCCCCCCCTCTCGTTCAGGAGTTTGTCGGACGAGCTCTTTCGGATGCGCGGCCTCACGATCGCCCGACGACTCGCCGGCGGTCGGCCGTGTGTGCTCACAGTGTCACGGCCGCGGCTCACGTTACCGGCGCATCACATCCACCAGCGCCACGCGAGCCCTCAAGCAAGTCAGCCCGCCGACGACGCTTATAGCGTGCTTGGCGTGCAGAAGAACGTCTCGCAAGAAGACCTGAAGGCCATCTACAAGAGGCTGGCCATCGAGAACCATCCGGACCGTTTCCAGGGGACCGAGCGCGAGGCTGCCGAGTTGAGGTTCCAGGAAATGTCCGAGGCGCACCAGCTGCTCTCGGAACCCGCGCTTCGGAGGCGGTACGACGAGGGCCTGGCGGCGGCGACTTCGGAGGCGGCGCGGAAGGAGGCGGCGAACAAGTTTCGCGCGACCACCTGGAACACCAAGGTGCCCGACCTGCAAGCGAGGTTACGCAACATGGAGAGGGAGGAACCACCCGTCAACAAGGGCCTCATCGGGGGTACGTTGCTCTTCCTGACAGTCAACTGCTGCCTGGTGCTCAACTTTCTCGGGGGGTGAGGCTTGCCCAAACTGTTGCGCGCAGAGCCCGTGCCGTTCAGGACGGTGAGTGCCGCTAGTGGTGAGGGTCTGGCGGCGCTGGGTCGTTGGTAGAGAGAGTGTCGCGAGACCGCGTACGCGTGGAGGCTGCTGGCTGGAGCGCAGAGTGTGCCTGTGCGGAGTTCTGTAACTATATGTTTCGCGCGACCGGTTAGCCTTGCATGAGGGTGCCCCTTCGCAGACTTGTTAAAGCTGTATTTTCGGCGCGCGCGCGCCGGCGGGCGGCGCGGGGGCGCGCGCCACACCCCCCGCACACGACTCACGAGCGCAAGCTGCCAAGCTCCACAACCCCTCTTAGCGCAAGCGCTTAATTCACACACACGAGACCGACTTCGCACGAACAACAACTAAACACCGATATTACACATCACAATATGTTTGGACACGGACTTTTCTCGGTTCTCGGACACGGAGCACCGGCTTAATTGACATGTGCATGTCGACAACCAAAGTGTCGCTGTCAAAGAGACGTGGGTGATCATGACGATGATCTCCTGGCCATGACAATGTATGCATATCATGGGCGGAAAGGCGGCACCACACGTTGCCGCCAGAGACACCGGACTCGCACCAGGGCCTCGGAAGACGGCGGCCTCACTCGCTCGCCCCCTCCTCGGAGGCTACTTCGCTCAGCCTGCCACGAACCGTGAGGGCG
>Ga0115006_10000954_pt1 | contig 17041 bp, 16 predicted proteins | sample ArcOceMetagenome_3_FD_88943 | JGI IMG/M metagenome (GOLD analysis project Ga0115006, IMG submission 88943) | Marine eukaryotic phytoplankton communities from Arctic Ocean - Arctic Ocean- Svalbard ARC20M Metagenome | ecosystem: Environmental > Aquatic > Marine > Oceanic | place: Arctic Ocean...
GATGCCCCTCCATTTTTTGGAGCGCTCCAATTTTCTATTTCACTGTTCCTGAGGCGGGGGGTGCGGAAGCTGACGTGCGGTAGCTACCGCCAAGCTGACGTGCGCTACCGCCAAGCTCACGTGCCGTAGCTGCCGCTGGCCAGTGGTATCTCATCGCTTGTTAGGCGCTCCGTTGACAACCACTCCCTCTTGGAGCAGAGAGTTGTACAAGGCATCATCTTGCGCTAGCTTGCCTGCTTGCTGAGCCACGTCATCGTCCAGGAGGGATCGGGCCAGGCGCAAGGACTCGGGCTCCTGGCGCGTCAACAGCGCCTCCTGCAGCCGCCTCTTGATCCCTCCCGCATGCGCCAGCATGTCTGCAGTCACAGCGCGCGGCGCGAGTGCAGTGTGCGGGGCAGGCGCGCATCAGACAGTACGAGGGACACAGGGCGTGCGGTTTCGTCGCGCAAGAGCACGCGCGCCAGCAGGCTCTGGCGGGCGTGGCGTAGGCAGATCTTGCAACAGATCTGCGCCTTGTCGCACCTCCCTTGACCGCTCCTTGCTCCTCGCGCCCGTCCACGCGCAACAGGGTGCACGCCAGAAGGAAAGAGAGAGACCTTGACGCAGCGTGCTCTGGGCGCTCTGAGTGAGCACTTGGGTTTTGGCAGCCATGTCCTCGAGGCCCTCCTTCTTCATGGCAGCAGCAAGCTGCTTCAAGTAGGGGTCGAAACGCGTTCGTGCCTCGAAGCCACTGTCGCCCTTTCTCTCAACAAAGTCAAGGAAGGCGTTGAAAACAGTATCATCCACCGCCATGCTGCCAGAGGGCGGGGCGGGCTGAGCACCCACGACCACTCCCTTGGGCGCTTCCTTGGCTTCCTTGGACGGAGCGGCGAGCGCGAGCGGATGGGAGCGCTGCCAAAAGGAGGCGAAGTTCTCGTATGTCTCTTGGTCTTGCAGCTGTATCTCAATTTCAGAAGGCTGGGGCGCCGGCAGCGACACGTCGGGTTCGATGCCCCCGCCCTCCCTGACGGTGCGGTGCTTGACGAGGGTGGTAAAGCTGCGCCGCTGTGCGCCCTCCCCCTGCGTCATGGCCTCGGTGGCGTCAGTCCATACCAACGCCGCACTTGAGGCGTACTGTCCCAGGCGCTTTGCTCGGCTCTGCTGGGCACGAGCGAGAGACGCTGCGACCGGGCCTGCACCAATGCTCCAATGCACCAAGCAAGCCAGGCCATCCCCACAGAAGTGCTCACGCGAGAGGTGCTGGGCACAGGCGAGAGGCGTGAGCAGCGCGCGCCAACTGGCGCCAACCGCGCGCGGCGTCACTGCAGCTTCCTACCTCTTTGCCTGCGTCGGCCGGGTCGTCATAGGGCAGCTCCAGCCCCGGCACAGGCGCTTCTTTGTCCTTGATCGCGGCGCCTTGCGCATCCACTCGCTCCTGGCGTTGTTTCTTGTAGTCTACCGCCTGCCGACAGCCCGCGTATTCATGAGCAACACAAGGCTGGTGCCACACAAGCCATGTATGTGTGCGTCGCACAAGCCATGTATGTATGTGCCGCACAAGCCATCCTTGACGCCCAGCCAAGTCCCCGCGCATTGCATGCAAGCCGCTCTGCGGCGAAAGTATAACGCACGCAGAGTAAAGGGAGGGGGGTGGTGTGTGTGGCCCCAGGGTGTTTTGCCCATCTGGAATCCCGAGCTTTCTGGCTAGGTGCCGGGTCCGAGAGCACCCTCGGACCCGGCACCTCGGACCCGGCACCGGCACAGGGTCAGTAGGCGATCGTGTAGGCGAGGGCGCATGCAGGGCATATGAGGCATCGGTAGCGCACGGTGCTCTTGCAGCGCTGACGCCAGCCCGACTTGCGTGCAGAATGCATGCAACAGCACACCAAGAGGTGCAGGCCCTGCCTACGACATCGCCTACTGACCCTGTACGCACGCCCCTGCCCCGGACGTTTCTTGGCGCGTCACGCGCCCTCGCCTACACCATCGCCTACTGACCCTGTGCCCGCCGGCCCTCGGACCCGGCACCTAGCCAGAAAGCTCGGGATTCCAGATGGGAAAAACACCCTGGGGCCACACACACCACCCCCCTCCCTTTCCTCTGCGTGCGTTATACTTTCGCCGCAGAGCGGCCCCCTGGCCAGGGGAACTGCGACATGGAGGCCGGACACAGAGGGATGGCACATGCAGGCCGGGGACCCAAGCGAGACACGGCAAGGAGACACAGATGCCAAGCAGACACAGACTCGGCAAGCTGATACGCGCGGCAGGGTAGACAGCCGACAGCTCACAGCACGCTGGTTGCAAGCACGAGCTTGCACAGCACGAGCTTACTTGAATGCAGCGGCCAGAGGGGGTGTAGTAGCGCGCGATGGTCATCTTCAGCGCCGTGTCGTAGGGCAGGGACACGACTTGCTGGACCAGCCCCTTGCCAAAGGTGCGTTCGCCCACGATGATGCCCCGATCCAGATCCTACAACCGTGTGTGCCCAGGGTGGCCGAGAGGGTCATGCGCCCGCCCCCCGTCAGTGCGGTCATCCAAGGCAGTGGAGTGGTGAGCGCAACGCTGTATATAGGCTGTGTATAGGCTGCGTATAGGCTGTATGTAGGCTGTATATAGGCTGTATATAGGCTGTATATAGGCCCTGTGGGCCAGAGCTGGCCCCGGGCACAGGGTCAGTAGGCGCGGGGCACAGGGTCAGTAGGCGATAGTGTAGGTGAGGGCATGCCTGCCCTTGCCCCACAACACAGCCCTGAGTACCGCGGCGCATAGCTAGACATGTGCACACAAGCATGCACACTGCTCGAGCTCAGGCAAGCAGGCTACGGCAGCGCGAGCACAGAGCACAGAGCACCTGCATAGCTCCCGCCACTATCTCCGACGCCGAGGCCGACCTGCCGAGAAGACACGCAAGGTGACGGCAATCAAGGCATGTGAGGGCCCTCGCCTACCACATGGCCTACTGACCCTATTCCCCGTGCGCCCTAGCCCCGAGACATGCTCCATGACACCTCCCCAGCCCCGCGCGTGAGCTTGCCTGAAACGAACAGAGCAGGAGAAGAGCAGGAGCAGAGCAGGAGAGGAGCAAGCCGCCAACGCGGCCGGCAGGCCAAGGGGGGCAGAGAAGGGCACACCGCCCGTCGGTGAGGACGACGACGCGCACGGACGGGTCTATCAGGGGCGGGCGCGTAGAGGTGTATCGCCAGTCGGCCCCGTCGGGCTCGCGGGCATCGGTAGGCGGCGCAAGAGAGTCGAGGAGGCCCGGAGGTTGGACGGGCGGCTGGCTTTGGCGTGCGGCAAGCTGGGTGGGACTAGCGGCCGCCGAACTAGCGGCCGCCCAAGCTTCTTCGGAGATGCGACCGCGCGTCTCGACAATGGTGGTCCTCTCTGCCAGAAACGTTTCGGCCACCCCGACCGCCGAGGACAGCAACCCGCCCGGATTGCCCCTCAGGTCGAGCACGATGGCTTTGAGGCGCTTCTCGGGCGCGAGGCTGGCAAGTTTGGCGAGGGCATTCTGCATCTCCTGCTTCGTGTCCATCGCAAACGCTTGCACCCGCACGTAGCCTACGCCCTCGGACGGCGGCCCCAAGAAGGTGCTGAGAGGCACATCGCGCAGCTTGACCTGCTTTCGCGTGATGACCGCCTCCAGCTCGCCGCCCACGCCGTCCCTCTCAAAGGCCACCTTGACCTTTGTTCCCGCCTCGCCCCGCAGCATGTCGGTCACGTCGCGCAGCTCCTTTCCCGCCAAGCGCACGCCATCTATCGCCACCTGCACACCCTTTCACTTAGCGGCCCAGCGACAACGGACTACGGGCGACCCCGCAACGACGTTCCGCCCCAGCCTCGCGCGCGCCTGCTGCGTGTTCTCGTCGCCATGCCGCAGCCGGCTGTTGTAGGCGCGGCCGCAGGTGCTCATGCCCCAGCAGCTCATGCCCCCAAGCCCAGCCCGTGCCCTCTCATTGCAGCCAGCAGCAGATCAACGTCGCCGTCACAAACCGCGCCCGCCTCACATCTCTATGTCAATGCCTAGATCTTCAAGTTCACGCGCGCTTGTGTGTGTGCGTGTGTGCGTGCGTGCGTGCATGCGTGTGTGTGTGCGGTGCACACGTACGCACCAGGTGGTCGCCAGGGCGCATACCAACGTCCCACGCATAGCCCTCGAGGGCACTGGAGACTCGGAAGCGCGAGCGGTCGACCTGCTTGCCCTTGCCGTCTACCGTCCAGTCCCTCTCTGCCCGCAGTGCGAATGTGTGTGTGTGTGTATGCGCGGGTGCGTGCGCGGGTGCGTGCGCGGGTGCGTGCGCGCGGAGAGATATGCAAGGACGCGGCACATGTCGCATAGACTGAGTGGGCCGGTTTGGCGTGAGATACCGATGCCCATGCCAACGCCACCATAGCGTCCGTTGTATCTTATCATGTTGTCCTCGCTCTGCCACACCCTCGCCATGGTCAGTGCCCTGTTGAGTTTCTCTTTCAACGTCCTGCACATACTGACTTTTCGGAGTTGGCGCCTCGGTCTTGGACTCAAATTCTGTGTATGGGTCGAGACTGGCTGTCATGGCCTCAGCTGCTGTCTGGAAAAGCGTGTCTGTGTCCACCTTGTCCACGTACCCATCCTCAAGATCCTTGAGCACTTCGCCGAACAGCAGAATACTTTTCGAGCTCTTGTCGCTGTTCTCGCTCGTGTCAAGGATGCGGATGTCGGTCGTGGTGAAGAAGGCAAATATCAGAGTGCTCGCAAGTGCGACAGACAGGAATGAAGTCGCGGCAAGAAAGGCCGGAATTGAAATCCTGGGCTGCAACAGATAGCGGCCAACTTGGCGGAACATTTCGCCCGTCGGCAATGCCAGCAGCTCTCCGATGGAACTTGCGTCACCATCCGCGTTGGGCGCGCGATCGGTGTCGTCGCGACCGCACATGTTCAAGCGCAAAGGGTTGTCCGGGCGTGGTCGAACCCTTGGCCACGTGCGCTGCAAGGCGGCGTGCGCACCTCTCCTACACCCGGGGACTGCAACGAACGAAAAGGCGTGTGTTGTGCAGACACAGATGGACGCCGCGATCAACAATCGCGTGCATGCCATGTCCCCTTTCCTCCATCTCTTTTGCGCTTTGGGTTGTTCGAACCGTGAGCGCCGTGACCATCCGAGAGACATGAATCAAAAGTTTTTTTCCGACTACACCCCTCTTTCTTCAAAAGAGACCTGGCGCGTTTGGTTCTTTCGGACCCACAACCCACGCTGTACTTCCGGGGAAGACCTTCCGGACGCAGACGAGGAGCACACCACCCGGCGCCCTCGCAGGGGCCTAGTGCCCGATGCACGAGCAGCGCAGCCGGCGAACGGGACCCTGAGGGCAGGGAGAGGACAGAAAATGCCGGTGGAAATGAACTACATCATGCCGGACGGCGAAGACCCCTACGCAATGCCGGACGACGTCGGCAGGATGCCGGGCGGCGGGGACGGCCGTCCCCGCGCCGCCAATGGTAGGCGCTGCCGCTCGCGCCGTGTCGCATCGCGCGCGCGCCCGCCCGGCTGCGGCCGCGTCCTCTGACATGGAGGCGACCCGCCTCGCGCTGGTCCAACAGGCACGCACAGGGCACCGGGCGCGCCGGCAGAGGACGAGGTCTCGACGTACGAACTGTTGCTCCAGCAGCAGGTTTCCGCTGCGCACCCCGCTGGAGGCGCGCACGCGCGCAGACGTCGAGCATCGACGATGCGCGGGCGCACGCAGCGGGCGCGAGCGCGCCCTGGCGTCCGCTGCAGGCGCGCTGCACCCCCGGCGCCGCGCGCCCGGCTTACGATGGACGCTTGTGCTGCCAGATGACCAAGGAAGCAAGGATCGAGCTTCTCGAACGGGAGCTGGCCAGAAGCAAGGCCCCGCCAAACGAGGCCCACGCCAGGGCAGTGTCTTCCAGCAGCACGTCTGCGCCGATGCTACCGCCGCCGCCGCGGATGCCGCCGCCACGACCCCAGGCCGGCCTTTCTCCCAGGTGCGCGCACGCCCATGCGCCCCCGGCAGCTTCGCACGTGCCGGGCTCTCTCCGTGTCGAGGGCGATGCACTGCGGCCCCCCAAATGACGTCTCCGCATGCGATTCGGACGGAGCGCAGGTTTGCGGCCGAGCCGGGGACAGCAGCACAGGCTGTTCGACAGCAGGGAGCAGGTGTCGAGGGCAGGGGTATTTTTGAGAGAATCCAAACGATTGCAGACGGGCAGACAATGCCACACACGGTGCCCACTGGGGTGCCGGTGCAGCCACGGTCGCCGCCAGCAGTCCCCGTGTCGTCGGTGCAAAAGCTGCATCCAGCGTCCGGCCTGCAGGTGCAGCTAGGTCAGCCGCTGCCAGCAGGAACTGTGGCACCGGTGTCGTCGGGGCCGCTCTCAACAGCACGGCAGATGACGGGAGCACAGGGTGTCACGGCAGAAATTGTCTTCGCCGACTCACACGGTGGCAAGGCCGCTGGCCGACAAGGCGACGCGATCACGCTCTCGAGCAGAGATTTGCAACACCCGACGGTGTCGAATCTCGCCCCAGACGACTCTGCGCAGCCCGCAGTGCTGCAGGGCTACAACGCGGATCTGGTGCAGCCTCAACTGCGGTACGGGGATTCCATCTCCCTGCTGCCGGACGGGCGCAACAGCATAGTTGCCTTTGGAGGTGACTACGAGGGCCGGGCCTGGGCGGAGATGTTGGACAAGGAGGTTGGGGTCCCGCCGAACGTGCGCGACTGTGAATGGTGGGTCAGAAAATGTGCTGTGGGTCTATGCTGCGTGTGGCTGCACGTGTCTATACCGTGTGTCCACATGCCCGCCGTGCTTTCTGGTCCAACTGCTGTGTTTTCTCTCTCTGTAATTAGGTGTCTGGAACCAAAACGGCAATACGTGGAGGCCAGAAAGCTTGCAAAGCTCATCAAGACGAGTGACTGGGACGATGGCAAAAATTTGCCCCTGCCGAGGACCCCACAGCACGGAGAGAATCTGGAGGAGTACGCTAATGAGGTACGCGTGATGCTCTCACCGCTTCCTCTCTGAACCCCCTTGCTGGCATGCATCGCATCGCCAACCGCTAAAGCGAAACTGCGTCTCGTGTACTTATACTCCTGGTGTGTTCCATATCAGATCGTGAGCACGAACAAACTGAATCCACGCAAGGTGGAGTCTGTGAGAGACATCCTGATTGCCTTGCGCATGAAGATGGAAGAGCACGAGGGCAACCTCGCCGAGATGGAACGCCAGCGTGGCAATGAAATCCGCTTTGGCAGCGCTGTCATCCTGGTCCATCGCAGCACTGGCATGGTGCTGACTCTGATGAAGCAGCGAGCAATCGAAGACTCGGCGAAGAGGGTACAGCTGCATGCTGAAGGCAGCAACTGTTCGATATTTGTCGTCAAGCCTGCGTTCAAGACATACGCCGAGGGCTCGCCCATCTGCTCAGGAGATGTGGTTACGTTTGAGACGCAAAAGACAGTTGCGGGCTCCCACTACACGCTGCACGTGAGCAGGTACCCCGTGTTCTGGTGTTGCTGCTCTCGCTTTCGGTGACCATGTGTCACAAATGATGCTTGTTTGCTGCCTTGTCTACGTGTGAAGCGCCACGACTCTCATCGTAGTCGTGTGCTCGCAGCCTGGTAGAGTTGCATCGCGATCGGGGAATGGTCACTCGCTCGCTCAAGACCAACCACGGCTACATAGAGGGTGGACAGGAGCTCAACGGAATCGCAGCTTCTGTACGCCCAACCCTTTTCCGCATGATGCTTTTCCGGAAGCTGGAGTATGCGGGGGCTGAGAACACGGACCTGCTCAAGGGAGAGGACGTGATTGCCTTCTACCACAAGCACTTTTCGGCCTACCTTGCGTATGATCCTGAGCTGTCTACCATACCAGTTTACTATGCGAGTGAGCGCATCAGTGCCAAGTCGCGCAAGAAATGCGCCTGGATGTGGAAAATCGAAGGCTGTTCTATGAACGAGATTGCTGCTCCGTGTGCCTCCGGGGAGTCGAGCTATTACCGTATTAAGCATGTCGTATCAAACATGTATTTGGTGGCCAAGAACAAGGAATTGCACGTGACAGCAGATTACAAGGACGAAAATACTCTCTTCACGTTCAAGCATTTCTATAAATTAGCAGACGCGTCCAGAATCCAAACGGACGACATGGTGTTCATCCGCGGGCGCGATGGCAGCTGGCTGATCATATCTGATCAAGATGATGACGACGACCACCGTACAATGCCCATCGAACTCAAGCCCTTTGACATGGTGCCGGACTCGGATGCCTTGCTGATAATGCCCTTCCGTCCCAGCGCGCTCGCTGCAGTTGTTCAGGTGCGGCGACTGGTCCTGGTGCTGCAGGACTTGGGCCAGCGTCTAAAACAACTACCAGATTGCTCACCTGCGAATCCGCCTCCGGGAGGGGGCTCTGCTGCAGTTCAAGCAATTGTTGACGATGTCTACGAGCGCGTCTACAGTGCGCTGAGGACTCTTGTGGTGAATTGCAGCTTTGGGGATGATCCGGACCCCATGTCGCGCGATGGAAAACCCAACAAGATGTTGCAAAAGATTTTGCGCGAACTCGGGGCCATAAACCAAGTCGTCGACCTCCTGCAGGTGCCCTTCCAAAAGGGTGTGGAGTTGGATGCGCTGGCTGGGAAACACGCGCAGGTCTATAAGAAATTGGTGACTTTGCTCAACATGATGTACCGCCTCTTGAAGCAAATCGTCAAAGGCAACCTCAGAAATGCAAGAGCTCTTCACAAACATTTGGATACTCTGCGCAAGCACTTGGGCAAGGGAATTTTGGTAACACCTACAATCAAGGAAATATTTGCGGGCAAGCGTGAACTGCTCATTCTCATAACAGAAGAGGTGATCGACCACTTTATCCATTTGCTCAAGGTGGATAAGGCACCGCAGTACATAGACTTCCTGATGTCAATTTGCACGTGTCCGGAGCCTCTTGCAAAAGTGCAGGCAATGGTAGCCGATCGCCTCTTGGTGAGGCATCCTGAGTTGCTTCCAAACGTGAGGATGGAGAGCAAGGATGGTCAAGTTTCTATGCTGATCAACGTCCCGGGTACAAAGGACGAAATCCACAATGGAGATCTTTGGCTCGATATGGCCGCATACAAAGCCACAAAGGAAGTTCGTGGGCGAAAGCAAGATTATGTGGGCTGGATCATGAAAGCGACACTTTCAGAACTTTCGCAAAAAGAGAAAATTATGCGCTATTTCATCAGATGTTCCAACCTGTACAGCAAATTGGCGACAGGACGAAACCAAGCCTCACTGCGGGCCTTGATCTGCAGCCCTGTCCTTTCTCTCTCGTATCAGCAGATTCTTTCCGTATGCAAGGCAGCTCATCTTCCTTACCTGCTGCGAGCACGCTACTTTACTATCATGTCAAAGCTTTACGTGGATCGTGACCCGCAGTCACACCAGCCCCAGGTCATGTACACGCGAGTATGGAGCAGAGTGAAGCCAGAGCCGAGTGATTTAGACATGTCGGGCACGCCGCGTGGTGAGGTAAAATTTGTTTATGGCGATTGCTCAATTGTTTGCGTGCGCGCCTGTTAGATAAATGTGTCCGACGAACAGTAAGCACGCCTGATACCCACACACAGACCATACTCGCTCCTGCACCCGCATATCCTTGGATTCTGATAGGGGTGGGTGTCTGCCTGCAGGAGAGTGAGAGTGCAAAGACAAGCATTCCCGTGTGCACCACCGGATTCAAGGATCTTCAACAATACTTGTTGCAAGAGTTGCCCAATTGTGCCGACTGTAAAGATGTTCACGGTAAGCCCTCGCTCAACGGTGAGCCACGAATCGGTCAGCTGGAGATGGTTTCTGCCATGCTTTCGATTGTTGATGAGCTGGTTGGATTCGGCTTCTTCTTTGGCGAAAGGCCGCAAGAAGGAAAAGACAACAGCAACAAGGGAGAGGAATTTTCGCAACTACAAATCATCTGTGAGGCATTGTTCCGCGTGCTGGATGCCCGTGATCCTGCTGCAAGCGCGCCACATGTGTCCACAGACGAAACGGCCAAACGCGAACCCCCAACACACGTGGCCAAAAACGAGGCAACTCAGCAAGACGCAAAAGCAAAAACGAGAACAAATACCTTGAGAAAGGCTTTGACTGTCAAGTCGGCTCAAGCGTCTGACACGAGTGACGAGGCGCTCTTCCGAAATGATTTACGTGTTGTAGCCCTCAACATGGTGCTTCGCCTTTTCAACGTGCGTCTCAACGCTCGTATCTCTCGAATCATTTCTGTGTGGGAAACTGTCTTCGATCGCATTGAAGGCAGTAGCGCCGGATTGGCGCGCTTGAACGTGGCGCCGCAGTTCATGTCAGTTACGTCAACTCGTTCCGGTGATGCACCAGCGTCGTCAAGAAGACAAAGTGAGCGTGATTTTGAAGAGCAAATGAACCTGCTGAGAGACACCTTTGCCGAATTTGATGATGAGTTTAAGCGACTGAACAAGCTAGCCTTCGGGCAAGTCTTTATCTCGCCTGAAACTATCGGCTCAGACATTTATCGGCCATTTGATCACAAGGACAGCACAATCGAAGTGATGCTAGAACTGTGTACATTCAAGCATGCGGACATGACAAAATCGGCCCTCACGCTCTTATTCAGAAATATGACGCAGAAAGTAACGTGCTTCGAGGCGCTCAAAGACGTACAGATCCTCGTTTTTCCGGCCGCCGTCACTGTTTACCACGAGACACAGTTCGCCATCAAACGGCTCGGTGGGTTGCACAAGCACGTGAATGCCGACCGTGCGTGGGCGTATGATCAAGCCATCGTCCTGCTCAAACGACTTAGCTCATATCTGGTCGAGTCGCCAAGCAATAAAAAAGTGATTGTCGAAAAGAACCAAAAAATTATGCTCAATCTCGACATCGATAAAAGTGTTCGGAATCTGCTGAGGTTGCTTACTTGTCTCTGCAAGCATTCGTGACACCATGTAGCATGAAAAACCGAACACGCAATCAAGCATACGCTTAGTCATGCACGTGTATGAACACATTCGTATGCAGATGTGCACATGAACACACATGCGCACACATAAACACGTACGCACACACATGCTTGCTTACATGCAATAACTGAGTGCGCATACAGCCTGCATCTTGGACGCGAAAAGGCAAAAGAAGAGTACGAGGCAGATATTCCGTCGGATCCTCGACGAAGAGATTTGTTTCAGGCCTGCTATACTTTCCTGCTCCACCTAGTTCGCAATTTTCCCAAAGCGCAAGAGAAGATGTATCCTTTCATCAAAATATTCAAAGGTATGTGTAATTTACTCCCCCCATCCCTGTTTCCATAGTATCCCTGCACACCGTGTGCTGTTTGCGTTCCGTGCGTGCGCAGAAGGCGGCATTGGATGACTAAATCAAGCTGAATCCATCGTGCGCAGAACATATGGGAGTGGAAAAGTTGAATGTTGCGGATACCATATCGGAAATTGTTGCAGACAACATGGCTTTGTGCGCGCAGACTCCGGAAGATTTTTTGCGCCATTTCATTTTCTGCCTCAAGGTGTGGGGAAGGAGAGCAAGATGGCTGTCATTTTTCCAATATTTCATCCTTGTCCGGGGCAGCCCCGTGAAGAGGAATCAGGATCTGCTCCTGCGTCTGCTCATGGAGGACGTTGATATTTTGGATCTCAGTTGTGACTACTCTAGCAGCGATTGCAAACTTGCCAAGAGTGATGAAAGATTCGGAATGACTCGCATTCAGTTGCTGTTGTCAGACGATCACCATCGTGCGGTCTTTAGTTTGCTCAAATACCACGCGGCCACCCTCAATGTGCTCGCGTTGTGCTGCAGGGGAAAGAATGCTGAAAATCAGGGTAAAATCTGCGCCTTGCTGCCCTTGGACGTGGTAACCAAAAACATTCTTTACGTAGATTATGACACAAACGGCGAGAAGGTGCCAAGTCTTACCGCGGACCAGATTCGATATGTGCAAGCGCCCTGGATAGGCCTGTTGGTGGATGTGTATCTACTCAATATCGATTCACAGGCCATCGCACATATTTCGCAGTCGAAAGACTTTTACTGGCAGGATGCAGATCCTATGTCTGACAGCTCCAGCGCTCGGGATCCGAATCGACGGTACCTGGTTGGGGAATTCGGCGCGTGCATAAGCGCACTTGCAATGCGCCTTCAGGGTCTGGATGCTCAAACGTATCATGGAGCACCTGAAACCCTAAACAGCGTAAAGGATGCGCACGGCGAGGATGTTGGCCAGCATCTGAAATGTGTTATCGAAATGATCAAGGCGGGTATGGCCTATTTTTCTCGTCTCGAAACATTAGTCCAGCCGATGGACAGGTTGGCTGTCAAAGAGCAAGCGTCAGCAATGTTCCATGCTGCCGTCAAGCTTTATTCTGCACTTGCCAAGTTTGGATTCGACAAAGTGAGCACTTCAGTTGTGGAGCTCATCACTTGTTTGACATCGCAAGGCGTGGATGGCCCGAAAATGGAACTTCAGGAATCTGAAGAGGTGGAAGAGACCAGGACTGCAGGAAGAGAGTTGTGCTTTCAAAAGGGCTGGCAGGACTTTCGTACCTACGCGGCACACCAACTTGGGATCAGCCCCAAAGATGGTGAAGCAATGAATGATGCTGTCAAGGACATCGCGGTCATGATCGGAAGCCGCACCACGCATCAAAACGAAGCGTTTCAGTCCCTAAGAGAAGTAATGAAAATGCTCTGCGATCGCACAACTGACGACAGAACAAAGGTTCTTGGGCTGAAAGCGATGCGTGCCATTTTGTACATGAATCCAGACCATGAGCCTTCCTCGCCTCAGGACCTGGACAAAGAATTCCGATTGATGCTCGAAAACCAGCCTCCCTCCTCTCTGGGCGAGACAAAGTTGGCGCGTGCGCAGATCACTCTTTCAAAACTTGGTGGAGTTGATGTCGTTTCAAGCTGCATCGAGAGCGACAATGCTGAAGTTGTAATCAGCACATTGCGATTTGCGGTCACCTTGCTCGACGGCGGTAACCCGAAAGTGCAAGAACTCTTCGCAAGCGCCCTCAAGCAAGCCTCCAGCGCGCCTTTTTTTGCCAAGTTTCGAAGCCTCTTCAAAGAATCAGTCGAAGCGATCCGCGAGCAAAAACGCAAACTGAAGCAGGCCGAGCTGGCGAGGGCAGCAATGGCCAAGGCAGGCATTCAGGCCAAGGCTGCTGCTGCAGCCAGTCATTCGCTGGCGGAGAGTCAACGAACCATGGTGGAGGTAATGAAGACTATGCGCAGAATGTGCATGGGGCAATTTCGACCCCTGCAAGAAATTCTGCGGTCGCAGCGCCTGAACTATGCATCCTATGACTTTTTCAACGAAGCGGTGCAATATGTCAAAATGCTCGAGCCCGAGATCAAAGACGCGATCCACGATGGCGAGTTTGAGATCGTCGAAGGTGCCATGCGTGCTTTCCTAATGTTGGCCGACGCCATGCGGGGCCCGAATGCGGGCAACCAGAAAGCCATCGCGGAGACTGGAATTTTCGATCTCTGTGACCGTCTTTTCGCCCGCATTCTCTTTGAACATGTCGATGCCAACTCTCCGGACTACGCCTGGGAGCGCAAAAAGAATGACTACCGATGTAAGCTCAAATGTGCGGTCACAGAGTGTTTGAATGCCTTTCTCGAAGGAGTTGAAGACGACGTCATCATTAACCAGATGCTCCAGCTTTTGAATTGGTACGGGGTCGTGGACCAAATGAAGGCTTGCTACACAAGCTACGAGCGAGGAACTGACCACGACCAAGAACAACTTCTGGAGGAGGGAATCAGCTACTACTTCTTGCTCAAGCATATGAAGAACTACGATAAGGGCAACCAGAAAATAAGCCCCGCCATGGGCGGTGCCCCTGCGAAGGTTATAAATTTCTACGATCGCAGATGCGCCTACATTGAGATTGTTCGGTATAAACGGCTCGAACGCTGCTACTTCCAATTGCCAGAAAAATGCATCGTCGGAGGGCCCTTTGATAGAAGATCGTTTGAAGAAATGTTTGCGGTTGAGCAGCGTGAGGAGTTTGACAAAAAGAACAGCGATTACGTTCAAAACATGATTCACATCGTGGACAAGGTCAATTTCCACGAGACAATTAGCAAGACTAAACTTGCCTGGACGGTCAATAAATGGGATCTGATCAAGCAAGCAAATTTTTACTTCACCGTATTGCTCCACACTCTTCTCATCTTCGGAGGTTCTTTGTTGCAAATGTATGCGCGCGCTCGTGGCGCGCGTGCTCTGACACATGAGTCGTGCATCTGATCCGCAAGCGCGCGCGCACACACACACACACACACACACACACACACACACACACACACACACACACACACACATACCTCAGGATACATGCCTGTCGTTAGCCGGGATCCGCGCGGGAACACGTTCAAATCTGAATATCAAGAGCGAATTGAAGCACAGGATGGAACCGGTGACAGGAGAAAGTCTTCGGCAGGAACCAATCCAAGTCTCACCAACGTGGACGATTCATCAGAAGACACTGCATTGTTCGATCTGACGGAGTCGGATATTTACAACTTCAACAAAGTTGAACCAGCAATCAACACAATCGCGAGAGTCATGAATTGGATGAACCTCATCACATGCGGTATCCGTTTCTTTGCATTTGCACATGCAGAATTGCCCATCATTATCCGGCGCGCTATCGAAGAAGCTGAGGAGGAGGAAGAGGTGGAAGACGACGAAGATGCGATGGAGCAAGAAGAGGAAGAACCGGTCTTGTCCCTTGCGCAAGCCTCATTTTCTGTTTGGCTCTGCGCGTGTTTCATCTTCACTCAAAATTTGCATGCTCTGTTCTTTGTCCAAAATATTGGAATCTGACATGGCATGTCCCCTCTACCTCACCTTTGACAACCTGAAACCCCTTCTGCATCGTCCTTTCTCTTCTCACCGTTGTCCTCAGGAGGAAGAGCCGCTGGATGTTGTCTTCGTAGAGCATGTCAATCAATCTTCCCAAGCCGCTGCCGGGAAGGACAAAAGGGATCCAGAAATCGAAGTGGAGGTTCCAGCGGCAAAGGGATTATCATTGCTGATGAAAAACGTGTGGTTTGGTGTCACGTCTCCAGCCATCCAGTATGAAGTTTTGTTCACCCTCTTCCCCGTCATCGGCATCATCACTGGAGAGCCGCTGTTTTCCGGGTATGCTCTTTTCGAGATATGCAGTTGGAAGGGCTCAAAGACAGTGATTGACGCCATTGTGATCAACTTCGCCAAAATGGCCCAGGCGCTTCTGCTTGGTTTGCTTTTCATGTACGTCTGGATGATTCTTGGAATGATGCTCCTACGTCATGAACATCAAGAGGACATGTGCAGCAACATGTTCCAGTGCTTCTTTGCCTACATTTTCTTGACCATCCGAGACAATGGCGTTCGCGAGGTGCTGACAGCACCTTCAGAAGACTTCAAATTTCCTCACAACATGGTCGACGCTCTCATTGGAAAAGACGTCTTCATGGTGCGGATTATCTGGGACGTTGCATTCCAGATCATCTTCATTTACATTTTGCTGGCCATCATTACGGGTATTGTTATTGACGCTTTCGGTGCCCTCAAGGAGCAGAAAGAGGCAGATGAAGATGATTTGAAATCCATCTGCTTTGTCTGCAACGTCGATAGATTTACCGCCGACCAAAAGGGCATTGGATTTGACAAGCATGTTAAGCAAGAACATTTCCCCAAGTGGTATCTCTTTTTCTTGATATACCTGCAGCGGAAACCCAAGTCCAAGCTCACAGGACAGGAGAACTATGTAAAGGACCTTGTGTGGCCACCAGGTCACTTACCTCCTGTCGTTTTTTGCCTGATTTAATGTTTCACCTTTGCCTTGAATTTAACATACGGCTGGCATTTTTAGTCTGGCCAAGGCAGACCAAAGGAAATGAGCACTTGGTGACTTCGGTGTGCGCGCAGGTGGGAAAAAACATGAAATTCACTGGCTACCGCGAGAGCAAACCTTCACGATCCATGTCGAGGACGAAGATGAGGTCCATGATCCCCAGCCCTCTCCCCTTCAACGCACAACCCACTCATGCACAAGCATGCGTGCAGCGGCAATGCATCCCAACTCGGACCCTATCGGGTCCGGGTGCTCTTTTGTTTCCTTCGCCATGGCACAGCGAATCAAGCGCGTGGGTGTGTGTCAATGACAAACTTGTTATTCTTCAGGACGCTGCAAATACAAACGAGAATCTCTCGGCAAAAGTCGACTCTCTTGCCGCTGCCATCGCTCGAATTGAAGCAGGGATGAATGAGCTGAAAAACGCCAAGGGCCCTGTGGGCGGGACTCCCTCAGCAGCGCACCTGTGATTTCGCACGCCAGACGTTCTGTCTCCGCTGCGATTGAAAAGAATATGTTGTATTCTAGCACCAAAATGAAAGACAAATGCGCTAACGCAGATTGCGGTGCTACCACAAGCATGCGTGTCTTCAAAAAAGGCATCTTCATCGTCTTCTAGTAGCATGCACTCTTGATCGTCTCCTAGTAGCATTTACTCCAGAGCACATGCAGAGCAAATGCAGAGCACAGACGAGAACCACTTGCAAGACTCGCCCAACCATTTGCAAACTTGTGCACGGCGGAGCTCAAGTCAGGACTGTGCAAGGACTAGTCACAAGCCCCCATCGTGCAGACGCAACCGAGCAATAATTTCGGCCTTGCGGCCCGTCTTGGGTAGGCCTCTCTCGTGGCAAAGAGCCTGCCGCGCGCCACACGCGCGCCACCGCATGTGAGTACGCATGTGAGTACGCAAGCTCGTACGCAGACCAGCTTTGCCTGCACCTTGAGCTGTCTTTCTGCATTTCTCTGTCGGCAGCAGCTCGCGCATCACCTTGCGCGCCCTCGCCTACACTATCGCCTACTGACCCTGTGCCCCGCGGCCTACTGCCCCTGTGCCCCGCGGCCTACTGACCCTGTGCCCCGCGCCTACTGACCCTGTGGGCCAGAGCTGGCCCCGGGGCACAGGGTCAGTAGGCGGCGCGCGCGCATACACCCTGCATGCATGCCTTGAC
>Ga0115006_10000955_pt1 | contig 17039 bp, 20 predicted proteins | sample ArcOceMetagenome_3_FD_88943 | JGI IMG/M metagenome (GOLD analysis project Ga0115006, IMG submission 88943) | Marine eukaryotic phytoplankton communities from Arctic Ocean - Arctic Ocean- Svalbard ARC20M Metagenome | ecosystem: Environmental > Aquatic > Marine > Oceanic | place: Arctic Ocean...
AATGGCAAAGGGCAAGGGCAGTTAGGGTTCGGTGTGGGACGCACGGATGTCGACTGTTACGTCTTGCTGGGTCAGGCAGGCCTGAACGGCAGACCAGTTTCCCGCCTTACTGGCACGGTGTATCTCGCCCGTGGTCCGTGTGTCGCCCATGGTCATGCTAACCCTTAGTCCATTCCGTCGAGAGGCACACCTGCATCACCGACGCGTCCCGACATCTCAGAGCACAGGCCACAGTGCTGACGTCTACGTCCGTAACAGGGTTTTTCGAGCACACCTGGGCAGCGCGGACACGAGCTGCGTGGCGGTGCGCGGCGACGCTGCGTGCGAGCTAAACGCACGCAGGTGGTTCACAGTGGGGCTGTGCGTGCACTGCATGGCCCACACAGAAGAAGAGTGTGTTTCTTGTATTGGAGCGTCAACACACAAGAGAGGGACTGTGTGTCCACTGTCAATCTGATAGAGCGCTGTAGCGACGGTGTCGAGGACCAAGGAGCCGAAGAAGCGTCATGGGGTACGCCAGAAGAGAATCATCAGGTCAGTTTTGGGAGCCGTCTCCCGGCGCTCACGGCTCTCCTTCCAGCGTGATTCTACTCGGACCTGGAAGTGATCATGATATGTATGAGTAAAGTGGATCACTTGTGGCGTCTACGGCCGCTCCTAATGAACCCGGGGTCCGGGTGGTGCTTCTGGCTATAGCCGGGCTCCAGATGCGGCTTGACCACCGGCCGCGAGTACGCCTCGGGTTTGGGCGGAGGCTGCTGCACGCAGATGTCCTGCAGCTTGCGGCAGCCCTCACTGCCGAAGATGCTGTCGATGCCATGGCCCTTCTGGTTGGTCACCAGCGTGTCCGCGTCGCCGCACTCGGCTCGCAGGTACCTGCGTCAGGGTTAGGGTTAGGGTTGCAGGTCTGAGGTCTAGAGTCTGATGTGGACGAAATGCGCTGATAGGAGAGCCGCTCGCACGGGAGACGGCTTGCAAAACTGACGTGACAATTCTAGGCGTCTCCTGTGTTTGCTAGGTGCCTTTACTTGATCTTCTCCTTAAACTGACGTGACAATTCTCTCTCTTGGCCCCATAACGCTTCTTCAGCTCCTTGGTCCTCGACACCGTCGCTACAGCGCTCTATCAGCGTGGCACCTTGCCTGGGTTGTGGTTAGGGCCAAGTTTAGGCACGTACCAGCGGCCCATCAGCCCCAGCCGATGCTGCTTGGACGGCAGCCCCAGGCTGACCACGTGCAGGATGTGCGTCTGGTTGTTGATCTGGTTCACCGTGCCGTCCTTGCCGTCCTTGGTGTGCAGGTCCACCACCACGTGCCGCGGGAGCACGTGGAAGTGCAGCTGCCTGAACTTCCAGTGGCGCAGGAGCGAGTTGTAGATCACCTGCGCGCGAGGATTGTCGTCGTGGCATTAATTACGTCAGCATCACCCGGCGCGTGGGCCGCAGGGGCGGGTCAGACGGTAAGTGAGAATGCGGAGCTGTGCCTTGCGGGCGCAGCTGGTGGCGCCCCACGGGTGGGGCAGCCTGGCTGGGAGTGTGGACACATGATCGCCAGCTCTGTATCCCCCTGGATGGAGCCTGGCGTGGTCAGACGGGGGTTAGGATGCACACGCGGTGACTGACGGCGGCGGCGGCGGGAGGGCTCGAGCGTACCTGATCCGTCTCCAGCCAGTACATGACGGGCGTGTGTGCGATCACGGCGCGCAGGTAGATTTCGGTGCGGCGGTTGGAGCGGAAGTAGATCAGCCCGCTGTTCATCGGGCCGTGCGCGTCCCAGCGCGGAGCGTGCGCGCCGATGATGTCCAGCTGCGATGATGTCCACACCCCACCCACTATTATCAGCCGTGAGTCGGCTCGACACATCCATGGTTCGAATCGAGCGGACGGATATCGTTTTTGGAGAGGGGGACGGCAGAGAGGCGTACGTCGCCGCCCAGCTCAGGATCCGTGAGCCACAGCTCGCGCGGGTCCGTGGTCCACACCATATCGACGTCATGAATCACCGCGTCGTAGCCCATCTCCACCAGCTGCAGCGAGGGCGGAAAATGAGCGTTCGTCACACATGCTTTTCCGTCAGTCGAGTGGGTCGAATCGGGCCAGGGTCAACGTGTGAGCAGAAGCACACGAGCGGATCACGAGGCAGAGGTAGAGACCCGCGTGGTTTGTTCCCAAAGACACCAGTGGGTTACCTGATGGAGCATGCAGAACAACATGGACTGCACGTGGACGTGAGCGCGAAACCCGGTCCGCTGCGACGCCTCTCCGAAGTGCACGATTGGGTCCAGCAGCGCCTCGAACCCTAGACTATGCAGCAGGTCGTACGTCTCCGTGTCCTGGAAAGTTGTCAGCAACGCACACACCAAAATCCCCCACCCGCTCTCAAACTCAACATGAGTTGCGGCGACGATGCCCCCACCCATGGCCGCCGAGGGCCGACTGTGTATGTTAGTGGGACTGCCGCTGAGCGACAGCCGGTGAAGCACCAGGCAGAGCACCCCAGCAGGGCGCTTGCGCGCCCGCTGTCCCGAGCGCCTCCCGGAGGAGCGTCGAGTTTGGACTGTGCCACGTGTACAAGTGCGATATCGAGACGACGCAGTTACGGTGGGGCGAGAGGCGACAGAAAATAACTGCCCCCACCTGCGCGATGATGAGCGTGTCGCTCTTGGTCTCGCCGAAGCACTCCGCCTGGCGATTGCACAGCAGGTTCACCATCAACGGCACGTACGCTTTGTTGACCGCCATCACCAGCACGGGCCCGCGCGACAGATCCGGCAGCCCCAGCGCCCTGAAGCCACCCTCCGTCGCCGCCGTAACCTCCGTTCAGCAACACTCGAGTCGGCAACGGTGGTCGCCTCTTCGCACACGCACGGGCTGCCTGTCTCTCCTCTCCCAACGAGACTGTGCGGTGTGCCGCTCAACGGATGCAAAACCATCGCTCGCGGCGGTGAGAACGCGGCGACGCGACCCGCCGGAGCGTTCGCAAACTGCCAACGACCAGGACACACGCACACTACTGACCCGAATCGAATCGTCGCTCCCTCATACAATGGGCTCGGAACTGGCATGGTTTCACAGGGGGCGCGGCGGGGGGAGGAGGGCGGCGACGACGAAACAAACCTAGTGATGAGGTCGGCCCGCAGTTGGCGCTGGCCTATATCCCACACGGTGGCCAGCATCTCCTGCGCGCACTGCATACGGTACGTGGGCACGCACTGCTTGCACGTGGGGTCCTGCGGGCAGTCGGGCCACCTGGAGTGCGTGCGCGGGTGCAGGCGCGTGTTGTGGCACAGCCTGAGCTCGTTCATCTCGTCGCCGGGGATCTTGGGGCCTGGATAGTACCCGGGGGGTAGGTAGTCGTCTCGCTGCCTAGCCCACCCGTCCCCGTTCGCAGCGGCCGTGCCGTTGCCAAGTCCACTACACCGGGAAGAGGCCGCGCCGGTGCCACTGCGCGCGTGCAAAGCACACCCGTTGCATGCACCCCCACAGTACGTACGGTCAGATCGTGCATCGAGCGGTTGTTCGATGGCGCGTGCTTGGTCCTCAGGACAGGACCCAAACCCTAAGCGACCGATTGGCGCCTCGCGTGGACGGCGAGGGTACGCACGTGAGCCACCCGACGGTCGACAACACTAATATCATCAGCGCACGACTAACGCGCGCCGGAGCGGAGCTCATCACGCGTCTGCAACACTTTTTGCGACCGGTCGCCCACGCATGCAGGCTGCTCTGAGGGTGGCAGTGTGCCACTGGGCACCCACCGACCGCGTGATTGGTGGTGGTGTGCGTCGCCCCTCCCAGCCCGCACCCGCGAGGACGGCTTCGCATCACCGGGTTGGGGCATCCTGCGCTTGGGAGGCGCGCACGAGGGGACGGGGGACGAGTTCCATCGGGTGGAGAGCTAGGCGCCGAGGAGCCAGCAGCAGACGAGTGGCAGCGGGTGCGTTGAGCGCAGAGACGGAGGTGGAGCAGGAGGCGCCCACCCTCATCGAGTCGAGAACGTTGCTGTTGCAGCTGCTCCGGTGCGCCCACGACGCCTCCCTTCGCTATCACAACGTAATTCGACCCCTCCTGCGGGGTTAGAGAGCGCTGCGCTTAGGACGTGGGGGGCATGGTATGGCTACAGGACGATGGGTGGCGGCACCAAGGCTGCGACGGCCCCCTTGAGCGAGCTAGAGGAGTCCGCTGAGACTTTCCTCAGCGCGGTGGATCTCAAGAAGGAGGTGCGCTGGTTGGCCCGCAGAGCGGTTAGGGGTTTTCCCCTCTCGGCCTCTCCCCCGGAAGCACGTGCACTGCACAGTACGCAAGATCGTACCTTGCCACCCTCCCCACACAGCCGCGAACGGCACGGGTGGGTCAACGGCGAGGCATCATTTGTTCCTGCTGACGGGTGGTGTTTTGGCGAGATACGGTACTCCAGTGCACGGGCGAGCAGCGCAACAAGCTGGTGAGGGCGGTGCGGCAGCTGACGGCGGCGGTGAGCAAGGGCGCGACGGGAAACCACATCGCCCGAGCCGTGCCGCCCGCGCTGGCGGCGGCGGTGGCCTCGGGCTGGCTCGCGCTGGAGCGTCAGGTGAGAGTGGGGGTGAGAGAGAGAGAGAGAGTGTGTGTGTGTGCTTTGACAGTTGAAGCCGGCGTTTGGCTCGGCCCATATCGTACCCCATGGCAGGGCAAGGCCGCAGGGGGGGTGTATGCGACGAGCGCTGCAAGGAGAGCAGCTACCGGACGACTCGCTCTTTGAATCACGCTTCGTCACTCCTCGGTCCTTCGACGCCGTCGCTGCACCGATCCATTCGCTTGGCGCGGTGCTCTCATGGGTGTCTTGGGTGACGGGCGCCGGTGCCGGTGACGAGGGAGAGAGGGACGAACTCCTCACGACGACTCCTGAGCTTCCTCTTTCCGAATCGCAGGGCACCGACGAGCTGGCGTGGGCGGGCAACAAGGTGCAGCTGCGTGCCATGCGCATCGTCGAGCAGTGCCAGATTACGCAGGTGGCTCCGCTGGGCCACGACGCGCGCGCCCAGCCGTGGGGCTCGCCGCTGATCCTCATCGCCTTCTCGATGTGCACTGTCCGTCGGGCGGAAAGCGCACCGCCGTACCTGCGCCGCTGTCTGCACGCGTGCCTGCGCCGCGCGCTCGCGGCGCTGACGGATCCTCCCGCGGCGGTGCCTCCGCCCTCGCTCTCAGAGCAGGAGACGGCGGACGTGGCGACGGTGGCGCTACGCCTAGGTCCTCCGCCGGAACCGAGGCGGCAACCGCCCGTCGCCGCCGATGAATATTACGGAGACGGTTTCGAAGTGCCCTATGGCCATGACCATGGCCGTGGCTTTGCTGTCGACTACAGGGCGTCTTCGTCGGAGGAAAAGTGGCTGGCTGGCTTCGAGCGCGCCAAGGCGGAGGCGGAGGCGGAAGAGGAGGGAGACGGGGCGTGGGCGTTGGCGGCGCTGGGCGGTGGAGCGGACTCGGTCGACGGGCTGCACGAGGAGATTGTGCAGCTGGTGGCGGCGATGGACTCGCTGCTGTTTCTGGACGCCGCCGACGTGGCGCGCGTGCTCGATGCCGTGAGCGAGGGCGTCGAGCGCGAGTGGCCGGGCTGCCAGGTGATATTATACCCCTTCTTGTTTGGGAGACTTGCTCGGCGGCTCTGCTGTCCTGAGGCCCATTTCGAACGTTGTCGGTGTATCCCTACGACTGCTAGAACGCAGAGGGCTGCTCGGAGGGTATTCGAGAGAAGAGACTTTTCTGAACAGTCTGTTCCCTTCGCTGAGGCCATGCGTGCTTCCTGCATCCTGTGAGGGTGGCGCTCTTAGAGGATACAGATAGGCATCGTTAACCCAACAAGATCACGGCGATTCGGACAGCAACGTCGTCCACTGTTGCGACGCGGTTTTACCGTTCACCGGGCAGTGTTGGGCAGTCTAGACCAGAGCGTAGCGTGTGTGTCCTGGTTCGCCACGCTTCAACAGGCTCCACTGCACCTGACCCCCATCTGTCGGCAATGCCAGGTGTCGCTCTTCGGCTCGCGCGCAGTGGGCCTGGCGCTGCCGGGCGCGGACGTGGACCTCATGGTGCGCGGCGACGAGTGCTCCACCGTGCTGAACATGTACGGCATGCGCAAGCAGCGCACCATGCTGCAGCTGGGCAGCTCGCTGGTCAAGGCGGGCGGGGCGGCGCGCGGCTCGCTCACGGCGCTGGCGTTCGTGCGCGTGCCCATCCTCAAGTTCACCGCCGCGCCGGACCCGCACATGCCGGTGGGTGGATTCCCCGACCCTAACACTAGCCATAGCCATACCCTCCGTTGGCGGTGGCTGCTGTAGGTGCTGGGGTTGGGCTACTTTCCTGCGCAGGGTGCTTTGAGCACTGCGCCCAAAAGCCTTCGGCTTTGTCCTGTGCCCGCTACAGCCTCTTACGTGTGGTCATTCATTCGTCCCATGAACCCAAACCCTGACTCCAACTCCAACCCTTACCCAGGTGGAGGAGTCGCCGCTGCCCGTGGACGTGGCGCTGGTGGCGGACGGCGACCCGGGCGCGGCGGCGGCGGCGTGGATGAGGCAGCAGACGGCGGCGTGGCCCGCGCTGAGACCGCTGTGCCTGGTGGTCAAGGTGCTGCTGAGGCAGCGCACGCTGGGGGACACGAGCCTGGGCGGGCTGGGCTCGTACACGCTCGTCAACCTGCTCGTGCACTCGCTGCAGTGGTCAAGGCTGAACGGGTGAGGCGCCGCCTGATGTCGCTCCGTGATGTCGCTGCGCCACAGTTTTTCTGCCCACAGTTTCTCCGACACTCCCCTGAAGTCCAAACGCGTCGGCGACAACGGCGTCGCTTCTGACACACCGCACGCGTCCACCACCGTATCACACCAAACTCGACGCTTCCTCCGGGGGAGGCGCTTGAGTCCGCGGGCGCGCAAGCGCCCTGCTGGGGTGCCGGGCTCTGCCTGGCGCTTCACCGCTCTGCGGTAGCCCCACTTACTCACTTACACACGTCGCTCGCGTCGCAGGCGCGATCCGGAGGATCTGGGTGTGCTGCTGACGGACTGCTTGGAGCTGTACGGTCGACGCTTCGACTACCGCCGCTACGGCGTGGACACCACCGCCACAGCCGCCACGCACTCGCGGGCGGACCTGCGGGACTCGCGCGACTGGACGCACAACTACAAGGGCCCGTCGGAGCTGCCGCGGCGGCGGAGCGCGTGGGCGCTGCACGTGAGGGACCCCGTCAACTGCGCCAACGACCTCGGCGCGCCCACCTGGCTGCTGCCGGAGGTGGCGGCGTGCTTCGCTCAGGCGGCGGACGAGCTGCGGGCCGCCGGAGAGCGGACAGCGGGAGGACCGGCGCGCGGGCGGTTTCCGCGGCTGGGAAGCGTGCTGGCGCTCACGGCGGCGGGCGCTCCCGTGCAGCTGCCGCCTGAGTACTGCGCGGACCAGCGAGTGGTGATTCGCAGTCGCGCCGCTGCTGGCTCCGACAACAACAGCAACTGGGGCGGCGGAGCGCGCGGCAACCGCGGCGGCGGAGCGCGCGGCAACCGCGGCGGCAGGAGGGTGCGTGTGGAGGAGCGGGGCTTTTCCCGTCGAGAGCCGTGGTCGAGGGACGGACGACGGGGGGGTGGTGGTGGCGGTGAGCGGTCGAGGGTGCGGTCGAGAGAGAGAGAGAGGCTCCCGTACGTGTCGCTTCGGCGGCCCGCGCCGCCATCGTACGTCGGGGAGCGGCGCACCGCCGCGGTGGGGTTCGAGCGCGACGATGACGACAGAGGAGACGAGTCTCGGGCGGAGTTGGACAGGTTGGAGGCGAGCGAGTTCGACGACTGGGAGCCGAGGGATCGATAGATCTACGTGCTGCGCGAGACGGCGACACGCGGTCGTGCACCTAACAGCTTTTGATAGACCTCTAGAGCGGCACTCTCATTGGGGTAAAGTCTGTTTGGCTATCAGCAATCGACAACAGCGTCCGCACCACGGCGAACACCTCCATCTGCGGCTCCCCCGCGACTCCATAGTGCGTCCGTCACGCCCCCGCAATAGACGTTGAGCACCAAGCCTAGGAGAAAAGTAGCGTACGCAGCATTACACCTATCATATCGCCATCCGACACCTGTCGCTCGCTCGCGTTCGAGGAGGAGTTCGGGTCACTACTCACGACGGCCAACAAACTAGAAGGCGTCGTCCTCCGAATCGGGCAAGTTGGGCGGTAGCTCCAAGTCCTCCGACTGATACCCGGCGTAGTCAGCGGACTCCACGGACGTGCGTCGGCTGTCTGCGATGGGATACCGGCTGGCAGCCGACACCCCCGGGGCGCCTTTGGGCGGCGTGCCCAGCACGTCCTGCGACGGCTGAACGGGCGGCGACACCGGCGGCGGCGGAGTGACGGGCTTCGAGCGCGCCGGTACTGCCACGGGTGTGGAGGAGGGTACGGAGGAGGGCGGCGGGGAGGCGGGAGTCTTCGCGGCGGCGGCTGCTGGTGGTGGTGGATTGAACGTGACGCTCTTGGGTTGAGACGGTTGTGGCGCTGGTGACGATGGTGGTGGGCCGGGAGGTGGCGCCACGCCGGCGGGCGGCGCGGGCGGCAGCGACGGCGACATCGGTCGCTCCGCGGAGACGGCGGCGGCGACGGGTGCGGGTACGGGTGCGGCGGAAGGTTTTAAAGGAGGGGGAGATGTAGGAGGCGGAGGAGGAGAGGCCTTGGGCGGCGGCGGCGCAGACGAGGATGTTTCGGACGACACTCCCTCCTGTGAAGTCGGCGCACGTCGAGCCCAGATGCACGTCGGTCAACACACGCAGCCTCCTCTGGTGTTGTTCATTGCCTTGTGACGAGGCTCTGCTGCGATTTCCAAGGCGGGCATACTCGCAGCACATTTCACACATCGTCGAGAACGAGGGCTCTCTCAGACGCTCTGGCTCACGCTCGCTCTCTCTCTCACACACACCTGCAGCAGAATGGGTTTGACGGCCGTCGCCTTGGCCTGCCTGTTGGGCATCCACCCAGAGAAGTCGAACTTCCACGCGCGCTGGCTGTCGCCGTGCGTCACCACCAGCGTCTCCAAAAACCACGAAGCACCGATGCCGCTGCCGTCGTGCCACACGCTCGCCTGCAGCGCCCAATTCCACCATAACCCCGCGAACAAACACCACATATCTCAGCCACCTTTTCGACTCCCTTGTCAATTCTCCCCATGAACCCCACTGGGCGATGCCAGCAGTCGATTGCGGTCCGCAGGTGCGGCGCCCTTGCCCAACTTCCGTCGGTGTGGGTGCCATGTGGTGAGAGACGTGCGGTGTCGAGGGAGGAGTGGAGAGGCCAGCGAGCGATGTGTGTGTGTTGAGAGAGAGAAAGGAGGCCTTGTTTTGCAAAATTCACGCGGAGAACCAATCGTAGGTAGGGCGTATTCATTCACACTCGCCTGCACCAACTCGCCCAGCGGCGGGCACACGCGCACGAAGGTGTCCACCGCCTTGGCGTTGAACAGCTTCCCTGTGCGGTCCGTGTCCATCGGGATGGGGCCGAACGAACCCTGCTCGCCCTCCAACTGCACGCTCACCTGCACTCCGAGTCCCCAGCCGCCGCGCGTCGCGAGCGTGTCAGTCGTTGTCAGCGTGTTGTGGTCGCTGTGGAGCCATTCGACACTCGAATTGTGGATCTCTCTTGGGACGAATCGTCAGATGCGAGCTCTGCGCCATCTCATGCATGCAATCGGGGTGCGTCAAAATTCCTTTGGGCTACCACAAAAGTTGGATAACAGAGGACGGTTAGGGTTTCGAGTCCTTTGCGGGCCGCCGAACTCTCCGTGCAGCAACAAGACTCGGTTTTTGTTGATGCTGAGGAGTCGTTCCCATACGTCTCGTCGCACACACAAGCCCCAACCACCATCACCTAAAACCAAGCCCAAGGTATGGGGGTTCGCACCAGCGCATCCGTGCCCGCGCCGAACTTGGACCCAGTGGTGAACGTAAAGCTGTACTCCATCTCGTGGGCCGGTGCGTTGTTTCCCTTGGCCGCCACACGACCGTACGGCACGTCCACTCCCTTCCCGTCCACCCACGCGTACACCTCGAACAGCCAGGTCCGCCCCGTGTCCACCTTGCTGACGGTCACCGTCTCCAAAAACCACGAGCCCGCGTTCATGCCTGAGCCGTCGTGCTCCACCCGCAGCGCCGCCACCTCACCGAAGTCCGCGTCGCGCGCGATTTCGAACGAGTCCGTCTTGCCCTTCTCGAACGCGTGCTTGGTCGTCGACAGCGCCGCCTTCCATGGCAGCCGCCCGGAGTCCTGCGGCCCCATGAAGGTCACGTGCACCGTCGCCTCCGTGCCCGACATCAGCTTGGTTCCCGTCACTGTCGTCACCGTGTACGCGTGCGCGCCCGCCGCCTTGCTCCCGCTGTCTGGGCCGCCGCCGCCGCCGCTGCTGCTCTCTACGGCGGACGAGGCGGTGATGGCGGGAGCGGCTGGGGCGGAGGAGGAGGAGGAGGAGGCAGGAACGGGTGTGGGGCTGGAGCTGCGAACGGGCGAGGGAGCTTTGGCGGGAGACGAAACGGCGGAGGTTGTGGGCGACGTGGGGCGGCTGTTGGGGTCCTGGCTGATGCGCATTTCGTACGCCTCGATCGCCTTGCGCTTTCGCTCCGCCACCTCCTCCTCCGTCAGCCCTTCGCTCGCCACCTTGGCGGCGGCGACGGAGGCCTTATTGACGTCCGCCTTGACCCAGGCGTTGTACTCGAAGGTCCACTTGCGCTGCGTGAAGGCGTGCTCCACCGTCACCTTTTCCAGGTACCACGCGTCGCCGAAGCCCGCCGTGCCGCGCCACACGCGCAGCTGGCTCAGCTCGCCCACCTCCTTGCACACGCGCTGGAACGCGTCCACGCCCTTGGCCGCGAACAGCTTCTTGTCCTGTGTGTCGATTCATACACCGCTCCGTATCAACGACGGTGATTGCATATACCCTAACCGATCGATTGGTCAGTCCTCGATGACACCCACTGGACTGACGCTCATCGTACCGCCCCACGTCGTATACAGCCCACTTGACCAATGAGAGCGCGAGCAAATCGTGAACCCGAGAACCCAAATCAACCCACAATCTCTCTCTCACACACACAAGCTCCGCACACGCACCGTGTCCATCTCCAGGGTTCCGGAGGTGCCATCCTGGCCCACCATCTCGCAGCACACGACGCTGTCCGTGCCGGCGCCCATCTTCGACCCAGTATGGAACGTGAGCTCGTACTGCGACTGCCCGGAGGCCGTCGCGCTCTCCACGTCACCAGCGCCCAGCTTCGCCAGCAGACCCTTCTCCAGCCGAGTCTCTTTAGTGGTGATCCACTTGCCGCACGCGAACACCCACTCTTTACCGGAGTGCAGTGCTGTCACTACCACCTTCTCCAATTGCCACTGGTCGCCCGACTGCTCCAGCTGCACGCAGACGGCCGAGATTTCGCCGAAGTCCGCCTCGCGCGCGATCGTGAAGCTGTCCGTCTGCCCGCGCTGCAGGTCCTTCTTGGTCTGGTCCAGCGTCGGGCTCCAGGTGACTCCCGCCTCGCCCACCTGGCTTGGGGTTGGGGTTAGAGTTAAGAGTCCAAGCCTAGTGTGAGTTGGCTGTACGAAGGAGAAGATCCTCAACTCCAAACCCTCCCACATGTCATGCGAACGATACCACTTTCGCAGCCGGGGGCGTATGGAACTGGGAGAAGAAATAGGGTGAGGGTCTGGGTCCAAGCGCACCAGCGTCAGCTTGAGCGACGAGTCCGTGCCCGCCGTGAACGAGCTACCCGTGGAGAACGCCACCTTGTACTGGTACACGCCCTGCGAGCCCTCCACCAGCTGCATCGCCTCCGCGGGGCTGGCGTAGACGGCCGAGCGCCGCCAGCTCTTGAGCGGCTGCTTCTTGTTGAGCCAGTCGTCGCACACGAAGCGCAGCTCCGCGGCGTCCGTGGCGTTGGCCACCGTCACGTGGCCCAGGTGCCAGTCCGAGGCCAGGAGGCCCGAGTTGTCGGACTCGATGGAAAAATCGTCCAGCGCCCACGCGCCCTCCGTCACCTCCGCCACCTTGGGCCCGCTGAAGAAGAAGGTGTCCGCCTGGTTGCGCTCGAACTTGTTGGTGAACAGGCTCTCGCCCGGGCCGTGGTCCAGCTTGCGCCGCTCCACGCTGCCCAGAGGGCCCTTCATCGTGATGAAGATGTTGGCGTCCGTGCCCGCACTGAACTTGTTTGACGTGAACGTCGTCACCTTGTAACGGCACGCGGTGTCCGGCGTGACCTCCGAGCCCACCTCACCCTGGCGGTTGAGCTGCCGCTCCACTTTCTTGTCGCCCTGCGAAGCGTCCAGCCAGTTGTCGCACGGGAACATGCCCACCTCGCCCGTGGTCTCGTTGCGCACCTCCACCTGCACCACACACACACGGGTTAGGCCATTCGCGATCACGAAATTTCGCTCTGAATCGGGCTTCGAATCGTCCCACCCTTCGCGAGGACCCTGATATGCCGCATAGGCGTCGACGGTCGGCTAGGTCGCACACACAAACAATCACCTGCTGTAAATGCCATGCGGCGCCGAAGCCCTTGTTGTCGTGTTTGATACCGATGGTGTCCAGCTTTCCGACGGCGGACCCTTTGATGTTGAACTCGTCCACGCCTCCGCGTGAAAAGTCGGAGCTCCTCGCCTCCAGCGGCTGCCAGCCCACGTGGCCGTCCGTGCCGTGCAGCTCGATGAACACCGAAGCGTCTGTATACAATGCATACCCAGCCAGTACCGCAGCCACAAACGAGTACGCCCCATCAGGTCCGTACTCTTGCACCCTCCCATCTTCGCGTCTCCCCACATCTCTCTCTGTGTCTCCAGCCTCGATGCTCCGTCACCCACTCACACACACACTACCCCAACCCTTAGCCCCTAACCCCCACTCACACGTACCGGTGCCCGCGCCTCGGCGATCGCTGGTGTACACCGTCACCTTGTACACCACTTCCTCCACCTTGGGCATCGCCTTGGCACCGTCCGGCGTGAGCTCCACGCTGAGCTGGTACGGGCTCTGCGTCTTGTCCAGCCAGCCGTTGTACAGGAACGTCGCCTCCCTCTCTAGAGATGGAGCGTCCGCCGCCGCACCCGTGTCCGTCACAACAATCTCCAGCAGGTGCCAGCCAGAGCCCAGCAGGCCCTTGTTGTCGTGCCCGATCCGCACACGCTGCAGCTCCCCGAGCGGCTCGCACTCAATGAAGAAGACGTCCTCCATGCCGCGCTCGAAGTTGTTGGCGGACGTGTCGAGCTTGCGCTCGCCCGTATCACCCTTAGCGCCGTAGATGACGATGGAGACGTTAGCGTCTGTGCCCGCTCCCCGCATGTCCGACGTCCGGACCAGCACTTTGTACTTGTGCTGTCGCTTGCCCTGGTTGTCGCCCGGTGTGAGCTCCAGCACGTTGCCGTTGGACTTGTCCAGCCATTGGTTCACGGAGAAGCTGTACGTCTGTCGCGCCGTCGTGTGCTTCACCTCCAGTTGGTTCACGTGCCATGCCGAGCCAAAGCCTGAGCCGTCCTGCCGCAGTGTGGCCTTGGTGATCTCGCCGAGGTCGATGCCGTCGATGTTGAACACGTCGATCTTGCCGCGCTCGAAGTTGTTGGCGGACGTCTCCAGCGCCAGCGGCCCAATGGACACGTCGTTGCCCTCCTTGGTGCGGCCCTGCAGCTTGAGCGACACGTTGGCGTCGGTGCCGGCGCCGCGCACGTCGGACGTGTACACCGTCACCACGTAGCGCACCAGCGCCGCCTGGCTGCCCTTGGGGAACAGCGTCTGCGTGGTCTGGTGCGGCGGCTGCTTCTTGTCGAACCACGTGTTGCACGGAAATGCCACCGTCGTGCTCGTGGTGGTGTCCGTCACCTCCACCAGCTTGCAGTGCCAGCCGGGCCCGAAGCCGGAGTTGTCGTGCCCGATCTGGATACGGTCCACCACGCCGAGGTCCTTGCACGTGAAATGGAACACGTCCACGGCGGCCCTCTCGAAGTTGTTGGCACTGTTGTCCAGCTTGCGCTCGCCGCTGTCGCCCTTGTCGCCGTACACCACGACAGAAACGTTGGCGTCCGTGCCGGAGCCGCGCAGGTCCGACGTGTGCACCGTCACCTCGTAGCTGTGCTCGGCGTCTTCAGCAGAACCCGCTTCCAGCGTGACGCGCTTGCCTGCGTCAGGGTTGCGAGGTTAGGACTAAGGTTTGGGGTTGCGAGGTTAGGGGTTGGGGTTAGGGTCAGGCGCTTGCCGTTTTTGGAGTCCAGCCACCGGTTGGCCACGAAGAAGGTAGAGTCGGTGGTGGACAGGTTGGTCACCTGCACCTTGTTCAGGTGCCAGCCGGAGCCCAGCCATTTGCCGTCGTGCCCGATGTCGATTTTGGCCACGCGCTTCACGTTCTTCCCGCGCAGAGTGAACTCGTCCATGCGGTTGCGCTCGAAGTCGTTCTTGGACGAGTCCAGCGGCATCTCCTCCAGCGCCGTGCCGTCCTCGCCGAACATTCGGATGGTGACGTTGGCGTCGGTGCCTGCGCTTCGGATATCGGAGGTGAACACTACCACCTTGTAAGAGGCCACCTCTGAGTCCGCCGCCTCCGGAGTCAGCAGCGCCGTGAGCCCCGTCTTCTTGTCTAGCCATCGGTCGCACGGGAACGCCGCACGCTCCGGCGCAGGCCCCATCTTGGTCACCTCCACCCTCGCCAAATGCCAGGCGTCCAGCGAGCTGTCGTGGCCAATCTGGATCTTGGTGAGCTTGCCCAGATCCACCTTCTTGAAGATGAACACGTCGTGCTGGTTGCGCTCGAAGTTGTTCTGCTCATGAGCCCCGCGCCCGTCGTCAGCAGAGTGAGATGAGCCGTTTGCAGTTCAAATGATTCAATACCGAACCACGCGACAGCTCAAATGAACACACACAAACTAACCCACCAGGCGGCTTTCCGTCGGCATTCAATAGGGGCTCCCTTATCGAAGCCTCTATTGAAACGTTGTCCCGAATTGACACGCGAACGGTGCGAGGGGTTCCAAAGGGGCACTCTGGTCGTCAGAAAGCACTTCCGGCTGCACACTGACTCTTCTGAGGCTACCCAACTGCGCGTGGACAGGCGAACCCCTACCTTGCTGTTGTCCAGCGGCATCTCCGCGGTGCTCGTCGCCGTGCCATCCTCCAGCTCACCGAACATCTTCATCTTCACGTTGGCGTCCGTGCCGGCGAATCGAATGTCCGACGTGTACACGTCGATCTTGTACTCCACCGACTTGTCCGCCACCTGCCCGTCCTTGAGTGGGTACAGCGTCTGCGTGGTCTCGTACGGCTCCATGTCCGTGGCCAACCAGCGGTCCGCGGGGAACAGCACCGTCTCGCCCGTCGTCACGCACATCACCTCCACCTGCGCACGTACACACCGAACACGTACACGTGTAGGGGGTTGAGGTCACGCTCTCGCATTCTTTTACCCTCACCACACCGGGGAGCCACCCGAGACCACACACCCAGGACCCACCTGAGACCACACCCGGTAGCCACCCGACACCACACCCGGGAGCCACCCGACACCACACCCGGGAGCCACCCGAGAGCAGAGAGCACACCCAGGAGCCACCTTGAGAGCACACCCAGGAGCCGTGTATCCGCACAGCCCTCCGAACCCAACACGCACCTCGCGCAGGTGCCACGCGGCGCCCATGAGCGAGTTGTCGTGGCCGATGGTGAGGTGGCTGATGGCGCCCACGTTGCGCAGGTTGCGCAGCGTGAAGACGTCCGCCGCGTTGCGCTCGAAGTTGTTCTTGCTGTTGGACAGCTTCACGCTGCCCGTGTCGCCCTTGTCGCCGAACACCGTGCACCACACGTTGGCGTCCGTGCCCGCGTACCTGCGGGTTGGGGTTAGGGGCCTGAGGTTAGCGTACGTGGATAAGTGTGGCGATGAGAACGAGCAGTGTCGAATGAGAACGCGGCACGTGGTGCGGCTGGATTGCAATGCACGACTAGCCCGGAAACTCGACGACATTCACTGTGCATTTCACCGCCTGCGACTTTTCTCGACCGCATGCGTCTCTAGCGCTTGCGGAGGAGACGAACTCGCAGCGCAGGGTCTCCCGACCGGACAAACGGACGGAGCAGGGCGCTCTCGCAGGCCGCATGATGAGCGAAACAAGCGGATCTCCCCTCCCTCGCTTGGAACCCCTGGGTGTTCGCCCCCTCACGCACTTGACGTCGGAGGTGTAGACGGTGATCTTGTACTCGGCCACGGCGGCGTTGGCGTCGCGCACCGCCACGGGCAGCGTCTGTACGATCTCCTTGGGCGGCTCGCTCTTGTCGAACCAGTTGCCGCAGGGGAAGTACCAGACGTGGTTGGGGTCCGTGTCGCGATACACCTCGACGTGATCGCAGTGCCAGCCCGCGCCGAGCCCCTTGCCGTTGTGCCCGATGCGCACCTGCCAGCGAGCCAGCGGAACAACGTACAGCGTGAGTCGACACACACCCATGCCGCACGGACAAATGAAGCGTTGCGGGACACGCAGCCACTAGCATGCATCAGCGTCACACGGCTGTGGTCTGCCTGAGGTGCCAGTGTGCTGGTCTACGTGGGGCCACCACCTGGACTGCACTAGTGTGAGGGGTGGCTGCACCCCTCGGCGGGCATCGAGCTGGGGCGAGAACGAAACGAAGGATAAAGAGTGAGAGAGGGAGATGGGTCCATGGTGGGGTCGTAGTTCTGGCCATTGTGGCTGACCTTGGTGAGCTCGCCGAGGTCCGCCATGGCAGGCAGATCGAACACGTCCGTCATGTTGCGCTCGAAGTTGTTTTTGCTGGTGGCGAGCGGCATGTCCACAGGCGAGCTCGTGGCTGCGCCGTCCTTCTCGCCGATCAGCGTCACGCACACGTCGGCGTCCGTGCCCGCGTACTTGATGTCCGACGTGTACACCGTCACCTGCAGGGGGATGGGGTTTTCAGGGCGAGTGTTGGGGTTGACGGCGGCACACTGGGAGCAAGAGGGACTAGGGATTTACGCGAAAGCGCTGCCGAATGGTGCGGCGCTCAGAGCCAACGAAGGCATGGAAGGAGGGCAT
>Ga0115006_10000956_pt1 | contig 17031 bp, 9 predicted proteins | sample ArcOceMetagenome_3_FD_88943 | JGI IMG/M metagenome (GOLD analysis project Ga0115006, IMG submission 88943) | Marine eukaryotic phytoplankton communities from Arctic Ocean - Arctic Ocean- Svalbard ARC20M Metagenome | ecosystem: Environmental > Aquatic > Marine > Oceanic | place: Arctic Ocean...
CTGCTGCTGCTGCTGCTGCTGCTGCTGCTGCTGCTGCTGCTGCTGCTGCTGCTGCTGCTGCTGCTGCTGCTGCTGCTGCTGCTGCTGCTGCTGCTGCTGCAGAGGCAGAGGCAGAAGGGGAGGCTGCTGCAGAGGCTGCTGCGGCGGCGGCGGCGGTATTTGCGGCGAAGGCGTTGGCGTTTGCCGCAGCGATGCAGACGCGACTGCGCCAGCTGACGCGCGCGACGAGACTGAGCCTTCAGAGGGAGGGGGCGAGCGCGCGAGGGCCGCGAGGGCCGAGCCCGCCCCAAAGATCGCCGCCGCCTGCTCAGCGACCAGCTCTGTGCCGCCGGGCGGAGCGAGGCTGACGGCGCAAGGCGGCGTGCTCGCGCCCACCACCGCCGCCGCAGCCTCGGCCTCTGCTGGCTCCGCATGCGTGGCTGACCACGAGGTAGGTGGTGGTCGTGGCGGTGTCTGAGCAGGCACGACCGCTCCTGTCGCCTGCACGCTGCTGCTGCCCTGGGGAGGCCCACTCGCACTCCCGCCGCCGCCGTCGCCGCCGCCGCCATCACCGCCCGTGACGCCACGCTGCTTCCACGCCGCAGCGTGATGAGGGGTGATCGGGGAGCAGGTGCCGTCGCTGCACGCGCCATCGCCATCGCAGCTGCCGTCGGCCGCGAGCAAGCTGGGAGTCCATCCTGACAGCAGCAGCGACGCATCGCCGTCGTATGCGTCGTCGCCGGCGGAGACGTCCGGCGCGGGCGCGCCGCTGGCACACGCGTGCAGAGCGCGCATCGTGGCCGCGCTGAAGCCGGGGTGGTCGGCAGGCAGCGGGATCGGCAGCACTGAGATCGGGAGCTGCGGCTCCCCGAGTGCATTGCCCGTCGTCATCATCGTCATCGCCGCCCTTGCCGCTGCCCTGTGCATGCCGATGCCGCTCGGGACACTGCCATCGCCAGTGTACAAGCCTGCACGGCGACTCTTGAGCAGAGCGGGGGTCACGATCAGCCGCGGCACTGGCCTGCCGAGCTCCACAGCTCCAGCCGGCGAAGCGTCAGCTTCCTCCGCAGTCGCCGCCGTTGTCGCCGGTCGCTCCGCGGGTGTTGCTGCCTCTGGCCGCGGTGATGTCTCTGAGGGCGTGGCGGCGCTGGCTTCGACGAGGTTGGCAAGGTGGAGCGACGCAGAGGAGATGGCGCTGGCGATGGCGCCGGCTGCAGCACAGGCGATGGCACTGGCTGCGCTGCTGGCTGCACCAGTGTCGGCGGCGACGGGGCGCTCACGAGCTCTCCTCTGCCGCTCCGCGCGTATGACCCGTTCCGATATGCTATCACGCCGATCACCGCTCTCCCGCCACGCATCGTCGCCCTCCCATCGCACAGCATCGTCACCTTGCTGCAGGTTCCATGGTGGCGGTCGTCCCTGCGGCTCCGGTTGTGGCGGCTCTTGCTCTGGCGATGGTGGCGGCTCTGGCGATGGCACCCGCCTCTGCAGAGGTGCAGTCTCGGCTGCTGTGACTCGCCGCATGTCCACGCGAACAGCCGCGGGACGAGCATCAGCGGCAGCGGCGGTGGCGACTGACTGCGGCGGCGCGGCGGGCTCCCGGGCACAGCAAAAGACGCGACGCGGCTCCGCACGCGACGGGCCGCCTCTGCTTGTGGCCGTTGCAGCTGCGGCCAACGACTGCTGCGCTACAGCAGCAGCCCGCGAGCGCAACCGCACGTCGGCTGCGGCGAGCAGCCTCGTGGCCTCCTCGTCTCGTGCGCGCGCCTCCGCTTCGACGTTGCTCGTGAGCGCCCGGGCACGCAGCAGGACTTGGTCCTCACTCGCGGTGGCATGCGTCGCTGCAGCCTCCATTGGTAGCACGTTGACGCCAGACGAGCAGGCGTGCTCGGCCACTTGCGGCACGCGGCGAACTTGCGGTAGCAGATGGAGGGCGCTCTCGTTTGTTGGCGTCGGATGCATCCAATCGGACTCGAACTCGAATGGCTGAGTGCGAGGCTGATCGTCGTCGTCGTCATCGATGTCATCATCCGACAGTGGCTGCTCCCACCACGGTAGTACCGCAGTCGTGCATGCAGATGGCAGGCTGGGCAGTGGTATGCTGGTGTCGCTCTGGGCATTGCGTGTCGACGCTGCGCTCCTCGGTGGCCGTGGCGGCAGCTGGCGAAGCTGGCTAGCCGTGGCGGCAGCCACCGAGACCGCCACGCGCGATGCCATCTCCGCCGAGGCACGTGCTTCAGAGGCCGCTGCTCTTCGTGGGTCGAGCATGTCGGGCTGCTCCGAGCCACGGCAGCAGCGCGACTCACCTTTGAGCACCTGATCTCTTTTTGTTCGTTTCGGGCTGCCAACGCGGCGCGTCGCTGCCGTGCGGTGGTTTGCTCGCACGCAGCAGCGGCATCAAAGGGCCCCGCTCTCGTGACCGGCGACTTAGGCAAAGCAATGATCTAAAGTATCTAATAAAGCCTCGAAAACAAAGTTACACTTAACAAACACTACTCGCCATCAATAACGTCCAGCACGGCGCCGCCGGCGCCGCCCTCGTCCCTGTCGGCCTGCCGCGCGAGGCGGCAGTCGGCGGCGAAGCTGCAGTGGACGAGCGAGTAGAGCAGGCAGCAGATCAGCCACGGCCAGAAGGTCATCGAGAACATCGCGGCCGAGAGGGCCCGCGCGTTGTGGCTGCGGAGCTCGGGCGCCATGTCGGCGATCGCCTGCCCGGGCGGCGGCGCCGTGTAGCCGTGCACCTCCTCCGCCAGCCACGCCACCGCCGGCGCGCCGACGCACGCCGCGACGGCGCCCTCGAGCGCGAGCGAGAGCGCGATGGCCGACGCGCGCGCGCGCGCCGGCACCGCGTCGGCGAGGATCGCTTTGTTGGTGACGCCCACCCACGGAGCGAGGAAGCCGAGCAGCAGCAGCAGCGCCGCGTACGGCGCGCCGCCCGCCGCGGCGCCCCACCGCGGCCCGAAGAGCAAGAAGACAATCGGCAGCCGCGCGAGATCGGCCAGCTGGGCCAGCCAGATGCGCCCGTGCGCCGGGCTCGCGCGGTGGCAGCGGTCGCTCATCATGCCGCCGGCGAAGCCGCCCGCGGCGGTGCCGGCGCGGCAGCACGACGCGACGAGCGCCGCGCGCGTGTCGGGGAGCCCCGAGTACCTGCGATGAGAAGGGGGGGGGCATAAGCACCTACAGGGAGGGGCATAAACACCTGGAAAGGCGCGGTAGAAGCGCACTGCAGGAACATCGTGAGGAAGCCGAAGACCTGCCACGGCACCGCGCCAAACAGCCCCTGCAGCGTGACCAGCCGCAGCGTGCGGTTGCGCGCGGCGTCGCGCAGCAGCACCTGCGCGGAGGCCCACGAGCGCGCGCGCGCGCCGCCGCTGCAGCCGCCGCCACCGCCGACAGCGGCAGCGCCGGCGCCTTTCGCCGTGCGGCCGCCTGGGACGCCATGCGGCACAAAGGCGCGAACGAGCGGCACGAGCAGCAGTGCCAGGAGCGCGGCGACGAAGAAAGGCAGCCGCCAGCCGGCGAAGCCGAGGACGCGCTGGCCAGCGACCGACGTGGCGAACGTCGAGCCTGCAATCGCGCCGATACTGTTGCTCAGCGTGAGCAGCCCAAACGCCATGCCTCGGCTTGCTGGAGCCACCATGTCGGCGATCATCGCAAACGACAGCGGTGTGATCACGGCGAGCGCGACGCCGTTGAGCGCGCGCAGCACAGCAAAGGAGGCGAGGCCCGTCGCACAACCGTTCAGCAGCGACGAGATCGCCCAGCCGAAGACGGCGGTGCTGAGCAGGCTGCGGCGTGGCCAGGTATCAGAGAGCACGCCCCACACGGGCGCGGCGACGGCCATGGAGAGCGCCTGCAGCAGGGAGAGCGAGCTCAACGCCGACGGCCCCAGCTGCAGGTCTGCCTCCAACGCGCGGAACACAGAGTGCAGCAACGAGGCGTCGGCAGAGTCGACAGCGGCAGCCAAGTTGATCACGGCGAACGTGGCGCATGTGACGTCCGAGCGCCCACGGCTCCTGCCGATGAGCAGCGACGACGACTCGGCCATGCTCTCTTGCTAGCAGTGGACCACGCGCAGCTAGCGAGCCCACGCGTGGCTGGTTAGCTTGGCGTGCAGCTAGCGGGTCCGCACCCCCAGCCGGTTAGCTCGCGCAGAGCTGGCAAACTCTGACTGCATGCTGCATGCGCGCAGACAACCGACAGACAGACAGAGAAAAGCGGACCCTAGCTAGCTCGACCCTAAACAAGCGCGTTTTCGTGGGGTGAACCACGTGGTGGCGCCGGTATGAGCCGTGTGGGAGCGCACGAAGATTTATCACCAGCGTTTTTGGCTTGAGCACCATCGCGGCCCGCTTTTGGCAGTGTGTACGCCCGACACTATCGTTCGCCATCGCTGGCGAGCCTGCGCCGTCGCCGTCGTCGACCATGGCCGGATTGATGTGGCTGCCGCTGACGGCGCTGGCGACGCCGCTGCACCCAAAATCGTCGCGAGAGCCGCCCAATTCCGAGGCGCAGATCGAAATGCTGCTCGATGTGCTGACGCCGCCGCTGCTCGCGGGGTATGTGAGCACGTTCACGCCGGCCTCGTTTGGTCCGACCGCCGACGACCTCTACGTGGCCGGCGTCATCGCCGGACGTGTCGTCGGTGCGGCTCCCGCCACCGCATGTAATGGTACGCTCGACAATGCCGCCGAGGTGTCCGGTGCATTCGCGCTCGTTCTGCGGGGTGGCTGCGACTTTGCCGAAAAGGCGAGGACGGTGCAGGGCGCCGGAGCAGTAGCGATGCTGCTAGTAGACTGGGCAAATGACACCACCGACTACCAGCCCGTGCTCATGCGCGAACGGCAGATGACGGAGTATGCCGACAAACCGGACTCGCAGGACCAGTCGCCCATTCTGGTGCCATCGCTTTCGCTGCCACAGCAGCTGGCGCTGCAATGGCTGCCGCATCTCGAGAGTATTCGGATGTGGCTGCGCGCAGGCGAGGTCAGGTCCAAAGAAGATGCCACCGCATCACCACCGGCCGCACCATTCCTGGCGCCACCCCCACACGTGCCGCTTCCACTGCAGCCACTGCTGCCACTGCCACAAGAGCCGCCCCCGCAACCACCACCGCCGCAATCGCCGCCGCCGCAGCCGCCGCTGCCGAGGCCACCGCCGCCGCAAGCACCGCCGCCCTCGTCGCCTGAGCCGCTTCATCCGCCGCCTCTCTCACCGCCTGCGCCGCCGCCGAATCCGCCGCCGCAAATGCCGCCGCCGCACGTGCCGCCGCCGACGCCGCCACCGCCGTCTTCGCCGCCTCCGCCACCTCCGCCACCTCCGCCACCTCGCCTGCAGCCAGTCTCGCCCCCGCTGCCGATCTCGCCTCTGCCACCGGGACCTCTGCGTCCACCACTCTCCCCAGTGCCGCCACCGCAGCTGCCGTCGCTACCATCGGCAGTGCATCCCTCGCCACGGCTCCCTTCGGTGCCGCCAGCTTCGCCACCAGGTGCCGATCCGGAGGCGCCTGCGTCGTCCCCTCATCCGCAGCTGCCAGCTCCAGCGCCCCCACCGAGCCCGCAGCCGGCAACGCCGACTCGGCCTCCCGCGGCACCCCCAGCTGCGCCGCACGAGCCGCCACCGCCGGAGCCGCCACCACCTCCGCCGCCATCGCCATCGCCGCCTCCGCCGAATCCCCCTGTCCCCCCGGACAACCCGTCTACTTCAGAGTCTTCACCGCCCATGCCGGTGCTGCCTTCTCTGGGCGATGGAGAGATCTCTCTTCTGACATCGAGTGCCTCGATCACCTCTGGAGATGTGGCTGGGTCGACCACGCTTTGGTGGCTGCCAGCATTTGTGGCGACACAGCTGCTCAGCTCGCTGCTTCTCGCTGCCACCGCCCACATCGAGGGCAGCGCACCCACGCTCCAACGTGCCGCAAGCGTACTCCTTGGCAGCTCGTTTGCCGTGCCGAGCAGCCAATGGGCCTTCTGCCTGCTCGAAGAGGCGGGGAAGGCGTCTGACCAAGAGACCACGACGACGCTCGACGGTACGGAGCAGACCACTGCTCGCCGTGGCCGCTCCCTTTCAGCTGATGGCATGAGCGCTTCGGCAGCGGCTATCTGGGAAAAGATGGCGTTTGCCGCCCTGTTCTCCGTGATGGTGGCGACGGTGGTTGGATGCAGCGCCTTGCTGCTGCCCGAGACTCGCCAGCTTCTCCGCAGGCATCTATGCCTGCCACCACGCTCAGAGCATCGCCTTCTCTGCATGATCATCGTGCTTGCGTTGCCGACGAACATCGAGTTGCTGCAGCTGCTGCCATGGAAGTTGAAGGCGCCCACCAAGCAGCACGGCGTGCAGCCGACGGGCGGATGGCGCACCGTCGCGCAACGCACTCGCAAGACACTCATGGCAGCTACCTCCGCGTGTCTCCTCGGCACCGTGCCGCTACTTGCGTTGCAGCTGGTCTTCCTGGCTCGTGTCGTCCCATTCTCGTCCGAAAAGCCATGGCGACTCTACTCGTGGGGGCTGACCGTGTACACCACCGCGGTGCTCGTTGTCAACGGCTTCATGCGACTGCGTGTCCTCCTGTGCGTCAAGGACGACGGTGGTGGCAAAGGCAGTGGCGACCCCCCACGTGTGCTGCGGCGTCGCATGTCCCCGTTTGACAGCCAAGCATCCTCAGCGGGAGGCCTCCGGGTCGTGGACGACGACACGGCGACTCCAGAGAAGGAGGAGGGTGCGCTCGAGATGTCACAGAGTCGCAGCACGGCTTCGGAGGCAGCGGGGGACGCAGGTCTGCGCGCATCGCAGCCCGACGACAAGAACGACACGGCGCAGCTCCACGCCGACTCGCGTCCACTGACCTCGACCTCAGCGGCCTCGGCGGCAGATTCTTGGGCATTCGGCGCCGCGCAGAAATTTGAGATGTGGCGGCGACAGCTGCGCTCGGATGCCCCGCTGCCTCCTCTGCCCATCCTAGAGGCGGCTCATGACGGTGCGGGGGTGATTGCCGATGGCCATGCGTCGTGTGGCTCGAGCTACTTCAGCCCTAGTGGCAGCAGCGCCTTCAGCCCAGGCGGCTCATTCAGTCCCAGTGCCGGCAAGTTCAGCGACTATGGCCGCAGCCCAGCGGGTGCTGGCAGCTCGCCTCAAATCACTCCGACAGCAACGACAAACGACCCATTCTCTGATGGCCCAACGATGCCAACCACACCGGGCTCGCCGCGCGGGGGTGCTGGCGTCGGTAGCTCCGTCGCGATCAGTGCATCGTCGATGCTGGCTGGCAACTCGCTCAGTCTTTCCATCCAACACTCGTGGATCACGAGGGAGATGCTCGACGCCATCAGGAATACGAGCTCAGAATCGTCGCGTCCACCGACATACGAGCGGACAATGAGCAGCGACTCGGTCGAAGCAGGGGCGGCGCGCAGCCCGGCCTCCTCCTGCTCGCTCCCCGGGACGCCAGTCAGCGCGGCGCCATCGCTGGCGCGCGCCATCGCGTTTGCAGGCTCATCCAACATCTCACGTGCTCGTGCGGTGGAAGAGCTGGTGGACACGGTTGCGGCGTGGTCGAGTCAGGCCGCCGATGCGCTGGACCAGGAGGCTGCAGAGGCAGCGGAGGTGGCCGGCCGTGACCAGCGGCGCGAAGGGCTGCAGAGGGCGGCGGCAGCAGTCGAGGCGGCGGCAGCCGAGGCGCTGCGGCTGCAGTACGCGCCAGACGAGGCGCAGCTGGCTCGGCTGTGGCGCGTCCACCTCACCCTCGATGACGATGACCACGATGACGACGAGGGAGACGTCGGAGAGGCGCCAATCGAAGCCAACGGCCTCGTGCCAAACGACCCGCCGACGCCGCCGCCGCGGCCAGGAAACCCCTTCCAGCTGCCGCCGCGCCGCCGCACGCCGATGCTTCGTTTGCCCCGCTCGCCGCACTCGCCGCGCTCACCGCGGTCGCCCCGTTCGCCCCGTTCGCCGCGGTCGCCCCGCTCGCCCCGCTCGAGCACCAGCGGGACGCCATGGGGCGCGGTGAAGGGCAACTTCCCGCCGCCACCTCCACCGATGTCGCGCGGGGCTTCACCGCGCGGCTCGTCATCGACGGATGGGGGCGCGCACGCCTGACGGGCCTGGGCCTTGGGAGCTCGTAACTGGCACCGCGCCTGGGATCTGGGAGAGGGGCCTCAGGGGGCGCGACGACCGACATGCGATGGGGTGATGGCTGATGGATCCAGATGGGATCTGGGCAATGCAAATGGGATGTAATTGATTTTGGGGTTGGGATGGTGAGGGAAGCTGCAAACTTGCCCACGGGTTCGGACCTGGACCATGCACTGTCAGAAGGACACCCAAGACTCATGAACTCTCAAAAGTCAGACGTATAGAGGCGATGAGTTGTTGTGGTGAGAACTGAAGATGCGGTTGGGGCCCCCAGCAGCACGTAGCGCGTGTGACGCGCCGCTGCCGGCCCTCGTCGGCGTCGTCATGACATCTTGAGCCTCGGCGCGCTGCCACTCGCGCTGCCGGGCCTCGTCAGCCTGCCGCCGCCGGGGCCCTGCGCGCCGCCCTGTCGCGCCTGCGCCGACACCCAGCCGGCCGAGGCGCTCTGCAGCTCGGCGCCGAAGCGCTCGCCCTTGTACTCGAGCGCGCGTCGCGCCTTGGCCATGGCGTTGCCCGAGCCCGTCGCCGCGTCGGCGAGCGCCGCGCGCTCCTTGACGCCGCGCTTGGCGCTCGCCGAGGCGGGGCGGCGCGGCGGCGCGAGCATCGTCACGAGGCGGTCGAGCTCGTTGACCTGCGTGATCAGCGTCACGTTGGTCTGCAGCTCGGTGTTGCGCGCCGTCGCGCGGCGCAGCTGCGCGTGCAGCGTCGCGTGCGTCGCGTGCGCCTCGTTCTCGCGCCGCGCCGCCTCGGCGCGCGTGCGCGCGAGCTCGTCGCGCGCCGCGCGCAGCTCCGCCTCGAGGCGCTCCACCCGCTCGCGCAGGTCGGACGCGTCGGCGTACGCGCCGTCGCGCGCCTCCTTGAGCTCGATGCGGCCGTGCATCTCCTCGAGCAGCAGCTCGATGCGCGCGGCGCGCCGCTCGTTCTCCTCGTGCTCGGCCGCCGCGCGCTTCTCCGACTCGACCGCCTCCGCGTGCCGCCGCGCCGACTCCTCCTGCTTGGCGCTCAGCTCGGCGCACGTCGCCTCAACCGCCTGCAGCCGCGCGAATGTCTGCGTGTGCAGCTGGCGGGCATGGAGCAGCTCGGCCTCGCGCGTCTCGAGGATCTGGTGCTGCGCGATGCCGAGCGCCTGCAGCTCGCCGCGCTGCGCCTCCATGCCCGCCAGCTGCTCCGCCAGCGTGTGCGTCTGCTCTCTCAGGTGCTCTCCCTGGTCCTGCAGAGTGGCGACCGTCGCCTCCGAGGCCGCCTTGATGGCGTCGCGATCCTTCTTGCAGACCGCCATATCCTTCTGCACGTCGAAGAGAATCCCCTGCGTCTTCGCGAGCTGCCCCGAGCGCTCCCTGAGCTGCTCGTGCAGCAGCTCCAGCTGCCCGTGCTCCTTTCCCGTGGCGGCCTTGTGCTGGGCGAACTGCATCCTGCATTTCGTGTGCGCCTCGACCTCGGCCGCGAGCTCGGCCTCGACGGTGTACATCCGCTCGATCCGCTCCGACTCCACGGCGAGCTTCTCCTCCGCCTGGTCGCCGCGCATCCGCAGCGCCGCTATCTCCGCCTGGAGCTGGCCGATCTGCTCGACGTGCGCCGCCTCCCTTCTGAGCTCCAGCGCCTGCGCGACCTCGAGCTGCTGCTCGAGCTCGCTGTACGCCCTGCGAGACGGCATCCTCGAGCTGCGGGCGGCGCGCTAGGCCACTGGCGGGTGAGGACGATGCGCAAGGAGCAAGGCAGCCAGACTTGGAGCGGTCAGCTGGCAGCGTCCTAAGGGCGGTACAATACAGTTGCGAGGGGGCGAAGCCGCAGGAGGCGGCATGAAAGGCAAAGGCGTGTCGCAAGGGCGCGGATTCCAAATTGTTTAGGCGTGGTCTCTGTGGTGAGGTTGACGAGATCGTTGACGATGAAGTCGAGCTTGGACTTGGAGAGGCAGTTTGGGGCCGGCGGGTGGGTGCGGGGGCGGGGGTGTAGTGGGGGAGGGTGGGAGGGGGGGCGCTCCGCCACACTACCGCGCCGGGACCCGCCGGCCGGGACAGCTGGAATCGATGGCTGCCGAAAGAACCACGGAGGCTGCCCCACTCGCACACGCGGGCCAAGGTGCGTAACCCCGTGTAATCGCCGACCCCCCCGACATCTCTCCCCCTCGCGCCCTCCCCCTACGAGGCCATTCGCCCCGCCCGGCACCCTCTCCTCGCTCGGCGCCCCGCGCAAAAAACCGCCGTGCGTGCGCTCACTCTTTTTCGCGTGTGATGAGGGCGTGCCGCAGGAGAGAAGAGGATGATCTTCCAGCTGCCCAGGTGCGCCCCGCCCTCGCCACACACGCCAGACGGCCTCGCCTCACGCTCGCACGCTCACGTGGCGCTCTCTCTCTATCACGTGACAGGGACGAGGTGCTGGCTGTCGTGCTGCGGCACCTGGACGCCGAGGGCCTCTCTGGCGCCGCGTCTGAGCTGAGGCGCGAGATGGCGAGCGCAGGCGTCGACGTCACCGCCAGCGTGCCAGAGTCGGCTCAGCTGCCTGCGCTGCTGCAGCTCGCCATGTGCCGTCTCTACGAGCTGCCTCATGCGCCGAGCGAGTCGCTGGAGGCGCTGCTGGCTGGTCCGCACGCCGCCAGCCTCCTCGAGGGCGACAGGCGCGACACGCCGCTGTACCAGCAGCTGCATGTGGCTCTGACGGCTCCCGCCGCAGCGCCGGCTCAGGCAGCGGGAGCCGCGAGCACGGCACCAGCAGCCGCCGCGCCACCTCCAGCAGCAGCGCCGCCGCCGCCGCCTCCGCCGCCTGCCTCCGGCGTGCCCGCGCCGCCGCCCGCGCCGCCCGCGCCGCCCGCGCCGCCCGCGCCGCCCGCGCCGCCGCCCGCGCCGCCACCCGCGCCGCCCGCGCCGCCCGCACAGTCGTCGGCGCCGCCACCGCCAGTCCTCATGAAGCCACCGCCGATGCTGCCACCTGCGCCGCCGCCGCCGCAGGGCCCACGCCCACCCAGCGGCCCGCGTCCTCCGCCTGGCCCGCCGCCGCCGCCAGGCAAGGGCGGTGGGAGCCCGCGCCCGCCTCCGCCGCCTCCGTCGATGGGCGGCGCGGCGCGCCCGCCGATGAACGGCTACCAGCAGCCGCCGCTGCCGCCAGGCAGGCAGTCGAACGGCGGCCCGCCGCCGCCGCCACCAGGCGGCGGCAAGGGCAGCGGGCCTCCTCCTCCGCCGCAGCGCTCGTTTGGTCAGGCGCAGGGCTCGCCCACATTCAGCCCTCGCGCTGGGCCTCCGGTCGGTGCCATGCACGCGCCGATGCCGTCCGCGAGCGGCGGCGGGGGCGGCGGCGGCAGCATGATGCGCGAGCCAGCCCGTGAGCGCTCCTCCGACGCCCATTCGCCTCGCGACGCCTACGCGCAGCCGCCGCCGCGAGGCGGCGGAGGCAAGGGCGAGGGGAGCTTCTCGGCGGGCGGCAAGGGCGGCGGGAGCTTTGGGGACGGCCGTGGGGGCAGCACGCTGCCACGCGAGTCCAACGGGCGTGAGCGCGACGGCGACTGGAACCGACGCAACGACACGTCGCCTGGCATGCGCGGCGACGGCGGCGGCAAGGGCGGCGGCAAGGGCGGCGGTGGCGGGAGTCCGCACGGCCCGCCGCCGCCGCCGCTGGGCAGCGCGCGCACGGGATGGGACAAGCCGCCCGGCCGCGAGAGCGGCTTCGGCGACAAGCCGCCCGGCCGCGAGAGCGGCTTCGGCGACAAGCCCCGGCAGACTGGATTCGACAAGCCGCCGCCCGAGCGCAGCGGCAGCGGCAGCGGCAGCGGCTGGGATCGGGACCGGGACCGGGACCGGCCGCCAGGCGGGCCGGACCGCGGCGCGGCGGAGCGGGCGGAGCGCGAGCGTGATCGCGACCGCGACCGCGCCAATGCCGAGCGCGAGCGCGGGCGCGGAGGCGGAGGCGGGGAGCGGCCAGGCGATTGGCCAGGCGATCGGCCAGGCGATCGGCCAGGCGATCGGCCAGGCGATCGGCCAGCTCCTCTGCCCAGGGAGCCAAACATGGATCGCGAGCCGCCTCGGGGCAGGCAGGCGAGCCGCTGGGAGCTGGTTGGCGGCGGCGAAGGCGGCCACTCTGCCTCTCCTGCGCCTCCGGCCCCGCCGCCGCGTGGCCCGCCTCCGCCGCCGCCGCGGCCACCACCGGCGGCGGCGGCGGCTGCTGCGCCGGACGCGAGGGGCGACGCGCCGCCGCCTCCGCAGGAGAGCGACGCGGGCGTGGGGGGCGGCTCGTCGCAGGCCGACGAACCGCACGCCGAGGCCGACGACGCGACGGCCGGTGGGCAGCAGGCCGCCGAGCCGGAAACGGCCGCCGCCGACGAGGCGGAGCAGAGGGAGGAGGCGGAGGCGGAGGCGCCAGCGCAGCAGCACGACGCGGCGGGCTACGACGACTACGACGAGGAGGCAGCCGACTATGAGGAGGAGGATGCGGCGGGGGCAGAGGCGGAGGGGGGTGAGCGCGAGGAGGAGGAGGCGCACGAGGAGGCGCAGGGGCTGTCGGATCTGCTCGGCGACGACGACGACGATGACCTGCAGTTCTCCGACGGCGACGGCGACGGCGACGGCGACGGCGACGGCGACGGCGACGAGCCTGCGGCGTCGGCAGCGGTGGCAGCAGCGGCAGCGCCTGAGCCAGGCGAGCTGGAGGAGGGCGAGGAGCCTCCTCCGGAGGAGCCTCCTCCTGCGCCGCCGCCGCCAAAGCCGCGATCGCAGCGGTCCGACGAGCAGAGCAGTGGCGGCAAGGGCGGCGGCAAGGGCGGCGGCGGCGGCGGCGGCGGCGGCTCGCAGCAGCAGGGGCAGCGACCGCGCGAGCGCGACAGGGACGAGGCGGCCAGCCGGGACAGTGACCGCCGCGGCGACTCGCGCGGCGGCTCTGCTGCGAGCGCGCGCGGCCCGCCGCCACCGCCGGGTCGCGGCGGCGCGGGCCGCGGCGGCGCGGGTCGCGGCGGCGGTGGAGGCGGTGGAGGCGGCGGTGGAGGCGGAGGTGGCAAGGGGTCGGGCGCGCCGGCTCGCCAGCGCGAGGGGGGCAAGGGCGGCGGCATGGCGCGCGAGCCAGTCCGTGAGCGCTCCTCGTCGGACGCACCCCCGCTGCCGCGCGAGCCTGGCGGCGTGAAGCGCGGCTTCAGTGGCGGCGGCGACGGCGGCGGCGGCGGCGACGGGTCGCCGCGCGGAGGCGGAGGCAAAGGCGGAGGTGGCGGCGGAGGTGGAGGCGGAGGTGGAGGCGGAGGCGGAGGCGGAGGCGACCCAAAGCGTGCGCGGCAAGACGAGGGCAGCTCACCGGCAGCCCGCGGCAAGGGGCCGCCGCCGCCGCCGCCGCCGCCGCAGGCGCACCGGCCGCCGCCGCCGCCCAACGGCCTGCCGAGATCCTCGGCACAGCCGCCAAAGCCCAACGGCCCGCCGCCGCCTCCCGGCTCGCGGCCGCCGCCGCCACCCCCGCCCGGCGCCTCGGGACCGCCCCGCTCGTCCACCGCTCCGCCGGGCGGTGGTGGGAGCGGCGGCGGGGGCCGGACGCACCGCGAGATGATGCCGCCCAGAGGGCGCGAGCGCGCCACCGGGCCACCACCCCAAGGGGGGGGCGGCGCAGCTGCGCGCGGGCGAAAGCGCCCGTACGATTGAGACGCGGCCGTGTGAGTGGGCCGAATCTCCTGGTACATGTACTGAGCATTCAAAGAAGGTAACGCGCACATCCCTGAGGGCAGCCGAGCCGAGTCCGACGCGCGTGGTGGCAGCCCCGCAGCCGCAGAGCCGCGCAGCCGCGACAACAACTACAAAAGGCTTGGGCGCGCCCTCTTGCCTAACAGGGAAGGATTTGCCCCTCACAGCGCCCCGCTTCTCCCCTCGTCTCTCCCCAGGATGTCCGCAACCCACGCCACCCGTGGGCCGGCCGCACCATCCGCCCCAAACGGCCTCTCCAAGTCCCAGCTCGGCGCCATCCTCCACCTCGCCTCGTCGGGGACGCCAGAACAAGCCGCCGCCGCCGCCGCCGCCCGGGCCGGCGAGGTGAAGACGCGCATCCCGGGGCTGGGGCCCGTGCGCATCGCCGTGTGGGACGAGGTCCGCCAGATCAAGATCTCGGGGCCCAACGCCCCCACCGAGGACACCCTCGCCCAGTACCTCGCGACGCACCCGAAATGCGTGGTCTACGCGGGGCAGAAGCCGAGCACGCGGCCGCTGGCCTCGGACAAGAACTCGGAGGCGAACATCGCCCCCTCGAAGCTCGGGGCCAGCGCGCTCTTCTCGCTGCTCAAGGGCGCCGACGCCTCCGCCCCCTCCCCCGCCGACGAGGGCACGACGAGACGCTCGCAGTTCACGCGCGAGCAGCTGGACCGGCTGCAGGCCGCGTTCGACCTGAACGAGCTGCCGAGCAAGGAGACGCGCGAGGAGCTCGCGGCCGAGCTCGACATCCCCGTCCGCTCCATCCAGATCTGGTTCCAGAACCGGCGGCAGCGCATCAAGCTGCAGGGGAAGGCGAAGCACGACGAGGAGATGTCGGGCATCTCGGGCCTGCTGCGCGTCACGGAGCGCGAGCACGACGCGTCGGCGACGTCGGCGATCGACTCGCTCGCGATGATCTCGTCGATGGCCGCCTCCCGCTCGGGCGGCGGCGGCGGCGGCGGCGGCGGCGGCGGCGGGAGCGGGAGCGGGAGCGGCGACGAGCTGAGGGCGCGCCTCCCCGGGGATGCGCGGCGCGAGCGGCGCGAGAAGAAGGAGCCCGAGCAGCCGGCAGCCTTCCAGTGGCTATCGCTCGACTGCTCGGGGCTCACGCCCAGCGGGAGCGCGCCGGGCGGCTCGCCCGCGGGCAAGCTGAGCTGGCAGGAGCCGGGGATCGGCGGCCGCGCGCCGATCAAGCGCACCGAGCTCACCAACAAGCAGCTGAGCGTGCTGCTGGCGCAGTTCAGGCACGACAAGCACCCGAACAACGAGACGCGCGAGCGGCTCGCGCGCGAGCTCGACATGACGGCGCGCTCGATCCAGGTGTGGTTCCAGAACCGGCGGCAGCGCGACCCGACGCGCGAGCACCGGCGGCTGCACAAGCCCGTGCTCGGCCAGCTCAACATGGACCACGCGCACTCGCTGATGCGCGAGGAGGAGGAGGAGCGCGTCCAGAAGAGCGAGGCGGCGTGGAAGGAGTGGCGCTCGTCCGTGCACGGCTCGGTGCCGTACCCCGAGTACGCGCCGCATGCGCTCAACGCCTACCAGGCCGTCGTCGTCGGCGCGCCGCCGCCCGCCGCCGCCGCCGACGCCACCAGCACCGCCCCCGACGCCGCCAGCGCCGCCAGCGCCGACGGCGGCGACGGCGACGTCATGGCGACGCGCATGGCCGCGACGGCGGCGGCGGTGCCGACGGCGGCGGTGCCAGCGGCGACGGTGCCAGCGGCGGCGGTGCCAGCGGCGGCGGCGCCAGCGGCGGTGCCAGCGGCGGTGGCGGTGGCTGCAGCGGCGCGGGGGTACGTGGGGGAGCTGCACGTGCAGGCCGCGCCCGCCTCGCAGCCGGCGCAGCGCGTGCCGACGCGCCCGGTGCGACCAGCAGCTGGCACGGTGGCCGCGGCGGCCGTGGCGGCCGCGGCGGCCGCGGCGGCCGCGGCGGCCGCGGCGGCCGCGGCGGCCGCGGCGGCCGCGGCGGGCCCCTCCGGAGCGGCGCCGCCACCGGTCGCGCCCGCCGCTTCGGGCAGGTCGACTCTCCGATTGTCCGACGCGAAGCCTCTGCCCCTGCCCCCCGCCGCCAAGCTGCCGCGGCACGCGAAGCCCGCCGCCGCGCCGCCGACGAGCGGCAGCACGAGCGGCAGCGCGAGCTGCGGCGCGAGCTGCGGCGTGAGCGGCAGCGCGAGCGGCAGCGCGGGCGGCGCGTCGTCGCTCTCGCTGGCGTCGTCGTCGGCCTCTTACGCCGCGGCGGCCGCGGCGGTCAGCAGGGCTGCCGGCGCAGACGGCGCCGCTGCGGAGGCGGCGCCCAAGCCGGCGGTGGCGGCGGCGGCGGCGGCGGCGGGCGTGGTGCCCGAGACGGTCGCTGCGCGGATCGCGGGCAACCTGCAGGCGGCCGCGGAGGCCACGGCGGTGCCGCTGGCGGAGGTGGTGCCCGCCGCGGCGACCGAGAAGCGCGAGAAGCGCGAGAGGGAGGACGCGCCGCCCGCCTCGCGGCGCGGCGACAGGGCCGACAGGGGCGCCGGCGGCGGTGGCGGCGGTGGCGGCGGTGGCGGCAAGCGCGGCGTCGGGCTGGGTGCGGGCGTCAGCCAGGCGCAGGGTCTCATGTGGCGCCCTCTCAAGATGCTGCCGTGCGCGCCACGCACCGCCGCGCCCGGCGGGCTTGTGTCGGCGGCGCCGCCGCCGAGCGCCGTGGCCACGGTGGTGACCCCGACGCTGGTGTCGATGGCTGCGGCGGAGTCGGCCGCGAGGACGGCCCCGGCTGCTGCGGACGGCTTTGACATGCTGCTGTCCGTCGGCGCCGCGGCGGGACCGCGTGGCTCCAAGCGGCAGAGGATGGCGGCGTGAGGCGGGAGAGTGCGGCGCCGCGCTTTGGTGGCGAGACGGTGCAACGTCGAGCTTCCCAAGCGAGATGGCCGGCAAGTGTGCACACTTCATGAGGGACGGGGGTGCGGGAGGAGAGACGTTGCTTGGTGGGTGATGTATGGGTGATGCAGCCCGGCAGGCATGTGGGCGTTCAGCATCCGGTCGGTGCACAAACATGTAGCTATTCTATATTAGCTTTGAAAAGAACTGAATTGAATGAACCAAGACACAGTTCCATCTTATGTGGCCGACTGAGCGACTCGCTGGCAGGCAAGTGGCCGCGCGGCCGATCTCCGCTCACAGCAACGACGCCGACACGATTCTCACCTTGGTCAACGGCCGATACGAGAGATCGGGCTGGTCGCGCGGGTCGCTCCCGATGAGCTGCGCCGCCGCGGTGCCCAGTGCCGTGCACGCCAGCGCC
>Ga0115006_10000957_pt1 | contig 17029 bp, 12 predicted proteins | sample ArcOceMetagenome_3_FD_88943 | JGI IMG/M metagenome (GOLD analysis project Ga0115006, IMG submission 88943) | Marine eukaryotic phytoplankton communities from Arctic Ocean - Arctic Ocean- Svalbard ARC20M Metagenome | ecosystem: Environmental > Aquatic > Marine > Oceanic | place: Arctic Ocean...
AAGAAATATTTCATAAAATCAATCATAAATGCTTTGTAATCATATTAAGTTTAAAAATAAACTAACTTAACATTTGTTAAATATAGACAATTTATAAAATTAGTTATTATCAAATAACTAACTTATATTTTAATCAAGTTATTAATTAGTGCATTTAATCAATTATTTAACAACGCAGCATCTAATTTTTCACTAAGATCATTAGATAAATTTGGTAATGAATGTAATTTTATAAGTTCAGCCTTCATTAAAGATTGATGTTGAGTATTAAAGTTTTTATATTGAATTAAGGGAGTGATTAATCGCGAAGCGACTTGAGGGTTTATCGTGTTCAACTTGGTAATTTGATCCGCTAAAAACTGATAACCTCGACCAGTTTTACAATGAAAATATTTAGGATTATTGACAGCGAATGCTCCAATTAGCGCTCTCGCACGGTTTGGATTTTTTAAAGTAAATTGTTTGTGGCTTAATAAGCAGTCTAGAGTTGTAAAGATTTCATCGCTCTCTACACTGGCATTTAAAGCAAACCATTTATCCATAACCAATGTAGTTTGATGCCATTTTTGTTCAAAGTGTTGTAATTGTTGTGCTAAGCCAGCTAAGTTATTTTTAGCACTACAAGTTAATGCTGCTAAACTATCGGTCATGTTTTCATTTTCACCTGACTTGTTACATGCAGTAAACTGATATTGTTCAGCAACCAGGTGATGAAATTCAGGTAATAAGCTTAAATATGCCAAACAGGCGTTTTTTAATGACCTATTAGCGATAGCATTTTCTGGATTGGTGTCATTTTTACTCGTTTCATAACAAGTGAACAATCGATTTTTAGTTTTTTCAGCAATAAGACAAGCAATTACATGTCTAGCATTAACTAATGCAATCGGATCGACATCAATCATTAAACCAGCTACCTCATCAAAGCTTGGTAAAGCAAGCTGTTCAGCTAAGAATGCACGATCGGAGCTGGGTTCTAGCAATTTAGAAATTGTAGTAAATAATAATTCAGGTACCATAAAACTGGCATCAAACGTTAATTGTTGTATGTAGAACATTAATAACTTTTGACCCGCATCCCAACAACAAAAACTATTTTCAGCTTGATTGATAATAGTATATAAATCTTGATGTTCCTGCTCAAAAATTAATTTTACTGGGGCACTGAAATCAGCAAGCATAGCGACAATGGGTTTATGTGAAAAGTCAGTAAATTTCCAGCTTTGCTGTTGTTTGGTTAGCTCAAGTAAAATTGTTCGCGTCGACTCGCCCTGCACTTTACTAATAATTTCTATTTTAATAGGAATATGAAGTGATTTAGGTGATGGTTGTTTGTGCGTTAAAGGAAGCGATTGAGAAAGTGTTAACGTGTAAGTATTAGTTTCCGTGTTGAAGGCTTCTTGAGCTTTGATAACTGGCGTACCCGACTGGCTGTACCATAATTTGAATTGTGACAAATCTTTAGCGCTAGCATCACTCATGGCGTTTACAAAATCGTCACACGTGACAGCCATACCATCAAAGCGTTTAAAATAGAGATCCATTCCAAGTCTAAATTTTTCTGCACCAATCATGGTATGAAGCATACGTATTACTTCAGAGCCTTTTTCGTAAACCGTTAAAGTGTAAAAATTATTCATTTCCAGTACTTTTTCTGGACGAATAGGATGGGCCATCGGACCGGCATCCTCTGCAAACTGTTGAGAACGCAATACTCTTACATTCTGAATACGGGTTACTGCACCAGAATGCATTTGTGCACTAAATTGTTGATCACGAAAAACGGTAAGCCCTTCTTTCAAGCTCAATTGAAACCAGTCTCGACAAGTGACACGATTTCCCGTCCAATTATGAAAATATTCATGGGCAATAACTGCTTCAATATTAAAATAATCACTGTCTGTAGCACACTGACTGTCAGCAAGAACATATTTTGAATTAAAAACGTTTAACCCTTTGTTTTCCATTGCTCCCATATTAAAAAAATCAACAGCAACAATCATATAAATATCTAGGTCATATTCTAAACCAAAGGTTTTTTCATCCCATTCCATTGATTTTTTTAGAGATATCATCGCATGTCTAGCTTTATTGATGTTACCTTTATCAACAAAGATTTCCAAGGCTACTTTTCTTCCCGACTCAGTTATATAGATGTCTTCGAGTAAATCGAAATCACCAGCAACTAGAGCAAACAAGTAACAAGGTTTTGGAAAAGGATCGTGCCAAGTCACAAAGTGCATATTATCGTCAAGCTCACCAGCATCCAATTTATTACCGTTTGATAATAAGTAAGGATATAAGGTCTTATCTGCAATAACTTTTGTAGTAAAAGTAGCCATAACATCAGGACGGTCAAGATAGTAACTAATTCGCCTAAAGCCCTCGGCTTCACATTGTGTACAGAAAGCATCACCCGATTTAAATAAGCCTTCTAATGCAGTGTTAGTTAATGGGTTAATTTCTGTGGTAATAACTAGATTAAATTGTGTACTTGCTGGTAATACATTAGACGGTATCGTCAGTTGATCATCAGAAATACTGAAATATTTCTCTGTTATAGACTGATTGTCTATTAATAATGATGTTAACTTAAGCCTTTCACCATTTAAAATCAGTGGCTGGCTTTTCTTTCCTTGCCTTATGACAGATAGTTTACTAACAACTTGGCTACAATTATCATTTAATGTAATGGTTAAATGTACCGTAGAAATAGTGAAATCAGCTGGGCGATAATCAGCTAAAAATCGTGGTGCGGTATTTGACATCTTATAACCTCATTTAGTGGGAATGAAACTTAAACTGTTTCTTGAACAGTTGAATGACTGACAATTTTTTTAATATTAAAACCAATAAAACCATAAATTATTGCAAGTATTGGGTTAATCCAGTTGAAAAAACAATAAAAAATGTAATCTAGTGGATTAACAAGTAAAACACCGGACATGTATACACCACAACTATTCCAAGGGATAAGAGGTGAAGTAATAGTACCTGAGTCCTCTAATGTACGGCTCAATACTAAGGGATCTAAACCACGACGCTGATATTCTTCTTTATACATACGACCTGGCATAACAATAGCCATATATTGATCCGCCGCTAATAAATTAGTACCAATACAAGTACATACTGTACTTGTAATAAGGCTACCAGTAGACTTTGCCGTTGCAAGTATGGCGTCTACAAATTTTTTCAACATACCTAAATGCTCTAATACAGCACCAAAGCTTAAAGCACACATAATTAACCATACCGTGTTCAACATACTTGACATGCCACCACCACTAAGTAAATTATCAAGATCATCATTACCTGTATCAATAGTGACACCATCAAAAAATGCCGTCCATACAACAGTAATATTAGCGTTAAGCAAGTCACTGCTACCACTGGCTAATCTAAGTATTAACTCTTGTTGAAATAAAATAGCCCAAAGTCCACCACACAATGCACCAATAGCAACAGCCGGAAAGGCTGGAACTTTTTTTATAGCTAAACCAAGTAAAATCACTAAAGGTACTAAATTAAATAAGGATAAATTATATTGCTCATCTAATTGCTGACTTAACAAGGCTATAGATTCAATATTATTATCTGATGTTTCTGTTAGCCCAAGTATGAGGAAGAGTATTAGCGCCGTAGCAATCGACGGCATGCTTGTCCAAAACATATAACGAATATGAGAAAATAACTCACTTCCTGCAATTGCAGGTGCTAAGTTGGTAGTTTCAGAGAGAGGTGATATTTTGTCGCCAAAATAAGCACCCGAAATGATTGCTCCAGCAGTTATAGCAGGCGATAAACCAAGACCTTGAGCAATACCTATTAGAGCGACACCTATGGTCGCCGCAGTAGTCCATGAACTACCAATACTCATGGCTACAATAGCACACATGATACAAGCAGCAGCATAAAACCATGTAGGGTCTAAAATTTTAAGGCCATAATATATCATGGTAGGGACAGTCCCAGATAAAAACCACGTACCAATAAGAGAACCAACTGCAAATAATATAAGTACGGCACCAAGTGACAACGAAATACCATGTACAATTGCTTTTTCAAGTTCACACCAGCTGTAACCATTTTTAAAACCAATAATAATGGCAACACCCATGGCGATGAGTAGCGCAATTTGGTTAGGACCATAAGAGGAATTATCGCCAAAATAGCTAACAGCCAGAGTAAGTAGAGAAATTAACGTAACAACAGGGATAAAAGCATCTAACATGGAGGGTATTCTAGATGGAGGTAACTGTGTCTGTTCTTTATCTGACATGGAATAAAACCTTTATTTAGTGTAATTATATAATTTAAGGTGATTGAATTATTTAGCTTAGTGATAAAAAATAAAGCCGCCTCACTGGGCGGCTTTATTTTAATATTGATAACCTATTTTTTAGCTAACTTACCTCTGGAAACAAAATCAAAGGTGATACGTGCAGCTTCATCTAAAAACGGGTCTAATTCGTCAAGTTCATCAGATAAGTCATCTAAATCAGTAATCTTCTCTTTACCTAACTCCACTAGTTGTTGATTAACTCGCACTAAACGCTTACTTTTACGTGATTCACGTTCTAATTTTCTTGTTTGAAGATTCAGCGAAAGTGTTTTGTCATCTTTCTCTGCTTGGTAAATAACTATATCTTCAAGTAAGTAATTGAACTCAGGATTAGTTTTAATGCGCTCTTTATAACGCGACGTTAAGTATTCAATATCTTTATTAAGTGAGTTTAATGGCGTGTACTTTGCCTGCTGAATATGATCCCAAGGAAGTGCATTTTCTTCTTTACTTTCTCCCCAGTCTTTTGGATTGATCGCGGTAGGAAATGATATATCAGGTAAAACGCCGCGGTGCTGGGTACTACCACCATTAATACGATAAAACTTGGCTATGGTATATTGAATACTTCCTAAAGGTTTATCGTACAAGTCATAAACTCTACCTAAACCTCGGTGTTGTTGCACTGTACCTTTACCAAAAGTATGCTCGCCAATAATAATACCACGACCATAATCTTGAATAGCAGCCGAAAAAATTTCAGAGGCTGAGGCACTATAACGGTCAACCATTACTGTTAATGGTCCATCAAAGAAGCTAATACCGTCACGGTCACTATTAACCTGCACACGGTTCGCACCATCCCTAATCTGAACTACAGGACCTTTTTCGATAAATAACCCCGTTAATAGTGTTGCTTCACTTAGTGATCCTCCGCCATTACCTCGAAGATCAACTATAATTGCTTCTACCTCTTGCTCTTTTAATTTAGCAATTTCCTTTTTAACATCTTTAGACAAATTGTTATAAAAGCTAGGAATAGTGATAACACCAATTTTTGCACTGTCGGGCAGTACTGAATTTTCAGGGTATACTTCAGATTTTGCGGCCCTATCTTCTAATTTTATGATATCTCTGACAATAGAAACAATCTTTACATTAGCATCATCATCACTTTCACCTGACAATACTTGTAACCTTACAGTAGTGCCCTTAGCTCCTTTTATGAGCTCGACAACGTCATCTAGTCGCCAGCCAATGACATCCTCAAAGTCTTTTTCACCTTGTGCAACACCAACGATACGATCTTTTGATTTTAATTGTTTTGATTTATCAGCGGGTCCGCCGGTAACAACTCTATGGATAACGGTATAATCTTCAATTGATCGGAGTTCTGCACCAATACCTTCCAATGATAAATTCATGTCAACTTGAAAACGTTCTGCATTCCTTGGCGACAAATATGAGGTATGGGGTTCAACAACACGAGCGAAACTGTTCATCACTAATTGGAAAGCATCCTCACTTTCACTTTGCTTAAGTCGTTTGATAGCATAATTATAACGTTTTGTTAAAACTTCTTTAATCTTTGGCCATTTTTTATTTGTTAACGTTAAATTCAACACATCTGATTTAACTTTTAATCGCCAAAGTTCATTTAATTCCTCAATGTCAGCAGGCCATGCTGACTCTTCACGGTCAAATGAGTATACTTCTTGTTGGGTAAAATCAAACGGATTTTTATTATTTTTATCCTTTAATAGGCTAATGGCATATTCGTAACGTTGCAGGCGTCGTTGCATGTTAAGATTAAATATTTCATAGGCTATATCTAATTTCCCCCGAGTCAATACAGAGTCAAACTCTAGCCGATATTCATTAAATCTTTCAATATCACTTAATACAAAAACGTTACGAGCATAATCAAGTTGCTTAATGAAACGATCAAATATATCACTTGATAATGAATCATCTATAATAACTTTTTTATAGTGTGCACGAGTAAATCGTGCCGTAATTCGCTTGCTTGCCGTGACATGCTGTGATTCAGGTATAAGTACTGGCAACTCTTCAGGAGTTTTTGATTTTTCAAATGCAAGAGCACTAACAGATAAACCTAACGATAAAGATACGGAGAGAGCGATACGACAAAATTTTTGCATGCATTAACTTCCTATTTATTGTATATAAAGCATAATCTAAAGATTAGGCTAAGTCGTCAATATAAGACGACTTTAGAGGACGCACAGAACTATTTAGAGTAAATATTTTCTAACTGAGTTTTTATAATCATACCTGAATCAAGCTGAACTGAAATATCTTTGCCCGATATTTCAGTTATCGTTGCTTTCATTGGCGAATTGCTTAGTTGAACAATAACATTATCTCCTAATTTAATTGTAGCTGACTCTGCAGGTTTAAGTGGTAAAGAAGACGCTTTCACCTGTTTTTTCACTGTAGATTTTACGGTCTTAAATTTATTACTATCACGTTTTTTTGTTTCAGAATTAGCATTATTAGAAGACTTAGGTTTTTTTACCGCACTTTGGTTTTTTTTACCATCGATACTTTCTTGTTTTTTGTTACCAAATTTTTCTTGACTATCTTTTAGTGTTTTGATGGCATAATTAGCTTGTTCATCATCAATTTCAGATACTTTTTTACCATCAATATCAATACGAAAAGAACCTACTTTGATTACTTTTAAATAGCGCCAACTACTCGTGTAATGTCGTAAAGCTTGACGTAAACGAGTTTTACTGACAGTTTCATCATCTTTAAGTCGCTCAGCAAGATCTTGAAAAATACCAATTTTAAGAGGGTTTACTGGACCCTTAATTGAAAAACACTGAGGAAATTTCTCTGTTAAGTAGGCAATAATATCTTTTGTACTTGTACGTTTAATTTCAGTTTCCATAAATACACTTTTTCAGTTTAATTTGATTTAATTTAAGCTACGTTCAATTTCATTAGAAAATGACTTTAGCAAGAAAATAGCAGTAATGTTTATCTTTCGTTATTCTTCAGTTTGCAGATGCTGTTCAGGATTATCAAGGACATGTTTACACCAATCATAAATATCATTTGTTTCTATTTCAGCTATCGCCTCTTGTCCTATCCAAGTATCCCAAACAAGCGCGAGTAGTTGTTCTAATATTTCCGTTTCAATGTCTTCTTCAGCAAGATCGTACATCGTATGATAAATTTCATTAATACGTTCAGCGACTTCGTCTTCATTACCGTCCCAATCACCGACAAGCTCTTGAGTAACTAAATAATCGTGAATAACCACAAATTCTTTCATTATTGTTCACTTTTTAAAATCATAATAAATTTTATACGTAACTCGTATGACGCACTATATTCTGTTCAAAAACTTCTACTATCAGTTTAATACCACGTTCATCTTCATCAGTAAAACGGTCATACAAAGTACTATCAATATCTAATATTGCGACAATTTTACCCTCTATACTTATGGGTAAAACCAACTCAGCATTAGTTGTTATATCACAAGCAATATGACCATCAAATTGATGAACATCATTAACACGTTGAACCTCACCAGAAGAAACACATGTTCCACACACGCCTTTTCCTGATGGGATCCGAATACAAGCTACTTTACCTTGGAATGGCCCCAGCACTAATTGATTATCAATAAACCGATAAAATCCAACCCAATTAACATCTGATAAACGCTCAAATAACAGTGCGCTAATGTTAGCCATATTAGCAATGATATCTGATTCATCACAGATAATAGCGTCTGTTAACTGCACTAATTCTCGATAAAATATATCTTTATTACTCATATAAACATACCACAAGGTAAAGTCTTTTAAAAAGCGCTAACATACCTAAAAAATGTCAATATATAAAGCTTTAATATGTAAATCAATAAGATTTATTAAGTCATTTAAATATTTTCAATCAAGAAGTTTAAATTTTATTAATACTCGAGCTGAAACATTTGGTCGTTTTGTATCATGATGATTTGTAACAAAGTAAGGTAGAGAGGAATTTACATTATTTTTAATTTTTAAAAAATCATAACTTAGCTCTTGTAAAGAAATAATATGCCCTAATTTCATTTCAGTTTTTTTAGAAATTAATCTTGCTTTTATTGAGGCATTATCAATCGCCTTTAAAAGTGCTTTTTGGTAGTATAATTGTCGTTCTTCTATGCTTGATGAGTAGATAAAATCTTGTTTAGCAATATGACTTACTTGTCCTAAAAACAGTTGTCTTTGCTGAGTGTTTTCAAAGTTAACTATGACATAACGAGATAACTTATATTCAGGCATATACTCTAATTTATTTCTGTGCTGCTGTAACAATACTGAATTACCAAGGTAAACTGCACTATCATTATCTTTTTTTAAAGAGATTACATGATCTGGATTGTGTAAACTTTTCTGGAGCATAATCTGCTGTATTTCGGTAAATGATATTTTATTGTCATCAATACCATTACTTAACGCTATAGTTTTAATATAATTACTTTTTTTATCAATTAAAATGGTTAGTTTACTGGGACTAATTCCTTGTTCGTTGATTAATAACCTTGTCACTAATTTATTTTCAACGATTCGACTAGTTCCCTCTCCATAAACCTCTAATAAACGAACGGTTTCACAAAGGCCTTTACTAGATATAAGTAGACTAAATAACATAAAGTTTGTTAATAAGCTCTTAAACGTCACTAAAGAATGTAAATAAAGCCTTGAATATTTCATTTAACTCCTGGAAGGATTACTTTAACTATCGTTAAAATAAATTATAGTGGTATTGTCATTATGATCAAAAATTTGAACTAATTATTAGCAAAAACATCACTAGTTAGCTGTTGTCATAGTTGGAATTCTGACCCAGCCTTCCATTAAAACTCTCGCACTACGACTCATGACGACCTTACTTACTGTCCAATAGTTTTTAATTTTTAAAGTTTCAGCAGCAACGTGTAAAGTACCTGAGGGGTGTCCAAAAGTAATCTCATTACAAGTGCGAGAAAGGTCTATAATATTGAGCCTATTAGTATTTGCAGCGATATTAACTAAAGTGCCTGGAACCGCTGCTGCTGTAGCAATAGCAACTGCTGCTGTACCCATCATCGCATGGTGAAGTTTCCCCATAGACAGGGCTCGAACATTTAAATCTATCTCTTTAGCATAAACTTTTTTACCACTAGCGCTTACATACGTTTTTGACTCCGCGACAAAAGCAATTTTAGGAGTGTGTTGCCGGTGTTTGGCTTCATTAATATCATTGATCAAACCCATTTTTAGTGCTCCATATGCACGAATGCTTTCAAACTTTGCTAATAAACAATCATTTTCATTAATATCGGATTGTAACTCAGTTCCCTCGTACCCCAGTTCATTAGCATTTATAAATATAGTAGGAATACCGGCCGTGATCATCGTTGCTTGAAAACAGCCAATGTCTGGTACATTTAGTGTATCAATAAGATTACCAGTTGGGAAAAGGTCTTCTGAAGTATCAACAGGTGTCATAAACTCAACAACGACTTCTGCTGCAGGAAAGGTTACACCGTCTAATTCAAATCCCCCCGTTTCTTGCACTTTACCATTTGTTATTGGTACTTTTGCTATGATTGTTTTACCAATATTTTTTTGCCAAATATAGACTTTACATAGGCCATTGAAGGGGACCTTACTTGCAGGCACTAATCCTGCCATTATTGCAAAAGAACCTACCGCAGCCGTCAAATTACCACAATTACCTGACCAATCGACGAAGGCTTTATCAATTGCAACTTGTCCAAAAAGATAATCGACATCATGGTTTTGTTGTGTTGACTTAGCCACTATGACTACTTTACTTGTACTTGAGGTAGCGCCGCCCATACCATCAGTTTGTTTGCCATAAGGATCAGGGCTACCAATTACGCGCAGTAATATTTCATCTCTATCCTTTCCAGGTAATTGACAATTTTGAGGTAAATCGGCAAGATTGAAGAAAACACCTTTACTGGTGCCTCCACGCATGTAAGTTGCTGGAATTCTTATTTGTGGTAAATATTGTTGAACCATGCCCTACCCTTAACTTAACCAATAAGAAATATGTTTAAACGAAAATTAAACAATGAAGCTAGCGTTAAGTTTACATTTTTCTTGTTATCAACACTTAAATAAAACTAAACTAGCCTGAGTCAGAAGATGCCAGAAAATCTTGAGCGAATTTTTGTAATACTCCACCCGCAGCATAAACCAAAACCTCTTCTGCAGTATCTAAGCGACACTTAACAGTAAAAGTGACAATATCACCGTACTTGCGAGTCATTAACACTCGCATTTCTCCACCTGCTGTAGGTTTTCCTTTAACATCAAACGTTTCGCTACCATCGATACCAAAAGTATGACGAGTCGCCCTATTGACAAACTCTAATGGTAATACTCCCATACCAACAAGGTTGGTCCGATGGATACGTTCAAAGCCTTCACTTATAATCGCTTCAACCCCTGCTAACTTTACGCCTTTTGCTGCCCAATCACGAGAAGAGCCTTGACCATAATCGGCTCCAGCAATAATAATCAGCGGCTGTTTGCGCGCCATATAAATTTCGATAGCTTCCCACATTCGACTTTCAATACCCTCAGGTTCAATGCGTGTTAGCGATCCTTGCTTAGTATTACCATTAACGTCCTTACACATCTCATTAAATAATTTAGGGTTAGCAAAAGTGGCACGCTGAGTCGTTAAATGATCGCCCCTGTGTGTTGCATATGAATTAAAATCGGCTTCTGGCAAACCCATTTTAGCTAAATAGGCACCTGCTGCACTGTTTAATTGTATAGCATTGGAAGGTGATAAATGGTCAGTAGTGATGTTATCGCCAAGTACAGCAAGTGGTCTCATACCTTTTAACAATGTTTTTGCGCCAATAGTTCCTTCATCTTTACTTTGCCAGTAGGGTGGTCTTCGTATATACGTACTTGTTTCATCCCATGCATAAAGAGGACTTTTAGCTGGTTCAAAGCTAGCAATGTCAAACATAGGAGTATATATTTTTTTGAATTGCTCAGGTTTGACATACTCTGCAACAATAGCATCAATTAACTCATCTGTAGGCCAAATATCTTTTAACCTAATATCATTACCGCTATTGTCTTGCCCTAAAATATCTTTTTCTATATCAAAACGAATGGTACCGGCTATTGCGTAAGCAACAACGAGGGGAGGTGAAGCTAAAAAAGCTTGTTTCGCGTAAGGGTGAATACGACCATCAAAATTACGATTACCAGAAAGTACTGCTGTCGAATATAAATCACGTTCAATAATTTCTTGCTGTATACTCGGCTCCAGTGCACCACTCATTCCATTACATGTTGTACAAGCATACCCGACGATACCAAAACCAAGCTTTTCCATCTCGGACAATAACCCCGCCTCTTCTAAATAAAGTTTAGCGACTTTAGAGCCCGGCGCAAATGATGTTTTGACCCATGGTTTTCTGATTAAACCAATTTCATTAGCTCGTTTTGCTAGTAAAGCCGCGGCTACTAAATTTCGAGGATTAGAGGTATTTGTACAGGATGTAATTGCTGCAATAATCACTGCACCATCAGGAATTTGACCATCAGCTTCTTGCTTTTTGCAAAGTACTAGGTTTTTAGCTATGTTTTGTACTGCTAAATCTGCCGTTGCCAAACGGCGGTGCGGATTTGATGGACCGGCTAAGTTTCTAGAGACTGTTGATAGATCAAATTCTAATGTACGAGGATATTCAACATCATGTAAATCATCAGCCCACAAACCAGTGTGTCTTGCATAAGTTTCTACCAAGCGGACTTGTTCATGTTCGCGCCCTGTTATTATTAAATAATCTATAGTTTGTTGGTCAATATAAAACATACCTGCCGATGCCCCATATTCTGGAGTCATGTTAGCAATAGTTGCTCTATCACCAATACTTAAGGCTTTAGTGCCCTCACCAAAAAACTCAAGATAACTTGATACTACTTTTTCATTTCGTAAGAATTCTGTTATGGCCAACACTATATCGGTTGCCGTGATACCAGGCTTGCGTTCACCAATTAAATTTACACCAATAACATCAGGTAAGCGCATCATCGAGGGACGACCAAGCATGACTGTCTCAGCTTCCAAGCCACCTACGCCAATAGCAATAACACCTAATGCATCAATATGGGGAGTATGACTGTCTGTACCAACACACGTATCAGGAAACGCAATACCATCTCGAGCTTGAATCACGGGTGACATTTTCTCTAAATTAATTTGATGCATTATGCCGTTACCTGCAGGTATAACATCTACATTCTTAAACGCCGTTTTAGTCCACTCAATAAAATGAAATCTTTGCTGGTTACGTCGGTTCTCAATCGTACGGTTTTTTTCAAAAGCGTTAGAATCAAAACCTGATGCCTCAACTGAAAGTGAATGATCAACGATGAGTTGAGTAGGTACAACAGGATTTACTTTAGCAGGATCACCGCCGTGCTCTGCAATAGCGTCACGTAAGCCAGCAAGATCAACTAACGCTGTTTGTCCCAATATGTCATGACAAACGACTCGAGCGGGATACCAAGGAAAATCAAGGTCTTGTTTTACATAAATAATTTGTTTTAATGCATTGATAAGTTCCTTAGGATCACATTTGCGAACAAGCTGTTCAGCGAATACTCTACTTGTATAAGGTAATTTATTATAGGCATCAGGCTTAATGTCATTAATCGCTTCACGGGTATCGTAAAAGTCTATGCTCGCACCTTGATTAGTATAGCCTGGTAAAGGTTTACGGTATTTATAGTTCATAACTGGTTCCAGGGTTATCAGTAACAACTAGTTATTAAAGGATTATTATTTTTATTATAAAATAACAAGTTACATTAAGATTAATACAAGTCATTCTTAAAAAAACTAAAAAGTATATAATGATGCAATGGTTAGCGCTCTTTTAACGTTCCGCAATAGCAATAACTTTCCTTGGCTCAGCGCCTATATAATCGGCACTAGGTCTAATTATTCTATTATTTTCTCGTTGCTCCATAACATGTGCAGCCCAGCCAGTGACACGCGAACATACAAAAATAGGCGTAAATAGCTTAGTTGGAATTTTCATATAATTATAAGTAGAGGCATGAAAAAAATCAGCATTACAAAATAGCTTTTTGGTGTCCCACATATATTCTTCACAGGCAACAGAAATATCATATAGCGAGGTATCACCATGCTGTTTTGCAAGTTGCTCAGACCAAGCCTTAATAATAATATTACGTGGGTCACTGCTTCTATAAATAGCATGACCAAAACCCATTATTTTTTCTTTTTGAGCAAGCATATTTGCCATTTTATGTTTGGCATCGGCAGGAGAAGAAAACTGTTCAATCATATCCATGGCAGCCTCGTTAGCACCTCCATGCAATGGTCCTCGCAACGTACCAATAGCACCAGTGATACAAGAAAACATATCCGATAGTGTTGAAGCACAAACCCTAGCGGTAAAAGTAGAGGCATTAAATTCATGTTCAGCATATAAAATTAAAGATACATCTAATACTCGTTGATGTTGTGTACTCGGGCTAGTACCGTTTAATAAGTATAAGAAATGCCCTGCCAGTGAAGGTTCGTTTGAAGAATACTCTATTTCTATTCCTTCATGACTGTACTTGTACCAAAAACACATTATTGCTGGAAAAGCTGCCAATAAGCGGTTAGCACTGTGTAACTGGTTACTAAAATCAGTTTCTGGCTCTAAATTTCCTAAACATGAACAACCTGAACGCATGACATCCATTGGATGAGTATTTTTTGGAATAAGCTTTAAAACACTTTTTAATGCCTCAGGTAATTCACGTAAAACCTGCAGTTCTTTTAAATACGTACTTAATTGTATTTGATTAGGTAATTCACCATTAAAGAGTAGGTAAGCGACTTCTTCAAAAGTACTATTTTTAGCCAAATCGGCAATATCGTAACCGCAATAAGTTAAACCAGAGCCTGACTTACCAACCGTACAAAGAGCCGTTTCTCCAGCACTTTGGCCTCTTAAACCGGCACCACTTAGGGCTTTGGCGACAACCTTAGGTTGTGATGATATTTTGGTCATGAATTATTCCTTATTTATTCTGGTAAATATTGATTCTTGAATTCAAGTATTAAGCATTTGATAATTTGTTGTGATATTAATTTTAAGCTAAATTAAGTCATCTCTTTAATCTTTTGCTGGCGTAGCTATTGATTTACTTTGCGTAAAAAGTACATCGAGTTTCTGCTCATAATCGTGATAACCTAGATAATCATATAACTCCATTCTTGTTTGCATGTTATTAATTTCTTTTTTTTGGTCGCCTTCTAGCAGCAAGGATTTATAGACTGATTCCGCGGCTTTGTTCATTGCTCTAAATGCTGAGAGAGGATAAAGCACCATGGCGCAGCCCCACTCACCTAACTGTTGCTTATTCCAAAGTTCAGTTTGCCCAAATTCGGTTATATTAGCTAAAATGGGGACTTGTAAGGCTGATGAAAAGGCTCGGTAATGGGCTTGTGTTTTTATTGCCTCGGCAAAAATGCCATCTGCACCCGCTTCAACATATGCTTGGGCTCGAGTAATTGCTGCCTCTAAACCTTCTTGCGCAAATGCATCTGTTCTAGCCATTATAAAAAAGTCACTATCAGTTTTTGCGTCTACTGCAGCTTTAATACGATCCACCATTTCACTCGTTGAAACAATGGCTTTATTCGGTCGGTGGCCGCAACGTTTTTGTGATACTTGGTCTTCAATATGAACAGCAGCAGCTCCCGATTTTTCCATATCACGAATAGTTTTGGCTATATTAAAAGCACCTCCCCATCCTGTATCAATATCAACTAACAAAGGTAACTGAGACGCACTGGTGATTCTTTGAACATCAGCGATAACATCATTTAGTGATGTCATACCAAGATCAGGTAGACCATAAGAGGCATTAGCAACGCCTCCTCCAGATAAATAAATAGCTTGATGACCTAACTGCTCGGCCATCATTGCACAATAGGCGTTAATAGTACCTACTACCTGTAAAGGTCTATTTTGTTGTAATGCAAGTCTAAATTTTTTGCCAGGAGAAAGAGGCTTTGTTGAGATTTGTACTGTCATATTAAGTCTCCAGTAATAACTGTTTAGCTTTTTTAAGAGCTATTTTATTTTCGATATTTTTTCTCGAAGCAGCGATGTGTCGTCTCATTAATAGTTCAGCAAGTTCACCATCTCTATCACTAATAGCTTGAATAATATTTGAGTGTTCTGTAAACGCCCGGGTCGCCCTTGAACTATGCATACCAAATTGATAACGATACATTCGAACTAAGTGATAAAGCTGTCCACAAATTAAATTGATTAACTGCTGATTATGACTACCAAGAATAACCTTATAATGAAAGTCAACATCGCCTTCATCTTGATAATAAGCGATACCATCTTGTAAAGCTTTTTCATTAGCATGCGAGGCTAATATATCCTGCATATGGACGATTTCTAGATCAGTCATATTTTCTGCAGCTTGCCTACAAGCCATACCTTCCAATGCTTCTCTGGTTATATATAACTCTAACAACCCTTCTATTGTACAATCGACTACACGAGAACCAACATTAGCTTTTCGTTCGATTAAATGGCATGTTTCAAGGCGATTAAGTGCCTCACGCAATGTCGAACGACTTATACTGTATTGCTTAGCTAATTCAGGCTCGCTAATTTTACTACCTGCAGCTAATTTTCCCTCAACAATGGCTTGTTGTAATTGTTCAAAGACTTTATCTGAAGTAGTTATAGCCGTTTTTGTGGTCGGATTTAAAAGCATAGGTTTATTTTAGTATATAAAAAAGTACAAAAGAAAAGATATTGTCGACAAATTAATTTAATTAATCTAATAATAACTGATAAAATTTAATTTTCAATAAATACGCCTAAAATTGTCGACAATAAACATTTTTAATATTGAAGGAAGTGTAAAGATTAAGCGTACCTTATTATCGGTACTTTTAATAAAAAATTAACATTAAATTATATACTCAACAGTAATACCTATATAATTACGAAATTTTCTAATCTTGATTGAGGAGTTATTAAGTTAATAAGCTGGTGAATCGAATTTTTCGAGATAAATTTTAAAAATCATAAAGACTTAATAATTACACAATATTAGTAAAGCTTTATATCAAAATTCATGCAAAAAAAAACCACATAATACGATGGTATTATATGGTTTTTCTTATATTGTAAACACTATACTAAGTTGGCATCCCTAAGGGGATTCGAACCCCTGTTACCGCCGTGAAAGGGCGGTGTCCTAGGCCTCTAGACGATAGGGACACTAGTTTAGTATTTACTAATACAAAAAATCCTTGATTTTAAAAAAGTTCAAGTAACTTTTATGCTTATTTATTAATTAAGTTTTTGATTAAAGCTTAACTAATAAGTGGCATCCCTAAGGGGATTCGAACCCCTGTTACCGCCGTGAAAGGGCGGTGTCCTAGGCCTCTAGACGATAGGGACACAGGATTAGCATTTGCTAATACAAAACATTTCTTGATTTTAAAAAGTTCAAGTACTTTTAACGCTCATTTATCAATTAAATAAAACTAGATTAACTAATAAGTGGCATCCCTAAGGGGATTCGAACCCCTGTTACCGCCGTGAAAGGGCGGTGTCCTAGGCCTCTAGACGATAGGGACACAGGATTAGCATTTGCTAATACAAAACATTCCTTGATTTTA
>Ga0115006_10000960_pt1 | contig 17015 bp, 9 predicted proteins | sample ArcOceMetagenome_3_FD_88943 | JGI IMG/M metagenome (GOLD analysis project Ga0115006, IMG submission 88943) | Marine eukaryotic phytoplankton communities from Arctic Ocean - Arctic Ocean- Svalbard ARC20M Metagenome | ecosystem: Environmental > Aquatic > Marine > Oceanic | place: Arctic Ocean...
CCGCGTCCGCCGGCCGGGCGCGCAGTCGCGGCCGTGGCGGAAGCCGTGGCGGCGGTCGCGGCAGGCCGGCGCTGAGGCCACGGAGTCTCTACCGCGGCTCGAGAATAGCGGTTGGCGATTGGCAACCACCGGTTCGGTGTTTGAAAAAGCCGCCAAGCAGGCCCGTTAATGGCTGGGCGCGAAGCAAGGACGGGCAGCGGGGGCTGACGCGCGCGCGGGGGGCGGGGGATGTCGCGCGTGCGGCTTCCGCCGGGTATGCTGCGGGAGGTGGACGGGGCGGAGCTGCGGGCCGGCTTGGCGAGGCGCCAGGCCTGGCCGACGGGCGCTGCGGGGGGGGCGGAGCCCGACAGCATCAGGTACACGCCCGGGGCCCGCAAGGGGGACGTCGCGGACGACATCAGGGCGCTGCTTCTCCCAGACGAGGGCGATGGCCGCCTGGGCCTCGGTGCGAATGACAGCCTGATGGAGGAGATGCTGCAAAAGGCGGCGGGGTCTGCCGCGCCGACCGCGTTCAACAGCGTGCCGTGGGACACGTCGGGCAGCAACGCGGACGCGCAGGACTACCTGCGCAGCATCATGTGCGACATGAATCGCCAGGTGGCTGTCATAGACCAGACGGACGCAGACATCCAGTTGATCATCGATGACCCGGACGCCTACATAGCGCGCACCGCCGGCGCAAGCCGGGCGCACGCGGGGCTGGCGCAGGGCCTGGCGGGTGCGGCGGCAGGCTCGCAGCAGGCTGCAGGCGGGCCTGGCATGGCGATCGCCGCAAAGGAGGCGCGGACCCGGAAGTTGGCGCAGGGGGCCACCGTCAAGACTGCATCGAGCGTCGGGAGATATGACGTGTCGGGTCTGCCCTCCGATTCGACCTCGCGCCAGCAGCCTCGCAGCCCCGAAGTGTCGCCTGTGGGCCCGCCGCGCCCCGACTCTGGCGTGCCGGACGTTGTCAGCCCTGCACTGCAGCATGCGCCTGGCATGGGGGACTCAGGCGCGGGGGCGCACGTGCCGGTGGATGTTCCTCTGTCAGAGATGATCGAAAAGAAGGGGCAGCAGACGCAAGAAATGCAGGTGCTGCATGCAAGCGCAAGTGTGCGCGCGGCGCACAGCAACGTCCGCATGTGCGGATACGCACCACGCGCACCCACGGCATCCGCAGATGCGAGCGTCGCATTTCTCGCCCCGCGGACGTCCGCCTGAAACCCCTGCGAACGCGATCTGTGCAGGCTTTGTGTGAACGCCTCCAGATGCTAGTAGAAACAGCAAAGGAAATATCCGCGCGGCCCCCAGCAGCGTCCAGCGCTCAGGTGCCGCCACCCGCGCCGGTAGCGTGTGCCGCAGCCGCGGGCGCGCTTGGCACGCAGCTGTCGCGTGACGGCGGCGTCAAGGTGCGTGCGCAGAACGGTGGCATGTACAAGCCTGCAACCACAACGCCTGGTAAGCACCTTCACGACGATGGGGAGTTGGGAGAGGCAGTGGGGCGCAGGGCTGAAGGTGGGACAGGCACTCGCAGCTCATGGCGCGTGCAAGACTTGAGCGAGGGTACGGCAGGCACTCGCAGCGCATGGCGTGTAGAAGACTTGAGAACCGCCAGCGTGCATGCCGACCACGACAAGCAGGCAGAGGCAGACGTGCCCGAGGCAGATGAAGACGAGGCTGGAGAGAGTTACGCTACCAAGAGCCCAAAGCCAGCATTGAAAAGCCCCATCTCCGCACTGAAAAGCCCCATGTCAGCAGTAAAGAAGACGGACACGTTCGTGGGTACCAAGTCCGCCATTACCATCGGCGAAGATGAAGTGGGCCCCAAGGCAGCAGCCGGGGGTAAAGAGGGCAGTGAGAGAGGTGGAGCTACCCAACGCACGACGTCTGGTGTGTCTGGGGGGGGCGCAGCCAACAAGGCTGCGAGAGCGAGAAAACAATTCGTAGGTGCGGTGTCCAAAGTGAAGGCAATGAAGGACGTGGTGGATGAAATTAAGGGCCCAACGGTAGTTGGGCGCAAAGTAGGTTCATCCATCGGTCGCCACAATCACCAGGCACAGGCGGGCAAGGAGCAGGGCCATCAATCTTCCGCGGAGGTGCTGCGGGAAATGATGGCTAAGCTGGCGTTGAGCTGGAAAAGCGTGGGTGCAATCTTCAATCATTTCGACCGGCCTGACATGGAGGAGGACGGGCAGCACAAGGGCGACTCAGAGATCTCGCTCGAGGAATTCGCGCTCGGCATCCGCAAGATGAAACTGGACTTCACGGACGACCAGATTGTGGAGGTTTTCCATCTCGTCGACAAGGATGGGAGCGGGACTATTGACCATTCGGAGCTTGAGGCAGTGCTGCGTGAGTGCGGCGTTCTCAAGAGCATCGCCGTGCAGCGCGTGCCCAAGACAGTGAAGATGTTTGAGTATGAACGGGCCGAGAAGAAGATTGAGGAAGAGGCCAAGGAGGAGCAGGACAAGAAGAGGAAGGGCGGAAAACCGAAAAAGGGCCAGCCGATTGACATTCCGGGTATGTCCAACCAAGTGGCGGAGGGGCTGCATGCGCTGGAGGAACGCGTGGAGACGCTGCGCGGGGTGATGCAGGAAGTGCGAGGGAACAGCAACCAATTCAACCTCATCCTCGAGCAATACTCCAAGGCTGCTGGAGATGCGGAAGAAAAAACCCGCATGCAGCTGCTCGAAGCGGGCGAGGGGCTTGTGCAGCGCATGGCGGACGGGATCTCGAATTACAAGAATCTGGCCAATGAAATCCACGAGTTCTCGGTAGAGCTCATCCGCGACTTGCCGCGAGATTACCGCGTGGTGTGGAAGGCGGCGGTGTGCAGCGAAATCGACGAAAAGGGCGGGCTCGTGCGTGTCTTCAACGAGGAAATGTACGAGTGCGAGAAGGAGTATTTGCAGATGAAAGAGCAGTGCCGCGAGTGGCGCGTGGTCGATGTCAAAAATCCAACGCTGGACTTCACTGTGACCAAGGATGCTGACGGCCCTGTCGGGGTTTCGGAGGGGTACGCGCAAACTATGCAGCAGGCGCGTGAGTGGGTCAAAAGCGCTGTGGGCTTCGGGTTTGCCCAGCAAAAGGACATGGTGCGCAAGCTCGAGAGCGTGAACGAGCATGTGGACGAGGACGAGGTCTTGGATGGCAAATCGCTCATGGGTGTGACCCAAGCGCTCGGCGAAAAGCTGGCGCCCTACGTCGAGGAGAGCACAGCGCGCATTGCTGCGCGTCTCGAAGAGCGCAACGCATTTGCGCGGAACGCGGAGAGCTCCCCGCAAAATGGCAAGCGCGGCGATGGCATGCCGAGCGGCAAGAGCGCTAACAGGTCGAGTACGCAGGCCAGCGTGAGGAGCCAAGGGAGAGGTGCCGCAGCTTCTGGGCAGATGTCAGGGGCAAGTGCCAGCGCGGCGAATGCGCTGTCTGTCTCCATGTTTGCGAGCCATGCAAATGCCCAACGGCGCAACAAGATGAGCTTAGTCGGCGGCACGGATGTCAACTATGAGGGTATGTATCAGCAGCTGAGTCTGGTACAGGAGATGCGCTCGCAGTTCGAGAGCGGCCTGGAGGCGGCGGATCTCTCCTCCATCGCGGACACGGCCGACACCAGCATAGACTCGGAGGTGCGCCAGCTCGTCAAGACGCGCCTCACGCAAGTGTCACGGGATGTCAAAGAGGCTGTTGCGCATTCGCATCCGAGCACACTTGCGCATGCGCACGCGCAGTCCCCGACAATGCCCGTGTCTTCCGCTGCGGCCACGAAGCAGCCAAGCGAGGTGCTAGAGGACGCCAGCCCAGGCTCGCAGCGGCCGCGCTTGCGTGCGCGTGAAAGGAACCAGCTCGCAAAAGCGGCGGCGGAGGAGGCGCGCGGGCAGTGGGCCTCGGGTGCGCCGCGGAGAGACTTGGGCAAGGGCTCGCCGGGCAAGTCGGTGTGGAAGAAGCTAGACGAGCAAATTGCGCGGCACGCCCAAACATTGGCGTCGGGGCGCGCACGCACGGGGCCAGGTGCAAAGGTCGAGGTAGCCGCGCCCCACGTGTCCTTGCCGCAAGGCACGGTGCGCCGCACGACAAAGCCGCCTCCAGACCGCATAGTCTCGAGCACGGCGGTCCCCAAAGGTCTCAACACGGTTTCGCGCCACGACGGGCAAGCGCGCGCACACCGCTCGGCTCACGTCCCGTCGGATACGCGGATCAGTCGCGCGCGCACGCACGTCATTCCCACCGCCACGTGCTCCCTTTTGACGCGACCATCGAAGAACACGGTGGAGGGGAGTGCCGATATCATGGACAAACACCTGGCCTCCAGCCTACTGCCGCCGGAGAACCCTGCCGCCAAGGCCTTGTCGGATCTGCAGAAGGCTGCGCTGGAGAAGATGATCTTCTGCGGGGTGACATTTGAGGTGCATCTGCCCGAGGCCGGGGTCTGGACGGCAGTGGCCGAGGCAAATTTCGTTCGCGAGTTGTCGGCGCTCCTGGGCGTCCCCACAAGCGATGTGGGCCTGGACGGCAGGGTCAGCGACCTGGTTCCAACCACGCTGCACCTTGAGCTTCGCCATTCCAAGCATTTGGCGGGGGACATCGTCGATCAAGTCAGTGTGCAGGCTCAGGATCCGTCGTCTTTGCTGTGGGCGCTGCCCCATCTGGCAAAGATCATGGCGCAGGGCATGATCTTCGAGAAGTCGGCCATGCACGGTAGCCCGCCGCGGGAGGATCTCTTCCTAGAGGCGTCGGCGGATGCCTCGCCGCAGCTTACGTCTCACGCGTGGGAAGAGGTCAAGGCGCCGATGATGCGGGAGCAGTCCCCGGACAAAGACAACATGGTAGCTTCCGAAGCTTGCGTGGACCCAGATTTGACCAAGGACCGACCCGCTCTGTCCCCGGCAGGCGATGCCGCCGCGCGCAGCAGGAGGTCGCTGGATTTCCACGAGATATCCGGCAGCGGCATCTCGACGCCCGTCATAAAGCACCGGAAGCCCGAACTTGCGGATCGCGTTCGCCAGTCGGCGCCCTTGCCGCAAGATGAAGAAAGTGTCACTGAGCGGGTGCTAAATTACCTCTCACATCACATTCTCGCGCACATCGAGTCCGACTCCAAATTCCAGACGTCCTCCACCTGGCGAGATGAAGACCCCCTGAAAGATCTGGACGAACTGCGGCGTGAGCGACGACTTGCCGGCGCATGCTCGCCGTTTATTGCAGGGCTGCTTGGCAGCGAGGGACTCATGCTGCTGACGCAAGCTGGCATTGACGTCGATGACGACTCCGTGTTGGAGCTCGCAGAGGCCAACATCTTGGAGGAGGCGCGCCGCGCTTTTCGTAAGAAGAGGCAAGGCGATGACGTGGAAGCATTGCCTGCAAATGAGGAGGGCCTCTCGGAGCTGCCGCAGCCTGGCCTCGGCCGGAGGCCAGTAGTGCTGCGTGAGTCGACGCAGCCCTTCAAAACGGGCAACACGGCGCACCAGGACGAGCAGGCCGAGGAACTGATCCTGAGCATGCTCTTGGCCCTGATGGAGACTGCCGAGGAAGAAGATCCAGAGGTGCAGGCGGCACTGGATGCTGAAACGCGGTTGTACTTGGCTGCCAAAGAGGAGGAAGCGCAGCGGCAAGCTGCCTTTGCCAAGGCCCGGCAGCTTGACGATGATACCCGTCAGTCGGTGGCATCGCTGCTGTCGCAAGATGGGGACGGGGCGATGGTGACGGCAGAGGAGCCTGCAGCGGGCGACGGCGTGCAGTCATCAAGCGAAATAGAGACCGGCAGTGTCGTCCAAGAGGCTGTGAGGGAGTTGGCGCATCAGCCGCCTCCTATTGCATTTGACAACGAGCGCGTCGAGCGTCATCATCAGCTCGTCGAAGACACGCTGGTCCGTATTGCCGACTCGATGGATGCGCTGACAAACCTTACCATGCACCTGGCGTCGGCTGCAGAACGTGCGCCGGCAACACTGTCGTACCCGCCCCACCAGCCGGCTGTGGGCGCAGTGCACGTGCATAGCGGGCAGTCACCAGCGCTCCACTCTGCCTACAGCGGTGGCGACTTCGCAGTGGGCGAGTCGGTGGTGAGGTCTGCAAGCACGTCGCCGCCCTCGGATGACTCACCATCCAGTGCCATCGTCGAGTCAGATTACACTCCCCCGAAATCCGCAGACTCAGATGAGGCCTGGACACCGGTGCAGGGTCGTACAGTTAACGATCAGGACGTTCAGACTTCAATTGACTTTGACGTGCAGGCTGCGATGCGGGAACTCACCAGTGGATTCGCCCACCGTCCGCAGCTCGAGACCCACAGCGCGCAGACGTCGATTGACTTCGACGCTATGTACCCCAACCTGCGCACGCGTTCGCGCGGCAGGGCGGAGGCAGTGAACCAGCAGCTGCAAACGTCATTCGATTTTGACGACGCTGCCTCCGCAAGCCGCTTAGTAGCCTCGAGCACCAACACTTCTGCGCCACCGTCTCCGGCGAAGGCGCTCAAGGCGCATCCAGTCGAGCCTGCGGGTGTCACTTCAGCTTCGCAGCTGACTGAGCCGTTGACACACACGCTCATTTCCACTTTGCAGTCTGTAGCAGAGGAGGTAGCCCTCCTTCGTGAGTCCAGGCTTGTGCAGCAATCGCCGGGCGCTGCGAGGAGCAGAGAGGTTGCCCTGGGGGCAGCAGAGGGCGGCGAGCGAGAGCATGAGAGTGCAGGGCGTGAAAGCGCGCAGGCTTCAAGTGCAGTGCCGCTTCAAGAGTGGCTGCGTCTCGACACTTCACACGTTGACGCTGGGAAGCAGGTGTGCCAGCGTACGACGCCCCTCGTCTGTGCCCGCGCATCCATCTCGTGTGTGCGCCAATGCAATGTCGTCCTGGCGACGCAAATGCTTGCCGCGTGAACAGGTACTGTGCCCCCTCTGTTCGTCACTGACTTTCGGTGGGCAGGTGCAAGACCGCGCTGAAAGCCCCAAGGCCTCCACACAAGATGACACAGACAGACTTGACACCCAGCCAGGCCAGACAGGCAGCTCGCCCGATGCTAGCACCTCAATGTCCGAGGGTGAATTCCGCGATCCCTTCTCTGTATTGGCCATCGACACTTCATTCGTTGCACCAGGCAGCCCTCCAGCCAGCCAAGGGCCCCTAAATCTGCCGTCACACACCCAGCAGACTGTTGATGGCAGTCAGACCCAGTTCCCATTGACGTTTTCGGGGATGACCGGGCCACACCAACCGTCATGGAGAGAGGGAGGTCCGGCATACCGAGAAACTGTAGCAGTCCTCCCCCGTCCGGGAGGGCGTGCGGAAAGACGGGCGGCACGCCAGGCGGCGCGGAGGCTGCGAAACAGCGCACGAAGTGCGGGCGTGCAGAGCGCTGCGAGTTTCATGACAACGATGGACTCGTATGATGTCACTGCCGACTCGCGGACTGAGTCTGAGTTATCCGACGGAGAGCTCGCAGGTTCCGTTGTGTGGTGGATCGGAACGCCTGAGGAAGATCACTCGATGATGAAAGGCTCTGGCGGCGATAGCGAAGCTTCTGATGGCGAGGTGTCCAGGCCTGCCTCTAGGCATGTGCGCGCAGATGCCTCTGCTGTGAGTCAATAACTCGACGCCTTCACTGTGTCTAACACCCGAGCAGGTAGCATGATAATAACCAAGAGTTTTATAGAGTTTATTGAATTGAATGGCGTGTTTAAAAGAATAGAGAATTTCCACGTTCCATGTCCTCCGCGGGACACAGAATCGCTTGGTGTCCATGCATCAGCAGCCGTACGTCCCCCAAGGTACTTGGATCAGATGAAAGCCAGCCCAGCACCAAGGAATGTCGAGGGTGATGTACGGCTTGACATAGCCTCGGCGCGCAAAGCTGAGCTGGAAGGCGACTCGATTAAGGGCCGAGGTGAATGTGCCAACGAAAGCGTTTGCGCGCGCCAAAATCTCGATGTCGATCACGACGCCCAGTGATTGTGCGTGCTTGTCGCTGGCTGTGGCGCGTTTGAGTTTGTCCTCAATCCACTCACAACCCAGACGTGGGTCGTAATTCAGCGTGCGTGTGCCCTCGTTGGCAAGGTTGGCGCACTGCTCGGTGTTCGCGGCCATAAACTGTCTGTCCAGCCGCTGACCCACGACCTTGAGCCCTTGATCATGCGCCTGCAGAGCAGTCTGCAGCTGCAGCGTGTAGTGCACACCCCACAGACATGGTTCGCGCATGCAACTCAGGACGATAGCACGGGAGACAGCAGCAATCACCCCCAATGACGTGAGCGTGCTGCGCGCAGACGGAAAGGGTGAATGACAGAAAGGGGCAAGAGCAGTGGCTACCTCTCCGATGGCATCCGGGTCATCTGTTGCAAGATACACGAGTTTGATGCCATAGGCGTCTGTCAGCCGCACCACGGCCTCGGAGTACAGGTCGATGTCGATGCAAGGGCGTGTCTGGCCACATGCATCTCCTCGTCGGATCTGCACTCAATCACGCCAAAAACACATCACCGTAAATACGCACTGCCATCCCAACGTTGCAGAGACAGAAGACTCATGTTTCCTTTGCATCCGCACATGTTGGCTACGCCGGTTTTCAAGACTATACGTGTGCGCGCGATTGACAACACTCTGGCGTGTGTACAATTGCGCGCGCGCATGTTGTGTACAGATCGAGCGGCGCGACAAACAGGCACGTTCCCGCACAGACATGCATGCGCAGACCTGCACACCGATGTAGGGCGCCTTATGCAGACCCAAGTGGCGGATCTCCTCTTCGACGCGCTCAGACATCGCAGGCAACAAGCGAAAGACCAACCCAGTCATGACACTGTTGTACCAAAACACACCCTTGCCCTCAGCCTTGTACAGCGGCAACACAAAGTCGGGGTCAACCTCCGGAATCCTCTCTGGATACACTCCCCCGCGTCCGTGCCCTCCCAGCGTCTCATACACACCGTGCGATTGCAACGCCCAATCTCGCGGCTCCTCGTCTTGGTGTGCCAAGCTACTGAAATTGCACACTGTCTCAGGGACGAAGATGCACGACACGTCTTGCGCGGGGCATCCCGCGTAGATCCACTTGCCCGTGAATTTCACAGGCCGCTGATCGCGCAAGGCGCGCTTGAGCTGGATGACGAGGTAATTGATCGTTGCTGCCGCACCGTGGTTGGGAAAGTGCGCCTTGCGCCCCCGCACACATGCCTCGGGAGTGTGCTGGAGCGCGCGAACCCGCGCTTCTAAATCTGCCGTCAGAGGGTCGGTCAGGCTGCCACGTTGGCGCGCCGCGTGCAGGACAGGCGGTGTTGGCAGGTACTCGCGGTCTACCATGAGTTGAAATGAGCAGTCTCCGTCCTCCGCCACTGCAAACCACATTGTTTTGGTTAGCATGGTTGCAACACTCGTGGGGGAGGATCGCATTGCGCAGACGTTTTGAGACGGCAGGAGTCTTACCCGAAAGGCGGTCACCGTCGCACTCAAATGTGGTGTTTTTAAGAACTCTCAACGCCTCCTCCCTGGTTGCTTGATCCCACGGCAGGGTGTCTCCCAAGGACGTATTCCCTGGCAATGTGAACCGTCCTGTTAGGGCACGGCTGTACGCCAGCATTCGAACATCCCGCACTGTGCATTGCTGTGCTCTTCAGTCACAACATTCACAAGGGACAGATTGTATGCTTGGCCGGCTCCGAGTGCCTTGCGCGACCGTCACAACACACGCTAGGAAGTGATCCACACTTGCATCCACCCTTACTCTAGCGCGGGACGTAGAATCATCTAAGGCCTGAACACTTCAGGAAAGGCTAGAACTAACATAGCCAGCGCAGGCCACAGCACACAGCATCGCATCCCACAGTGTCAAGCATCGAGCACCTTGGTCCTTGTCCGACGCATTGCTTGCCGGAATGAACCGAGAGGTTGGTCGGACGTTGGCGCCGAGCAGCCCAAAAGAGCCCGCAGCTAAGGGCACGTCCACCGACCACACTCGCATCATAGGATCCTCCCACACACTGGCCTTCACCTCCCAGGCTGTGAGTTTGCCGAAGTCTTCTCCGTCTGCACTGTCTTTCCCTTGCCGCTCGCGTTCACCATCGCGGTGACGAAGAGCGGCGTTGGCAAATCTCAGGCCCGCCGAGAGCTCGGTGCCCACCTGGAACAGGTTTGAGGTGGGCGACCCCACGAGATGCAATGCGTGTCGCATCAGCAGCAGTGCCCCAACAAACCCAAGATTTTCATCGACAACAACCCCACCGTTTCCCCCTCCTCCCACGTCGCGCACGACCTCTGCATCGGCAGTATCCACCCCTCTACCACCTGCACCAACATCATCCGGACCACCATGAAAGAAGACGACAACTTTCCACGATGGGTGAGACGCAAGCCAAGCAGGATCATGCGCTGCGTCTTTGATAGCCCAGTCGTCTGTGATGACAATAGCCAAGTCGAGCTGCCCTGCCTCCGGAGCGGTAGCCCGGATTTGCTGTGCTGCCAAGAGGAAATGCTGCAAACGATAGTGCGCCACCGACGTGCACGCGGTATGCGACACCGTCGCTCGTTTGAAAGCGCCTGCGCAGGACACGAGGAGTCACTCAACATTAGCGCGGGTTTCCGCGTGTTCGCACGTGCAGACACGCGCGCAGAGTGAGAGAGGGGTGCGAGGAAGGGGAGGAGTGGCTGAGTGCAAGGGAGAGAGCAGGGACTCACACTTGGCTGCGTGTACAGTGGGATAGCACGCATTTTCCGGCGCGCTGTCCAGGCGCCCGTCTCGCCAACCCTGCTCCATTGAACAGGGATCATCTGTCACGTGCGGATACCCGTCCCCTACAGGGTTTGGCGGACATGTGGGTACCACCACGGCCACATGCTCTCCTTTGAGAAGCCGACTGCTGTGCGGCAATGCCTCGATGCGCACCGAAACAGCCGACAGCAGCGCTGCATGAGGACGCCAAAGCCACTGCATTGTCGACGCTCGCGCCCACAGCGCCCCGTATTTCCGACCCAGCGGGAGACTGTTGGCCTCTTTGACCAGCTCCCTCACCTGCGCTCTGTGCACACCATGCGGCCGCATCGGCCCCGGGTTTCGGTGGACGGGGGATGGGGAAGGCCGTGTGCGTGCGCGAGATTCGTCGGTACGCACACGCTTGCACGAGCTACCAGCAACGGAGCACAGGGCGCGTGACGTTGAATCACAATGCGGGTCCGGGTGCGGCAGGCTCGAAGGCGACTCCTCGGACGTTGAAGTCTCCGCAGAACAGCACGGCAACAGCAATGGCTTGCCCAGATTCAAGCGAATCAGCGTTGACGCAATGAGTCCCCGCAGCAAGCCGGCCTTGGTGTCCAGTTCACCTAACCCCTCCCCTTGTCTGTCTGCGTCGCTGCACGTTTCCGAAGTTGCTGTGCTAAGTGCATCGCCCTCGATAGGCGGCCGATCCACTGCCTCGTCACCGCCATGCTCGCTGGTCGCGCGTACACTGGCATCCCTTACCGTCGGGTTCTCGTGAAACCATCGCGGGCTGAGCAGCAGAGATGGCAGAGTGGAGCACGCGGGCCGCTCACATGGGTGACGCTCAAGTGCACTGTACAACTCTACTGTCGGCACCTGCAGGTCGCGCACCAATGATGGCAGACCCACATCCGTGTCATGCCACTCCCCAGGATATACGGCATTTTGGGCCCAACGGCCCGTGCCTGCGCCGCGATCTGCGAGCCAGGGCGCCCACCCTGCCGCACCATCTACAACCTTTCCGACGCCGGGGGCCTGATCTAGCGAACGCAGTGACTGGTTCCGGCACACGGCCGGTACAGAAAACCCGAGACAAGAATAGTCAACAGCGTACAGCTCGCAGATTCCGCGCACGATGTCGGGAGCCGAGGAAAGCTCGTTGAGCGCCGCACTGCGGCTGCCTTGGTTTCGAGGAGCCAAGCTTTCAGGCGACAGCGGCGGGTCAAATTCGAGCACCGTGGAAATGTGTGTCATAGCCGGCACCAGGTGCTCAGTGGCGGCTAACACATCAAGCCGTATCATCTGTCCATCCTCCCCGACGAGAAAACTCATCTGAGTGCACACGTGCTCATCCCAGCAGGGGTGTTCGCGCGTGTAGGCGAGAAAGTCCCGCAGCCCTTGAGGGGACGTGTCATCGTAGAAGGCGCACGTTGGGCCCAGCTTTAAGCAGATCTCGTCATAGGCAGACACGAAGCGCCGCAGCGGGTCGCGCACAAACGCAAACGTGAGGTATGTGCTGCGCCGATGCAGGTCAAGACGCGACAAGATCTGATTGTCGATGCCCCCGCGCTCCCAGAGGAGTGCGCGCACTGTGGTCGAGCCCGCTTTGGGCACGTGCACAAAGATGAAGCGGTACTCGTCGCTCACCAACACTTGGCCGCGCGGGTGCCGCGGGATCAGCAAGTGCGGGCCGGCAGCCTCGGCAGATTTGAGCCACCGAAACGCGAGCGGGGGGGTGAAGTGCGCGCCGCACATGGTGCCGTCCTCGGCGGCCGCGCTGCCAAACTCGCCGCGCAAGCCCTTGACAGTCGGCGTGCACACCACCGCTGCGCCTGGGCTTACCGCCAGGTACACGGCCCGGCGAGTCGCGCCGCCCGCGTCCCCACGCGTCAACAAGGCCTGCCTGACGGCCGCTTCCGCAAAGAGCCGAATACACTGCGCCTCCGGATGGGCCTGCGAGGCATTGCCCGGAATCGTCGCGGCTGGCGCCGGGCGGCGGCATGCGTGGGCAGCGGCCTCGCGCAGGTTGGCTGCCGCCGGTACCGTCACTGCCTCCCAGCCTGCCGCCTGCCCGCCGCCCTCAGACCCGCGCCCTGCGACCCGGAGCGGCCAGCACGTGCCGAGGAGACCCGAGACGGCTTCTTCAACCAGCACCGCAAGCTCCCGCCCGCGCTCCGCGTCCGGCTGCGCCATTGCACCCGCGGGCATGGCGACCGGCGGCGCTGGCTCTTGGCGCGGCAGCGCCCTCGGCGGGCAACAGCGCGCCCCGTCGCGGCAGCACCAGCGGCCGGGCCCCGGCTCCGGGCAGCAGCCCGCGAAAACACGCCCCGGGTCCTGCGCGCGCCACACGCCGCCGCTGCGTGAGCCACGCGGCGAACACCCCGCCGGGCTCGGGCGGCGGGCAGGCGCGCGCGCCGACGACGAGTGCCGGCGCATACCCGCACGCGCCCGTCGCGCCTCGGTGCGGGGGGCGCCGCAGCGCCGCTCGCTGCGCGCACGGGCGGGGCGGGTAGATACCTGCGACGTCGTGTGTGCCGCCGCGTCGGGCGCGGCGCTGCTGCCGTCGGACGGCAGGCCCCGGCGCGCGCGCCACGCGCGGAGGCTGCTGCTGCCCGCCGCAGCGTCCGGCGCCTGCACCGGCAGCACGAGCGCGGCGGCGACGACCGCCACGCAGCAGAGCGTCGCTGCCGCCCTCATTGCCGGCAGCGACGCTATGGCTCCAGGAGGCGCCGCCCCGTGCCTCTGCCGCGCCCGCCGCCGCCAAGTAACATGGCCGTGGCGAGCGATACACACGAACTCCAGCCACGAACCAGTTTTCGTTGGTGCCGCCGCAAAAGTACCATTTCAGGCTGCAAACGCTGCTGTTTAATAATTCCAAACGGCGAAGAGGGCAGCGAGCTTCTCTCTCTCTTCACGTGCCAACTTGCAAGCCGGGAAGCTCCTCGTCCCTGCAGCTGGCCGACACCCCTGGCGTGGGCTCCGCGACCATGGCGGAGCTCATGAACCAGGCGCGCCGCCTGAAGCGCATCCGCAAGGGGGCGGTCGCGGCGGGCCAGGCCGCGGCGGAGGCCGCGGTGCCGAGCAAGAAGATCAAGTTCCTCGCGGCGCCAGGCGGGCAGGCGGACCGCAAGGGCGGCGTGATGGGCCCCATGGACGAGGACGGGGACAGCGACGACGCAAACGCCGACATCATCATGAAGTTTAGCAAGGCTGAGCAGGCCGTGCGCAAGAAGGCGGCCGCCAAGGCGCACCAGGCCGTCGAGAAGGATGCGACCGAGGTCAAGATGAGCAAGGGCAAGATAAAGGCGCTACAGAAGCTTAAGGACCGCCAGGAGCGCGAGGCCAAGCGCGAGGAGCTCTTTGCGTCGCTTGCCAAGCACCACGTCGATGCCCGGGCCGTCGGGCTGCTCAAGTCGAGCGCCGCCCTCGGCGCCGGGCGCGAGACCAAGAAGCAGCGGCTGTCGCGGGCGATCAAGGAGGAGCGAGCTGGCATGGCGGTGACAGCCGCCTCGGACCTGGTCGTGGGCATGGAGAGCCGCAGCGTCGGTGAGAGCGCCCGGGCGCGGCGGAAACGGCTCCAGCGGGAGCAGGAGGAGCGCGAGATGGCGCTCATGGCCAGTTCGTCCGACGGCAGCAGCGATGACGAGGGTCAGCCGGGCGAGACCGCGGAAGAGCGCGGGGTGCCCAGCCCGGACGGGGACGCCGAGATGGAGGCGGCATCACAGGGGGGCGATACGGCGGCTGAGATGCCGGTAGAGGAGCCGTCGAATGCTGCGGCGGCGACAGACGCCGGGCACGGCGCGACTGCCAGCAGCGCGCCCGCGCAGCGGAAGCCTGCGTTTTATGTGAACGTGAAGCGGAACCCAGAGATCCAGCAGGCGCGGAGCAAGTTGCCCATGTTTGCTGAGGAGCAGCAGGTGATGGAGGCGATTCAACAGCACGACGTGATTGTCCTGTGCGGCGCCACTGGCTGCGGCAAGAGCACGCAGCTGCCGCAGTTCCTGTACGAAGCGGGCTTTGGGCACGAGCAGGGCACGCCAGGCATGATTGGCTGCACGCAGCCGCGCCGCGTTGCCGCCATCACCACTGCAAAGCGCATCTCAAAGGAGCTCAACATGCCCCTGGGCAAGCAGGTGGGTTTCCAGGTGCGCTACGAGAAGCGCATCGCCAAGGACACGAAAATCAAGGTCATGACCGACGGTATCCTGCTCAAGGAAATCCAATCCGACTTTCTGCTCTCCGAGTACTCGGCCATTGTGGTCGACGAGGCGCACGAGCGCGGCATCAACAGCGACGTGCTCATCGGGCTGCTGTCCCGGCTTGTCCCGCTGCGGCGCAAGGGCATGACCAAGGACGGACGCGCGCTGCCCCCGCTCAAACTCATCATCATGTCCGCGACGCTGCGCGTGACTGACTTCACTGAAAACGCGCCGCTCTTTCCCACACCGCCGCCCGTCATCGAGGTGTCGGCGCGTCAGCACCCAGTGACCGTGCACTTCAACCGCCGCACGCCCATCTACACCTACATGCAGGAGGCCTTCAAAAAGGCGTGCAAGATCCACCGCAAACTGCCGGGTGGCGGCATTCTCATCTTCCTCACTGGCCGCCGCGAGATCGACTGGATGTGCCGCAACCTGCGCGAGGAGCTTGGCAAGACGAAGAAGCAAAAGGCCAAAGCACGGCCTCAGCTGCGCGACGGCGCCTTCACCACTGCCGGCCCCAACGGCGTTGACAAGGCCCCAGCTGCCCCGAAGACTCCCGCCGGCGCAGTGGCGGCAGGGGAAGAGGGGCAGGAGGGTGTGGACGCAGAGAGTGGGCATAAAGAGGCGTTTTTGTTTGGGCAGGATGACGGAGCGGAAAGCGATGTGGACGGGGGGGATGCGGAGGATGAGGACGGCGCGGATTACGAGGACGAGAAGGACGGCAAGGAGGGCGCAGAGGTTCGTGCCGATGACGACGAGTCGGAACAGGAAGAGGACCTCCCCGAAGACGAGTACGATCTAAGTGAAAGTGAGGAAGAGGGTGCGGAAGGCAACTCCGACGAAGAATCCGAAGACGAGGAGGAAAAGGCGAAGCGCACCGTGATGCTCGACGGCGCCGCGCTCGCCAAGGGCGCGGCCGGCCTCCTGGGCGATGACACCGGCGCCGCTCGCAGACCCACCGCGCCTAGCGGTGGCAAGCAACGCGATGCCGCGGGCGCGGCCGGGCAGGACGGCGCGCTCCCGGAGGCGGGGAAGGGTGAAAAGGCGCGCGGCAAAGTGTCGAAACGGCCCAAGAAGGTGTTGGTGGTGCCGCTATACTCGATGTTGTCCGGGCCGCAGCAGCTCAAGGCCTTTCAGCGGCCGCCCAAGGGGGTGCGTCTGATAGTGGTGGCCACGAACGTTGCCGAGACGTCGATTACCATCCCGGGCATCCGCTACGTGGTTGACACGGTATGTGTTGTGCCTAGATGTGTGTCTGCATGTGCGCCTGTGCGTGTGCGATGCGCGTGTGCGCATGTACACGTGCGATGTGTGTGTAGAGGCCGTGCGACCAACCTGCAGGCTGCACGCATGCGCACGTCTGCATGCACGCCTGTATGCCACGAGAGGAGTGAGCAACGTGCAAGCGTAGGAGTTAAGGCGTACGGTGCAACTGCTCCACAACTGCGCCTCGCCAAAGGTTTCAACACCCCGTGTTCGCAGGGCAAGTGCTGAAGAAACCACATACCACACTTGCAGGGGCGCGTCAAGGAGCGGGTCTATCAAAAACGCAGCGGCGTGGGCACCTTCAGCGTCAACTGGGCGTCGCAGGCGTCGGTAAACCAACGCGCAGGGCGTGCGGGGCGTACGGGCCCGGGCCACTGTTACCGCCTCTTCTCGTCTGCCGTCTTCGAGCATCAGTTCAAGCCCTTTGCGCCGCCGCAGATTCTGTCGTCGCCGATTGAGGGCATCATGCTGCAGATGAAGGCCATGGGCATCCCCGACGTCCGGCACTTTCCGTACCCCACGCCGCCGGACGAAGATGACGTGGACCGCGCGCTCAAGACACTCGAGCGTCTCGGGGCGCTGACGCAGGAGGAGGAGGAGGTGACGTCGCTGGGGCGGCAGCTCGCCGCCTTTCCGCTCGCCCCTCGCTTCGCCAAGATGCTTGTCCTGGGGTGCGTGTGGGGAGCTGTGCTTGTTGGGGGGTTGAGTGTGACAGTGCTTGTGGGGGGCTGAGTGTGACAGTGCCGTTCTATCACTAGTGTGACTGTCATCATCAGTGTCACTACTAGAACCAGCGCTGAGTGTGACAGTGCCATTCTATCATTGCTCGGGCGCAGTGCGCGTCACGATATCCGTGAGGGGCGCGAGGGATGCCGTGCGCGCACGGCACG
>Ga0115006_10000962_pt1 | contig 16996 bp, 9 predicted proteins | sample ArcOceMetagenome_3_FD_88943 | JGI IMG/M metagenome (GOLD analysis project Ga0115006, IMG submission 88943) | Marine eukaryotic phytoplankton communities from Arctic Ocean - Arctic Ocean- Svalbard ARC20M Metagenome | ecosystem: Environmental > Aquatic > Marine > Oceanic | place: Arctic Ocean...
CTCTTGACGACGAGGAAACAAAGTGGGCGGCAGGTGCCCTCCTTGCTCATCAAATGGAGGAGGATCACGAGGCCGGCCTGGATCAGAACAAACAGGAGGATGGGGATGTGGAGGATGAAGGAGAGGGGGGGAAGTTTTCTCCCGACACTACCATCTCCAAAGACAGTTCTAAGGTCGAGACGAACGTCAAGAAAGAGACTGCCGAAAACAACACGAGCAACGCCAGTACCGAGAATGGTAGCGAAGGTACTGATAGTGAGCAAAACGAGTATCAAGAGAAGAAGGCTTCGGAGCTCAAGGAAAAGAAGCGCAAGGAAGAGGCGGCGCGTGAGAAGAAGGCTTCGGAGCTAAAGGAAAAGAAGCGGAAGGAAGAGGCGGCGCGTGAGAAGAAGGCTTCAGAGCTCAAGGAAAAGAAAGCGGCCCAGAAGGTAAGACGTGAATATCCACACTTATTTCTCGTCTCCGCATTATGTAGGTCAAGATATTTTGTCTCACGCCCCAACACAATCCACTCTACTGCTTTCCTGTCATTTCTTCTACCAAAAGGAGCGCAAACGGATGGCCGCCGAGGAGAAGAAGGCCAAGAAGCTTTCAAAGAAAGGGCAGAAGAAGAGAGCAGCAAAGCTGGCAGCGACTGAAGATCATCTCAATAAGGATGCTGCCTCTGCCGTGGCGTCTGCCAACAACACCGCCGACGGTGGTGACGGCGGACAGCAGGCCGAAGGTCCCCCTTCTCCTGCGCAGCCCAATCCGGCAGAAGGAACTGCCGCCGCCATGAGTTCGGCGATGCTCGGGGCCCTCATGGCGAGCAATCCCATGATGTGGGCCGCCTTCCAAGCCCAGGCCATGGCAGCTGCCGGCCCGGGTGGGACCGGGATGCCTCCGCAGCAGCAGCCCCCGGCTGTGCCTCAGTTTGTTGTCCCACCCCAGCTCCTGCAGATGGCTCAGGCAGCCATGACGCAGGCTGCTTCTGCCGAGGTAAAGCCGATCTGCGAAGACAATGACTGCGAAGGCAATGCCGTGGTTGCCGAACAATCTGCTCTCCTTTGCACCAAGCCCTTCGATGAAGTTTAATTCGATACATATATGCGAAACGGTACAAACACCGCGCCTGCTAAGAGATGAACATGCATATGTATGTGACATGTAGTACATGTACCCGGGGTACATTGCAACTTGTACATGTACTTATATCTTGCATATGTGTACCGCAATTAACATTGCATTCATAAGTGGGCGAAAAAAAGGGGGGATATCGAGATCTAAGAGATCCTGATCTATCTACACGCATGAAGCGGTACATCATTCCTATGTACGGTAGATGGCTCTAGATCTACCCCCAGGAAGTAGAGTCGAGTCTACCGTTATAAAAAGTGAAGATCCTAAAATAAAAATAAATGTCGAGGAAGGACAATGACAATGTTCTAGGAAGTTCCTATGTAGACTCTACCTACACGTACAGGGCCTGGATTTAGTAGATCCACCGGTACCACCGATCGATACTGCAATACATGTAGTAATTTATTATCGATAGTACCGCTAGGACTCTATAGTAGATCTCTAGATCTAATTGTTGCACTGGCCACAAGTTCGAGCGCAACCCCCGCCGCCGTCAGCAAAGGCGCACCAAACTTTTCGTTGATGCCATCTCATGTTGACGACACTACTACAGTCGCGTTTGTCTTCGCATGCAGCTTCTCCCTCCTCCTCGTCCTCCTCTTCCTCTTCTTCTTTGGCGTCGAAAATGAGATCACTACTGTCAAAGGTCAATTCAGCAACTTCTTGCAGCAAGTCAAAACTGACCTTCTCGGGGGACACTGGGGGAGAACAACCAAATTTCGCTGATGGCACACCCGTCATCTTGCAAACCTCCTCTTGTATCCACGCACCCACGTGATGTATGTTGCTGTAGACCCCAGGGTAGTGCTTCCAAGCGCATCCTGCCCCCCAGGACACGATACCAACCTGCACGTCTGTCTCTTCATTGCTCTTCGCCTTTAATAAAAGTGGGCCGCCTGAGTCGCCGCCACACGCATCCTTGCCATCCCCAACGGCACAGATGGCATCGTCGCCAATGCCTCCTTGAAAAGTCTTGAAGCATTTATCCCGGGGGACGTAGGAGATGTCGACTTCTTGCAGAAATTGTGCGACGTCGCCTTCCTCCTCAATTTGACCAAGACCAATGGCCGTGAGAGATTCGCCACCCAGAGAACCGTCATATCGGTCGCTATACTCGCCGTTCAAGTCCAACTTGACTATGGATTTCAACAAATCTGGATCGGTCACTGGCTCTTTCAGCTTCAGTAGAGCAAAGTCGAAGTGGAGTCGGTTGTATTTGTCCGCATAGAAGCTCGGATGTGTTACAAAGTCAGCAACTTCCGATTGGTGCATACTTGCTCCGCCGTTGCTATTCGCAAGATGGGTGTACGCCCCGACTCGAACGGAGTCGGCATCCATAGCGCAGTGTGCAGCAGTGATGAGAATGTCATCGTGAATTAGGCTTGCTCCGCAGATATGGTAGTTGGAGGGACCATACTGTTGGTAGACAGAAGCGTAATATGAATATCGATCTACCGGCGCCCTGCTTCCACCGACAATGTACTGCTGTGGGGAGGGCTCGGGCGCTTGGGGGTAGATCAATGTTGTTTCTTGAACGCTTCTCCTCCTCCGGCGTCTCAAAGTGGATGTTTTCGGGCCATCTGTTTCTTGAACGCTTCTCCTCCTCCGGCGTCTCAAAGTGGATGTTTTCGGGCCATCATCATTGGCCTGCACGGCTGGCTGAAAGAGAGCTCCTACAATCGTTGCCGCCAACAATCTCCTCCTTCTATTGGACATGGTCAGCAAATGGTCAAGTGGTCAGCAAATGCTCAATATCTGCACTGGTGGTCAACACCAGACAATATTGGCGTGGATTTGAATGCGTGGCTGAGTATCGTCTCGGCAGGACGGACAAGGCATCGACCGCGCATCTTCCAGCGGTCTACTTGCTCTCATTTTTTGGCCGGCATCTCTGCGAGTGAAGATAGCGGGATGCGACCAGGGTAACATGTAGTAGACACATGGCTCGACTCACTCGACTCGACTGTCTAAGACACCTCTCTTGACTGAGCTTCGCAATCACAAAAAGATACGCAATCACTGCGTGCCTACATGTAGGTACATGTGGCTACTCTAATTGCTAGCTATCAAGAGTGAAAAGTGGACAAGAGCGAACATAATCGGATTGAACCGTATTACAATGCACGCATGAAATTTCATAGAGATTACAGACGCAAGCGTTGCTTAGGAATTCTTAAAATAATGTCTATTGCCAATTATACAAGTGGCGAGATACTCGTCGACACTTCAATCGCTCCACACTTGCCGCAAGTTACCTGACATGCGTTTCCGTTCATGATGCACCACATTCGTTTGGGGAGCATGCTGTTCGAATGTTTGCAGTATTCTTTTTCAATACACGTCGACTGTGATGCTCGAGATGTTGCTTCTGTGCAATATAAAGGTTTCGTCGTCGACATTTGACAGGTCTGCTTTTCTATCCAATCCTTTCCTTGCGACAGCCTGGCATAAACGCCTGGATAATTCGATGCGCATCCACTACCCCAGCTCGTTATTCCGATAGGCACATCTTCGCCTTCATTTGTGGCAATGAGAATTCCCCCTGAGTCACCGGTGCACGCATCTCTCTGGGATTCTTTGGCGCAGAGCATGTGATCTGGAACGTCACCAAAGTAGGCGCTGCACCTCTCGTTCTTCATGTATCGCAATTCAACCTCCTGCAAAAACTTTGGCATGGGTCCATCATCTTGCAATCTTCCCAATCCAATAGCAGTAACATATTGACTTATATCCCCATTTTCAATCAATGCCTCTACCTCCTCGACGCGATCTAGGCTCAACATAGAATCGAGAAAATATCGATCTGTCACCGGTGTCTTGAGTCGGAGGAGGGCAAAGTCATAGTGAAGTCGTTGTAATTTGTCTCTGTAAAAGTCGGGGTGGCTTGCGCGTGCAGCGACTTCACTGTCGTGAAAGGGATGTCCTCCATTATTGGTGTCTGCGCTAAGCGTGGTGTACGCCCCGACTCGAACGAAGTCGGCATGTTCGGCGCAGTGACTAGCGGTAAGTAATATATCATCGTGAATTAGCGTCGCTCCACAGATCATGTACTTCTTTCCATCAATGACTTTGTACAGTGCCGCAAAGTATGGATATCGCTTTGGATTTGTCGTCATTCCTCCGACAATGTACTGAATTGGCACTGGATTGTAGTCACTTTCGTTGCCAATGCTGCTGGTTGGCTCTGGATAGATCAATGTTGCTTCCTTGGCCGTGCGTCTCCTTCGTCTGTTCGGTGCCTTCTTGTTACTCTTGTTGCTGTCGTTATTTGCCGAATTCAGTCTCGAATCGACGCAAGTTACCAAAATCAGAAGTACAAGGAGAGCAAATGACGCAGCGGATATCCTCATGATGTGGTATGGTGCAATCGAGAAGGATTTGTAGAAGAAATGAGCTTGGAATTTATCGAGCTCTCCGTCTGCAGTCGCAGGAAAATACGGTAGTCAAAATGCCCTCACACCATTGTGCTTCGAGTCCGAGGTTCCAGAGGAGCGCGGCGCACTTTTGAATGACGGCGCAGCCATCATGTTTCATTTCGCACTTTTGAATGACGGCGCAGCCATCATGTTTCATTTTGGCATTCAAGACATCGGTGGCGGCGCATATCTTTTTGGCGCCATAATGGTGACGGCGCAAGTCGATTTTGGCGGGCGGCGGGCCTCGCTCGCCGGGTGGCGGATGGACGGTAATATTTTTTGCACGCAACATCGCATCAACAGCACACGGAGAGACGGAGAGAGAGACCTCGAACCCCAGCCTCGCCCCAGAAAAATACATGTGTAGGCTTTTAGCTATGCTATTTGTAGAGTCTAGGCAAATATATCTATTCTATCGGTTGATCTATTGCTCCATTGCACTTTGGGGTCATTCAGCGGTGAATGACTCGTTTTAATCATCATCCTGGCATCTACCGCAGGTGGCGGGGCATACGTTGCCATTGATGAAGCAAAAGACATTCTTGGGAAGAATGGACTCTCCGCAGTACTTGTCGACATCTTCGCACTTACCGGATCTATTGGGACTCTGTGCTGCAAATGTTGTTGCACGGACAGCGTCGTCCCTCTCGTCCTGATTCGGACAATTCGATGGCGAAATCTCACAGATTGTCAAATCGATCCAATCCTTGATTTCTGCGACTCTCGTGTATACGCCCGGGAAACTATTGGCGCAACCGCTGCCCCAGGAAATGATGCCGATTTGTACGTCGCTTCTCGGGCCATTCCCAGTTTTAATTAGGGCCCCCCCTGAGTCCCCCTCGCAGGCATCGACATTGGCTTCCTTGGCGCACATCATTTCGTCTGGCAAATCTCCAAAGTACAGACTACATTTGTCGTTGGACATGTATTTCAAGTCCACCTCCTTGAGAAACTTAGACACGCTGCCCTTCTCGTTGACCCTGCCCAATCCGATGGCCGTCACCGGATCGCCATCTTCGAAATTTTGATCCACCCGCTTGACTCGGTCCAGCTTCATCCTGTTCTGAAGCAGCTCGGAATCCGTCACCGGTTTGGCCAGCTTTAGCAGCATCGCGTCGTTGTGCAATCGATCCCTGGAATCGCTGAAGAAGTTGGGGTGGACGTGCCGGGACGCCACTCGGCTGTCGTGGTAGGGCTCCCCGCCGTTGGTGCGGCTGTTGGGGTGCTGGTACGCCCCCACCCGCACGAAGTCGGCGTGATCGGCGCAGTGGGCGGCGCACAGCACCACATCGCTTTCGATCAGCGTCGCGCCGCAGACGTGGTAGCTGCCCCCGTTGAGCTTGGTGTAGACGCTGACGAAGTAGGGATACCGATCGGAGCTCGCTCGCGTTCCCCCCACAATGTGCGTCGAGTACGACGATGGTGCGCCCGAGCCATCGGTCTCGCGAAGGATGTCGACGTGGTCGTTCTGTTGTCGGACGACGCCGATCTGCTCTTGTTGACGACGTTGTTGGCGTCGGTGACGACGCTGCTGCCGCTTCTGACTTTGGTGCTGTGGGTGTGGGTCGTGGCCGCGGGCGTCGCTGTCACTCTCGACGATTTGATTGTGGGCCGACGGGGTTTGTTGTTGTGGTAGCCCTTGTACATGTTGTAGAGATGATTCGTTTTGGTTATGCGCAGGTCCTCTGATTCTGGCATCAGATACCTGACATGATGCGAGGATCAACGCGGCGATGAAAGCACGCATTGTTCTTGGTGGCACCATTTCTTCTGCTGACAGAGTGAATTTGGTTCGGTGGTCAACGTCCTACTACCTGTGGTACGAGTAGGCAACAGAATGTGATGGTTTGCAACAATGAAGCCTTTGCCCTGCCTGTACCATGTATCGACCACCGCCATTTTTGTCGAGAAAGCGCAACACGGCGGAGGGGTGCAACATAGGATTTCTGCGGCTGCACGCTGGCTGACTATCAAGTATCGGCGGTGCTTGCTGAGCGGCGCGGCCGCATGGCGATATGGTCCGGGCCGTGGGGGTGGCGATTGCGGTGCGCGATGTCAGAAAATCAGGTGCGCCATGCATGGCGCGCCAAAAGCGCTTTTCCGTGCCGTGTCTCGGAAAAGTGGGCGCGGCATGCCGCCGCCGCCGCGCCCGGCCGAAAAAATGAGGATGAGCTGGAGAGACAGCATAAAGTGCGTAATAGTAGGAACGCAAAGCCCAAAGGTCCCTTATCGGGTGGCTTTCGATTTCTCTTCATCGGTGGTGATACGCCACGTGTTTGGTGAGCAAGCAGAGCGCGTGAAGCATGGTGCCTCGCAACCGAGACCAAAGCCGAGGAGGCGGCGGCGGTCGCCGCACGATGGAGGAAATCCTTGCAGCGGCGGCGGCGGATGCCTCTTCGTCGTCGTCATCGTCGTCAGCAAGTAATGATGCAAGCCGGGAGACCAAGGCGGCGTGCCTGGCCTTCGCCAAGGCGCTGCGGGACCTGGCCCTCTCGGCGTCGCTCTGTTCCTCCGCTGCTTCCGGTGATGAGAGCAGGGTTGCCACTTCGTCTGGCGAGGGGACCAGGGCCGATCAGAACGAGGTGTCCGCCTGGCTGTACGATCAGCTCTCGACGCTGCCCTCGGCGCATCTGTCGACGCTGGAGCTGGCCCTGCTGGTCGGCTCGGCCTGCGCCTCGAGCGACGGCGATGATCAGGTGCAGGCGGCTCTGTTCGATACTCTGGGGGAGAGCGAGAGGGCGATGGAGCTCCTGTTCGAGATTGTTCCCCGGGCCAAGGAGATTGGACGGCTGGTGACGGAAGAGTCCATCCGAGAGGTGGCCATGGGGAGGGGAGATTTGCCCCGGACGGCGTCGGCGGCATCTTTTGGTCGGATAAGCGCTGGCGATGACATTGAAGCGGAGCGATTGGAACTTCTCCGCCAAGAAGCAATCGAGGCCGCCAACGAGGCTGCGTTCGCCCAGGCAGCGGCGGGGGGCATGGCGGGGTCGGGATCGGCCCACGCAACCCATTCCGTGGTGAGGGAGAGCGATCGGCACGCGCAGAAGCTGGCCAAGAAGGCCGCCAAGCGCGCCGCCGTGGCCCTCAAGGCCGCCAAGGATGCCGGGGCCATCGTCGACGAGAGTGAGATCGATCTGCTCGTCCTCGGAGGGCAAGCCCAGCTCGAGTACGAGGCCGAATGGGGTCAGCATACGGCCGGGCTGGATGGGATGAGTGGGCCGGAAATGAGGCAGATGCTCAAAGGCCTCGCCCCGGAGGGAACCAAGGAATACTTCCAGAAGAAGACGCTGCCTTCGGGGACGGAGCGAGAGTATGGCGATGGCTATGAGGTAGTGTCGATGCCCCCTCCCAAGCTCGATCCCGCAACATTGCCTCCTCGCATCGTGCTGGAGGATGTTATGCCCAAATCTCATCGTAAGGCCTTTGCTGGGACCAACAGTCTCAATCCAATGCAATCCCAGGTGTTTGATACCGCCTACAACACACAAGAAAACATCCTCGTGTGTGCACCAACAGGTACGTGATGTGTTGGTTTTCATAATCTTACATGGAATGGTGGTACGATCGCTAGATCCTTACGTGATATGTCGGTTTCATAAATTTTTATGGAAGAGTTGTACACTTATCTTACATCCTTCTATCCTCTCATTTCCCAAAACCACGCAGGCGCCGGCAAAACGAATGTGGCAATGCTTACCGTCGTTGCTCATTTGCGCGATAAGGGAATCATCGAAAACGAAGATGATCCGTATGCAGCGTACGCTCATATTGGTAACGATGGGCAAGGTGGCTCCGCTACCGTCGGTCAGGCGGGACGTAAGATTGTGTACATCGCCCCAATGAAAGCACTTGCGCAGGAAGTGGTGGAGAAGTTCTCCTCAAAACTCAAGGCTCTCAACATCGTTGTGAAGGAACTCACTGGTGATATGCAACTGACTCGAGCTGAGGCTGATAGGGCAGATATTTTAGTGACAACTCCCGAGAAGTGGGACGTTGTGACGCGAAAGGGTGGCGATGGCAGTCTGTCGCAAACTTGCGGGCTCCTTATTATTGATGAGGTGCATTTATTGGCCGATGAACGAGGTGCTGTCATCGAGTCGCTCGTTGCCCGAGTTCACCGCCTCGTTGAATCGAGTCAGCGCCAAGTGCGTGTTTTGGGTTTGAGTGCGACACTGCCCAACTACAAGGATGTTGCGCGGTTTTTGCATGTCGATGAGGGCAGAGGTCTTTTTTACTTTGGCCCAGAATACCGCCCGGTACCGCTCCGACAGCAGTATGTGGGTGTTACCGAGGTAAAGGATCGCTTCCGAAAAGAGAAGAAAATGAACGATATATGCTATGAGGTTGTGACTGACTCTCTTCGTCGTGGCCATCAAGTGATGGTATTTGTGCATTCTCGCCGAGGGACGGGCGATACGGCCCGGGCCATGGCTGACCTTGCAAATAAGGAGGGCGTCCTGGATAGCTTGTTTTCGACTCAGGGTGTGGAGGGGCCAGCGGGCGATGCATATACCCGGTATGCCGATCGAGCCGCAAAGAGTCGCAACCGCGAGCTGACGGAAAACTTTGGCAATGGCATGGGTATACATCACGCTGGTATGCTCCGGAACGATCGAAAACTTTCGGAGCAGATGTTCGCCGACGGTGCGATCAAGGTCCTTTGCTGTACTGCCACGTTGGCGTGGGGAGTTAATCTCCCGGCACACACTGTCGTGGTGAAGGGAACGGATGTTTACAATCCTGAAAAGGGTGGTAATACTGACTTGTCCATCTTAGATGTAATGCAAATTTTTGGCAGAGCCGGTCGACCACAATTCGACAAGTCGGGCGAAGCCACGCTCATTACAACGCACGATGCCCTTGCTCGATATTTGGATAAGCTGATTAGAGATGTGCCGATCGAGTCGACTTTTATCAAGCAGCTTGCAGATCATCTCAATGCCGAGGTCGTTGGTGGGACAGTAACAACAATCGACGAAGCAGTCGAGTGGCTTACCTACACCTATCTGTATGTCAGAATGTGCAAAAATCCTCTTTCCTATGGAATCAATGCTGACCAAAGAGATTCGGACCCTCAGCTTCGCGGCAGGTCCAGAGAACTGGTGACGGATGCTGCCAAGCTCTTGGATGAGCGTCGTATGCTTCGATACGATCCTGCTTCTGGTAATCTAGCGGTCACCGACCTTGGGCGAGTGGCTTCGCACTTTTATATCCGTGCGGAGTCTGTCCACACCTTCAACGAGATGCTCGACAAATCGCCCGATCCCACTGATGCCGATCTTATTCACATAATTTGTTGTGCGGAAGAGTTCGAGAACGTTAGGGTCCGACCTGAGGAGCTTCCCGAGGTCGATAAGCTGAAGAAGGAGGCATGTCCTCTTGAAGTCAAGGCTCCTGTCGAAGAATTCAGTGGCAAGTGCTGCGTATTGATGCAAGCGTACGTTTCACGGTCCAAGCTTAATAGCTTCACGCTGATCTCTGACACGAACTACATAGCATCCAACGCCGGGAGAGTTTCTCGGGCTCTCTTTGAGATGTGCCTCAAGCGCGGACTTGCCGGGGCTGCCGTCAAATTGTTGAGGATTGCCAAGAGCATAGATCACCGCATATGGTGGTTTCTCACGCCCCTGCGTCATTTTGAAGCAGAATTGCCTGGAAATGTTTTCAAAGCGCTGGAAAGCCGCAAGATAGGGCAAGATCTGGGTTATGAGTCGTTCGAGGCGGCAACATATCTCTTGGATATGCAACCAAAAGAAGTTGGACAACTTTGCCACTGGAATCGAGGCGGGGATAAGATCTATCGCTTCGTTTCTTACCTTCCTCGCCTGGAAATGGAGTGCAATGTCCAGCCAGTAACGAGAGGCATATTGCGGTTTCAGGTCCACATCAAGCCCGACTTTGAGTGGCACGGTCGATGGCACGGAGGTGCCGAAGGCTTTTGGCTTTTAGTTGAAGATGGAGATAACAATCGCATGTAAGTTGTGTTCTTTTGTCTTCGACGTGTCTTTTTTATCTCCCTAAATTTACTTGCATGCAAGACATACATTGACTTCTGATTTGGCTGCTTACACTCTATCCCTTGCCGTGTTGCCACTTTACATGTAAAACACTCCACAGATACCACTCTGAATACATCCTCTTTTCGAGAAGGACCCATCCAGAAGCTATGGATCTGGAGCTCAATATCCCAGCATTCGATCCGCTCCCACCACAGTACTACTTACGAGCGATCTCAGATTCTTGGGTCGCATGTGAAATGCTCCTTCCGGTTTCGTTCAAGCATGTTATGCTTCCAAGTCGCCAGATGCCCTACACAGACCTCATTGATTTAACTCCACTACCCACTGCTGCCTTGCATGAGCCAAAGTTTGAGCAGCTCTACGAAAAGTTTCCAACGTTCAACCCTATCCAGACGCAACTGTTTCACGTTTTGTATCACACTGACAGCCCAGTCCTCCTTGGAGCGCCAACTGGCTCCGGAAAAACAATTACTGCCGAGCTTGCTTTGTTGCGGATGAAGAAAGTGAATCCAAAGGCCAAGTGCGTTTACATCGCCCCGTTGAAGTCTCTGGCGAGAGAACGGTTAAAGGAATGGCGTGGACGGCTCGGCTCATCACCTCTGAATTGGTCTGTTCTGGAGCTGTCTGGCGACACACACCATGACGCGAGGGCCCTCAACAAAGCCGATGTTCTCGTTTGCACTCCGGAGAAATGGGACTTGATAACCCGCGGTTGGCGTGGCGGCAAGAGCGAAGAGTTCACCGAGAGCCCTTCAAGTACAGGAAAGAAATTCATTAAGGACGTCCGGCTTCTCGTTATCGATGAGATTCATTTGCTCGGCGAGGAACGAGGTGCCGTCTTAGAGGCCATCGTCAGCAGGACGCGGTTCATATCCAAGCTTATTGAGCAGGAACAACAGGATACTGTCAGTTCTGGCTCTGATAGTAATTTGGAGGCAACCAGAATCATTGGTCTTTCAACTGCTCTCGCCAATCCGTACGACCTCGCCGATTGGATTGGGATCAACGTGGATGGTCACGGTGTCGATGCGAAGCGCGGTCTTTACAATTTTCGACCCAGCGTCCGTCCAATTCCAATGGAAGTTCATATCCAAGGATTTCCGGGTCGACATTACTGTCCCCGAATGGCGACGATGAACAAGCCATGTTATGCAGCCATCAAGGAACATTCTCCAAAGAAACCCGTGATCATTTTTGTTGCGTCGCGGCGACAAACGCGCTTGACTGCATTGGAACTCATCAACTACGCCGCCGTCGATGAGAACCCAACTGCCTTCCTCGGCTGCACCGACGCCTACGTTGAGTCCATTGCAAGTACAATCACCGACGCGTCACTTCGCCATACGCTCTCCTTTGGTGTTGGCCTCCACCATGCCGGTCTTGCCTCGAAAGACCGAGAAACAGTGGAACGGATGTTTCTAAATGGCGACATCCAAGTGCTCTGTGCAACTGCTACCCTGGCCTGGGGAGTGAACCTCCCCGCGCATTTGGTAATTGTGAAGGGCACCGAGTTCTTTGATGGAAAGACGCACAGATATGTCGATTATCCCGTTACGGACGTGCTTCAGATGATGGGCCGCGCCGGAAGACCGCAATTCGATACGTCCGGAAAGGCGTGTATCTTTGTTGCCGAGGGCAAGAAAAACTTCTACAAAAAGTTTCTCTACGAGCCGTTCCCCGTAGAAAGTTGTCTTGGTGCTCGGCTATGCGAGAATATCAATGCCGAGATCGCCATTGGAACTATAAACTCCATCGTTGAAGCTGTAGGATATCTCAGCTGGACATTTTATGCCCGACGAGTGAAGATGAATCCTTCGTTTTACGGTGCCAAGTCCAGCAGCGAGGAAGACGTAGAGGACTTCTTCTTTAGTACCGTGAAAGGAACGATCAAGGACCTCGCAGAGCACGGTTGTGTTAAAATCGAGGACGACCTTGAGAAGATCGAGGACAATTGTGCAGTGTCGACCACCGTACTTGGATTGGCTACTTCAAATTACTATCTTCAGTATCGTACACCGATGCAAATGCGAGAGGGTGCAAGAGAAGTTAGGAATATCATTACAAGGAAGCTCGAAGCAATAGGCGAGAAAAAGGCCAGTGCCGGTGACGGCGATGATATTGACGACGAGAATGAAAAGACACAGATCAAGCCAAACCAGCCCTGTTCGTACTCCATCCCCGCAGACATTGAAGTAGCATCCGTTGCTCACATCCTGTACTCCCTTTCCAAGACGCACGAGTTCGACGAACACCCCGTTCGTCACAATGAAGAGGAGCACAATGCCGAACTCAGCGAGGAGGTTCCATGGGGACCCAACACAGACATTCCTCTCGGGAGGAAAAATGGGCGGTATCGGTACAGTCACACCGACGAGGATATGATGGCCGAATCCCACACGAAGTGTTTTCTGCTGCTCCAAGCCAATCTGGCGAGCATCAAGCTCCCAGTTACTGACTATATCACAGACACGCGGTCGGTAATGGACCAAATTCCCCGTCTTCTCGCAGCGATGCAGTATTGTTCGCTGGACGACTCCGGGGTGAGCGGTAGTTTCGACCTGATGTGTACGTTTGCCGTAACACGGCAGGTTGTACAGGCAAAATCAATGCCAGGTACGAACCCACTGGAACAAATTACCCTCCCGAGGGACGCCATACGTAAGCTCAAAAGCAAGGGCATGCGCAGTTTACGAGACCTGAGGATAATGCCCAGCAGCGAATCGATAAATCTTCTCAAGAGTGTATGCGAACGTGGAAAGAGGGGCAACTCGTCTGCTAATGCTGCCGCGCGGGATCTGAGCGCCATCCCGTTGCCATCGATCGAAGAAGTCAAATGCTACTGCGAGGTTGAAAAGACAAGCGGTAAGTCCGTAGGAGTCCTCAAGTTCAATTTGATTGTAGCAGGGGAGTACGGCAAGCGTGGCGGCGGCGGTGGCGGCGGTGGCAGAAGAAAAGGTAACAAGGACGACAAGGAAGGAGCAATTGGCCTCATGGCAGTCCTCGGTACCCACCAGGGTCGGTTCCTACTCAATCACAAATCCCTTAGCGGCATATCTCTCCGAGGAAACAGAGAACCTAGCAAACGCAGCATTGAGATGAAGTTTGATTGGCAAAAGGCAAATGCCCATGGTGGAATCGAGGGAGGCTTTGTAACGCTCCGTTTGCTCTGCGAAAATGTGCGAGGGATGGACGTTGAAGTCTCAGTGCCCCTCCGGTAGAGCTGCATCTCCTCAGCTAGCTACTCACATTCAAAGCCATGGACGGTGATTGATAAATACTAAATCTACTCAATCACTTTTGCTACAAACTACTTTCGCGGAGTCACCTGCTGAAGGAGCTTCCACAAAGATTCCCTCTCAGCCGCGGAGTACTGGTTGTTGTGGCCACAATTGAGGTTTAAGAAGCAGCCAATCGATAAAGTAGTCTCACTTTCGGTGCTCAGGTGCCTTACCTTCAGTGAATCGGACACCACAGACGGCGCCGACGCCCTAGCAACAATGTATTCGAGTACTGAAATGCAGTAACCTAGCTCAGATTCCAAGCCTAATAGATTGGTACCCTCATCACAAATAACTTTCAACGTGGACACAACTTCGGGAATAGGGACCGGATACGCGCCCAATCCGCCACCAAACCCAAGAGATGACAGACGAGAAAAGTCCGGAGGAAGAACAATGATTTCATCCCCACCCTTACCTGATTCTTTCTCTCGTCTCTCAGCCGCTTCGGTAATTACTTGGACACCGTAGATGACAGTGGAACAAAGCCAATTCACTGTACAGTCGTAGCCTTCCTTGATGGCACTACCCAATGGAGCACCGCACATGCCATCGCACAAGGCAAGAGCCTTCCAGGCATCGAGAACTTTGTCTTCCTCGGATTTGGTCTGTGTTGAGCTTGAGGGAGAGGTAGGAGATTGAATGCCGCTCCGGAAACCGTTGAGCTCGGTGATTTCGATTCCCTCCTCGTCTTCACTGTCATTTCCACTCGACGCGAGACGCCTCGCTTCCCTGGAGAGCTCTTTTCTAAGTGCAGTTGCAACCTTACCTATTCTACGAGAACAAGCGGCAAAATGATAGGCCTCCTGGAGTGATATGTGTTTGTCAGCGGGCCATGCGGGTGGCTGAACGTGATATCCGCGGAAGAACTTGGACTCAGATACGCCAACGTTCTCCCAATCCGCCATCCTATACTGCACTGGGGCTGATGCCATTCGGTTGACACCCCAAGTCGCACCCTTCCTCAATTCTTTTGCAACAGCAAGTCCAGACTTGAGCGCAGATGCATCAGCAATGATTGAATCAGCGGCATCATTCGCTACAATCTTTGGACAACGAGCGGCTATGAAGTCACCGGCAACGTCGGTATTCCAAAATGGAGTTAGCATTCGAATTGCTTTGCCACTCCATCCACCCACCAGGCGCTCTGCTACCGCCTCAAGATTGCTGAAGGATCGATCACAAATGAGGAGGGACGGACTTTTAGCAGAGGGAACATCCAGGGGACCAGACAACCCCCGACCGACACAAACTCCGGTAGCTGCGCCTAATCCACGAGCTGCCGCACTCGCTGCCATACCACCGATAGATTCGCCATGTATTACAAAGTGCTCAACCCCAATTTCATCGACGATGTACTTTGCGACGGATAAGGCATCAGACTTCATAGATTTGGGTGACGGGGCAAAGTCCCAAAGTGTTCCTCTAATGATTCGGAGTATTCTCCCCAAGGAGCCCGGTGTTCGGTCGCTAGCAGGGACCGGGGCGCGACGAGTGCCACTGCTCCTCCCAAACCCCGCATAATTGAACAGATACACATCATAACCCCGCTGAGTGTAAAAATCAACCCAACAGTTTTCCTGTTCGCTTCCAGAAGATCCATCTGCGGCGGCAACGTTGCCGCCAATCAAACTCATTCCGGAAGCGACTTCCATCAGCCCGGCGTTGGGATTGCAGTACAAGACGGCCTTGCGTCTGTCACCACTTAGACTATCATTGCCACCGGAAACATTGGCGTTAGGACTCGGCAAGTACAAGACGTCCACACGTCCACTGCCGCAGGATCGGGGCACCCACATCTGCTTCGCACCTTCATATCGCGATAACATGCAACCGCGGAGGACGTCAAGACCAAACACCGAGGAGTGCGGCGGTGGATCCAGCATCGGAAGGACAGAAGCGGCGCCGTGCTTGATCACCTCCATCGGAGATGAGTTCTTCTCTTGCTGCAATCTTCGCCGAAGAATATCCATGTTCTCATCGTCATCATGATGATTGGGATTTTCTTCATCTGCATTATCATCGTCATCACCCGAGCCAGATGCCGACGGTGGCTTCATGCTTGGGATCATCTCCTTCAGTTCGGTTGCCGAACGAAGAAGTCCCACAGCCGCCCGACGCGCATCGATGGAAATGGTCGTGCTATCATTGGACGCAGTCCCGGCATTATTGCCCCGAACAGCCCGCCCCGCGATCTCATCCACCTGGACCATATCGCTCAATACGCGCTGCAGGAGCTCATAAAAATTGCACCCCTCTTCCACTGCATCCGGCGCCACGCCCGAAAGATCTCCGACGTTGCCCACAAGCGGATTATTGCCATAGGCGGTTCGCGCATCAGCGTCTCCAGCACCCACGTTCGTTGCTGCTGAGGTACTACTACTAGTAGTAGTAGTCACGTCGTGCCCACCATCGGTCAGACAGCGGGCCAGGACGTCGGCATAAACGCCCAGCACCCGATTCCGATAACTGATGGCCCGTCCCCAGAGCGGGACCAGATCGTAAAACCCGTACTGGCTGGACGGGGCCATCATCTGCTCCACCTTGCTCACGAGGCCGGGAGCCGTGCCGCCGCCCACCAGGCCGCCGCGGTCGTCGGGTGGGACGCCACCGCCGACGGCAATGATGGCCGAGGCGGCCTCAATGACGACGCCGCACGAGGCATCGAGCATGCGGCAGGAGTACCTGCCGAATTCGGCCTCGATCTCGCCGTAGACCCGGTGGGACGATCCGGGGAAGGCGATGAGGCGGATGAGGGCCCGGCCGGCCTTGTAGACGGTGCCGATCATGAGGAGGTAGATGCCAATCTCGGTGAGGAGGAAGGACAGTCCCCACAGCGGCAGCCACATGACACAGATGACCAACCATGCCACCGGCAGACCTGCGGCGGCGTACTTGCCGTTGGTCAGAATGACGGAGGGGACGATGCAGATGGGGTGAGACGCACCCGTCAGCTCATCGGCGGCGGTCGGCATGCGGAGGAGACAGGCCGCTGCTTTGGCCGCGAGGGCTGACGAGGAGGCGTGTGTTGCACTGGCGGCAGCACCGACCTCGTCCGCGGCGCCCCCCGATCCCTCCGGTGGACTGCCATCACCTGTAGTGCTGCTGCCAGCATTCATCATTGGCGTCGTGTTGTCGCTGCCTTCTTCCTGCTCCTGTCCCC
>Ga0115006_10000965_pt1 | contig 16981 bp, 14 predicted proteins | sample ArcOceMetagenome_3_FD_88943 | JGI IMG/M metagenome (GOLD analysis project Ga0115006, IMG submission 88943) | Marine eukaryotic phytoplankton communities from Arctic Ocean - Arctic Ocean- Svalbard ARC20M Metagenome | ecosystem: Environmental > Aquatic > Marine > Oceanic | place: Arctic Ocean...
ACAAGCAGAAGGATATTACCGACCCTAATACACACGCGTCGAAACTCCAGTTAGAGAACGTCCCCCTTTACGAGTGCTTTAACGGTCTTGAGGCGGCTGGGTGGAGCCTGGTGAATGGTTTTGGGAGGTGAGGGTGTTGGGGAGGGAGGGGAGGGAGGTAGCGCGAAGTGATGAATGAAGCGACAAGTTTGGGCTAACCACAAGCGCGGCTTATGGCAAAGAACTGTCTGTGGGCTGCCGCTTTTATCTAACCCTTACACACCTTCTTCTTCTACATTCCCAGCGGAACAGCAGACCAATACATATTCCATAGGCTTCTGTAATATATTGGTTGGAGGGGAACGCCTTTCTCTCTTCGCATCTAAGCAAAAGCACGAAATTTAAATAAACGAAACAACACATTTGCATTTTTCCTCATCAAAAATTCGTTTTCAGAACAGGAAATGATGTCCACCATTACCATCGTATTTATCTTGTCATTTATCATAGTTCATGTTTCGTCCTTCGTATTCTTACCGACCCAAATGAGCTCAAGATGCAGTTTTTTGCCAGCTTCACTCGCCGCCCAACCCCTGAAAAGTGACAAGCCAGCCTCTGATGATGGAGATGAGGGGCTTAATAAGCGAAAGCAGAGGTTAGATAAACGAAGGGCTGCGAAATTTAGGGCTTCAGATACTAGTAAGGCTAAGGGTAATGGTAAAGCAGTTGATGGGTCCAAGAAGTCGACATCAGTGCCCTCCAACAAACCTTCCAGGAGGAAGAAACGTATAGAGGCGGCGACTCTTGGGTCGAGGAACGCAGAGGTTGACTCGATTTTTGATTTTTTTTCTCGCGAAAAATTCGAGGAAGCAGAAGGAGAGGGAAAGGAGACCAATGCAAGTGAAGGAGGGGGGGGGGAGATTACGGCTGCGTCGCAAGTCGGAACTAATAGGGTGAGAGCGGCAGTCAGAATAGATAAGAACGCTCAAACGTCGGTTCCTGCATTCGTCAGGCTTTTGGACGGTGTGGCTGAGACTGGAGAGTTGGATGTTTCTGAAATAGGTTATGCGATCGTTACGGGGTTGGGGGTCCTGCAGAAGTCGGTAGGTGCTATGGTTAAAGGAGGGGTTTCCTCGCCGAAAATTTCCTTGGACGTGGAGTTGGCTGGTGAGAACTACAAGGAGAAGAGTCTCCTTGAGCTTGTTGGAAGATTGAATGTGATGCTTGATGAAAGGTGGGAGAAGATGACGGCGTCCTACCCCGTCGCCGATTCAGTCAAAATTTTGAGGGCCCTTCTCAGGAGTAAGCTGCCCGAACTTGCCGAAAAGGTGTACAGTTTGGAGCTCAAGGAGATGGACGTGAGCGACCCGAGGTATGCGTCTTCGGTAGTTCAAGCTCTTTCTTCGCTCGCCGCCTTTTACTATGACTCGGACGACTTTTCCAGGGCAACGAGTACTGTGGCCGCCCTGAATGAGGCTGGCCCGAAGGTCAGGGCTTTGGTTGAGGGTGCAACCTTTGATTTGGATGCTGTTGATATAGACTGGACGAAGCTGGTACTTGCGGCAAGTAAATGTGAGTCCAGAAGGAGAAAGCTTGTGAAGAAGACGAGGGATAACGGAGGGGACGTTGAGGAGTTGTTGGAGGGTTTGGGAGGGCCCAACAATGTTGTATACTCTGTTCTCGGCGCAATGACCACGTTCCCTTCTAATAATAGCGACACTGTCTATGAGGCGGTCGCCAATGCCCTAGTCAGGAGGGTTCATTTCGTGACGGGGGCGGTTGGGATGAATGGCCTCCCAAAAGGAGATCGGGGGGAGGTGGCATTCATTGGGAGGTCGAATGTGGGGAAGAGCAGCCTTGTGAACATGGTCACGGCGAGGAAGGCGCTTGCCTACACATCAAAGCGACCCGGCAAGACGCAGCAGTTCAATTATTTCGCAGTTAACGACAAGGTGGACGTGGAGAGGGAAATCAGGTACGGTGACGAGATCGCGGGGGAGAAAGATTTTGACAGCTTTTACATCTGCGACCTTCCCGGCTTCGGGTTCGCCAAGGTCCCCGAGAAGCAGAGGAGGGAGTGGAGGTCCTTCATGAGGGAGTACTTTGAGGGTAGGAGGAACCTCAGGGTTGTCTTCCATCTTGTTGACAGTAGGCATGGGTTAGTGGACGAGGATACGAGGATAATGGAGGAGTGTGCCTCCATCTTTGGTGGCTCCGCACGTAAGTCGGTTAACTACGTAGTGGTTCTTACAAAGGCTGACAAGAACACAAAGGGCGGGGAGGGGAGGGCTGGGGGGGGCATCATTGGTAAAGTTAGGGAGGTAATGAGGGAGAAGGGGGTAGGAGGTGAGTCGAGCGGGACGAGTGCAGCGAGTCGCAAGTTGGTTTTGTTGCTGTGACTCATCCCTTTTTGGTCGTCGCTTCGCTAATCGCAGGATCACCAATCATTGTCTCAAGCAGTGAGACCAAGTTTGGGAGAGACGACATGTGGCGGTACTTGAGGTTGGCGGCGGACTATTAGAAGTGTGCGCGTGGTTTCAAATATATAGCTAGGCTTGCTTACTTCTTTTTACTTCTTCTTCTTTGACTTTGTTTTTGCCTTTTTGATTTTCCTAGAGGGTGTTCCGTCGGCCACCCTGGTAGCTGCGAAGCGACAAACGGAAGTTTGTTTGTTATAGTGGGAGTTTGTTTGTTATAGTTGTGGGTGATAAATTGCCGTCGCTTCGTTCCAACCCCCCCGACATCGTCCAATCTCACCTTTCGCCGCTCTCTTCGAGGTACTCTTAGCAGGCGTCTTTCCCTTGCGAGCGGGAGTCTTGCCCTTGCTCTTGCCCTTACCCTTTTTGGGTTTATCGTTGGTCTCGCCGGGCTTGGGGGTGCTGGAGGCCCTGTTCGCGTACTGAGCGAAAGCGAGGGCAGTTTTGGGGCTAAAGTGGCCAAAAGGAGTGTAATCCTTGGATGAAATCAAGGGGGAGGTGTTTTCCTGAGGTTCCTCAAGAGCCTTGGTGATGACTTCATTCTCCCCTAGGACTCTCATCACTTTGATCTGCATAGGCCTCTGCGCATCCTTCAGCTGCCCCGCCACCATGTCGAGCCAAGGCCTCGGAGGCTCATCGTTTATAGCGACAATGATGTCTCCAACCGCCAACCCCGAGTCCTTCCCTGCGAGCCTGATAGCGCTGACAATTACACTGCGGGGCGAGGAGCGAAGCGAGAGAAAGAGTGGCGTTAGACATAGGCGAGGAGCGAAGCGACGAGCTGAAGGTTCTTTACTTGAATATAATGGGCGGTGATGCTGTCGAAGCTACACTCCAGCTAGATCTAGCTTTACTAGCTGTCGCTTTGCTCCAGCCTCCCCCTCACCTATACTCCTTGCGCACGTTGATGGTAATCCCAAGGGAGGGCTTGGTGAAGGTGAAGGTATGAAATGTGTAAGTGGAAGGGTCTTTCAGCTGAAAGTTCCACTGGAGGAAGCCGATAGGCAGGGATATGAGGCTGTCCGACTTCATCTAAAAGCGCGACGAAGAGAGAGTGGGAGGAAGTAAGATTTCAGATTTACAAAATCAAAGATGACGATACCGAACATCTTACCCTTTCACTGAGAACCTTGGCGTCAATTTCAACGATAGGGGGCGGTTCCTTGATTGATTTTCGTCTTGGAAACAATTTTAGAGCCGAAGAGACGATGCTCTTGATTGAAGCAAAAACCATCCTCGATTGTAACAGTGAAGGTGAAAAGCCAAACTGGCAATAAAATGAGGGTTGTATCACTTTTTGCCGTAGCTTTCATCGCTCAGGGACTTTTAGTCGATGCAAAGCGCCAACCTCCACCAGGAGGGCATGGTCGTCCTTCAAGAGGGCAGAATTCTGGCAAAAGCCCCAGCCGTCGTCGGTCGATGCCTGATCCTCAATTTAAAGATGATGATGATAATTATGATGATGACAATTATGATATCGAGGAAACATCTGGGATACGGTCAAATGCTGGCGTTGGAGGACGAGGAAGGCAGTATAAGGGGAATGCAGCACCAACTTCCAGGGGGAGGCCGGGAGCGTCGAGGTCACAACTGCAGGGTAGTGCGCCGTCTGGAAGGAGGCGGGCTCCTGCAACTAAGGAGCCCGCTTACTACGGCTACGACGATGAGGATGAGGATGAGGACGAGGAGGAGGAGGATGACGACTACTACCAGCCTGCTTCCCGTGGATCTCAGAGGAGGGGGGGGGTGAGGGGCCCTCCTCCGTCCAGGGGCAGAAGGGGGGCTGGAAGTCGCCGCGGAGGGCCGCCCTCCCGCCGCAGGCCCAACAGGCCCCAAAACCAGGTCGGTCCTTACGTTGGAAAGGCGGCCTCTGCTGCCACGGCCACCTTCACCAAGGGCTTCACCATGCTCAAGTCCTCCATCCCAGAAATCAGGGACAAGGCCGAAGCGTACGCTAGCGTCGCACAGAACATCGGGGGAAAGTACGTTAGGGAGGTGAAGGGGATGATGAGTTCGGAGTTGGAGCAAGTCCTCCTCAAGGCCACCCGCCCTGATGACACCGCAGTCAAGCCCAAGCACGTAGAGCGCCTCGTCGGGGTGACGTACCAGATCTCTGGCCAGTACGATCTCTACGACCCAATCCTAAGGAAGCTCTGGGCGAAGATGGCCGAGCTCGACTTCCGCACGAACATCAAGGCCCTTTATGTCCTCCACAGGTTCGCTTCGGATGGATCTCCTGACCACGCGGCGGCACTCAAGGCTAGGCTCAGGGAGCTCCGCAGGACCAGGGACCAGAAGAGGAAGGAGAAATACTTCAACAGCAAGATGCTCCTGGCAACGTCCTCCTCGGACGGGCCCGAAATGGCCCCCTACAAGGCATTCATGGCGAGGTACGCCCATTACGTGCTCCTCAGGACCCAGTGCTTCGGCGGGGCCTTCACTGAAATCTCCACCGTTCCCTCGTCCAGGGGCAGAGCCTCCAAGTCCATCACCTCCACGTCCCTCAGGGCCGAGCACCTCGAGGCCGCCAAGATGATCCTCAAGTCCGGCACCCAGTGCGTCTTTAAGGAGAACGAGGACTGCGACAACACCGGGGTTTGCGTTGAGAGGGTCGCCACGGACCTCAGCGCCCTCACGGCTGCCGTCGCCCAGGCCCTCACAAAGGCCCTCAGGCCTTCCAAGGCCAGCCGGGAACCGGCAGGAAACGTCGACATGGCTCTGATCAAGCTATGGTGCGAATTCTACAAGGACGAACTCCTACCCAAGACCAAGAACATGCTCAAGATCTCGGCTCCCATCCTCGACCAGTACGGGCACTATCTGCCGACAAGGACTGGACCGTCTATGAACCCTGAGCTGCTCGAGAAGGGACTCCGCGGGGAGGGGGAGGAGGGGAAGGAGGAAGAGGGGGAGGAGGAAGAAGATGAGAAGGCTGTGCAGGAGGAAGAGGAAGAGCGTGGGGAGGAGGAAGCCGAGGCGAAGAGAGCAGATGCGGAGAATGACGAGGGGGAGGAGGACGAGGAGGAGGGGGAGGAAGAAAAGATGGAGGAAGAGGATGAGGAAGAGATGGAAGAGGAGGAAGAGGACGGAGAAGGAGAAGACTACGATGAGGAGGGGTACGAGGATGATTACTGAAATTGACAAGTGAAAGAAGATCTTCTAATTTTTTGGAGTTGAATTATGATTTGATGAATCTTAGACGAAACCTGCTGTTATACCACCTTCGGTCGGGTTGCGGGATAGGCTGCCGGCGGGAGAGAGAGAGAAATTTCGCTAGAGGAGGCAGATGTGAGGGAGCCTTGGGGGCGCGGGGGACGAGGGAGGTGCGGTGGGCGTGGTGGAAGATCATATGGAAGAGCTGTAGGATTACTGGTATGAGGAGAAGCCAAATTGCGATAGACCATAAAGCATTCACGGTCTCGCTCGATGTTCCTTCTTCCTGAGGGTGGACGCAAATAGAGGATAGAGTTAGCGGCGGAGGTAACAGGAATCCAGCTTCCTTACACTTACCATTTTAGCGAACAAATAAAAGTTAAGGAAGAAAGATAATCCGACAAGAATACCTTGAAATACGACGCAGCGGGGATCATTCAGCTTGATGATATCGCTTGTTGTGAAGGAAATCGTAGATAGGGGGGCGATGAGGACTTTGATTACCATGAGTATGAAAAGGAAGAAGCAGCTTGAGAGTTGGGGGGCGAGTACTCCAGAGCATTGTTTGTAGATATTCGTCCAATCTTGTCTTGCTAGCAAACTTGAGCGTGTCCATAGCAAGGTACACCATTGGCCTTAAAGATTAGATGCCGACGGTGAGAATATTTGTGGTGAGGTAGGAGGAAATCTCAGATGGGCTCATTTAGGATAGGACATTACGGAGTCGGCTGAGAAAATAGATAGTCGGTGGGTTGCACCAGAAAATGCAAGATATCCAGAGATGACCTAATCCAGGATCTCCGTTGCTATCTGCGAAAAGTGTACCGGAAGCACCCAGAACCTCAGTTGTGCACATAAATATATAGCAGACTAGAAGAATTCGGTTCTCTCGCTTCAAGATTAAGGTAAGAAATTAGTAGACGCGAGAATAAGGGGGCTTTTGGTATTCGTCATTGATATTGGCGCTTCTGCCCTGCTTGTCCAATGATGAAAGGGCACAGAGCAACATGCCACCTCCACTTGTGGTCATTAAGGCCCCGCCCATCAGGCAGTACCAGCTATCGCCTTTTATTGCGTAGTTGATGAAGAACCCTGGGCAAGCACTCCCTACAAGTAAGAATATGCATCTCCAGGAGTGGGCGAGGGAAGTAGGGGATGGAGAGGCGGAAGGGGTGGGGGTGAAAGCGGGTTGGGGTGGAGTCGCGGAGGGGTTCGGGACGTTGGTTAGGGTAGAGGGAGGTTGGGGAAAGGAGTTGGGGGGGTTGGTCTTGAGGGAGGAGATGGTGTCCATGAGGGAGGCAATCTCGTCGGAAGCCATGGTAATCACGGTCGAACGCCCTTCGAGTTTGGCATTTAGTTCACCGACAAGAGACTCAAGCTTGTCGTTCCTCTCTTCCTGCTTTATATCCTTCCCCTCCTGCTTGGCCTTGCCGTTCTCCATTTTCAGCTCTAAGGGTTCGCATTTCCTCAGATTGCGCCTTGAACTGGCTCTCAACGGTAGTTAGACGGGCCATCATCTCCTTAACTTTATTTGCGAGGTCCGCATTGTTGTCTGTAAGACTGTTGTCGTTCATAGCTCCTGGGACTAATAGTCAGGCCAAGGCCTGACTAGGATAGGAAGGGCGTGGGTACGAAATTAAAAGATAAAGTTGTATATGGATGGTATATGGGCGTAACGCGGCGTCAATATGAGCGTTCATATCGTCAAATAACGAGTCCAGTTTTGAAGTACTATCAACGGCATTATTTGTTTTTTAATAGATATATTTTGTTGTTTATTTGTGTATAAATATATGCCAATTAGAATATTGTGTACGACTAAAATTTTCTTGAGTATTTATGAGGTCTAATAATTCATGATAATTAAAAAAAAAAATACTATGTTATTCAATAAATATAAATGTATCACACATATATTATAATTTATTACTATATTGTCATTTATATTTATTCTTCATGTGTCAAATTTCACGATTTTCATAAGATGCACTGAGGTAATTTTGAGTATATTTTATTGTAATTTTGGAATACATATAATCAAATATAGGTATGAATAGTAAATTTTATATGGGAAGGTGGTTTTGACGAAATTTTTTGGAAATTTCGAGCTCCTGCCCCTGGCTCAAATCGAATCGAACATTTCTATTATCCTTCCTCTCACTATTCTATAACTAAATCATATTGTTTCTAGTACTTTATTGGGGCGTATCGACTTTAGTAAAAAAATTCAGCTCACACGCTTGTATCTTGTGGAGTAAAGTGAAATAGAGGGCAAGAAAGCACTCAGCATCGTTCGAAGGAGATACGATGGGGAAGAAAGGGAAGAAGGCGTCGAAGGTAGCCGGGGCAGTAGCGGAAGTAGAGAGGATGAAGAAGGTGTGCTCAAACTGCGGTAAAGTGGACAGCGGTGAAAAGAATTTTAAGAAGTGTTCGTTTTGCGAGCTCACGCGATACTGTTCGGGAGACTGCTAGAAGGGCCACTGGGAGGTAAGATAGACGAGCAACGAAGTGAATGTAGGGCTTATTCAATACTAACCAAAAGCTCCTTGCTTCGCTCATTGTAGGAGCACAAGGAGGAGTGCAACAGGGTGATTGGATAATGTTGGTTCATGGCAGCAAGGAATGGCAGGATTGACGACATCAAGAGGCTCCTCAAACGGGGGATCAAGGTTGACAGGACTGTAGTATGAATCCTTGATGTCACTAGACTAGTGACATCAAGGGTGGCATACTACAGGACGACTGAAATATCAGGAAAGAAGGGTTGCACAGCCCTTATTATGGCTGCTAAGGAGGGTGAAATGAGATTGTGAAGATCCTTCTGGAGAGCGTTGCAGACGCAGACAGGGCGGCGAACGATGGAGTGACACCTCTCTTCATTGCATCTCAGGAGGGCAAATTGGAGGTTGTGAAGTATTTGGTGGAGGAAGGCAAGGCGGAGGTGGAAAAGGCGGAGAGGATTGGATGTACTCCTCTTAACATTGCGTCTCAGAATAGCCACTTGAAGCTTGTGAAGTATTTGGTTGAGGAAAGGAAGGTGGCGATGGACAATGGATCGACTCCTCTCTACATTGCGAAAGCAGAATACCACAAAGGAATAGTCAAGTACATGAAGGGAAAGGGTGCGAAGGAATAAGGAGGGGGAGAGAGAAGAACACAAAGTCGCTTTCGTTGTTTCAAGAGCTTCTCGTTATTTTCTTGAGCTATGAGGGGGCCCAACGACCCTTCCCGTTCCCGGGTTCACCACCTTCACGGCCTTTCCCCCGTTCCCGAACGACACTCCAGCACCCCCTCCCGGAAATCTTGGTAGTCGCATGATCGCAAATTCTGACCCACTAAAACTCCGTCTTTCTCTGACTTTTGCCGACAAAGATCTTAATCCCCCCCTCCCTCCTCTCGCCGTGTTTGGTTCCGACTGGCTCGTGGCCATTCCTCTTGGCGGTGGCCTGCTGTACAATGGGACCCCCCTCCCCCCCGCAAGCCTAGCCTGATGTTGCTCCAATCTCCTCTGGAGCTGCCTTTGTTCTCTCAATCCCATTTCGATCGACGGCGGAAGCACTTGCATGTTGTTCGTTGTTTTGAGCGCTGTGTTGGCCGCAGGGTTGAGTTTCCTTCTTATCGAGTCCCCCCATTCGTCTTCGCTGGCTCCCCCCTCGCTTGATGTGATTGATGCGGTGTCGTCTGTGTCCATTCCACCGAAGCTGCGACGGGCGAGGGTAGGAGATTAGTAAGTTAGTGTTGGTATTTGCCACACAAGAAAATACGAGGCTGTCAATTTGCGCCATCCCAAACTCCCACCCCTCTTACCTTTTTTGCAGGTGAAGCTTCCCCCTCTTCGCAGCCAGATTTCGCACCCACAGCTTTTCCATAGGGTGAGAGCAGTGTAGCCCCTGCTGGTTGGAGTGTTGTTGGTGGAGGGCGGCGTGAGGAAGTTGGTAGGACTGCGTTGACGGGGGAGACACTGAGACTCTTGTCGGGATTGACGCTTGAATCGGTGCACGCGGGTAGCTGTTTGTTGTGCCGGGTCTACTTGTGCTCTCCATTCCTGCCAGTCCAGTACCCCTTATGCCCACGAAATGTTCTCCTGGTCCGGGTAGAATTCTATCCCCCCGTTCAACCCCGCCCATCCCCAGAGCGCCAACATAGGGCACCACTCCATAACTTGAATCTGCCCCACTTGTTGCCAGTATGTTCTTTTTCATGTTGAGAAACTCGTCCTCTGAGACCACACCACACTTCCTAAGTTTTCCTAGCTCTCGCAGCTGACTGAGCTGGGACGTTATTAGAATCGACATTGTAGAAAACTCTGTATCCATAGATACCACGGATTGCGCGGAAAAATCTTCAACCATGCTCATCTCAGAATAATCCCTCAATCTCAAAATTCACAGGAACTTTGGGGGGTCAAACTTTGGGACTATAAAACCAAATATTCCGAGCTTTAAAACTTTGGGAAAATTGCAATCGACCTAAATCCTACCTACTTCTATCTAACACGCGCGTTCCTGCCCTCAAACATCGCCACGCTCCCTCAAAGTTCCACTTCTTTTCTTAAATACCTCTAAACGGAATCAGCGGCGTCAAAACTTTTACGAAATGCCGAAATTTATCAACCACCGACACATAAAAATAAATCGTTTCCTGAACCCCTCATCCCCACTCATTTCCCCTCACAGTTGCCAACCCTTCAATTTTTCGCAGTTTGTGAACTGTGTAAATTGTACCTATAAAAGAGACATGGGTAACCTTTGCTTCACCGAAGCTGCTACTGGCGTCCCCTCGTCCAGCGCATCAGACTTGATAAAGGCATCACCTGCGCAATCTCCAGGATCTGCCTTCTCAACCCCCACACCTCCGGTGGTTGGAAGCGTTTCTGATGTTACCCCTCCTCCTGCCCCTTCTAGCGCGGAGGAGAAAAAGGCAATTTCCGTTAATAAGGCCAAGAACGCTATCGAACAAGTCGAAAAGGAGCTCGAGTCTATGAAGCAGAGTGTTGCCCAAGCTGAGAAGGTCAAGGCCAAGAAGGTTAGATAGGAAGCACTCCAGCCCCCCCTTTAACTAACTAACAACAAAAAACCCCTCGCGTTGCAGTTGGCCAAGGCCGAGGAATTGAAAGCTGAGGCTAACAAGAAAGCCGAGGAGGCTAGCCTCCTTGAGAAGGCGTATGAGGCAAAGAAGGCTTGTGAAGAGCAGGCACATGCTGTCAAGGAAGCTTCCAAAAAGGAATCTACCCTCAAGGAGATCGCAGAGAGGACCAAGATTGCTGCCGAGGCTGCCATAGGAAGCGATGCCGAGGGTGAAGGTGAGACTGGATCGACAATGCATAACACTGCCAACTCACCTACCTAACAACCTTCTGCTCGTCGCTTCGCTCCTCGTCACCTATCGCCACCCGTCACAGCTGCAGCCACAGCTGCCGCTGCCGAGGAGGAGGCTAGCCGCGCATCTCTTGTGACAAAGGATGCCATTGACGTCTCTATCAGCACGACCAACTCTAACGTGGAAGCCTCGGAGCTCATGAAGAAGAGGATGGAATCATTGGTGTCGGTTGAATGGACGGTTGCCCGCATTTTTGCACTATTTGACTTCGACGGAAACGGAAACCTAGACAAGGAGGAGATCAAGAAAGGTGAAATGGGACGAGGAGCGAAGGACAGAAGGCTTGAGTGCTATGTCTAACATCTCTCTCCCTCACTCCGCTCCTCACTCCGCTCCTCACTTCGCTCCTCACCGCCCTGCCCTTCCCTTCGCTTATCGCAGCAATCATTGCGATCTCTGAAAAAGTACCAACCGAGGACCAGCTGAATCAAGCTTTCAAGAAATACGACGCCAACAATGACGGAACTTTCCAGCGTGACGAGCTCGAAGTTATGCTCGGAGACTCTCTCCTCCAGCGAAAGCGGAGGGGGAGTGCCTTCGGGCGAACGAAACTGAAAGACGTCAACGTTGACGAGATGGCCACTGTCTCCCAAATCAAGGAGGACCTAGCCGGAAGGGAGCTTGTGCTCATGATCAAGAACGACAAAGATGCTGCAGAGGCTAACGCAGCAGAGGCTGAAAAGACTCTCTCCAATGCGGACAAGGAATACAAGGAGACCAAGGAGAAGGAAGCCGCCGTCGAAAGTAAGCTTGATCGTCAAAAGACCGTCGTAAAGTCAATCGAAGAGAACGAATGGTCCGTCGAACGAGTATTTGCCGCCTTTGACGTCGACAAGAACGAAAAGTTGGACGTTGCGGAGCTCAAGCTTGCTCTAACTTCTCTTCTTGAGAAGGAAGTGTCCAACTCCGACGCTACCAAGCTCGTCAAAAAGTACGACGTCGACGGAAACGGGTTTCTTGATTTCGAGGAGTTCAGCGCCTGCGTCGATACCGCTCAGGCTAGCCTGAACAACTTCTTCAACAACCTTTTCTCCCCCCCCTCTGCTAACGATGATGTCACTAAGGAAGCTCGGGAGGCTGTGGCAGAACTCGAATCAAAGTAGGCGAGAAATCAAGGATCAACGAATATAGCCAGAAACGAGAGAGGTAAATAATGAACGATCAACTAATGTCCTGTCACGCAAAGCAATTCATTTTCCCCGTTATCTATACCCCCCCCACTCAGAAATCATACAGTCCCATCTCATCATCGCCCCCGTTGTTCTCACCGTTTACACCTGAAGGGGTCCCCTCGCTGCTGACAGTGTGCTGGACGACTGCCTTGGCCACCTTGCCCTCTTCCTCGACCTTGAGCTTCTTCAGCGAACCATGACCAACCAACTCATCCCCAACCGCATCCTCCCTGGCCCCTCCCCCGCTCGTCTGCCTCCTCAAGCCCTCCTTAACCTTCAACCAAGCCTTCCCGTAACCCCTCCATCCTGCAGCATCGCCGTTCTCAGCCGCCATCCCCGCCAACCAACCGTGTCGCAAAGCTTCATCCGCTCCCGTCCTCTTCTCCGGGTCCAGAACGAGAAGCTTGCTCACCAGGTCGATGAAACCACTCCAATCCCCCTCCCTGCCTTGCAACATCATTCCCAACCACTTCCCAACCCCAGGCTTGTACTTCTTGCCACCAGCGTCGATCATCTTTTTCTTGTAATCCTGATAAAGAGCATGCGCCTTCGCCTTCTCGAAGTTGGTGCTGCCAATGCTACCCACAATCTTGGTGGCAACCACAAAGGTTCCAACCCTATCCTTCGAAGAGAACGCGTGCTTTCCCAACGCGAGGCTGGTGACCAGAGATCCCACAAGCCACATGTCAGTCTTGGGAGAGTACTTGGTTGCCCCCAGCAAAACCTCCGGAGCGGCAAAAGGCAGAAAGTGCCCGAGGTCCTTCCCTTTGCTAGCACTACCCTTCACGCCGGTAACGTCATCGCCTTCCTTCCAACCACTGGAGTCGCCAATGCTGCCCATTACGAGTCCGCCGTCTTCACCAATCAGAACACCCGCCATGTTCATCTTCCCAACACAAGTGCTGTTCTCGTGGAGACCCTTGCAAATCTTCAACAAATCCAAGGTCAAGCCCCTCAAAAACTCCGCCCCCAAGCGACCCTCAGGCGTTGGGTTGTGTTTGGACTTGATGTACGACTTGAGGAGCGTTGACATGGTGGAATGGGTCTTGGCCTTGTTCACAAAGTGCAAGCCCCAATTCTCGTCACACCCGTTGCTCCTCCCTCCGTCCGATCCGATGACCTTCTTGACCTCGGAAATCCTCCTCTTATTCTCATCCCTTCTCGTGTTGCCCTTCCTTTTCCTCTTCTTCGTCTCACCGCTCGTCAGCGCATCAATGTCAAACGCATCGTCGACAATATCCAAGTCTTCCTCGTCCTCCAAAGCACCGGACACATCACTCAGCCTCTCGGCGTCCCTGAGAACACCAACAGGCATCAAGAAGCACCTGTTCCCTCCCCTGCCCCCCTGGGTGTGCAGCCTGTGAAGGAGGTTGAGCTCGTGCAGGGCAACCGGAGAAAAGCCGAGGGTCTTCACGTCCACTTTCATCTTTCCGAGCGCCAGGGTTTCCTTGACCGCAATGGAAGCGGGGGGCCACCTGCTGAGCTCCAGGGTCTCCTGGCAGCCGTAGTTTCCTTCAGCACCGAGGAGGTAGTGTACCAGGTCCCTCTGATCCTCAGTGCGGTTGGTGCGAAAGCATTCCATATCTATAAGGTGAGCTGCGGTGGCAAGGCCGTGTTTCAAGGGAAGAACATGGGAAAGCTTCGCATCTGCAACAGCTTGGAAGGGGAATTTGCTGTCCTGCATCACCCTGAATTCAGGAGCAATCTCCTTCACCTTGGACACGTCGATTATGGCACTCGTATTACCGGTTCCGGTCTTGATCTCACCGGACCCGATCTTTCCAACATCCTTGCCGACGTTCACTATCACGTTGGTTCCAAAATCAGCAGTCAGCATCTCGAGGAAGATTGACACCCCCCTCTCGCTGCCCTTCACGACGGCGGTTCCCCTCGTCTTATCTACAACAACATCACAGCACATGACCATCCCGAACTTCGCGATCTTATCCACTGAGGACGACTTCTCAAGTTCTGGTCCCAGCCCTGAAAGCCTGGCAACCAAGATGATGCTCTCAGTCTGAGTCTGCACCTGATGCCGTTGAAGGGTTATGGTTCCACCGATCTTTTCGAGTGCGTTCCCTGCTTCCACATGGTCCGTATATTTCCTGTCCGTGAGTGGATGCGCGTATCTAACGATGGCGTTCGCGCAGTCCTCCACATCGTCCATACTCGATACCCCCATCTTCGCGAGGAGCAAGGGAGCGCCGTTGATAGAAGTGTCGAACAGCAGGTAGCACGCGGTTGTGAGCGTCAAGCAGTCGTACTTTCCCACCAGCCACCCCCCTCCTGCCGCCAGTACTTGCCCGCTCCTGTAAAGAGCCTTGGCGTAACCCAAGCACTTCATAACGTGACCGTCCGAACCCAGTATGCTCTTGATCTTCCTCAGGCCCCAAAAACCGTGGTCGCTGACGACGTTCAACCCCAGCGATTCGATTATCTTTCTCTCCAACCCCAGAACCTTTTGCATGATGATGTCAACCTCCTCTTCCCTTATCGGGTTGTTCGGGTAGATGGTGTTGTAGTAAGTTTTAACAACCGAAGGGAGGGGCCTCATCTTCTTGAAAGACTTGGAGCTCTTGTTGGCGATGTAGAGCGCCGTGATGGCTAGGTCTCTAGCGTGCTTCGAGGACCCTCCCTCAAAGAACCTAGAGAATACCGTCGCCGCGTGGAGCGCGGTTGCAGTGTCGTAGTCCTTCTTGTTTGAAATGGCTACCTGGTGCATGACAATCAGTTCCGATGAAGCCACACGCTGGTTGGTGAGGCTAAGACCCTTGGTTTTGGGAGGCGGGGGACTGGAGGTGAACATGGAAGCCTCAATGTAGTTGCCCTTCTGGTCGTGGAGGGCGGCGGAGGACCTTGCGACGGCCTGAAGCCACTTCCCAGGGCTCTGGGCGTAGTGGTGAGGAGCCTCGATGTTGGGGTAGGCCTGAATTTCAAGCCAACCCTCATCGTCATATGAGAAAGTGGAGCGCTGGGCGAGGAAGGGACCAAGGGAGGCGCCGACCTTGCCAAAGGTGGAAGGCGAAATCGAAACGAATTGGTATCCTTGCCTGACCTTGTCGGCACGGGACAGGAATTCCGCGTGTATCGTCCTGTCAACATTAGAAGGCAGCATACCAATGAGCTCGTAGAAAATGTAAATCGACCCGTTCAGGTCAACGACCTTGATCCTCCCCCCCAGCTTTGCCACCAAGAACTCCAAGTACTCCTCATCGACTTGTGGTTTCAACCCCAACCCCAACAAGTCAAACTCAATTTTCCTGCCCCAGAATGCAGGGGCTACAGACGAACCGGCGGCGTAAAGCTCGTCGTACATTTGGTCCTTCATGTGTTCAGGAACCGTGAGTTCGACGACCGTGTCACCTCCGAGGTCCCCCCTTGGGTATGAGACCTTTGAGGGGTCAACCTGCACAGAAGAAGAGACCTCAACGTCAAAGTCGAGCCCCCCGTTCGTTCCGCTAAGACTCCCGAGCTCTCTGGCTTTCTTGCTCATGCCCCCGATCGCCGTGGGGTCGCATATGACGACCGCCTTATCGCTTGGTGCCTTTGGTACTTCTGGAGGTTTGGCAATCACGTCCTCAGCCTTGTTATCCCTTTGGAAAAGGATGTTATTCGCGGTTATAGAGGCTGCTACGAGAGCTCCCGCGGCCTCGTCCGCGCGCTGTCCGACGTATGAGCACTCTACGAAATCTGTATCGTAGGCAGTTAGGCCTTCAACTTCCAGGAGAGCATCGGTGGGGATCTTGTGACGGGGGACGGGCTTCTGGTCAAGGTCGCAATTAAACTTGTAGGATATGCTCTGGGGTCCCGCCTTCATCTCGAAATGGACACTTTTTAGGAGGAAGATTAGCTGCGATGGGGGGCGCGGGCGAAGCGAGCGCGGGAAGGATTGTTAGTTATAGTGATGGGCGGTATTTGCGAGGAGCGTAGCGACCGCGAAGAGCGAAGCGACGAGCTGAAGGGCTATATACTATCCCTTTCTCACCTTGCTCCTTTTCTTCAACTGATTCAACGTTTCCCTGTTAGGCTTAGGCGAGCTCCCGTTCCTAACGATGACGTTCCCGTTCATGTCCAAGTCCCCCCTGTCACCGTCGAAGACCTGAACCTTCGCGTTGGCGTTCCCAACTTCTTTCCTCTTCTTTATTTCAGTGGGAGCTAGGGAGAGGTCGAACACGAAAAAGTCAGACGAGGAGGGGTTCGAGGGATCGAGCATCTCCTTGGAGTCTTCGCCGTCGCAGACGAATTTAACGTCGTGCTTCCCGGTGGTGGGATCGTAGGAGAACACCTCGGCCTCGAGGTAGGAATAGTTTCCCTCGAAGTAGATTTTTACCTTTTTTCCCACCAGCTGCGGGGAGGGCGGGGGGTGGTGGAGGGTGCGCTTGTTAATAAAAAAAGAGGAGCAAGCTTGCTTGTCAAGGGATAGAAAAGACAGAAAGTGCCTCACCTCCTCTCCCTTCTCTTCAGGTTTAGGTTTCCTCCAGTTGCCCATAACCTTGCCCGTCTCTGGGTCCTCCACATAAACCTCGGCCTCTAGGAATCCCCTGCACTTCTCCGCCCCGCAGTAGCACTTCGTGAGTGGTCTTCCAGGCCTCCTCTCCCACTGGTAGTCGAACGTAAGTTCCTCACCCTCAGCGATGGCCTTGGTTGACATGACGCACATGCGGTAACCTCCCTTGACCTTCCATTTCTCCATGGTGCAATTGGGCTCGCAGGAGTGGTTGATGAAGCGCGCGACCCCGCCCTTGCTCCGGGCGTCGATGTAGACACCCTTGGTCAGCTGGAGGATGTACAGCATTCGCTCACCCTTGTAACTACGGAACC
>Ga0115006_10000966_pt1 | contig 16976 bp, 10 predicted proteins | sample ArcOceMetagenome_3_FD_88943 | JGI IMG/M metagenome (GOLD analysis project Ga0115006, IMG submission 88943) | Marine eukaryotic phytoplankton communities from Arctic Ocean - Arctic Ocean- Svalbard ARC20M Metagenome | ecosystem: Environmental > Aquatic > Marine > Oceanic | place: Arctic Ocean...
CGAGAACGGGGCATACTACCACGAGGCGTGCCTCGCCGCGGGCGCGCCCGGGGGTAGCAAGATGAGCGGGTCGCGGGAGCGCGACTCGCCGCAGGCCGTTGTCAAGACGCCACGAGCTGAGCCGCAGGACGCCGGTGCGCCCAAGAAGGGGGACTGCCCCACCTGCGGCGAGGGCGTGTATGCTGACCAGCCGCGGGCGCACGAGAACGGGGCATACTACCACGAGGCGTGCCTCGCCGTGGGCGCGACGCCGGACACGATGGCACGGACAGATGGGCAGGGCCGCGCTAAAGTGTCCGCACTCAAGGCTCCAAAGGAGGAGGGTTCTTTTGCGCAGGATCGGAATCTGCATGTAGGATCTGTAGGAACGGTGGAGAGCATGTTGGCGAGGCTCGCTGAAGAGCAGGCTGCGGCTGTGCGGGCAGAGGCTTTGGTCGCGTTGAAGAAGTCTGCTGGGGCCCAGATGTCGAACGAGGAAGAGCAGAAGCAAGAGGAAGCGAGACGAGCACTGGAAGCAGTGGAGCGCGAACAGGCTGAGGTGGTCCTTACTGCCAAACAGACGGCAGAAGATCAGCTGAGACAGATGGAGGAATTCAAAAGGGCAATCCAACAACGAATCACCAACCAGCGAGCCAAAGCCCAAGCCCATCCGGTACAGACCTTGGCGGAAAAAGCCAGCCCCCCTCACAATGAGAAGAAAATCGAGGAGGAAATGAGCCTGAAAAAGGCTGAAAGCGTTCTAATGCTGGCGCGAGGACAGGATGACAAAACGCAACCAGTGGACTCGGCGCTCAAGCTAGCACACGACAAGCTCGCTGCCATTCAGCTCACCGGAACACGTTCCCTTTCAGTGGACGCACGTTCCCCTTCAGTGAACGCGAACAGTATCGAGGACTCTACTGGTGTGAATGGAGACCAAAATGCGCGGAAAGCAGCCGACAGGGTGGAGGAGAAGTACCTTGCCGAGATGCTACGAGTGCAGGTGGACTCCGTCTTCATATGCGGACGATAGATTGTAGACCCACTCCTGTACTGTGCTGCATGATCGCAGAAGAGGCAAGCTGCGATCAAATTGAACGATGCTGCCATCGCATCGCAACCGCACTGAGCTCTTTTTAGTTTCTCTTTGCCCTCAGCTTTTCGACCTCGCTGTAGTGTAGAGCACAACTTGAAATGCTCGTGACTTGCACAAATGTGGAGTTCACTAGGTTTAAGAAAACGTGTGCGAGGAGGCTCACACGCGCATGCGCAACGAATTATAATTTTGCGCGCGCACACACACAATCCAGGAGTCCATGCAGCAATCGATGAGGCAGCGAGAGGAGGGGCTGAAAAAACTTGAAGATGGCCTGTTGTCAAGAGAAACTAAACTAAAAAAGCTCGAAGAACAACTCTCTGAGCGTGATGAACTGCTTTCACGCAAGGTACAAACGGCTCAAGCAAAGTGGCGAGAGGAAGACGAAAAAAGGGAAAGAGCTGCTTTCAAATTTCGAGAGGAGGCAGAAGCGCGGGAGAGAGCATGGAAAGATGAGGATGCTGCACGTGTTTTGTTGCACGAGCAATTGGCGCGTAAAATGGAGGAGCTTAGGTTGCAGGAATTGAGGCAAAAGGAAATTGCGATCAGGATGCGCGAAAAGGAACTTCATTTGCAGCAGAAAATGATGCAGGCACGCAAATTGGAGGTTGATAGTTCAGTGACGTCACCCCACAGGCATGAGCTTGCAGTCGTAGACAGCAAGAAGGAGCAAGTGAGAAGTGTGGAGTCAAAGAAATCGCAATCAAATAGGATGAGGGTCGAGGCGGCGAATGATGAGAACAAAGAAGCAGAAGGACAAGAGGGTGGGCTGCCGGACGAACATGCCATAGACTGGCTGCAGAGTCTTGAGCTCGAAACAGCCCGTCATATGGATCGTCTTGCAGAACATCAATCTGGTTTGGAATCACCCAAATCACCCAAGAATGACAGTGAACTGGGCTGGATACGGGAAACAAGCGAGCTGCTGAAGATGTGGTTGCAGACTGGAGAGATGCTTCGCGCCCATATCGTGAGCAAGTCACGCGGGCGAAGAACCGATGGCATGCAGGAGAACCTTGTGGGCAAACATCTGGATCGAAGCACCGCAATCCATTTAGGAGCGGGCAATGCAGGGTCGCATCAGAGAGGAACACATGACCCAGACAGGGATACGGCAAAGTCGCTATGTTCTAATTCAATGTCGACGATAATGGCCATAAGCCCAGCTCAAAGTTTTGGCAACCGTCCAGTCGATGTACTCGCCGGCGTGCGAGTCCAAGTCTCCGAACCGAATGCTCCAGCAGATGCGCTGTCCGAACAATGCCAACAGCTAGGAGCGCTCCTGCGCCACCGCAACGCTCACACTGCGATGCTGATCCGCGAAATTAACGCTGAGGGTGTTCTGAAGGATATCGAGGGGAGTGACGCTTCTTTGATGGCAATGTCAGTGCAGAAACAACGAAAAGGTGAAGGATGCTCTTTACCGGAACAGCTCGCCTACGAACTCGACTCCGTCTCGCTAGAACGTTCGGAATTGGAGGAGGTATTCGCACTTTCAGCCTTGATAGTCCTAAGATAATTCTTTCTGACTTACCTATTGCCTGACCCATGCACCTAGACCTGAGATTGTAGACGTGATGGGTATATTCCTTCGTCAGTCGTATGACGTCCTTGTGATCCCCTTGGATCTTTCTCCGGCAGACTATGACAACGATCGCAATCGTTGCTGAAGCATGGAACGCTGAACGCTCAACCCTCAGGTTATCTGACCTGATGGTGCCTGCCGTCCTGTGTGAAAAGTTGTTAATGCTCTTTCGTGATTTATATTGAGCTTCACTTTTTCCTCTGGCAGGCACCAGCTCGCGGTTGCGAAAGGCAAGGCAAATATTGCCCCCAAAATGCCGCTTACGGAGCTTGAAGAGTGGTACAGAGAGCTGGCAATAGTGCACAAGGACGACGGTGAAATCGATGGAGGGTCCTCGATACCGGCTACCTGGGCAAGAGCACTGGTGCAATAATCGAGAGGGCTTGTGAGCATGTGTTCGTTGTCTTAAAGAATTAATTTCATTTATTTACCAAGCGTTTGATTAAACGTATTGTACACCAGGCGTGTGACTATTCGCTCTGATTACGTAAATTTACAGCCAGCCCTTGCACTCATTAAGATAAGGGCTCCTCGGGCTCAAGAACTCTGTGAGCGGCTAAAGCGGCCTCCCGCACAACGACGTTATCATCATCGACCTCCAATGACTGCACACGCAATCAGAATCAGAGAATGTTGACGTATCCGAAAGGCCCAGAAAGGGATAGGCAGGAAACTGGGCAGGAAACTGCAGGTAAGAAACACAGACTCTTAAGATTCTATTTTCTGTCCGCAGTGCAACTTGTGGACAGTGATGCACGCAAGACAGCATGTAATGGAGCCCTGTCGTTTTTGGTGTTCGCATGCGCGCTGCATTTACCCGAAGGATGCTCAATATCAAGCTATTCTAGGGCTGTTTGGTTCACATGCGCGCTGCATTTACCAGAAGGGTGCTCAATATCAAGCTATTCTCCTCTGGTGCATTAGGTCTTGCAATGCCCTGGACAGCTGCAATCGCCAACGCTCGTACACCGGCAGACTGAGACTCCTCCATGAGCTTAAGGAGCTGCAGCAGTGTGACAGAGCAGACGTTAGAGCTTTCAACATGGAACAAAAAGCTTGCAAAACAATTGTTCACATCTCAGAGATCGAATCAACCTGATCCAAGACCTCTTGGTCGCCACGGTTTGCGCGTGTTACCAGAGCATTGACTGTCTTATCTGTTGAAAAGAAGCTGTCGGGATAATTGCCTCCGTTCTCCTGCGCAAACTCATCCATGGTCTGGCCTGACCGCTGAATGGCGTCTATCAGCCGATTCATCTCCCCCTCGGGTATGCGCGGTAATATGACTTCCGCTTCAACTTCTTCATCGGCAGAGCTTGCATTCAGATACGGTTCCTTGCGCAAGTGACCCAAACCAGGCCGTTTCCAATGGATATATGCAGAATTGCGACGAGATGCCAGGTCAAGCTCAATTTTTTCTGGACTCACAACTGCACAACAAAAAAAGTCAGGACGATTTGTGCCCAAAGAGGTCATCAGAACGACAAACCGAAGAGCACAGAATGCCACACCAAAACAAAATAAAAATCAGACCTGTGTCCTCCGAACCCGAACTAACACTTTGTGCCAGATCTGTAAGGTCAACTGCTCGGGGATCTGCAAGATGAACGAGAAAGAATTTTGTTTATCAAACTAAGAGCAGTGCAACATTTAATGAAGATCAAATCTGCGGAAGCGTGGAGAGGCAAGAGAAACAAAAAAATAAAGCGCACCGCGCCGATTGTTGGGCATCAAGAGGCACAAAAAGGAAGCGCACCGAGCTTGGTATTAGTCGTTTAAGGAGACACAAAATCAAACGCACCGCGAGTGTTAGCAAAGATCTCCTCAGGGAAAGCATTGAGCATCTGGTGAATTGCGGCGATGGCGCTGTGGGGCTCGGTTGTGTCTGCTTCTTGCCACTGAGGCAGGCGGCGTCGCTTTTCGCAAACTTTGATGGCGGTTTCGACCGCTCGCACTGCGCTTGCTCCTGCCAAGCATACACATTCTCAATGTCTAGCAAAATGGAGATGGATCAACAAAAACCAGGATAGAAACAAGCGTTTAATAGGGCAGAATATTTTGATTCCGTACCAGGAAGGCTGACCGAGCTGATGTGTAGTAATTCACGGCCAACGTTCGCAGTCACGGTCACTGGCTCCTGGCTTCCCTCCCGAACGACCACTGCGAAACATGCAACATGATCAAATTCAACTGGAATCAACCGATTTCCCATTCAGATGATTCTAAAAATCGTCATATCACTTCATCTACACATGACCAAAACGGTTCATAGACGGAAGATCTTGAGTTATGAATCTGGAATTCACCTGCAATGTCATCCCTGCACAAGATGATGGCGGAAGTTCTCGTCAACCACACCTCCAAGTCCTTCTGCCGATGGGCGATGACCAGATCCGGATCATGACAGAAAGACTTCCTGCAGAAGGTCAACATGAACACAGAAGGACAGACAACAAACGTCAAGAATTCTCACACCAGTAGAATCTCACGCAGTCAACCAGCTATCTATTGTCTAAATTAAGTATCTTACCAGCGACCAAAGCGCGAAGGACAGTCAAGTGCCTTCACGGGTGAAAGCTGCGTGTTGGTATCACTCATTGAAGTTGGATCTGATGAACTATTGGTGTCATCAAGAATAATTGCGCTAGGTTCTCCTTTCCCACCCCCATCCTTAGATTGCCCGCCTTCCCATTTCACGGACTCTTTCACTGTAAATCTATGACTTTCTAATCCTGCTTCAGAAATCATAACTGGCCGTTCTTTCTTGTCTGTCTCCTCAGCACGAGCCTCCAGATACTGCACTAGTGCTGGCGCAAAGAAGCTGTCACGTTTCCACAGGATGCCATCTGCAGCACACGACACGATTTCCCCAAGAGCACAGTTCTTGAATCGAACTTCTCCCATGCTATTACAGGGCACTTCCAAAACCATGCCGCCAAAATGATGTCGAAAGCAGTAAATTTGTTTCCCGTAGTGAAACCCTGCTGCCCCTTCTCCGACAACAAAGGTCCAAGGGTTCGCCCGTAGGTGCCGCTCCTTATTGAACTCTCGCCTGAGAATGACATCCTCCTGTTCCTTGAGAACCCCGAAGGCAACGTCGATAGCACTCCGGCAATGCGAATGGCGTGGAAGTACTCGACAATGCTCCTCAAGAGCATGCAAAAAGGAGAAACAGACCTTGTCTATATCTGATGGAAGACTGTTGTCCTCGGGCGGTGGTGGCGGTTTAAGAGGTGCAGGAGGCCGTAGCCAGTCGTCCACCGCCTTAAATATGTGGTGCGCGCACAAAGAAACAACAGGCTGGGCCAAAAAGATGCCAACAACAACAAGCAGCACCACGTTCGCCATCGCGAGGCTCCAGAAGACCCATTCGCGACCCTTGTCTTCAAATTCTCCTGCACTTCCGTTGAGCTCAAGTCCTGGTATGCCCTCTGTCACTTGGCCAAAAAGGACAGTTGCAGACACAACAAAAATAGATGAAGTCAGACACGATACTGAGCTGACAAACTCCATCCGGTTGAATTCATCGAGCTTGAATGGTCTCCAAAGTGCATAGCAGCAGTAAAAGAAATTCACAGCCAGAATTGCGCACGCCTGAATCTCTGGCGTGCGAATCAACAGATATTTCATCACGACAAGAAGGCCTCTTCTACACCACACGACTGCCTCAAACCATGTTTTGTCTGGCCAATAGTTCTCGAAGAGAGGCTGCATGCAGAGTAATTTCATGAAAGCTTTCAGCCTGCGCAACCCAAACAACCGTGGCGGATCTCGCAAAAAATGAATTGACGCTATTGATCCATCAGCGATGTTATGCACATCCGAAGCTCGCATCCCCATAACAGGAATATCGATGGCCTGGAAAGTTGCCAAATTTTCTGCAACCACTTTTGGAGCAAACCAAATGTTCTCTTCATTCACAACAAGAGCAGCAATTGCCCCAGCAGCTTGTACCCTGCGGACTTTGTACAAAGTAGACTCATGCTGCTCACCATGGGCACGGAAAAGGAGTGCGATGCAACCATGAATATCATCTTGATTGTCTATCTCGTCACGTTGACAGAATAGAGGATTTACACGCCGGATCTCTCCCTTGAGCTCGGTTCTATTGCCGTAGTGCGCCCATAAGAAATGCACTTTCTCATATTTTGACAAATTCACAGGCATTATCCAACGGACAAAAAACCAAACGCTATAGAGCATTGTGAAGGCGACACCAGGGGCAATAGCAAGAATGGTTCCCAACCAAAAGGCTGTCTGAAGGGCACGGATCCGAAAGATGTCGAGAGATTTGCACCATTTTTGTAGTCGTTCGCGCGCGAACCGCCACAAAACAGGCACAGGCGACATGAACAAGAAGGATTCTCTGCGAACATGCCTTACCATGCGCATATGCCGCTGCATCTTTTTCCACCTTTTTCTCTGGCGAGGAATTGTTTCCACGAAATTGAGCAGTCCACCCTTGTAGCTGATCTCCGTTTGACCTATCGCAGCTTCTTGTTTTGCTCTGGTCACCTCAATATCTGGCGTGTGAGACAATACCTCTTCCAACATGAGCTTGTTGCGATACAGGAGTCTGAAGCGCTCGTCGCATACATCGCACTGCTTCTCAAGCTTTCTAATCGCTTTCTTGTATTTATCCGCCTCCTTTTTGAGACCTCTGGTCTGCGCATCTTCGAGTAACCCTGACAGTCTCACTCCTTCCTGATCTCCCATATCGTACAAATCCAGCATTTCCTGACATTTGTCTTCCAGAAACTGCATTACGCCCGTGCCTGGAGACTTGCCAATTCCAGATTTCTCGTCCTTTGCAATGCCCACGTTGATCACTTTCATCAGCCCCATTGCACTGACCTTCCGCTTTTTCTTAGGAAGCGGATCTCTCAAAGATGGCTCGAGATCAGGCAAGAAAGAAAACAAGATCGGCATACCCACGAAGAACCACATCAGTGAAAAGTAAGAGGCTATGTACGCTTGCATATGGGAAGGACCATAACATGGAACATAAGGGTTATTTGTCAACACTTTGCGATGTGGTGTGTCGTAGGCCCCACCAAAGGTGCAGTTGTCCCACGAGGGTCGATGCAACTCGTAGCCATAAGGCACGCAAGTACACTCGACCGCGCGCAAGAAAGTGCCCACGAATGGCACCGAGTACCAAACGATGTAGAAACCCAACAATCTCCATAGGGCCCGAGACACAGCTTCAGCTTTTCGGCCTGCAAACCATGTGCTTGAAGCAAGCAAAACTATCAATCCAAAAGTGCATAGCGGAAAGCAAACTTCGACCAGGAAGAGCAATTGCCACATTTCTTCTGTGTTCCCAAACCAGCACTGGGGATTGGTGAACATGAGGTCCCAATTCATGATCCGCAGAGCTCGCACAAATGTTTGCATTAATGCTGGCCAGCGCACGTTGACAGAGAGAGCAAGATCCTGGTTCTGAAAGAAAAAGATCATTATTCGAAGGTAAGCAGAAATGCGAAAGTCAACCCCGGTCAAGTCGCTTACAAACGGGATCGCAAGAACAATTCCCGAGTAGACAAATAGCAAATAAAGTTGGTACCAGACGTCAGGGCACTTTTTGCATCGAAACGACAAAAATTCCGGATAGTATCCATCAATACAGCGGCTGCACATGAAATCATCATAGCCTTCTGCGCATCCATTGTCCTGTCCTTGTGATGGGACGCACTCTCCTTGAACACGATCCATTGAAACACATGCCCTCTGGCACGACTCGATTTCAGAGAAAACCGTACCGTTGTCAAATCCAGTGCCAGAAACACAAGTATATCGTTTCCACAAACCATTGCACCGCATCCCATGCGGACACACAAAACAAGAATTGGATGTGTTTGTTCCCATATCTCCGTTGTAAGTTTCCGGCGCACATTTGATCTTGTTCACGCCACCAGGGCAGTAATGTCCTTGTGGGCAAGTCACACACGACTTGTCGCCAATGTCTTGCCAGTTCTCGATGGATTCATCGAAGACGTGGTATGATTCTGTATATGTACCCGCTGCGCATTCCACGCATCCATCATATTGGGAAACTGCACCCAACACCGGGCCATAGGTCCCACTCGGACATGCTTGGCAACTTGTGGAACCATAAGACAAAGAAAATCTTCCCAACCCACAGACTGTGCACGAGGTACTGCCGAAGTAAGAGTACTGTCCAGGCGTACATGGAGTGCAAGCGCCCACGCCACAGTCTAAGGCGTACGTTCCAGGGAGACACGGCAAACAATCAGCATCCGCAGTAGAATATGTCCCTTCTTTACAAACCGTGACGGCCAAGCCACCGTAAACGTCTGGCGTTGCGTGGTCAAACGTCTTGCTAGGCAACTCCATGCCTTTGCTCATAACTGCCGTGTCAGCATGTTTTTGGACCTTCGAGGGATTTTGGATTGGAAAGCCAAAGAAATAGTCGGCACCGACAATTGTATTCGATCGAACACTAAGCTCAAGGCCGCTATCCTTCCATTTACCTTTTGCGGCGAATGCAGCTGAATTCATCCACGTGTCCACACCCTCTGGTCGGTGACACTGGCCCAAGTCGAACGTTCGAGCTAAAGATGCATTTTGAAACTCAACATTGCCTGTCTTGGAATAGTAAGGCTTTTTTGCATCGAGAAGGCATCCCCAACAGATCAGCTCCCCGTAAATCGTGAGACCACATGTGTGTCGTCTACCCGCGGCAATTTGGGACCATTGATGGCCAGCCGGTACATCGCATTGTCCCAAATTTATGTCCGAACTGTTCCATGCCGGACATAAGCTTGGGTTGCATTTGCATCCCCAACAGATCGCTTCGCCGGTAGAGGTGACTCCACACGAATGAAATTCAGATGCAGAGACAATGTCCCATCGCGTATTCGTACCTGATGAAACGCTCGTCGGTATGTCACACTGGCCCTTATTAGCATCCTCGCCCGTTGGAGACAAACCAATGGTCCGGCCAAGTCTATCCTTGCCGCCACAGCCCCAGCAATAGAGAGCGCCTTCTTGAGTGATTCCACACGTATGCCAAACGCCGGCAGACAACATGCGCCACTTGTAAGCACCTAGACCTGGCACGGGAATGACCTGTCCAGTATTGAGTTTTTGGTCATTTGCTCCCCAGCAATGAGCAGTCAGATCATCCAGGATGCCGCAAGAATGGAACTTTCCGGACGCCACGAATCTCCATGTGCGCGAGTTCAAGGACTTCGGGGGAGATGCCTGGCCATCGCGATCGAATCCCCAACATTTTAAGGCACCTACCATCGTGATTCCACACGTGTGTAAATAACCTGCCGAGAGATGTGACCACGTCGACGTTGCCTTCACTTTACCAGTCTTTGGAATCACTGTGTTTGGGTCAATAAGGTCGCATTCAAATTGCTTTTTGAAACAACATGGGGCACAGCCAACGGAAGCTTCGGCAGGGTAAAACGTGAAAAAGTCGCATGCTGGGTCGATGCCACAAGCCACCTTGCACTCTGCCACTGATTTTGCACCAGTCAATTCGTTCGCCTTGGCTTTCTCTTCGGTATCAAAGGTGCCGCCACAATACGCATTTTCGCCGAAGGTAATGTACGAAAACGAAGGACAGTCCTTACACACACAGTTCAACTGATCTGTGCATGCAGATGACCTATTGTTGGCATTGAAGCGCACCCGATTAGACACCTGCGTATTTGATATCAAATAGCATCCTTTCGGGTTAGACGATGAATATCCGGAAGCCATAACACCTGCGGTTTGGGGAAGATACCCTAGGGCCTTCCCAGCTTGAGAACATTCAGAGGTACGGTAAATGTACTTGCAATCCTTCTCGATGCATGTTCCATCAGAATAAGTATTGAAACAGCGACCCTGATCGTTGCATTGTCCTGGGAATGCTGCGATCCACACCTTCCGATACACGGTGCTAAAATAGTTTGCAGATGTACAGGAACAATACTGATTGTATGTGTTAGAGCAATCGCACGGGGCATCCGGAAATATGAGTTGGCGCATCGAATTGTGTCCCCAGCAGTAACCGATTCCAGCTGCGTTGACGCCACACCCATGAAAGGCTTGAACTGAAATCGCCCTCCACGACTGTCCTCCAGGTATGCTGCATGAACCTTCCCAGAACCGGGTCCAGGTATTGCGTTGGAAATAGACAATGCCGCGAGATGTTGTTGTAGTACCAACAGAATATTCCCCGTGCCAAATTCTGGAAATCTCGTGTATCTTAATCCAGTGTTTGCCGTCTTTCGGGTCGTTGGCAGCCTCAATCCTCCATTGCGTTGGATCAGCGCCCTCATCCTCAGAAGAAGTCATCCAACGATATCTATCAACGTTGACTGCTTTTCCGAAATCGAATTGGAGTGGTCGCATGCGCTCGTCTGCCCACTTCGTCTGGCTATCACCATCAGCAGCCAAATCCGCACTGAGTCCTGGGGGGTTCTGACCGCCTGGATTTGTGGCTTCTACCACGGATATCTTCTGCGCTGAGCCCTTTTCATAGAATTCAAGCTCTGCCATTTGTACCATTCTGCCACCGTCCCGGGAAGCCAGCGGCGTAAATCGCCAATACCGCGCCATGTAGCCACAAGTCCAGGTTTGGACGTCGTCTGCAGTGAAATGCTGCTCGGACTTTCCCCAGCAAAGAGCAGAGCCATTTGTTTGAACACCACATGCCTGCGTCTCACCAGATGAAATCGATGCTGCACCAATTGCATAAATTGGCACAGCGTCGTGCGGATGCGTCATGGCGCCACTTTCTAGCCCTGTCAATACGACGCGCGTCCCAGTGGTGACCCTGAAGCTTGCATTCAACGCCGGCGGTGCGGAAACAACAGCGCCTCTTGCACGCAAAAATTTCACACACGGGTTGAAAGACCCAACTGTATCTCCAGGGACTCCATTACATGTACACCCGGCATTGTTGATCAGCCAATCAGGGTCACTTGTATAGCCGGTTCCATGGTTTACGATCTCCAATTGACGAATGCCACCCAGCGGGCTGATGTCTGTGACGGTTGCGTAGAACCCAGATCCCCCACCACCGTTCGTAAACAATCTCACAGTACTATCGCATCCCGATGTTTGACCTTGGCCAGTCAAGACCAAAGTTATGGTCCCAGCTTGTCCACAAGCCTGGCTAACAACACCCGCAATGCCGCGATCGTCGCATCTTGTCGCTGACTTGTAAGTCAACTCAATGTTCACAGGCGAATTATATCCCTTGCCATGTTTTGCGATGTTCTCAAACCGCACCGCAGAAATTTGGCCAATGTTATCAGTGGCGAAATATGCATCGGCGCCTGTGCCACCTCCCCCGGAAATACGCACCCTTCCTGAGACATATCCCGTTCCCTCATTCAGCACGCGAATAGTCGTAATCGTGCCGTCCTGCAAAGTGTTTGGACATCCGCTGTCATCGTCGGCGCAACCCTTGGTATAGTAAACCCTCACAGCTTCTGGGAATCCAGTGAATTGTGAGCCCCCCTCGTCAATGAGCACGCTTGTGAGGCGCCCCGTTGTGGAGTCTGCAAAGGCCCGAGCCTCGAATCCGATGCCTCCTGGTTCAATAACTTGCAGATTTGCATCTGCATACCCCTGACCCCCATCGATGATGTCAATAGACTGCACTGCTGTGGTCAGTTGTGCGTTGGATTGCAATGTGACTCCTATGATGTTTGCCTTTGCAGGGCAAGCCGTGCTCTGCCCCATCTTGGCCGCAGAAAAGCGAAAGGCGACGCACTCATCTGACGTTTGGCCGAAGCGAGTGAAGCCTGGTGCACACAAGCAGTCCATTTTCGTGGTACTGCCCTTGCAGGCACCTGTGCAAATTCCCATGATATTTCGTGCACCGGTATTTAACGGACAGTTGATGCATGTCGTCAATCCCGTTTGCGGCTGATACGTATTTTCTCCACAAAATGTGCACACGGTGTTTCCCGTCCCTGTATTATATTTACCTGCTGCACATCCAGTGCACAATCTAGCACTTGGCGGTGATATCGTGCCGCTTGGACAATCCGTGCAATTCCATGCTCCAAAGAATCCGTTGTATTTCCCTGCCTCACAAGTGTAGCAAGTAGTTGCGCCAGTCACATTCATAAATTCTCCAGGACTGCATTGAACATAATACTGTGCACCGGGACAATAAGTGCCTCTTGCGCAATTCAGACAAACGCTTGATTTTGCTTCCGAGTATTGTCCAGGCGGGCAAGGCACTCTGTCGCTGTTCCCGACGCATTTGTATCCGATATCGCAATCCAAGCACGCCGTTTGTCGCGCAAGCGATGTGTATGTCGTGGGAACACATGGACGGCAACCAAATCCACCGCATGCCTCAGAGTACTTCCCAATCACGCAATCTGTGCATGTGACATCACCACTAGACATCCACGTGCCTGCGTGGCAGATAAGCAGCGGGAACACGATAGGCCAATAAGCCCCTGCTGGAAGATCCCAATTCAGTCGATCCACCGACGTTTGTACCCCCGCAACGCCATTGACAGCAATGGTGATGTTCTGGGGGATCTGTGCAGCAGGTGGGTTGATGAGGGGCACTGCGAATTTGAGGGTCTGGGCTGGAATCGTATCGGCAAAGAATGATCCCGTGATTACCCCCTGACTTTTCGACCATTGTGCACTTTCAGTCAGTACTGTCCACGAGTTGTTGAGGAAGTAGACGCAGGAGAGCTGCGGGTGAATCTGTCCCAAGTACGTCACCAAGATGTTGGGGCCTGTACCTGCCACAGAAATGTCGCCCGTGTCGTATACACCGCGCTTTGTCTTGATGGCCCTCATGAAAAATTGGGTCGAGCCTTCCACAGGAACAGGGTTAAACGCTTCTGTGAAGAGCGCCAGTTTCGTGTACCCATTGTACCTCACGATCTTTCTTCTCTGCAGAACAATGTCCTGTCCGGCCTCCCCCGTCACGACGCGATCCATCAAAACAACGTCCACATTCTTGTAGTATTCATCCAGTGCGCTGAAATGGCTGGGAAGCATTATCGACAGGGAGTCAGAAGCACCGACAGTTCCATTGAGGCTCAAAATTTCGTCCACTCTGGCGATTTCCTTGTTGATTTGGACATATCTTGCATTTTCTTCGTCAACTGACGGTTCAAATCCGTCGACGTGGTCAAGATTAATCCACGGCTGTGCATTTCCGATACCTGGGCTCCCGTCATCAAGTTTCACATCATCCATTAATCCAGCGACTATGACCCTGTATACGAGAGTGCCCTTGATGTGAAACGAAATTTTCGAGCCCTGCATGTCGGGATTTTGTGTAACATCAGCACCACGCGCATAACAATCGGAGTAAACAGCGCTGATGCAAGGTGAATTGCAGACATTCAAAGGGAGGCTCACATGTTGTGCGCGTGCGACCGTCAGCTCGTGCCAGCAGCCCACATGCACTACGTGCGACTTGTTGCAGCCCGGACCCGATATCTCCAGAATCTTAACGACCTCCTGGTTCAGCTGCAGGGTCGTGTTTACAGCGAACCTGCTCGCACAAACAGGGTTAGTGCGCAGTCGACCTCCTGCGCGTGCAGCTCCAACGCAGCTGCCAGCGCAGTCAAGCCACGCCCTCCATCACCATGCCCTAGACAAATTGCGCAGGTCTTTAGAGGGCAGGGACACTGCAGGTACCCTGCTCTGACGGCATTGTCGACGCGGATGACGCGCTCCTGGTCGCTGTTCAGAACATTCGCTGCCACGACGGCCGGCTTGGAGAATGCGCGCTGCAAATCTACCACCGGTAACGCACTCGTGTCCGCTTGCCCCGTCTCCAGCAGCTCTGACACTTGAAGCACAGACTTTTTGTCGCTGGCTGGTTTGAATCCTTCGTAGTCGCGAAACAGTTTGTTTGCCACCTGCGGCGGCGGGGGGATACACACGCCGGGCGTTTCAGCGATGCTGAGGGGGAGGGGCGGGACGCGGACGCGGCACGTGGAGGGCGAGCGTGCGTCCCGGGCGAGCAAGCCGTCACCTGCAGCGTGACGGTCAGGGTGTTGAGCCCATCCGCACAGGCAGTCTCCTGCGCAATCGCCTTCTTATCGATGTCGTTCGCCGACGTCTGCGGCAGCAGCACTGCAAGGAGCACGAGCCAAAGGGCCCGGCTGCCGCGCGCGCCCACACGCGCCCGAGCCTGCGGCATGCTGCGGGCGGCGCGGGCGCGGGCGCACGCGACGGAGGGCGCGCGGCAAGGGCCCGCAGGCGCGGCCGGGCGCCCTGTCCGTCCGGCGGCCGGCCGGGCGTGCGCAGTCATGCGGGCGCGCCTAAACCGCGGGCCCGGGTGTCTGGCGCTGGACACGCGCTCCGGCACCCCGGCCGCCGGGCCGCAGCTGCAGCGCTGGCGTCCGGCATACCAGTAGCCCCTTCAAGCCACGAACGAATTCTCGGAGTCAGTTGACTCGCCACTCGGTCAGGGCGCAGCAGGGCGAGGCTCCAGCGAGCCGCGGCTGCGGTCACTCTCCACCGCAATGGACGTGCACATGCTGTACGTCGAAGCGTCGCTGCCGCTGCTCCCGAGCGAGTGCGACCTCCTGCACGCGCTGCTCAACGAGAAAATTGCGCGCGGCGGCACAGCCGGGGCGCACAGGCGCCCAGCAGGCGACACGGCGTGCACATGCAGCGGCCCCGTTGCTTCGGTGGTCCCGGCGCTGGAGTGGAGCGAGTCGGGCTTCGCGAGCGGGTGGCAGGTGCTGCCCCGGCTGCGCTTTCCCTGGTGCATGCGCGCGCTTGCAACGTCCCGCGCAAGATGTCATCTCGCACCCGCTCATCCTCTGCACTCTCGCTCCCCGTGCCCCGCTGTGCCTCGCTATGCCTCGCTGTCGTCGCGCCCCCCGCTGCCCCTGCGGTGCGCTGCGCGCTGATCGGGCCGCCTGTTGCGCCCCCACCTTGTGCTGCAGACCATGGGCGCGTGCCGCGTGTTCAAGCTCACTGTGCGTGGGCTGCCGCTGTGCCGTCTCATCGCCCGCTGGATCAAGAGCGGCAAGATCAACGGGCTGCCCCGCAAGGGCGTGAAAATGAGCTTCCGCCTCCTCGGCGAACCCGTGCAGCAGCCGTCGCTCATGCAGGCGGAGCTTGGGCGGCAGCTGGCCGCGAGTGGCCGCGGCGGCAACGCGCAAAAGGACTCGGCACCGCCCGCGGCGGCGGCTGACGGCCGGCACAGATACCACGACTGGGAGAGGCAGCAGCGGGCGCGCAGGCAGCGCGAAGACGCTGCGGCAGGCGGGCTGGAGCAGGCGTGTGCGGATGCGGATGCGGCGTGCGAGGGCGCAGGACAGCGTGACGGGGTGCAAGGCGAGCCGGAAAGAGTGAGGGAAGAGAATGCGACAGTGGCAGCGCCCCTGCCGGTGCACCGCGCCGGTGAGGCTGCGGACGACGAACTGGACAGTACCGTGTTCAGCGCGTGCTGCCGGCCAGGGGAGTGGGGCGACGGAGCAGACATCAAGGCGCGCCTGCATCACTGGCAGAAGCTGCTGTGCGCCGGCCGCGCGTGACGGAGGAGCGTCGCAGTACCTGCAGTGGGCGTTTGCACCACACCCCGTCCTGGGCAGAGCAGGAAGGTGGGGCTGTGAAACAGGTGCGGTTTCTGCCCTCTTCGTCGTCACTGGTGGGACTTTGACGCATCATTTGTGTCACATCATCTTATTAGAATCTGCAAATGATGCCGAATCCGTATCCTTACAGTGATCGACGTAGCTCGAGGTTGCTTTGTTATCCCCGCCTTGCCCACGGACGTCCGGGGCTTGGTCTGCGCGAGGTGAAGCGCGCAGCGGCGTGCCCTCAGGACATCGATCCGTTTTCGATAAGTTGATCATGTAACGCCCGAGCAAAGAGTAAACACCCAACCCAAATCCGTGGGGAACATATCGCAATTCCTACGAAACCTTCATACAGGCTCAGTAGTAAAAGCGCAGCACAGTCGGTGGGACACAATCCGGTCCTGTGAGTTTGTGTTTGGCGTCAACACGCGCTTCAATTGGCAACACGCACACTGCACCCCCCTCACCCTCTGCTAGTATACGGCCCTCGCCTACACTATCGCCTACTGACCCTGTGCCCCGCGGCCAGGCCCGGGAGTTGCCGCACCTTCCCTCGCCCGACCGCCTACTAGGCGGTCCGGGCCGGCGCTCAGGCCGCCGCGGCTGTCGCAACTTGATAAAGCTCTCTCTCTCTCTCTCTCTCTCTCTCTCTCTCTCTCTTGAACTCAGTGTGTGTGTCGAGTGTCACGGTTAAACTCTCTCTCTGTCTCTCTCCGAGTCTCTCTCAGGCTCTCAGGGACCACCCCGTTATGGAGATTGCTCCTAA
>Ga0115006_10000967_pt1 | contig 16970 bp, 19 predicted proteins | sample ArcOceMetagenome_3_FD_88943 | JGI IMG/M metagenome (GOLD analysis project Ga0115006, IMG submission 88943) | Marine eukaryotic phytoplankton communities from Arctic Ocean - Arctic Ocean- Svalbard ARC20M Metagenome | ecosystem: Environmental > Aquatic > Marine > Oceanic | place: Arctic Ocean...
TAATACAAAGTATACTACTCGTTTTCATTTTCTTTATTGAAGAAAACATTTTCTTGGTTACGTTATTAATGTTTTTATTGGATATTTTTATAGATATTTGGGTGTTTTATCCGTTTTTTATCCTGATTTCATCATTTTTAGTATGACTTTATTGTATCTAGTGATACACACTTTTTGTTCGAGCATGTTTCCACTCGACAAGTGAGTACCTCTGTTGCAAAAAAACTAAAAAGTTGGAAAATCGCTAAATACCGGGTAACATCTAGAAAGGTAAAAAAAGTCAACTTGAAAAACTTGGTTTTTGAGTGCCGTAAGGGTTTATATTATTTCAAATATTATTTGAAGGTTGAAAGTAACTGGTGTTGTTTCTTTTACTTTCAATAAACCGCCAATAGTAGAGTTAGCACGTTAGTGCGGCGAGTTCTATCCTTTTTTACTTATTTTTACAATTTATAATATTTACAACTTTTAACTTCTGTTGGTTTTATATTATATAAATATTATTTCATCTTTTTCTTTTTTTCATATTCATTTTTACTTTTTATATTTCACCATTTAAAATTACTTTTTTATAATTTTATTTATCTAATTTATCTATCAGTTGCTGCATTTCTATAAACATTCTGTTACAAAAACTTTCATATACTTTTTCAATTACATCTAGTCTATCAGTTATTGTACTATTTTTACTTATGCTCATTTTCAAAGATTTACCTATAACTTTGGAAAGCATGTGGATTACATCACGAATCAAATAACAAAAAAAAGTAGCATGGACATAACCACAAACTAATTAAAGCACTATATTTAAGTCCAAAAGACACAAGTATTTTTATTAATAAATATGATACCGTATCCGTATTCTAGGTATATGTTGGTGAGTGCGAATCAGTTTCTTCTAACAAGTTATTACGCATATGTGAGTAATGAGATAGTTATGAGTACGATGATACTAATGGTATATATAACGAGTTTGATGTTATGGTCGGTACCGAAAGAAGGGTTTCGTGAGAAACTAGATAAGACGGCGGTATGCAGTTTTGGAAGTTATTTCGTATACAAAGTTGGGTTCGATGACACCGTAATGATAGGTGTTATGTTAATAATCATAAGTTATATGGTATCGACCGAGTATTATTTACAGAGAGATTACAGAAAAGCTGCGATTACGCATGTGATAGGTGTACATACGTTAGGTAATATGACGACTGTGTATATTATATGGGAATTGAGTAATAAATTAATGTAACAAACCGAAACAAGTGTGTATTTGATTTTTACAGAGATGATTAACAAACCAATCGAAAGAACCTTACCTAATGGAACCACAATCAAATACAAATTTGAAATTAAAGTAAATCGTTGTGTTGATGATACAATTGAAAAACAATCATTACCGAAAAGATACTCATATAACAAAAATCATATTTAGTTCTTTAAGTAATCACTACACATTACATTATTGACACAAAGAGAAAGTTTTTTTATAGAAGAGAGCAAAAACACTTACCGATTTGTCGCATTTTATGTTTTGTAAGGCGAAACTTACTTTTTAAAAACAAAATCATGTTATTTAGGGTAATATATTTTAAATTTGGTTTTACGGAAAATTGTTAAAATACAATTCTTAAATAAATAACAAAATGAGTTCAATGCACATAATTACGATGATGACAAATACTAACAATGTAAAACATCAAAAGAAAATTAAACAATGTGCAAGGTTATCAAAACATATATACAATGTTCCAAAAGATGTTTTGATAAATGAAACTAAAAACGAATTAATAATAACCATAGAAGGTACGGATACATTATCCAATTGGATTGATAATCTTTCTATTGGATTAAAGAAAAATGATATTCACAAAGGTTTTTTCAGATATTCAACATACTGTATACGTAAGTATAACTTAATTAATATTATAAAAAATAACAAGAAACCGTTATATATTTGTGGACATTCCTTAGGAGCTGCAGCTGCAACTGTTATTTTATTCAAATTAGCAATGTATTTACACAATGTAGAGTGTTATTTAATTTTATTTGGTTCTCCTAAACCAGGTGGGAAACATTTTTCTGAAGAATTTGCAATAAAGTTACCAAATGTTAATATTTATAATTATCAAAATCCGAAAGATTTTGTATGTAAATTACCATGTTTGTTAGGATATTCACATATAAACCAAGATATTCTTTTTACAAAAAAAGTGTTTTTAATTCATAATATTTTGAAAAATCATGATATGAATACTTATATTGACGGATTATAAAAAAGATTTTTTGTATTTAGATTATGAATTATAAATTGTTAATATCTTGGATATTTTTTAACAAGTATTTTTTATTTATATATGTAAGGTCAATAAATTAATCATCATAATAACTTGTAACAAAATAGATGTGTTGGACAGAACTTTTTTACGAAGAATAGACTACTCGGTGAAAACCTACAGATCTTTAAAACATCGCTTAACGTGTAATGTGTTATCACTTTGTCCTCTCCTACCATTATTTTCATCATACCAACATTAACTAGTGAACTTTATACAGTACATCTACTTTATTACTTGTTAAATCTTATTATTCGTTCTTCTTTATTTTTCCTTCTTCACATTATTTATTCTTCTTTTCTTTCATTCTGTCTAAATATGTTTTTAGCTCTAAATATATCTTATCTTTTACTTCTTTATTATTCAATTGTGATTTGATGAATTGTTCATCTGTGTTCATTATTTTACCTAATAGAAAAGGTGCAACATGATGCGATAAGTACGTGTTTAGTTTCATTTCATTATTCTTAATGATACCGTGTTCATTTTTACGGGTTTTTTTGTATTTTATACGACTAACGATGTACGTGTTTGGCGAATCTTTTATTTTCAATGAAACCACTATCACGTCGTCACTACCACGTTCACGTTTTAAACTGAAGACACTTTCAAATATTATAAAGTGATTTATGTATAGAGACTCGTTTTTCAGCTTATCGGGTATATTGCTATGTAACAAATCGAGTAATTGTACATAGAATTTTCTTATTATGTACATGATTATTTTTTCTGATAAGTTTCCATCACATGGTTTGATCGTTGTTGTGCACGTAATATGTTCTTTTTCAAAGTTAAATTCTTTATATTCTCCTTCTTGTACGTTTTCTATTATACTGTTTTCATCTAAACAATATAACTCTAGTGTTGGAAGTTTTTCTTTCGATGTTTGTTGAGTAATATAGTCATTATTTCTTAACATATTTACGATTTGAATGAAATTGGCTTTATTGGGTGTTCCGTGTAATAATTTTTCAATTTTATTAACGTTTTGTAAAATTGTTTCATCTTGCAATTTTTCGCGATGTGGAGTGTTTCCTAAACCCGTCCAATTCAGCAAAATACGTAGTTTAGTTTTTTTTGGTTCTTCTGTATTCTCTTTGTCTTTATTGTCTTTATTTTTTGCGCTTTTTTGTGCTAAAATGTCAAAAGTTTTATTTATTGTTAATTTATTATCTTGGGACTCGAATGATAAAAAGAAATAGTAAAATGCGCTCATAAATGCACATATACCAGATATGGGTTTTGTTGATGGATATTTATTGTTTTTTCTAATTTTTTCTAAATCATCTAATACAACATTGTGTTTCGATATTTGTTTTGCTTGTGCATTTTTTAAAGCTACATATACAACACTATTTATACCATATTTTTTTTCTGTATATTTCTTTTTTTTTGTATCAAACGTATTCAACAAACTTTGGAAATATGTGGATACTTTTGTATCTTCGATTGTCAAATCACTACAATTAATGTCATAAATGTATAGTTTTTGTCCCTTTTCATCGTATGATGCATACACTGCGTGATCAATGTTTTTCGTGTCCTCATATAGATGATGTATCTTCAAAAACATTTCGGATGGTACATCTGATGGCTTTTCAACGGATTTAGATATTCTCTCCCCATCAATAATATTTGTCTCTGATACACAGTGTATTCTTAAATCGTTGTTAATATAACTCAAAACCGGAATATTTAGGGTTTTATTTAATCGTTCAAAGTTTAGTTCGTAACTCTGTATGTTTGTTAAAATTTCATTGATTATCCAATCTAAAGATTTTTTCATATCTTCTACAGTATCCTGTTTATTATCTTGTAAATCACGAATGTAAAATATAAATAAAATGAAAAGTTTTGTAAATAATGTTATGTGCTTATCAACGTTGGTTATATAAAAGTTATTAATAGTATTAAATTGTTGAGGTCCAAACAATGGTGAGTAATTTGCATGCCTTCCATAAATTTCAAGTGTTGTTAAACCCTTATTTACTGTGTCGTCTTCGGTATTATCAGTTCCACCTTTTTTCTTTTTGTTTTTTGGTTTCAATGACGAAATAAGTACATACTCCATTACATTTTTGTCGTTGTCTTTCTTTCGTATGTATTTTCTCTTGTTTTTCAGGTATATTTTGTAACATCTTTTGTTTGAATGTAAGAACTTTTCATCTGTTTTTGTATAAGTATTCATTTTAATGTATAATATATACAATTTATCTTCATTTCGTCCGTATAAAGATAATGACGATTTATTTCGAACTTTCGTCTTTGTCTAATGACTTTTGATATAGTATTTTACTAAAATCCGTACGATTGTCATTCTTCCATAAATATATGAAAATATATAAATAGTATGGTAACTTCAAACGATATACATCTACAATTTTTAATACATCTTGAAAGACCACCCACAGATGTTGAAATTGCTCTGTTTACAGTGGATGATGTAATCCAAGATGTTACAAACTATATTTTTTCTATTAAAGAATACAAATTAAAAAACAACATTTTTGAATGCAACAAACATTTCAGCACAGACACAAATGTGTTCACCGTATCAAACATAGTAGGTGATTACGGATCTGGATGCACCTTAACCAATGGGTACATGTTTTTGGAAACATCTTCCATATACAATAAAGCAAAGAGTTGTTTCATAAAAAAGAATGACAATACTGCATTTGACATTTTCGATTTCACAAACTTCAACTTTCGTTCAGCATTCTTGGACAACATCACGGATCACAATCAGTCGTTGGACATGAATCATTGTAAGTTTGTTGATAATTTCAATCTAAACTCTCATATCAATGTGAATATTGAAAAGATACCATTGCATGTATATCCAGATTGTTTTCTTCAAAAAATAACTATGTTATCAGACACTGACACTGAATTGAATCTAATCCAAAAGTTTAAACATGAAACAAATATGAAATACCATTCTTGTTCCAAGTTTTATATGAAGGAATACTACAAACATTTCTTCCATTTGGAGAATGATAAAATCAATATGAATTTAATGTATTCGCATTCGCCACACGTCACTAGTAAAGGGTGTTTATTACATAACTCTTTGATAAATGTAATATTTACAATATCATTAATAGCACAATCTCCATTCGAATTTCACATAATTTGCACTTGTCAGGAAAAAACAAACGAAACAGTAGCGTACGACAACATATCCTTGAAGATACAAGCACACAGTTATTCGGAACTTATTGAAACCAATAAATTGTATTGGTCTAACAAATGGAATACCCGCATTCACATTGTGAATAAGAATATTGCAGATATAACCGATTATAATGTCAACTTTCATATAGTGAAAGCGTTGTTTGATATATATTCTGATGTGACCTATTCGAAAGATATGTTATTACACCATCTTCCGACATTGATATTGCTAAAACCCGAGCTTGCCAAGAAAAATCTAAATCATATCATTGACAACAAAATTCATCAAACAGATTTCACAATGGTATATGAAAAAGCGCTCATAATTATACACATATGGAACTACTTCAGAACCTCGCGCGACACCAGTTGGTTAAAACGCAAGGGTTTCTTGGTAATGTGTGAAACAATGGAGTATATTATGACATACATCGACAAAACAACCTTTACTGTCCATAATATCATCTCTATGAACAAGATGAACGCCCAAAATAACAACGCTATGACAAATCACCTTGTATCTCTCGCAATCCGTTTTGTAAATCAAGCGGTATACGCGTTAGATGAAATTTTCGTGAAAAAATACAGAGATGTGTTAAATAAAATCAATATCAAGTATTATACAGAATCACATACGACCCAAGTCACGGACACCCACATTAATGTGTTGCTAGGTAGCAATAACGGAATATACCATTACGACTTTTATGAAAACACTAATAACAAATATTTGGGATATGCGTTCGGAGGCACAGACGGTAACTTATTGAGTTTACAACCAAATACCGTATACACATTCACCTTGGACTATCCATTGGACTCATATCCAATATTGTTTGGAGCAACAAGCGATAGCACAATCGTACATCATATTGATTATCAAACCGTTAACGGGAACAATGTTGTACAACACTCGTACGAGATAAACTCAACAAATATAATTGGATATTCGCATTCAAACACAAACGATATATCAGATACATTCGCGTTACAATTCAATCATATATACGGAGAGAATGCGTTTGTAACCAGCAATACCCGTAATATGATCAAACCGTATGATAACTACGCGTATGAGACATTGGACTATGTGGAACCGTATTTGTTGTTCAACTCGTACTACAATGAATTGTTCGATGTACCAAAAGACACTCTAACAGATATGATAGACGATAACATTAATTTTTTCATCAATCATTCTTCAAATACCGAGTTCAATGTTATACACGAAGCGGGACTGCATGCATTAGTCGCGCAGTACAAGGACACATATCAATCAAAGAGAACCAAGATAAATATGTTCTATAACAAAATATCAAAGGTGATAAACAGTAATAATGATCCTTGGGGCAATCAAAACGGGAAAATGATATTGTTCACAGTGTTAACCTGTTTGTTCGAACTGACACCAACCGGTGTGATCAACCATAGCAAATTCTTGATTGAAGATTATGGACTGAAATACACCACACGAAATGTGTTACCGGACAAATGGAAGCAGATGTACATATCGAACATAGACAATAATGATACATATACTATAACAAACAGCCTGTACACAAACGACGATTTCATGAGTTTGGACACGGATGTCACGATAACAACAGACTACAGAGATATTACATATTATTATAAGGCAGATGGTGTTACCGTATGGAAACACATAAAAAAAACGACAAACTATCACGATTTGTATTATTTCAACAATTATAATGAAACCGGGAATGAAAGATGGCACGTCATGAATGTAGAATACAACAAATACGATTACATTATAACCAAATACAACTCAAGTGATTGGGACTTCTATTACCATTATCATAATTCAATATTTGATGAAAGTGGTAACAACCCTGCGACATATACGGTTAAATACCGCGACGAACACTATGTCCAGAATTTTTTCGTATTGAACGGAGTCAACGACATTCGCGCAGATCGTTTGGGTAATTTATTTACGAGACAACTAAACTATTATTCATCTTCTTTCTCAAATATAATTAAAGTAAAAAGTACTTCTTGGTTCATCTATTGTAGATTCAACAAACCGTTATCTGGAACACACAGATTGTTTTATTTAGAATATACCAAAAAATGGAGAAACGGGAAAAATGTATGGTTGAATATATCAAGTAATGGAACCGTTGAACTAAACATAAATCTGACATACGAAGGTGGATCATTAAAACTTACAAAACAATATAGTTTAAAAAATACAAACAACGACTTCCTATTGATATACAACCATACAAATGAAGGCGATAATACAAGGTCATCGTGGAGATTTTGGGTTAATAATAATTATGCGGGTAAAAATACAGTACATTTGCGAGACGCAACCACTAATAACACAAGTGCAAAATATCTGTACATAGGATCTAACAGTCTTACCCTTAATAATTTTTTAATAGGTAAATTAACTCCAATCGGGCATACATATAAGGATACTCAAATAAAGAATATTGTTAGAGGTTTACCATTGGATCGAACTATATCAAACGCAATTTCCATTTTAGAAAACAAGTAATGACTCACACGAACAATCTAAATGTATACTTTTAGAGCTCATTATAGTGAGTCAATGTAGACGATATAACATTATACACATTATACACATTTACCGCGTTACCAATCTGCTTGTAACTGACTCTATCATTGTCATCCATTATAAAGGTATCTGGAAAGGATTGCAAACGAAAACATTCTCTAGGTGTTATATATCGTTTCTCCTTTCCGTATATAGGTATCTGGGATATGGCAACGAGTGTTGGAAAATACTCAGCTCTTCTTACACGAATACCAGACTGTCGTATTTGGATAAAGTAATTGAATATATTATCATTGGGTTTTATTTTCCCCACCTGCCATTCAAGTTTTGAATAAATTTCTCTTTTCGATAATAACTCTTTATGTTTATCATACCATTGATCCCATTGAGTCTTATATTTGATATAAAGTGGTTTGTTTTTTGAGATGTAATCTTGTTTCCATGAAGGCAAACTATTGTATTCTGCTTCGTCGTATGTTTTATAAAACTCGTTAACAAGTATAGTGGGTGATATTTTCTCTTCTTCTTGAAAGATATGGATCATCTCGTTCCAGGCATTTAGGACATCAAGTAAATCTCCTTGTAAATAGTATTTGTCCAATACATTTTCGTCCAAGAATGAATCAAGTTGAATAATATTATTTTCTTTTTTAATTAATTCTATATCGTCATTATTATAGATATCCTTTCTCACACAAACTAGGTAAACTCGTTCTCTCTGTTGAGGGATTCCGTAATTATGAGGTGACAACTTGAACAGTTGTAGATTATATCCAGCATCGTCTATTTTGTCTTTGATATACCGAATGACCTCACCGTTACCCACCTTCAATATGTGTTTCACATTTTCCAAAAACATGTATTTGGGTTGTTTTGTTCTAGCGATTCGAATGATTTCGTCAAACAGAAGTCCTCTATCGTCGTTGAAAGTGTTCTTGTTACCCGCATTTGAAAACGACTGACACGGAAAACCGGCACACAATACATCAAAATCCTCTAATTGACTCGGGTCGATATCTTTAACATTTGATACCGGTTTAATATTAAAATTCCTTTCGTATGTTTTACAACAAGCTTTGTCAATATCACAAGCTAATACACACTTTGAATTAGGTATTGATCGCATTGCTTCATGAAATCCTCCGATTCCACAAAATAAGTCGATAAACTTAATCATATTCCTTATATAGGATATGTATAAAAATAAGAGTTTTTTTTACACATATAATAATAAAAATGATCACTGTTGAAGACGCGTGTGTTGAAGTTATGAATAAATATCCAGAGAAGAAGTTCTCTTTGGAATATCTAGTAAGTATGCTGAACACAATGGGTGGAGCACATTTCATATGCACAGATGAACTATGGGAATGTTATGGTAAAAAGAAATTCTACAACAAAGTGCTAGATATTAATGACAAAACAAAAAAGCAAAAAATATCCGCTATTGAGAACTATTTTTCTTGATAGTCCAAACGGACTTGTTTTCGAATAGTTCGAATTGTAACTTGTAGAAACATTGTTATCAGATACTGTTTCGATGGGTGTTTTGTGAATTGTTTGATTGGAATTGTATAGAAAACGATAGAGATCGTGAGAAACCATATCGAATTGTGTATTCATATTTAATTTAGATGAATAATATATCCTTATACCAAAAATATTCTGGAAGGTTGGGACGGCATTGGATATGGTGCTATGATGCGTAGTCTACAAACTGATATTAATGGATCTTATGAAATATTTGGCTAAAAATAATCTGGAAAAAAACAACCAATGTGGACTGTTATTGAAGATAACATAAGATGGATCCTCTTACTCTTATTACAAATTTAAAGAAACTATCTCTTCACGATGAAGATGAACATTCTGTTGAATTATTGAATCAATCTGTTTTTCCAGAGTTATCAGACAGTTCTGATAATTTGTTTACAAACGAAGGATCGTCAATTATATATGGTAATCAAGGACATGGAAAGATGTTTGAAAAACATATAGGATTGTATATGTTCCATATAAATGTATCCAAATACATTAGCACAAGTAAGTATGATATAAAGCTTGCTGATAATAACATAAACCATAAAAATATATCGATTAAATCAACAAGATCTAATATAATATGTTGTGGTGATGTGTTCAATTTCATTCAATCGAACTTTTGTGATATGATTATTGTATGCTATGAACAAAAATCAGAATATAAAGAAATAGTCAAATTATATAGTTTGAGCATTGATGAATATTTGAAAATACTATCTTATGATAAATTGGAAAAGCTTCAAGAGTATAAATCATTCATAAAAAACCAAAAGAATCTCTTTCGTAAGAATTATGATAGTAACAATTTTGACAATTTCAGAATGCAATGCAAAACGATAAGTAAAGAATTATCAACAGACCTATTGAGAATTAATACGAAGATTAGCACACCAAAACGAAAAACAACCAAAGCGAACAATGATGAATCGTATATTTGTGATAACTTTAGAATACAATGTAGTATTAATCTTAAAAAACTTATGAAACATAAGATTACAGTTAAAGATATATCACATCAGTTGATGGTAAATGATATACCCACAAAGATATACAGTTTGGTAAGAAAAATAAATAGAAAATAATAAATAAAATGTATCAAACCACTGGTTTACATCGTTCAAATTTAGATAAATATTATACTAAACCTAATGTTGCAAGTGAATGTTTAATGACTTTAACTAAACACATTAGAATAAACAAAACAAATGATGTTATTATCGAACCGTCTGCTGGTTCTGGTGTATTTATTCCATTTATTGAAAAACTTTCGTTGAATGTTTATTATTTTGATATTGAACCAGAACATGATAAAATTATAAAACAAGACTTTTTGAAACTGGATATGAATAAGATATTAAAAAAGCATAAAGGGCAGATACATGTAATTGGCAATCCACCATTCGGTCGACAATCGTCTCTTGCAAAGAAATTCATAACAAAAGCAACAGAATTTGCTGATACTATAGCATTCATCTTACCCAAAAGTTTCAAGAAGACTTCGATGAAAAAGGTCTTTCCTCTTAATTGGCATCTAAAATATCAAAAACAATTGAATGATAAATCGTTTACAGTGAACAAGGAAGATCTTAGTGTTCCATCAATATTCCAAATTTGGTATAAGGATAACTCAAAAAAACGAATTATTCCTAAATCGTTAATGCCTGTTGGATTTAAATTTGTGAAACAAAACGAGTCCCCTGATTTTGTAATAAGAAGAATCGGTTTTTACGCTGGCACAGTAAGTAAAGATACATCGAAGAACCCAGAGAGTCATCTGTTTATTAAAGTAGATAGAGACAAGTCGCGTGTGAAAAACAAATCGATCGTATATGAAACTTTCAAAAATTTATCTTTTACACATAAAAATACAGTAGGACCAAGATCTGTATCAAAACAGGAAATACTGCAAAAATTGCCAAATACATTAAAATCTGTTCAAATATAAAGTAAAATGGTTTTAAAAAACGAATATGATATAACTATCGTTAAGGTAATAGACGGTGATACGGTCGATGTTGACATTGAATTAGGTTTCGGTGTTTGTTTGAAGGACGAGCGGGTGCGTATCATTGGTATCGATACTCCAGAGTCTAGAACATCTGATCAGGTTGAAAAGTTGTTCGGTTTAGCAGCAAAAAACAGGGTATTGCAGTTGTTGAAAGAGGGTGGAAAATTAATCACCACCGAAAACAAAAAAGGAGAAGATATGAAGGGTAAATTTGGGCGTGTGTTGGGTGACTTTCGTATTCATGATGGAAGAATATTGACCGATGTGTTAATTAACGAGGGTTATTGTGTTCCTTATTTTGGAGGATCGAAAGAAGATATAAAAGAACAACATATGTTCAACAGACAGAAATTGTTGTCAAATGGTGTTGTCAACAAAGAAGAGTATTATAAATTGGTGTTATAATTAAATTTAAAAGTTTCATTCGTTTAATTATTTAATTATTAATGGAGGATTGGATAAGTGTGGGTGATAATGATACAGAATATCAAAATGAAATGAATAGTGATCAGAAGAACATATTAAATATGGTGGATGGTTACAATAATGAGATCGAGGAATTAGACTCGACGATTATCGGCAATGAAAATAATGTAGGAGATTATTACATGAATGAAAGAAATGCAATGAAACATCCCGTGTAAATTTTGATGTATACTCTCATGTCAAAAAAGTGTTATATCATTTGAAGGAGCTATTTTTTGATCTTAAGAGAACATTTTGCTTATGAATAATGCGGATGACTGTGAATAACATGCTGACGATTACCTTCATATGTGATTAAAAATGCTGTAATATTTGCCCATATATGAAAATAGATATGCATTGTTAACCATACAGATTCTTCGTAGTAATGCAACATACATGATAACAAATAAGTCAATGTCATGTTATGTAGTAACACGATAGACAAATAGTATGGCTTTATATAGTATAGGGTGTAAAAGAAGTTTATCATTATACCTATTCTAGCGGTTACTAAATCAATATGATGATATATCTCATCACCCTCGTAATTTATATAATATTGTGTTGATCCCGAATACATCATGATAAAACTGAACATCAATACATGTTGTTGTGTTATATACGCATACCATATTGATGGTAAAAATAGTTGACTGCTCAACAGTAACGGAACCAGCATTCAATTTTTTGTTATATAATGTGTATCAATCTTTAAATATTAACGAATATAAATGACGAGGATTTAAACTACATTGTAAACCATAGTATTTAGAATGAGTTGATGCTTTCAGACGGAAAACTCTCTTACAAATTAACAATGTGTTTACTATTTAAATTATAAAATCATTCAAGTGATTTTGGAAATACGAAAATACGGTTTTAATTGTCCATTAAAATCTATTAAACATACACCGTTTCACCGTCACTTGTTATGATGAATTCTATCATTTCATCGTTTTCGTCATTGTCCGCCTTAACATGGATATCAAATAGTTTTTCTAAGTAATACAAAGAGTGCCATGTATATTCGGGTTCTTGTGTTATAAAAATCCTAAGTGTTGTATCATAAAACACATCTATTTGTTTTTCTTTTGTTATGTGTTATATATCCTTGTTTAAATTAATTCAAATTTTTTATCTATACACACAAATATGGATGATGACATAGATAGAGAATACAATTATGAATATGATTATGAATACGATTTTCGTAATGATATGGAACACATCAAGCAAACATTGATCTGTTTGGCAGTGGGGTGTTATGTGAATGTGGTATTATCAATATGTATATTGATGTAATTAGATGTCGTTCATTTTTAATTGTTTAATAAAGAGTATTAAAATTACTTTTCTTCTGAAATTACGATATTATCATATAATGAGTATATATCTTAAAATGTTGTGTTGTGTATTTGATGAGAGTGATGTATGCAATGTATTGGAAGACAAACAGAGAAATGTGTTAATACATGTTGAAAGATCATTAACAAATAATATCATAACAACAAAAAATAAAATTAAGAAAACAAAACGAAAAATAATAATAGTAAATTTACAAATATGTAGATATGTCGTATACAACAGATTTAGAGCAAACTTGAACAGAGAGCATATACTCCGTGAATTAAAACATAAAAAATATAAATTAATAACGATTAAACAACAATTATCTGATAATTTGTTTAATTATCAGATGAAACTAAATGTTCAATATAAATAAAGTATGAAGAAAGTATTATTTTTATTTTTGATCTTAATAGTAATCGGAATTATATATTACATATGCTTGAAAAAACAAAATATCCGTGAAGACTTTTCGAAAAAGGTAATTCCACAAACAATCATGATTACAACTGTCAACAAAGACACTGTTCCTCAATATGTTTGGGATCAATACGACAAATATGCGAGTGAGTATGAATTATATATTTATGATGATGAAGATTGTCGACAATTTTTACTTCAGCATTACGGACCCGATTACGAAAAGAAATTTAACGAACTTAAAAAAGGTGCACATAAAGCGGATTTCTTTCGGTATGCTTATTTATATATACAAGGTGGTGTATATTTGGATGTTAAAACAAAACTAGATCGTCCCTTAAGCAAAATATTTCGTCATGATATTAATAGATGTTATTTAGTAAAATCTGTTGTTAAGAACTCTATATACAATGGGATTATAGCAACGCCTCCAAACAATCCATATATGCGCCAACTGTTGTATCAGATGAAGGTAAGAACCGATTTTGAAGATTATCTTATAAATACCAAAGAGGCATATTCAATTTTAAAAAATCAATATCTTAACAGAGACGAAATCAAACCAGGATTGAATAAATCTTCAATTGATGAGGTACCTGTTTTTGAAGTATTTGAAGAAAAAGAAAAACCGGAAAAATTGTGCGTAACCGGATTAGACAGATATAAACGATGTGTTGCAATTTATGATAATAATGATAATATATTATTTTTTACAAGATATTCCAACTATAACATAACTTGGAAATAATAGTATTTTTTGAGTTAAGACGGCTGTTGTATACATTTCTTGACATGATAAATAATTTTAAAATAAAATCGAATTAAAAATAAGCATACTGATTGTATATGAATAAATGGAAAAATACAAAAAGGCGATCGATGATTTTAATGATGTGAAGAGTTTTAACATTATGTATCCAGACGATGATTCTTTATACAAGAAGCTGTCCAAATACACGAATGCCGTACATATCTATAAAACATACTTGTTAAATTATGAGAAAGCAAGACATGAAGGAGACACTAATGTGAGTATATCGACTGATATATGCAAATTTGTGGTCCATATCAATCAATTAACAAACAAAATGAAGGAGTTTTCTCACAAAGATCCGTATTTGTATATGTAGTTTTTAACAATATTCCTTTTTTTAAGAAATATTAAAAAATTGATTGTTGTTTGAATCTAAAAACAATTATACAAAATTCATTCATAATGATATTCAACATTTTAAGATATATGTTTCGTCCAAATTATTGTTATAGAAAATGGTATGATATTACAGATACCAAAGAAATGATTTACGATTGTAAATGTCTGATCAAATGCAAATACACACCACCATCTACCCCTTCTCAAATAGTTTATGATTAGCCATACTCCAAAAAGAAATTGACAAAAATATGTAGAAAAAGAATAGTATCATACACAAAGAACTTCTAATACACCATAATCATGTCTACAACAACTTTTCGCAACCGGTGTAACGCTGCTCTTCATACTGATGTTTTAGAAAATCCTTTGATTCTCCAAAACATATTTCAGCACTTGCAAGCAAAGGATGCCCTTAATATGGTGATAACAAATGCCCCTTTTACAAAGGATGTGCGGTTCCAAGACACATTGAATGCTTTTCTAGAAGGAAAGAAAAATAATTACAACAACACAATACTCAAAACAAAAACTACCGCTTGTATGAAAAAACTCCATTCATTCATGGACATCTTTCAGACAATGCAACAGGTTGGTAGTTCGAATGTTCAGTTGATCAGACAGTTATATCGCATGTTTGATTATCTGGTTGAAAACAAATGGTTCGTAGAGAAATACACAATGTATGCTAAAGTCATTGAAAGAAAGATTCTGAATCATCTTCATTTTCATGATCTTTTAGAGAACAGTCTAAAATATTTAAAACTGTTGTTTGACATTGAACAACAGTTCGAAGTTGACGACACCGGACATGTAATTAGATACATAATATCTACTACTAGTGGTAAAAAAGTGTACTGTTAAGGTTAAAGGCTAAAAACAAAAAAAGGAAGGAGATTTCCTTTTTTATATCCAAATTGATTTTACAGCATTCAAAACATTTCTGATTTCTTTCAGTTATTAACAACGCGTTTCATCCTGGTAGCTAACTTTTGTGCTGCGTGAAGAATTCCTTTCATATCGTCTCCATAGATCTCTATTTCGTCAGTGTCGTTATTATACCAAATGTACATGATACCTTTTGTGTTTTCGGTAATTGCATTGAATACTTTTCCTTCGTTTCCAATTACCCGACCAATCCGAGCTCCTCGTATAACACCGATACTCTTCATGTATTTAGACACGGGAGGATTGTACATATTAGGAGCCATCTTGTTACTCCACATATTTGATCACCTTTTTATAGATGAAGACTTATTAAATTACTATTTATTCTTTTTCAATTTTTAATATTATATTACTCATAAAGCATTCGTTGTTTCATAAAATTAATTTCCAATTTTGATTTTTTCTACTTCCTGATGCCTGCTCATTTATAATTTATTGAGTTCAATTTTCATATGGAATGTTTTATATTGTCGGTATGTATATCGGTTTATATAGTGTAGTGAATGTAATGAGTAAATAATGTGAGTATATATTAATTTATTCGAAATATATTTGTTATGGTGTGTTAAGTGATATACGAGTCCAAACACTGTGGATACACTACCAACATACAATTGAACCCAACAAGACACGAAAATAGGAAGAATAAGTGTAAGAAGACGACTAGTGGTGTATGGAGAGAGAGTCAGAAACATAACCATATGTAACTACACAGTTACAAAAAGTAACGAATAATTACCAAAAGTAACGAATATATTACCAGATGTAACAAATACGACAAATTGTACTAAATTGTGGAATTTGCTTAAAAGTATTAACTACAAGACATGGTAAATATAATAATAAAAAAGAATGGCAATTGTCAACATCAATCGGTTAATCAACATCCCTTTGATGAAGTTTAAGCAACAAAAAACCATTATCACCAAGGTAGGAAGAACATGTAAGGGAGGATTACAACCGCTTTAAGTTTTATCCAAAGGGATCAACACTGTTTTTTATTCAGTGACGGTTGAAAGAAATAAA
>Ga0115006_10000970_pt1 | contig 16943 bp, 17 predicted proteins | sample ArcOceMetagenome_3_FD_88943 | JGI IMG/M metagenome (GOLD analysis project Ga0115006, IMG submission 88943) | Marine eukaryotic phytoplankton communities from Arctic Ocean - Arctic Ocean- Svalbard ARC20M Metagenome | ecosystem: Environmental > Aquatic > Marine > Oceanic | place: Arctic Ocean...
TTGGTCTGGACATTCGCCATTGCGGCGCTGAGCTTTCTGGCGCTGAACGAGCGTGGTGCGTGAGGCTCTGTGGTTCATGTGGCCGGAGCCGACTAATAGGTACCCCTGGGGAAACCCTCGGTACCCTATGTGTCTTCGTCGTCGGTACTAATAATACAAAGCAACACGGGCTTAACAAAGTTGGTACCTCGAAAGAGGAGCTATAAGCAAGGACACGGAAAACAACGCCGGAGGGCCTCTGCGCTCTCCACCGCTCCCCCTTGGGGAGTACAGTCCTCGCGTGCTCCGCTTCTCCCCGCCTCCTCTTTTAACAATTTGCCCTTTTTTTCACATCGCTCGGCGGTCTTCAGAAACCGAAGAGTTCAAAACAGGAATTCCAATAAACTCCCATGTCATAAGTCTCACACATACTGGTGCGTGGTGAAAGTAGTTCCACAAAGGCCGCGGCGAGAAAGACACAGACGTTGGGGGTAAGGGCGTGCGTGGAGCGGAGCCAGCATGTTGTTGAGAGCACAGAGAGCGACGCAGACGTGCGGGTTTTTATCGTTGCATAAAGAATACAAACGGTGTGGGTATGCTCATTGATCGTGACTGTGAGAGAGGGACGTGAGATCGGAGAGTGCGTGTCGCAGGACTCTCGAGGACGGGCGACGCCACAACCGTTTGAGTTAAAGAAGGTCTCGTCCATGAGATGAGCTCGGCTAGAGCGCCTCTTTCACATTGTGGCTCTCTTGTTCTCTCCCGCGAAGTCTCGCGCAAGTGCCCCCTCCCGTTTGAACATTATGCGCACACCGTCTCTTCCGCTCACCCCCCAATGCCCCTCTCCGTGTGGACACCGTGTCAGCATCGCAAATGAACTCATGTCTTGCACTGCCGACATCTGCCAAAAGGTGCGAGTGAAACAGGCGTGGTGGGCCGAGATTCAGCATAGAGGCACTCAGACGCACGATGAACTCCTTTGCAGCAATCAGTGGCAACACCAGATGCGTAGTGGTGGGTCGCTGGGTCACGGCAAGATGCATGCATTTGTAGCGCGATCGTCACAAGGCGCCACCATTTCGGTGCGCACTACACACGTTACACCTGGTTGATGACGGCCTGAAAGCAACATGTCGCACCGTCACAACCACAGCGGCAAGTGACAGGTTCGGTTGCTGGAGATTCTTTGGGTGATTCTTGGGGTGTTGGTACAGGGCCACCATCACTCAACGCGCTGCGGGTGGCTGCAGCGGGTGATTGCGGTGGAGCCTTTGAGTCAATTGCAAGACCGGCTTCGAGTTCCGACATCCTCTCTGATACGCAAAACACCTCCCTCATCACAACCTGCACGTACCAACATGTGTCATGGAAACGAAGAGACACGAAACAAACTGCAATTGCATCAATAGCATCACGCACCTTATCGTACATGTAGTCATTTGTCGTTCCCATGTCCGCCCTGACAGCTTCATTCATTTGGTGAGTAGCGATACGGAAAGCATATCTTTTGAGCTCAAGCCGCATGCACTTCTCAAAGTTGTCGCGGGAAACATAGCCGCTAATGTCAACATATTCGCGATGCCGTGTAAACTCGTCGAAATCCTCAGCGGAAATTTTTATCCTTGGTTCTATGTCAAGTTTCTGTAACCCATTTCTCATATCTTCGTATGTAATGAATCCTTGATCATCCACATCCAAGCTTTCAAACAATCGGCTGATCATGTACGTCAGATGCTCTTCGCTGTGGAAATTCGCGAAGGTGCTGACGACAGGATCCATGCATTTTGATAGCTGCTTGTACTCCTCTTGACCCTCTGCCGCAATATCCATCCCTTTGAAATCTTGTTGTGCTGAGAGGAAACCCTGAACACGAAGCAGGCGCATGCACAGTGCAGCATTACATGTTTCAGGAGGGGGGGTTGCGACAAAGGCAAAGGACTAAGCACTGTACGCGACATAGTGTATATGAAACACATTTGCGTGCGCAGACGCAGGCCAGCACGTGTGCGCGCGTGATTTGGTGCGTTAGCTGATTGTCATCTTTAATGCCCGCAGGCATGCATGCCCGCATACCTCGAGAAGGACGGCAACTGCAGCATTGAGGAGCACCAGATGAACCGCAATAATGTACGTGACGAAGAAGCAGGTCGTCATCCACTGAAAATGCTCACTGCGCACGGGCACTGCAAAGTCAGCCATCGCAAGTGAGCGAATATTCAAGACCTTTCATAAGGCTCGTCAGAAACCCCGCTTAAAAACGTTCACGAACGGACAGATAGCTCGGCAAAAACGGTGCTTTCAATCTGCTTTGTCATCTGACCTTGTGTCCGCACCCGCCTCCAACAGGGGCCGCATAACATCCGTGGACCAACCGTCGCCAGTAGAGACCTGCACCATACTTAGCCATGCCTGGACAATATTTCAAGTGATGACCGGATTACTCTTTCCAGTATCGGCAATCGGTGGCCTTCTTACCACTCAGAGTTTGCATCTGTGGCGTCAGTTCTAATGTAGTACTGGCGTACTTTTTGTTGGAGCTGCAGTTCTCTCTCGTGGCAGCGCGGCGCCTGTGTGCTAGCAGATATATCATCTACCAGTGTTGTGGGTATAAGTGGTTAAGAATGCGTGTTCCCTAAGGTACGAAGGCAGGCACGGGAGCAGCAACGGAAAATTCAAGGCATTAGCGAAGGCTGCAGGAGATGGAACAGAAGGGACCTTAGAAAAGCTGCCAAATTGTTCGGGGTCTAATGCCGAGTAGAACTGTGACGCGAGCACTGCGTAAATGCAATTGACGACGAAATATATGAGGACTGTGTAGAAGAGCGGGCCCAGAGAACCAGAGATCGAAGTTATGATGCGCTGCAGCACAGAGAGCCTTGAGAAAATCCTCACAATCTTGAAGATCCGAAAGGATCGAATGATTGAAAGCCCTGAGGTTTTGCCACTGCTTGCGGCGGCGAGGATGTTGGACACAACACCTGCGAGCACACAAGCCGCATCGAATACCGACCAGGGATCTGAAAAGAAGGGCCTCCACCACCTGACGAACAGGTTACACGCAAGCTCCATGCAGTACATGCCAGTGAACACAAGATCCATAGCATCCAGAACAGGTAAGACAGATGCTGCGTTCTCTCGACTGTGCATTTCGGCTTCAATGATGTTGATTGCAAAATTTAACAAGAGGATAACTCCGATCAACTTTTGAGCCAGCGGATGGTCAACTATCTGCCGTTTGTGACCAGAGACGATATGTGTCCAACAGTCATCGTTTGCGCAACACATTTCTGCGGTTGGAGAAGGCGCAACTGTTGAAACCGGAACGTCCTAAATGAAAGGAAACAGCATGCCGAGATTCCACTTGCTTGTACAGGTGTGTGCATAGCGGCATGAGCCATGAAGAAGAAACGTGTGGATATCGAAGAGAAAAAGTGCTCACCTGTGAGATCGTTGAACGCGCCCTTTCGATTGGGGTCTGGGCAGCCTGTTGAACGGCCCTAGCCACCGCCTGTTCGATTGCAGATTCTATCGCCTCCAACGCCTTTGATCTTTGTTCCGGAGTCTCCGTCCTAGGTTCGCAGGGTTTTACGTGAGCGAAGTACCCAGCGTGTAGGCGCGAAAGCAACAGGAGGAAGCGGGGCGGTCGCGCAGGGAGTAAGTGGGGCTGGGGGTAAAAGGGAGACAAGGAGCTTGGCCTTTTGACACCCGCGGGCAGGTACCTGAGGATGTGGTTTTGATTTTGATTACTGCGAATGCAAAAACTTGTACGCGCGACGTTGTGCTCACTTGCTGGTTTCAGCATTATCCCACTTTTCTGGTGAGTAAGCCTCCGATCCGTTCTCTTTTTCCTTGATGTGTTTCGAGCTACGTCCACACCGCCAGCCCAGAGAGCGTCAACATCGTCAAGCTGTTCGACAGCCTCGATGTCGAGTAAACGTATGTCTTCCCGCACCTCATACCCTTCCTCGAACAAAAAGCAAACGCGGTTTTCTTTGATGACCATTATCCTAAAGAAGCGTCCATCCAAGCGATCGTGTGGTGTCTCGTTAGCGTTTGCCTGGAAAGATGCATCCTGCCAGGAAGCAGCGGTAACAAACCGCACAAACGAGATGACCTTTTCCTACAGCAGAGACAGGGCGGGGGCGGGGGCAGGGGCGGGGTAGGGGTAGGAAAGGGAGCAAACCGAGACGACCAGGCCATAGAGATGGTACCAGCCTCATTTTTCAAGACACGCTGCTGCACACGCTTGTGGAGTCGCATGGACATGAGCACCTGCGCGGTCAACATTCTGATCATATTCACGATGTGGACGAATTTCAATTCATCATTACGAACAAAACGCCAGTTGCAACAGCTCAGACAGATTGAGCCGCAGAGTCGAGAGTAGTACACATTGTCTGCAGTGACTCTGCACAACCTTTTCATCCTCTGCAGCATCCGACTGGAACGCGTCGGCGCCGTCTTGCGGCCTGCTGTGGTTCAAACGGGCGGATGCTGCTGCGGTTGGCTTCTGGAATTTGCCCGGTGTTAGAAAGCAAAAGGCACTCTGCGTTCAGAGCGCGCCTTCGCGCAAACATCTAACCGTTCGTCGAGCGCTGGCGCTGCAGGGAGCATATTATATTACTCACTTTGGACTGGCCGTTCCCGTGTGCGCCCCTCCCCATCGTAAGGGTGCCGGGCTTAGTGTCAGGATAATTGTAGCTCGGGACCGAGATCCATGATGGGTGTGCCTGAGCCAGCTGCTACGCTGGCGTGGGCTCGTTCAAGAGAAGCGGGTGCGGAACTTTTCCATGGAAAGTTTCTGCACACCCCGGGGTGGCGTTGTAATAAAAACCATGATGATGACCCGAGATACCATGTGTTTCGGGGCTGCTTGGTACCTAGGTACAGATCCAGAAGATTCGGGTGCTGTCAGCGTGTAGTAAAAATCGTTATTCCGCATCCAAAATGGATCTTTAGGTTTTTTCTCAGAAAAAAGTTGGACTCAAACATTCATTCACATGAAGCACGAAGGAGCAAATTATTTACAAGGTAAAAAAATTGAGTTTTCTATACAGAAGTTGAGTAATCTTCTGTCCTTTGCTCTATAAAGGATTTCTGGAGCCCTGGTGACAAAGCTTCAACCCGGTCCCGTTACGCGGGTAACCTGTCAAGGTAACCAAGACTCCCCCTCGCCTTAGTACCTCCACGAGCAGTCGCCTGGCGGGCCGCGTAAGCCTTCAATAGTTTTCGAACCAGCCATGGTCGCTGGGAGGCCGGTGATTGCTCCAAGAGCATCGCTCAACAGACCTCATGTCGTTAGCGTATAACAGAATACCCGGGTTCCCGCAACAGGGCATCCTATGGGGGCTAAGGCCAGTTCTCTTGTGTGCGTGCACCCCTGTGTATTCTTGCTCTTTCTGTGCTGCCGAGGCGATTCACAGTGCCCTGGTTCGTACACACATGGTGGCTGCCACCAGCGACAGCTGCTGCACTCACTTAGGACTTAGGAGTGGTTTCGCCGAGCCCCCGCCGGATCTCGATAGGCCCGGCAGGCTGCCGCACTCACCATCAGAGCTTAGGACTGAAGCAAGACTTACGACTGAAGAAGACACAATTATCCCGGTACCAGCCGAGTACCTGTTTTCTCTACAATAGTTTTCGTACTTTACTTTTAGTAAACGAAAAGGAACTACGTCTAGAGCTTGCTTCTTCTTCTTGTCGATCGGCTGAGCTGTGCTGTGTCGGTGGTTTGACGAGGTTGGGAAGGTTGGAAGGTTGTTTGTTCTCTCTCTCTCTCTCTCTCTCTCTCTCCTCTATATATAGACATAAATAAGGTATATCATCACCGTATATGTATATAAAGCATCATGATATAGATATATGCACAGTCCCATGTAAACCGTTGACTTTGTAGCCATAAAAGGGTGGGGTGCTAATGAGTGCCAATGAGTTAGCACCAGGGTGGGGTGAGCAGGCGCCGTCGCACAGCGCCTGCCCTTCCCTCCCACGTCTCCTTCGACGAAACTGGGAAGGGAACTTCCCGCCTTTGCCTTTGGTCTTTGGAGGGTGTGCTTTCCTCCCGTACTCATTAGGCACGGTCCCTATAATTAGGTTCCTGGTCACGGTCTACGTCATGTCACGTATGTCACGCTATCTGTCGATCTGAGCTAGGCTGTAAGGCGGGTCCCGGGGCCCCCAATTGGGGTGACCCGTCTCGGTAGCCCAGCCTCGCCTCGCATAGTCCCTCATGAAGAAATTCCTATTAGACTTGCACGGCGACCATGTCAGCACATGCACAGCTCACTCAGGTGCCACCAAGGCGCACGACTGGATGGTATCGATTCTTGGGCGCTCTTCCGTACAGCCGGTCATCAGGTGCGAACACAGTTCGGCGTCTCGCCCAGTGACCCTGGGCGACAAAAGCGTGGCGACGTCGAGATTGTCAGCTACCTCCAAGACGCGGCTGGGGCGCGGAACCTCGTCTTCGATCTCAGGATCACCCATGATCGTTACGGGAAAAGCACCCAACCCCACCAAAATGGTCAGTTTACGCATCCCAACGACCTCGATGGGCCCTTGCGCATTGCTGCGAAGAGCAAGATTGACGACTACAGCGAACTGTATGCTAACAATCAGAACATTAGTTTCTTGACTGCGATTACGAGCACATCCACACGCATGCACGGCGAGTTTCTCCGTCTTTTATTTTTACAGGCCAAGATTCGGCCGAGACTCTTTATGAGTCAATATAGAGGTAGGACACACTGACACGGTCGGCAGAACCCAAGCAAGCGAGTTCCTATTTTTTTGAGAGGAACTGGGGCAAATTCCAAGATGGTTCCCATTTACGTGGTTCCCATTTCGCGGTGTCGTACCGTAGGCTCGCAAACCAGCAGACACCAGCAGACGCCAGCAGACGCCAGCAGACGCCAGCTGACGCCAGCTGACGCAGCCCAGCAGACGGCAGGCCGTGCACACACAAGCGCCAGCGGATACGACACACAAATATTTATCTTTATTACTAGAGGACCTGGAATTTTGCCAATTGGCTATTTAGCCATCGCCGACTTGAGACAGAGAGTCTCTCACACCCTTTTCGTGACATTTCGCTCTCTACCTTCCACCAACAAGAAGGGTTAAAGTGAGATTAATGAAGTCATAGGAGGACACAAAACGTCAAAATAGGAACCCAGTAAATTGAACCATCTTGGGATTTGTGTCCAAATCCCCTACGAAACATAGTCAGGTTTCAAGCAGCCGGCGCTGAGCCTCGCCAAGCCTCCGATGGCGGGTGCAATTCCTGGAAGTTGACCAATCCTGTGAAATCCCTTGGAGGCTTGGCAAGCGGACAAGTGCCCTAGGATAATTTTTTTCGAGATTCGTAGAGGCACACCGCGCCCTGAGATATATGTTACATCTTTTGAAAGAATAGTTCGTCCTGTTGCAGTCATCCGTTGTAGCCCTTGAGCATCCACTCAGCGCGAGAGACGAGGCGTGAGGCAGTGAAAAGCTTCTGCCGTAATGCAGCGTCTGTAGGCAGGGTGCACAGCAGGGTGTGCGGGAGGGGCAGATTGCGTCAGCAGGTAACGTGTGCCTGTGGACGATGCAGTGTCCACAAAGCCTAGAAACGTACAGTCACTTGAAACCATACAGCTATGATGATAAACATACAGTCACGTGCCCACAAGCACCGCTTGAGGAGCTTAAAAACAGCATCGGCGCTTGCTGCGTGTTGAGCGTGTTTGTGTGCGCATATGCAATGATTTGTACGATCCATCTAGGTTTGTGGGTTCAGGCTTTCCAGACACGCAGCATACACGCATGTATCCACTTTTGCGAGCACTAGCGTGAGACCTGCATGTTTTGCACCGAACTCCAAGTCTGATTGGCGCTGGTAGGTGGCCATGTCTCTCGAAATCGCACGCGTCAGCTGCATCATCAGCTGCCGGAAGGGCTCCGATTGTTCTACCCGTGGCCCCACCGCCTGTGTGCACGGGGAGGGAGCGAGAAGAGAGTAGAAACGTTGAGGAAGAAACTCTCAATCTAGATTACGACAACACTGACCCCTTGAGGGCGCTCAAGCACGGATCTCGCCAGAAAATTCCGCAACATTTCTGTCCTCATGTTGCCATTATTCGTGACATGCAAGCAGGGACACGTAAGAGAGAATACAGAATAAGATATACCTGAAACATGTCGACAGGAACAGAATCCTTGAAGTACTGCCCCATGTCGTCACGAGGCGGCCACCAGATCCCTCCTCCACTCAGTGCCACACCTGCAGAGTGTTCTGGAGCGTGATACATTCCCGGCATGGGTCCACATATGAGAGGTATGATTGTCTTGCCCATTTCCGCTGCCATGGCCACCTCCTTGCGGCAAACTTGATCCGCAAGATACTGCGGAGTCAGGCAAGCCACGAAAATCTCGGACTCGGTCAACCTCTGAAGCACTACATCCCACACCAAATCCCCGTACACTCCGCCTGCCGCTTCCTGAAACCGACGCTCCTGCAGTGCTATAAGTTTTTGCTTTCGCTTGTCCAGCAGCTCTGCGTTGTCTTCGCGCACTGCTGACAACTGCAACTCCATGTAGTCCTCCAGCTCCTGCACTAGCTTCTTGAGTTCGGCATTCTGCTTGTCTGCCAACGCGTCCATCTCCTGCTCGAAATGTGCAATTGCCATCAAGCGCGACGCGACGGCGGCCTCGCGCTTCTGCTTGCGCTCTTCAATTTCCAACTCCGTAGGTTTGGTGCCGAAGAAAGACTGCTCTCGCGGGTCATCGTCCTCATCATCGTCGCCAAAAGAAAACAGCGGTCGATCGCGCTCCTTCGCTCGCGTCACCTTATCTTGTTCCATGCGCTTCATGGACGTCGTCTTCTCTTTTTCCCAGAGAAGCTTGTCATGAAGTGCTTCAACCTCTGCTTCAGTCTTGTCGGCAATTTCCTTGTGCAGAGCCGCCATCTCCTTTTCGTCCGTCTCTTTCAGATCTTTCTCCAACGATTGTAGCGTGTAAATCCAACCAGGCAGCCCGCGACTATCTACGCATTCCTTGACATCCATGATGCGCTTCATGGCTGCTGCGCCCACAGGCTCGTCACCGACACCATGGAAACACTGGCTCCAGTAGATATAGGCGTGCCAGCCGTCGCCATCGAGATCCTTAATCTTGTCCATCCACTCTCGCGTTACCATTGGGCGCGGAGGCAGCGGCTGCAGCCGACGAGTGGCTGACAAGATTCGCTTTGAGTTTTTGACTGGAGGTTCGACGCCTACGAATGCGGCGAGTGTCCCATTCTCGAGGGACTTGCCGGCCACTATGCGTGCGACAGCCTGGACAACCGCTTCTACCACACGCGGGTCTGAGTCAAACTTGAGGTTGATAAGCGCATCGAGTGACGCTTTGTCTGAGCCTTTTGCCAGCTGCCCCAGCGCAATGGCTGATGATTCCCGAACCAGAGGATCCGGATGAAGGCACTTTTCGTGAATGCGTTTCATGCATTCTTCCCGCCCTGAGAAGTCGACAAATTGCTCCCGAAAATCCTTCGAGAATTCACGTTCGTCGTCCTCGGTGCCCTCACTCCACGCCGTGGCGATATTGACAAGCGCCTGAAAGGTAGCCAAGGGACATGAAGACGCGGCTCGACACAGTGGTTCCACTGTGGATGAGCAAAGGTCTTTAGAGATTGGCGGCAGCTTTAACTCGTCACCGCTTGTCGTAAGGTCTGTCCTGTCGAGCAACTGGTATAGAACAGCAAGCGACGACGTGCGCCGGGACAATGGACACACGTGTCCCAACAAGAATAAGACAAGCCGCACCCCCTCCAACTGCAGCCACGCTTGATCCTCCTCGTCCTCACCCCCATCACCCTCCCCCGCGCTTGATGTGCGACGGTGACCAGTCCTCTTCGAGACAACGGATCCGTCTCTGCTGCTTTCTGCAGGTGACATGCCAGTCCCACGCCTGGCACTTCCCCTAGCACCCGTCATGCCGCGGTCTCTCGTTGATTTCAGGCTAGCTTCTGATCCCATTGGAGTCATTGATCCTAGTGGAGAATGGATAGGGCTGGGCGAAAAGTTGACATAGGACAAACGGTCGCATGCGTAGACAAGGCGATGGCGCGAGAGTGAGAGGAGGTGTGCAGTGGTTACTCTGATGCACTTGCCTTGAGCATGCGAGCCCACGCACAAAACCCATACACGTCTAGGTGCTCAGCTGGCACATGTGCACATACCCACGTGCACGCGTAGAGTCACACATATATGCGCGGGCCCTCACACGCATACGTGACGCACACGCTCACCCACACGCGCACCCACACGTGCAATTCCTCTCGGACCTGAGACTTGAGGCTAGAGTACCAGAACCGCTGTCGATCACTTGCTGAAGGCGCACTAGTGCCTCATCTGCAAATGCTTCTGCCCCCCAGTAACAATCATCCCGTGCGAACTGTCGCTTACTCCTGGCAGTGTTTAGAATGTCGTGTGAACAATTTAGTGGCACACTTGATCCTCCTTGAAGGCTGAGGACGTAGAACGCTTGTCGGAAGCTGTTGGTTCAGCTTTCCGATTTGCGCATACTGCCAGCAGGCTTTGCGCATGTGGTGTGCCATGCATCGCATGCAAGACTTTCACGACAGGCGTGCTGATACGGTTGATATGGAATGAGACCTGCTTCTAGGCGACAGAGCTTGCTCCTCTTTACACATGGAGCACATCTCCATAATTGCACACGCTGCCGAGAGCCTTACGCCTTGATTTTTGTGAAAAAGTCGATTCGTGACGCCTGTCATCAACCCCCCATCCCTCCCAACCCCTTGACTTCTCTCTTCCGCCCTCCTTTGTGCCGGATTCCACTCCTGGGTGAAGTATCTCCAGTGTCCTATTTGGTGTATTGACCCCAGAGCGCCGACAGCTGTTTGGCGAACACCCGTATCCGTGGATTCAATTGCCTTTAAAACGCGTTTCGATGCCGTTTTGTGCGAGGGCGCAAAAACCTTTACACACAAAAACACATATGCATGCAGGCACGCAATTAGGTATGTGTGCATAAATGTGCACCTGCATGGATGTCAGGTATGAGATGTATACACGCATGTGTGAGCGTGTGTACGTGCGCGTGAAAATATCTGTGTATATGTGAGAGGAGAGAAGGAGAGGTGTGTCAGTTGATTGATTGTGTGAAAAGCACATGCTCACTTTAAACACTACCACCCCCAAACACAACACACCCATGGTCATAACAGGGTGAAGATTCTGCGATCTATTAGCACTTTCGGGTTGAGGTTTCAAGAATTACCTTTCCCAGGGCACGCGCGGCGGTAAGCCGTACTGCATGCTCAGCGTCAAACAGTGCGCTTGCCAAGTAGTCAGAGGCAGCACTGTCTGCGTCCGCTATCGTGACATCTCTACCCCGACCAGAATGATCAGGCGATGCTGCATTCACTGAGCTGCCGCGACTATCGCTTGGAACGCGATGTACGGCTGCAGCGTCATTTGCAGCCGAGCTTATAGTTTCTATTGTGATGCACACCTGTTCTCGCACACGGGCGTTGCGATTAATCATAAGCTTAGCAACTGTGGGTACGGCGCCGCCGACATGCAGCTGGCGTGCCCCTTGAGGGCTGGCTGACAAGGAGCATATCAGGTCCAGACATTCCAGCACGCTGCGACGCTGTTGATTATCCTCTTCAGAATCCAAGGCTGGCAATCCAAAGTCATCCTCCACCGCGCCAACCTTCGAGCCTTTGACAGGTTTCGGTGGCTGAGGACCGATATCTTGCTCCCCAGTTCCTGGGCCCGTGGCAGCTGCCACCTTACGCCGAGCCTCAGCTTGCCGCACGGCTTTGTCGTAATCGAGTTTTCGCGAAAGGAGAAAACGCTGGATAAAGTCCAGCATGAGCTTGCAAATGCCACACTCAATTATGAGCTCTCTCTCCTTCGGTAGCAGCGACAGCCGACGCAGGGGAATGAGCATTATCAACGGGTAGATGCGAAGTGACGCGTCGTGCGCTTCCGAAATGTCGACACACCCAAAGGTACCTGTGAAGCAACATTGTCACAAGCGGCCAATGTAGGCATAGCCTGTTGGGGCTTAGTTGAGAGGAGGTGTAGGAGGACAGGCGGGAGGGGCGGGATGGAAGAACTTGCCATAGAGCTCTTCATCTAGCTCATCTAAACTGCCATCGTGAAGGCTCGCATCAAGAGCTGACACTAAAACTTGGACCTGGGAGCAAGAGCAAGAGCAAGAGCAAGAGAATGCAAAAATCAGCGTCGGAGGAATTATAACATCATACAACGTGGGAGAGAGACATGGCAAAGAGCAACAGCAAAAGAGAGCAAGGAGCTCTCATTTGATTTCAACGCGAGGACACCACATGAAAATTCAGCAAGGCATCTCCCTGGATGCTGGAATGAGCGAGGGAATGAATGGGGAGAAGGATGGGGCCAAGGGAGAGGAAGGTGTCCCCAACCACTGCAAATCACAATCAAGCACACACAAGCCAAGGCCAACCTCATTTTCATGCAGCAAAGACGACTTGCCGTTTGCCACATTTATAGGATCGGGCCGCTCCATGTTGGCTATGGCAACAATTGACCACAAGGTGCGCATAGCCACGCACGGACCTAAGATGGTAGTGCGAAGCAGACCAGGGAGGAAGCAATCAGTGTTGAATGGAGAGGGCAAGAGAGGGGAAGGTAAGGTCCTCCGCTGAGGGGCTGGAAAGGGGCTCCATCATCGCTCACAAATAACCATTCGCACACAAGCGCACACTGACACACGAATCATGATTGTGCACCGGTCTCCTTGCCCTCCAGCACTGGTAGCAGAACATGTTCCACAGCTCCGCTGCGCCGTAAAACTGCATACATGCATACAGAAACAGAAATTCAGAAAAGATGTGCGCGTCCACACGCGCAACACACACACGCATGCACACGCAGAAGCATCTATCTGTGGTTGTGGTTTTGGAGTCGAGGTTTATAGGTTGAGATTGGCATTAAAGGTCCTGGTGTAAGGTCTGGTGCAAGGCTTAAGTGCTGGAGTTTTGGACTTGTAACTTAGGGAGTCCTTTCTGTGCACGTGCGTTCGGGATTCAGAGTTTGGCACCTGGCGCTATTTCCGAGGAAAAGGACAAGTTGTAGAAGATCCGAATGGCTTCATGTCGAGTCACCGGACGCCCCCCTCCACTCGCTGCCTGTACCAGGGTGTCTAGCAAGCCTGTGCGCGAAACAAAATGCACAACCAAGGTCACACGATAATCAGACTGCCTGCAAGCTATACCACAGGCTACCGCCATTTTGCATTTTCAATCACGCGGTTGTACCTGGATGGTTGGCCAATATGTGCGGAATGGAATAATCTGCGAAGGGAGTCGACGATATTGCAGCCAGCACCTTGGCGGCTCGCACCTGCGCGAAGATCGCTGATCACAAACCATGTGCACATGCATGCGCCATGCGTGCAGCGGTGCATGTGCGATCCAGAAACACATACCTGCAACTGTTGTTGGTGGTACGAATCCGAATTTGAAATATCTGACGCTAGCAGCCTGCACATCCGGTCTAGCAAAAATGGTCTTTTTGCAACACGCACACGCACAAGGGATCAGAGACAGGAACGTACGTGGGACAGCAGCAGCTTGCACATGCCACACATCATGAACGTTATCTAGCGCAGCCAGACAAAACAAGGGACGATCAATCTCACTTCTGGGCCATGTGAAGCTTGATTTTCCTTTGGAAATACGGCTGCAGGATGCACGCGCACGGATACATGATCAACACATATGGGTCAGTGTGCTGCAGGATGCAGTTTTCTCGGCTCCCTACACGACTATCAACAGACCACAACATCCCGGATTAGCACTCACCAGCTGCGCCAGCGCACCAAGGGCTTTTAGTTTCAGCGTGTCATCCTTTCGCCTCAACAGGTTGAAGAGCTGCGAACGCGGGAACGAGATACGACGACAAAGCAAAATGAGAGAGCGAGAGTGAATTAGTGCGGGCGGACGAGCATGGGGTTCCACACACGATTGACCAGCCTCATGATCACGACTCTAAGTTTGCCAGCGGTGCGCCATGCCCTGGCGCCTGACGTTGCACCGAAACATACACGCAGCGTGTGTGCCTGTTCTGAACAGAATAAGCACGGTCGTGGCAGCTGCGCACCTGGTCAACGACGTCAGCTTGCTCGTCTTCAATCAAGGTGAGGAGAGTTTTCTGGTTTTCAGCCCAGTATGGATTCCACGTCGAGACCTGCATTGCATTTCGCCACAGCACGGGACGCCGCCGAAAAAACCCGCGCGCACACGCTCCCCATCATCAACCAAGCGAAGGCACGCAGAAAACGTGAGACAGAAAGCAAGCAATCAAGCAACGGGCACTAGCAGTCAGGGCCAGCGGGGCGCACCAGGCCCCAGAGCGTCCACGCGGCCCGTTCTGCAAACTCTTGCTTCTGCAGAAATACACAGTCGCACACGTGTCAGAACTGCCCGGCATCGCCTTGGACGTCGTGGCACCCGCCGCGCATGCCCCCCGGCATTCAAGCAAGCGTGGGCGGGCCCGTCGGTGCGCTGCCCACCTGCGAAAGCTTCTCGACTTGGGCCTTGAGCGAGACCTGAGACAGCTTGATGCTCTTGATGTTCACCTGCGGCGGAGGACGGGGGGTGCAGCGGTGAGCGGGCGCGCGGTGGCCGCAGCGCGCGCGGTATCTGCGGCTTGCGCACGACTTGCCCAGGACTTGCCCAGATGGGCGAGCTGGGAGCACGACCACGAGGCGGGCGCGGGGTGCCGCCCAGCACCTTTTTCTTTGTCTTCGCAGGCAGCGACGACATGGTCGCCCGTGGCTGGCGCTCGCGGTGACGCGCGCGCACGGGTTGGTGACGCGGCACGTCCCGCCGATGAACGGGTCCTCGCTCGCAGCGGCTACTCGCGCAAGCCGTCGCTGCAGGCGGCGGCTACCTCCGCGCCCCGGCTACAAACGGACATCGTGCCCGTCGTGCCCGAAACACGAACTCGAGAAGGACGCAGGCAGGCGGAGGCAGCTGTGGCGGCGAGTCTGACACAAACCATGCGCAGGCCAATGGCAATGGGATGGACGAAGGAGGAGGATCAGCTGTGGGATGCAGCCAGAGACGGCAAAGACGGCGAGATCGAGCGTCTGATCGACGCGGGCACCCACGTCGACTGCGCACACCCGGGCAGAAGCGACACCACGCCGCTGATGACCGCCGCTCGCTACGCCAAGCTCTCCAGCGTTAAGCTGCTAGTCCGTTGCGGCGCCGACGTGAACATGAAGAGCAGGTGGGGCAGGACCGCACTGGACGACGCGCGTAAGTATACCAAGCAACCACGAATCCTGGACAAGCGCGACGTGGTCGCCTTCCTCGAGGACGCGGGCCAGGTGGCGGCGGAGAGGGCGAAGGGGGTGGCCGAGAAGGAGGCGAAGGTGATGGCACTCAAGGCAGAGAAGGCGGCAGCGAAGGAGGCGGGCTACAAGCAGGGGGTGGGAGGAGGCGGAACAGGACGAGGAGGGGCGGGAGGCGGGCGAAGATGTCGAACACCGCAGCGAGGCGACACCAGCGCGAGCGGGGCAGCGGCGAGGACGGCGGAGACGACCGGGAGCAGAGCGGCTGAGGACGGGGGGTGTTAGGGCAGGTCCTCAGGATCGCCGTTGCACCACCCGGACGAGGACGCACGCCGCAGCGACGCGGCGAGGGCACCCAGTGCCAGCAGCGGCTGGGAGGACGCTGGGGCCGATGGACGATGCCGGCACACACATGCCGGCGGTGGAGGCGTCGCCGCGTCTGGAGCTGCTCCCGCTGCGATGGAGCCTCCGCGCTGCATACCGCGCAGCAGCACGACCTCGCCTGAGGGCATGCAGGCGGCGAGCGCTTTGCCGCCGTCTTCGCTTTCTACTGGTCACTCGCCGGACGGCACTGTTGGGACTCCTGCGGAGCACGAATGGACGATCCTCACGCCCGAGACCGTGCCCTCCGGCTGGGAGCTCGTCGAAAGCTGGACACGACACAAACCCTACTGTAAGAAACCCCGCGTCTTCCGCTCCGCCTGGCTGTGTCCCCGACTGATCTGCTCGCGGGTGCCGTGGCAGACTTCAATCGGACCACTGGCGAATCGCGATGGAGGCATCCTGACGGCGACGAGGCGGCGGCAGCTGCGGACCCTGGGCGAAGGCACGCTACCAGCAGCAGGAGGAGGCAGAAAGGGGACCCGCACCGTGTGCGGATCATCGGGCCCCGAGCGGCATGCAGAGCCGGCGGCGCCCCACTCCATAGCTACAGCATGGGTGGGCTCGACGCGCCGGCTGGCATTATCGCTCGGCGACTGGCTTGCGACGCTCAACGTCCCGGCTGAGTCCATGGGCGACGAAGACGAGGGCCGATTATTGGCAACGCCGCCCGCCGCCCACGCCCCCCCGAAGGCCCCGCTCTTCTGTCTGGTACCCGCCGCCCACGCCCCCCCGGAGGCCCCGCTCTTCTGTCTGGTCGGCTGAACAAGTACAAAGCATTCCTGTCAGAACGCACGGCAGCAAAAAATCCGCACCCCGGCGGGGGTGGTGATGCGAGCCGTACACCGACCTCGGGAGCGCAGAGTCCGGGATACACTCCTTCATGTGCTCGCCGGGAGCACTCCTGTGTGGCGAGACTGGAATATGTACGCAGCAAGTGTCTGCAGTGTGGCCAGCCTACAGACAACAGAGTGTCTGAAATGTCTCTGTCTGTAGTGTGTGGCCAGGCGCCTACAGACAACGGATTGTCTGAAAAAGAACAAGAGGCTGAAATGTCTTTAGTGGCCAACGACTATAGTCAACTGAATGTCTGAAAAGGAAAAAACACTGAAATGTCCGGAGGGTGGCCAGGCGGCGAGAGAGAGAGAGAGAGAGAGAGAGAGAGAGAGAGAGAGAGAGAGAGAGAGAGAGAGAGAGAGAGAGAGAGAGAGAGAGAGAGAGAGAGCACACAA
>Ga0115006_10000971_pt1 | contig 16940 bp, 4 predicted proteins | sample ArcOceMetagenome_3_FD_88943 | JGI IMG/M metagenome (GOLD analysis project Ga0115006, IMG submission 88943) | Marine eukaryotic phytoplankton communities from Arctic Ocean - Arctic Ocean- Svalbard ARC20M Metagenome | ecosystem: Environmental > Aquatic > Marine > Oceanic | place: Arctic Ocean...
CGGAAGCCGCATCCACCGCGGGCGAGGCGGACGGTCAGACGCTTGAGCACCTCACCGTTGCCATGCGGTGCCTCATCTCAACGGTCGTCGTAGATTTCAATGCTGAGCAGACTTACAAGACCTTGGGCGTCTTCCACCAGGCCTCGGCAGCCACGGGTGAGCTGGTCCTGTGCTGCAAGGCTGAGTTGCAGGCCGATTCGGAGGCCGGCAGTGTGGACAGTGATGGAGCGGGGATCACCGTCCGTTACTTCGACACCGATATTTTCCCGTGGTTGCTGAATGAGCTACCGATCACGGCATTCTTCCCGACGCGCATTGCTGTCAACGGCTCAGATGAGGACGTTAGCTCCGAGGGCGGCTCAGCCGAGGTCGACCTCGAAGATGCCTACCCGTCCGAGCGCGGTGCGGGGGCCATCGAAAAGGGGTCAGTCAGCAACACAGACGAGGGGGGCAATGCGTCAGTAGGACAACAGGAGTCAGGTGGAGACGTACCTGAGCCGGAGGCCAGAACAGATCCGGCGCCGCAGAATCCAACGGTGTCTCTGCGCCCCGTTGTGGCGGCAGCACTCCCGTCCCCTTTCCCCACACTACCTGAGTGGGGAGACGTGGAAGTCCAACTGGAATCCGTGCACATGGCAATGACCTACAACCATCCTGCGCACGGCCGTCTAGTCTTGGTCCGCCACGATGGTCGCGGCCTCATGGAGCTCGTGGGGGGGGCTGCTTTGCCGGCCCAAGTCTTGACCACGCTGAAAGATGTGATGGAGCTGCTGATGAGCCGCGCAGCGTCCGAAGTGGGCGTGTCGCTCGCGCTCGATGACGAAGCGATCCGCATGTCCCGTTTCTGGTACCATGTCCAGACCTCGGGAAAACGTGGTGTCGTGTGCATCGCGGAAGTCCCTGTTACTATTGAGCCCGAAGCTCTGCCCGACGTCCGAAGCGGGGATTGGATGCCGTACGTAGAATACCTGGCCACAATGCAGCGTGCAAAGAAGTCATGCTGCAGCGACGTATGCAATTTCACTTGCTACCTTTATTACACCGCTGTGTGCGCATCAGCTGACACCCTGCACCAAGCTTGGGTGGGGGATCGCCAACACGCCGCTTCGCACCAGCATCGGCAGCACAGGATTGCGCGCCAAGCTCAGGAGGCCGCCCGGTCCGCCGCCAACTGCCCAGCGCCAGCATCACCCACCGCGAGCCCGTCGCCACCACCGGCACCTGCTCCGACTGGCAGTACCGCGGCACGGCCCCTGTTCCGCATCCACCACGTTGATATCGGTCCCCGGGGTAGTGCCCCTTCCGGTGGCATGCGCCTCACGTTTCGCGTGTGTCTGGGTGGGGACCCTTCCCACGCATCGCCGGAGCGAGAGATGGTTGTTGATGTTGCTGCACTCGCCGAGGTCGCTCCACACGAGATCGCCGCGACCATGGTCCTGAAGTTTGATCTGCCGCCGTATTTGAAGCACCTCCTGCCGCCCCTCCTTCTCGATCTAGATACGTGCATGCAGTATGTCATATGCGATGATGGGAAAGTGAACGCGTATAGGAGGGAAAACACTTACCAGGCTGCACCGGAAAAGTCCCCGCTCCAGAAGGCGTGTGCCGGCGGCGACAATACGCCAGCCAGGCAGCCCGTGGCCACTGCATCGCCAGAGCATGCTGGAAGGGCTGCGTCACAGACAGCAGCTGGTGGCAGCGTGCCTCAAGCGACTTTGGATGCGGGCCGGGCGCCTGCATTGAAGCCTTACTCACCTAGCCTCGACGAGCTGTTCGGCTGGTACCTGCGATACTTGGAAGGGCGGCTAGGGATGTGTCTGGACGGATCTTTCGGTAGCGCCGAGGACCACTGGCCGCTGCCGGCATTGATGGAACTGCTGCACTCGGCTGCCAGCGATGATGCTCTAATGCGATATGCGCCTGCTCGCATGAAGACGGACTGCGGTAAGCTCGTCATCAGCCATCTCGATGCACTCAGGCGCAACAGTACTTTCGCGGACCTTGTTCTCGACTTCCACCCCACGATCCCCGCGCCGAAGGCGGGGTATTGCGCACAGGCTGAAGTCCCAGCAGTGGACCAATGGGTTCGCGCTCGTTTGGAACACTGTGAGGCGCGGTCCTATACCGGTAACACACTGTTCCTGGGAATAGCGATACGCAATGCGACCCGTTATCTCACGGGTTTAGCCGATCGGGAGCAGCTACTGTCCTATTATGATGATGGGGAGTTACAGGCGTGGCACCGGTCGATGGAGTATTACACGCACCTTTTCTTCTGGGCCCGAGCCACTTTGCTGCAACGTCGTCCCGACCTGGAGCACCCACTGCAAGCAGCCGACCTTCGAAAGGCAAGTAGTGAGCCGAGCGACCCACCCACGCTGCTACACCTTACCGGATGGATACGTACCTGTGTGAGCGAAGGACTCGGGATTGGTGGTGAGCGTGCCGCGACCTTCACAGAGAAGCAAGTGCAGATGGTCGTGGAGGATGTCTTCCAGGCCATGCGTGAGGACTATCATGCCTCGCGCGCTCTGCGCAGCCAATTGGGTTTCGCTGCCCAGGTGGTGCGGAGCCTGTTTGCACCCACCCCCGCTGCGGAGGCGGCTAACCGCCAAATGCCCGTGCAGCGCGCGCCGGCGCCAGTGGCCAAGGAACCGGAGCTACCACCTCGTGGCAATCTGCCGAAGCCAGAATGGTTCAGTTGGTGTTGTGCAGGTCGAGTGGGTGTAACACGCACCTATGAGGCCGCCCATCTCCAAGTCACAAGGCGCAAGGGTCAGTACAAGGCGCACGCCAGCTCCGAAGCGGCAGAAGCGTGGAACGACCAGTACCTCTGCGCCCACGGGGATGGAAAGCATGGAGCCGGACTCTCCTTGGTTGGCAATGATGTCGCACGGACGCATCAAGGGGACTACTATGCTTGGGTAGTCTCGCCGCGATGGGGAGTGGCACGACACTCATCGGTGTCTTTCGCTCGCACAGTCAGTGTGCCCTACGCCACCCAGAAGAGCTGCAAGAGTCGATGGGCCGCCGTCCAATTCTGCAAGAAACAATTGGCAATGCGCGCCTGTTCGCACCCGGATCCACCACTGCCCGAGGAAACTGATGCCGAGTCGAGCAGTGCTCCCGCCTCCGCCCGAGCCACTGCGTATCAAGCCACGAGTCCCTCCGCGTCCGAAGTGCAAGACATCTTACGCAAATGTGACCCCGCCGGTTGCGCACAGGAAGTATCTGGCGAGGTTAGCCTCCTCCCAGTGAAGGTGGACACTCCGGTTCTGGAACTGGGCTACGAGGAAGTTAAGATGAAGCGGAGCTCGGTGGACTGCCACGGCGTGAGCCCACCACACGGGCGCGTCGGTCGACGGAAGGCACACTGTGCAAACTACCATCGCCTAGGTTTCAGGTCCTTCCAATGCACAGCCCAAGCGGAGGGGAATGAATCCCCCTGTGCTGGCTATTGTGATGGCGCCTGCCAGTCCGAGGCTGCGTCCTTTGCAGCCGATCGTACTGAAGCAAGCATCAGGAATGCCAAGATCTGGTTTACCGTGGGGGCCCGCAAGAAGCCGGAGTCTGCGTACTATGCGCCTTTGCATGAGCATCCCGATGCCATCTCTGACCCAGGAGACCTGAGCTCGTACCACATATGGGTACGTGACACTACGTACCGGATTCTGCAAACGGGTGCCGAAAACTCCATCGGCAGTGTCCGACGGTGGACTGAGCTGAGGCCCCGCCACATGCAGCGCGTCGCCGAGGAGGTCATCGCCATGAGCCTGCACCGCCGCTACAACCCTAAGGAACCAGCCACCGCGTCGTCTGTCCAAAGCCGATCGACTGCGTGGTACAACCTAAGTGTTACGAGCAACCAGATCCAGGCCCTGGCGTCGCTGGTGCGGGGAACCCGCGATATTGTGCTCGAGTGCTTGCATCAAAATACAAATCGCGTTTACGACCCGTTCACTTTCCAATGCGCCGTGACCGAAGGGCATGACCCGGGTTTCACTGACGATGGTGTCGCGCGTGCTTGCCGAATGCCAGGGCTACCTGACCTTGACGATGTCCCTACTGAAACCTACCTCGATGAGGCATATGGCGATGCGGACGCACGCCATGAGGGCGTCGCAGCGATGTTAGGGCCCGAAGAGGGTGCAGCCATGCTGGCAGCCATGGGGTACGCTGATCTACTGCCATACATTCGGGGGGATAGTCTGTCACACTGGCATGTCTTCCGACAGACTCAGGAGCATCAACAACACCTACCGGCCGACATGTCTGGTTGGCTACCGGGTGACGCTTCGCCCCAGTACGGGAACTTGATGGTTCGCATCATCACAGCTGGCCTGACGTTATGCGGCTGGGACTTCAGGCCAGCCGCTTACTACTTGAATGAGCCGCGCCGCTGCAGCCAGTGCCTGGACGCCGTGCAACTGCTGGTACGGAGTCGTGGCGGGTGGCCTGTCGACCTGCATGATGTAATCCGCTCGACAATGCACGTGGGGCTGACGAATGTCCTGCAAGAATTGTGGGCCGCCCGGAAGTATGGCCGGGCCAAGACTGCTTTGCGCTTTCTGACGAGCGAGACCCAAGGGTCTAAGCGGGCGCCGAGTGGTGAGCGCTGCCCTGCGACCAAGACGTCGAGGGAGCACCTTCAGGACGTTGAGAGGACACTGGAGCTTGCATTGATCGATCTGCAGCATGCTCAAACTCGGTCCCTTGACGGAAGACGAGGCATGAGTGAGACCATCCTGGGCCGCCTCCTGGACATAAGCTGGCAGCTACCGTACATCCAACTGCGGGGACATCGTAGCAGAAACAACTTTATCGGCCATAGCTCACTCACCTGCGAAGCCTGGGCCGTCGCGCGATTGGGTGCACTCGCGGTAGAAGATCCCAATGCCATCGAGCTTTGGTCACTTGAGTATACGGAGAGCCTCATTTGGCGAGCCCTGGCGCCCTACGTCCGCGTCGGTTTCCCCCATAGCACCTTGGCGTCCATGCATGAATCACTTGTGTGGAGCACCGAGTCGCGCCTGGAGATGGGTGGAGCTGACGAGGAGCAGATCCGCCTCGAACGCGGTGCGCACTACGACAGCCCCATGCGCGGGGCGCTGGGCGTTGACCAGCCAGGCGCTGCTGGCGATACCATGTGCCGCAACACGAATCCTGCAAACCCTTTCATTCCGCCATGCAACGCCACGTGCGTCCGGTATGGCGAGCACCCGGGACACTGCTGTGTTCTGTGCTCCCAGATCCCACAACGAACCGACCCCACCGAGGAAGTGCTATCCCCCGGCGTTCGCATAACAGCTGCGACCGGACCCCAGAACCAACGCGCCGTCCATGATCAAGCCGTCATGTTCGCTGTGGCTGAGGTCAGGCGCACCGAAGGTGTAGAGTGCGACGACGCCTTCGGGATCGGCTGGTGGTTCCACCCTGCGCAGGCTGACAAACTACCGACGGCCGTCAATCTGCGCCTGCTCGTGCAGTGTGACTCAGAGAACATGTCCCCGCACCACGCGGCCATAGCGGAGGCAGTGCTCGCCGTCCGCCACGCTTTCCTCAACCGCCGCACTCGCCACCATGGCCGCGTTTGTAACTGCCCCCCGTCGTACACTGGGCTCGTACCCGCGGACCTGGGTTGGGAGCTGCGATCTCGCGTGCTGCACCACCTAGGGGAGCATCCCGTAGCCCAGCGCTACTCTCCTGACGACGTCGACATCTCTGCGCCGTATATCCATGAGCTGGCTGCGGGCGTCCTCCAAGGCTGTCTCGCTAGCCCAGAGGACGAATCAGGGCGCCGCTTTCGCCAGTGGATGCACGACTCATCGCTGCGCAAGGGACGCCTGGCAGACGATGCCTTGGACGTTTTCTACACAGCTACAGTCGAGGGGACACTAGACCCAGAAGAACCCGATGAATGGCACGCCCGATGGTGGGCACCGGATGTGAGTGCAAACACACACGATCGCAACGCCTGCCTACTGCCGGAGTACGCAAGTGTCATCGACACTTTGTACCGTCGCGTCATCATCACCCGAGAACTGATGCCCCCCGTCGATCGTGCTAAGTGGCTGCACGCGACGAAAGGCCAGCACACGGTGCTGTACCACGTGCTGCATGACTTATGTGTGACCTTCATCGCTGGTTTGCGCCATTCGGAGTGGGGCAGTAAGGAGTGCCGTAATGCGCTCGTTGTTCTGAGCCATCGGCTCAAAGGCTGGACATCTGCGTGGGTCCAAGGCATCTGGCAGACGCGCGAGCGAATCATTCGCCATGGCCGCGTAGTAGGGTACCTCCGCCCGGTCAAGTATCGACACTACCACCCGAGGGACGATCGCACTGCTGATTTAACCTGCGAAACAATTGATGGCAGTCCCATGCAGCTGCCCGATCGGGCCCGGGGGCGGTTGAACGAAGTCACGAAGACTGCCCGTCGAAACCTGCTGGTTCTGTCTGTGGAGGAGCGATACTTGCTACTGATCGCGGCAGGCTACGGTTTCTTGGCACCATATCTCTCGCCAGCGCATTTCCAGCATGCCGATCAAATGGCAAACGTCTTGCTGCAACTGGCCCTCTATCACGTCGATTACCAGCAGGCCGAAGGCTGGGGTGAAGACCGCTCGCGACGTCGGCACACGCAAATGCGAGGGTCTCTCTCCGCTCTCTCGAGCACGCGGGGGGCATCCTCTACCGACCTCAGCGCTGACGAGCGTGCCCACCGACGGAAAATGTTGAGTTTGCTGTATGCCTTGCACACAAACCGCAATGCGCTGGCAGACCTCAGTGCACTGGCCAAACGACAGGTCATGCCGGACGGGACAGCTCCGCGCCAACCCCACGACCCGTCCGATCTCGAGAGGTACCACCGCGAATTCGCCGCCCCGTACGTTCAGCGTTGCAAGTCCGACATCGCACTGTTCGTCGAAGGCGTCTACCTTGCGCCCGACGGCACACCCACTGTCCACGACCCTTTCGAAAGAGCGCAGCATATGAGCATCTGGTCATTGGCGCAGTCGCTTGCGTCGATGCAGCACCCCCGGCAGGTCCCGGTCGGTTTGGTCCGATCCCAAGGTTCGTCATGGAGCTCCCACCGCGATAGCTACGCCGAGGGGCTGCGCGCTGACAGCCAGGAGTGGCTGTTGGCTGATACACGCCACGGGACCACGGCTGAATCACGTTTCGTGGCGGGAGCTGGGATAGTCGCTGAGTCCATCGCATACACCGCAAAGCCTCGGACGGGCATGCCGTTTGAAGATGCCGGCGCCCAGCGCGGCCCCGGTGCCACAGCCTCCGACAGCGCCATCCATGCGCTCGCGGAGCACTCACATGTGCGTATGATACCACTAGCTCAAGACCTCTCCTCCGATGATGATGAGGACGTGGCCGATTTAGTGCGCCAGCACAATACGCCGATTGATTGGCGTTGGCACCATCGCTCCCACCAAGGGCGATGCCACATGGGCACTTGTGGTTGCTGCGAGGCGGAGGCGGGCCACACAGGAAAGGGTGCCTGCCGCTATTGCTGCGCGCACAGGTGCCGTAAGGCGCAGACGCCCACAAGGAAGTCTGATGAGCCGACTGATGAGGAAATCGACGAGTGCGACCGGTGCGGCTTCTTCTATCGTCCGGACGGCACATTCGAGTCAAAGTCGTATCACTGGCTTCGGCTTGAAGGGTACGAAGCACTTGACGATGAGGGTCGGCTGTGGAGCGGACCCTGGCACGTCCAATACATGGTCACGCGTGCAAAGCAATGCTGCACCAGTATGCTAAACCGTGAGCCCGTCAAGTGTGTGGCCTGTCAAGTTGGCGATGCATGGGACAATGAGCGACGGCTCTCGACGCTGCTTTGTGAGCGATGCATCGAACTACCTGAGCATCGTGTTTGGGCTACAGTCGTATACGACCATGCGGTGACCCCCTTCGATGCCTCGAGTGTGGCTCTGTACAGGTGGGAGTACACACTGTGGAATGTGAACCAGCCGCTGATGGAATACGATCGCCTGCGCCAACACGGTTGGCCACTGCGGGAACTATTGGAGGCGAGCATGATTGCAGCGCAGCGACAGCCTATCTACCATGACCTCGACGAGGCCACCTTGGCTGCTGCCAGCGACGCGATCGTCATGCGTCTCGCCCGGCAGCGCGAAGAGGCGCGAGCTTGCAGATTACGGCGGTCGATGCCCACCACCCCCGACCAGGCGCAGTCTGCCCTCAATGCCATCCTTGCGCCGGTCCAAAATGGCAGGGTTGTCATGACGAAAGACCAATTGTTCAAGCTGCCCGATGTGATCGACGCGCTCGCGGTGATGGCCGCGGCCGACGTAAATTGCAGCACAGGCGTCCGCTGTGTGAGCTGCCTTGGCACGGGGACGGAGGCGTACGCCACGCTCTCGCACATCGGGGCGAGTCCCCTCTCCTTGCTGTGCGCGGCATGCCTGCCTCATGGTGCCTGCGTAGATTTGGCCAGGCGGGTCCACCCTCGCATGCCGCACCACGGACCACCGCTACCTGCGCGGGAGAATGCGTCTTCGGAGCAGGCGGCGGAAGGTGCGGGCGCAGACGACGCGGCACCTCTCCCCAGCGACCGACGGACGCACCGCTGTGCATGCGGAGGTATTCTGGAGGATGTAGCCGCCCCACCTGAGGCGATGGCCACGTGCCACTGCCAAGAGTGTGGCGTGCCGCCGGGAGAAGCATCTGCGGAAGTGACCTACTGTGGCCGTTGCGCCGCTGTCACGTGCCGAGGGTGCTTGAGTGAACGGGGTCGCGTGGAGCGCGCCGCCGCTCGGGCATGTGTGGACCTTTTCGATTGGTCTCTCAGCCATCCCGCGGGTGCAGCTGGCATGCCACCTGTACTGCCGACGGCAGCACTGCTGGTGATTCCTGGTGTCTACGACGCACCGGTCCAGCGTCTGGAAGCCTTGAAGCTGTGGCTCCGTTCGGCCCTGTCCCGTCAAGGCTCCACCACAAACCGTTCGGCCGTCGCCGTTTACGCACGGCTAGTGCGAGTGATGCTCGAGCGGGAGGGGGCAGCGCTTCCACAGCGCCCCGAAGCTGAGCCGGAAGGCGTGGCTGTGGGTGCCATTGCCGTCGGTGCCAGCGTGATCTGGCACCACGGCGTTGGATGCGATCAGGGCAAGATGACCGGCAATGGCAGTACACCCGCTGAAGTCATCGCTGTGAGTGCCGACTGTAGTGTGGTTACCTATGAAATACTGCCGGAGGGTGGCAAGGCCACAGTCGGCTCGGTCCCAGTTGCCATGCTGGAGGTGGCTGGTGATCTCACGAAACCTGCTGCCGCTTCTGCCGATGCCGCAGCCAGCCCTGCTGTCGGCGACCAACTCCCTGCAGCCGCTCCCGAGCCTCCCTTGGCGGCGCCCGTGTACTCCGAGAAAGCAGTCCTTACGGCTGAAGCTGTAGTCCATGGGGAAGGCGATGCCGCGAACAAGATGCAGGGTGACAGCGCGAAACCGAGCAGTAGACCGGAACCCTACGTGATGAGCGGCAGCTCTTTCTCCCAGAGTGGCATTGGGAGGCAGGGTCGCCAACGCCAACGGGGTGATGCGTCTTCGTCTGAGGAGGAGGAGGAAAACGGTGGGGAGCAAAGCTGGCGCGATATGAAGTACCACAAAGCCGAAGTGCATCGCCAGCGCTATATGGCCGATATCTTCCGGCCAGGTGACAGGCGACGTTGTGTGAACTACCGCCTGAAGCATTGGGATCCTCCAGGGGTATTGGCAAAGCAGCTGTCGGGTTGCTGCACTTTGTGGCCACTGCAGGCCACCAACACGGCGAAAGGTGTGATCTCTAAGTTGGGCCCTGTGATGATGCGTGACAAGAGCAACACCGATGCCATGGTCGATTTCTTCAGAGGACACATCGGGCTCGATACGGACACGACAGATCGGCCTGAGGGAAAACGAAAGGAGCGATACATCACGTGCCAAATCGGCCCTTACATGAACATGTTCGAGTATATCGAACATATCTGCTACGACCAGTCCGAGCTCGACCAGTACCTCAAATGTCATATCCATGCGGTCATCAACCAGAATGAAATGATTGAGGAGCAGCTTGTCGTTGATCGCTGTGTCCGTAACCACGCGGAGACTGCAGGGCATGCCGCCCTCGAAGTCAACGAATGCATGCACAACTTCCTGGAGGAATATTTCCAGCACCTGCGATCACTACGAGACCGTGGAGTGCAGAAGCCACTACTGGTAAGTTTCTGTCGCGCCATCCATGCGGGCTTCGCGCGCGTGGTGCGCAAGACTCCTGAACGAAACCACGAACACGCCCCCATCTCAGCAAGCCTGCGTGTGTGCCGCCAAGCTGAGAAGTACCTGGAAGACCACTTCGAGACACCAACGACGGTTGAGTTGCTCGGCCCGACGCTCGGGTTGGTGAACACGGCAGGGATCAAAGCAATGGAAGATCGAACACGCTCACTCGAGACGAAACTGCAAGAGGTCATGTCCATCATGAAGGCGAAGCCTGGGGGCGGAGGAAACCCACAGCCACCCAAGAAGAAACCTGATGGCGAATCACCAGGGGGTGGAGACCATGCGCCGAAACGCGGCCAGGAGGGCCGAGGTGGTGGTGGTCGCGGAAGAGGAGGTGGCCGCGGCAAGGGGGAAGGTCGCGGTGGCGGTGGGAAGGGTCCCGGCGATGGCGACCGTAAGAATGTCTATCGTCAGAAGGACCATGCGCGTGTGGATCGCGTGGTGCAGAACGCGATCGCACTTTTCGAATCGGCCGGACACACGCCGACGGGTGATGAGATTAAGGCAGTAAAGGAGAAGCTGTACGCGAAAGAGGACGCTCTCGCGCGTAAGACGTAAGGCGACGCGGAGCCACGCCCGAGTCCCCAGGTGCCCGGCACCGGGAGGCTCGGGCGCGCGGGCTGCCGGCTATCCAGCTTAGCAGCCGTTTTCGTCCCCAGCCATGCACCTCCTCTACCAAACCACGACGCCACGTCGTTCTGCCCGACGGCAGAGGTGGACGCCCGTGGTGCATGGAACCTCATCGCCCGAACGCTGAGGCAACTCTGTCTCTGCTGCCGGACACCGCTCTGTGTCCACAGACTCCCCACATCAGGGAGACTTGGGCACTGCAGCCTTCTCTGCATACACTGCCGTTCAGATATGCAGAACACCCGCCGCGCGCAACTCGCGCTTCGGGCCATGGGCCCAGATCACGCAACGTATCTGGCCCGGTGCAGCTTGGTCAACGCCTCACTCGTCCAGTGGTACGAAGGCTCGCACCAACCACCGTCCCCTATCCCGCTCAGCAATCGCTGCCATGAGTGCACCACGTGTCGTGTAGGACCTCGGGACGCACTGGCAACGCTTGCCCCCGAACCTGATCGCCAGCACGTGACCGCCGCGCAGACGCAGCACGCCACGCTGGATGGGCCGCAGTTGTTGTGCTCACATGGTGATGCGCAAGTCCCACCCGCGCACGAGGAGAGTGCTGCCCTCGCACCGACAAGCGGCCCTGCCCCGACTGCCCCTCTATCTGGTGGCATCACGCCTCCCGCCGAGGCACCTGATGCCGCACCACCGCGTCTGCTCACGGACAAGGAGGTTGAGCTGTGGGGTGAGCGGGGCATTACCATCCGGAATGGAATCTGGCCACCTGAAATCCAGCGCCAACAGATCAGCAGCTGGAAGGAGTTTGCCACGATCTTGGCCTCAGTGCAGCAAGCGGGAGAAGGTGCCACGCGGCGCCTCTGCGGTCGCATGCTGTTCCATTTCACGGACAACTTAAACTCGGCCCAGGCGTGGGCAAAAGGCACATCACCCTCACCCCAGCTGCTCGGAATCATCATGGACTTGCAGCGCGAAGAGGTGCTCCAGGATTTTGACCTGCGTGTAGTACACACGTCGGGGAAGTATCTCGTGTACTCCGGCGTCGATGGCTGCTCACGCGGTGCGTCAGAGGGACTACTGGCCATGGATGCCGACGGCGCGGGGCCGCGCGTGCCGATACACAGGATGCAGACCCTTCCACCTCGCGTTCTGGCGTATGCCGAAAGGCATTTCCCCACGCCACACGCGCACCTTGGGGTGGAGGAATGGGAGACCAAGAATTGGGTGGGACGCCACACGTACATGGTTCCCCCTCCCTCGGTCGCCCGTGTGTGCTGTTTCGAGTTCTTGCGTGCTCACAGCCTGGACCCACACCACACGTCGTGCTGCATCATGCTTCCATACATCCAACCCAACAACTATGCGTCGGTCATGAAGCATTTCGAGTACGTGCAGGTGTTTGCTCAGGGAACTTTCGGCATACACGTAGACGCAGCCACACCGTGGCTGCTACTCCACAAGGCGCGGGCCCCGGTCCCCGTGCTGAATGGATATCGATGCCGCGGCGACCCTGTGTGCCCTCGACGTGATCACCCACTCCGTACGCACCGCGCCTGGGCCAACTGGCGCGACGCTGGTCGTGACCCGGTCAGTGTCGTAGCGGCACGCTTGGACAAGAGGCGTACGATGAAGGAGAAAAGGCGTCCAAAGGGTTTCGCACCTCGCACCGAATGCCCTCCTAGTCGCACGAAGACGCACCCCGTGCGCACACCGACCGGCATTACGTCCGGCGAGGTGCGCACGGTCATGGGTAAGTGTGGCCGCATGCTCCCCGAGGATGTGGCCGTCGACGCGACCGAACGCGCCGTCTATAAGCTCCAAGCTTACTGGTGGCTAAGGCGAGAACGACGAGCGGGACACGCGTGCTGTGCTGCATGGAAGCCAAAAGTATCCCGGGCCGTCTACCGCGACCTCGTGACGGCTGTGGCATACACCTTGGCTGTAGCGCGGCTGTACATCAAAGATGTTCTCCATCGCCCAGCTCTTCTGTTCTGGAATTTTCCCAGATACATGCAGCTCGAATTGGCCTTGGGTTGGCGAGACCCCTTACACCATGTGCCCCGCCCGAGTTACCAAGAAAATTACCCGACCGTCCACACGCCTTCCGTCTACAAGGCAGTTCGGGAACTCTGGCTCTATGGACATGTGAGGCGACAGGAGGGCGTGAAGATCGTAAACCCACTCGGAGCAGTCGTAAAGGATGCCGAGCTGGACATCTGGAGGCCAGTACTTGACCTAACTGCCAGTTTGCTCAACCGAGCTATCGACATGATGCGCTGTCCTCAGCCCATGGTCGCCGATTACATGGCCAGGGTGTTCGCTGATTGCTACGTCGCCGGGACGGACTGGTCCATGGCCTACTACCACGGCCGGCTCCACCCGGACAATGCGCCATATTACGGCATCTATTGTCCGGTGTGCCATGTGAAAGGCGTGTTCGACGGGTACCCCTTCGGAGGCAGCCGATCGGGCACGGTCTTCGACGTGACCACCGCAGAGCACGAGGAAGCTACAAAGCGATGCAGCTGTTTCAGGGGACAATTGGTCAACAACACAGTCGAGACGGGCCGCACCGATCCCACCCGGCCAGCCGTATATCGGATAACGGTAGATGGCGACGTCGCCTGTGAGACTTTACACTACTGTGATGACAATCGGACTATTGGGCCCACACGCGAAGCTGTCGATGCTGCGATTCAGCAGCAGCGGATCTTGGCGCGGCGACAGGGCATCAACTTGGCGCTGAAGAAATACTTCGGGGCGCGCCAGTTCGACATCCCCGTCTTGGCTTGTCTTCTGGACACCCGCACCTCTCATGGCGGTCCGCGGATCAGCATCAAGCCGGATACCAAGGAAAAAGTGCTTCGGGCACTCAGCAAGTTCCGGCGCACCTATTTCGCCCCCGGCCGAGCGCCTCGCCTCGAGCTTGCAAAGATCGTCGGTCTTCTGGTCTCCTGCGCCCCGGCTGTCCACAGTGGTGCTGCAATTCTGCGAGCCATGCATGACGTGGCGTCAGGCCACGAGGAGGGCATGTCGTACGCTCTCGACTATGCCGTGCACGTCCCGCTGTCCCCTGCGTGGTGGCGGGCGCACAAGTGGTGGGAGCGCCTACTTGCCGACCCTACCTTCGTGGGGATCAGCACCAAGCGCCACTCCGCGGCGACCACTGTGTACTCCTTCTCGGACGCGTCCGGGGACATGTTCGGGTACGTGCGCCTGGAGAAGCCGGCCGTCTACGCTGACGGCATGCTCGACCTGCCACCACTTGACGAAGGCGGCAGCGCCGCAGCACGTTAGCCGGAAGCTAAGTTGGGTCAAGGTGCCGGCAGTGATGCCCTACCACCACAGCCAGACGACGCTGACGCTTTCTCGCAACTACAGCTAAGCCCAGGCCACCAGCAAATGGTGCCTGGACTAGCTGACCAATGGCTATCGTTGTCGGTAGACGACACATCGCTCGTCACCGCTCCATCGATTGCCGATACTAGCCACGGCGCAACTAGCACCACGAGCTCGATGTGGAGTGACGAGGACGAACCCTCCATTTTCCTGCCGGGTGAGTGCCTAGTCTGCCATGCCGTTGGTGAAACGCAGCTACGTTGCGTCAACCGTGACGTGAGCTGCCACGGTCTTCCTCCATGCTGTGGGGTCTGGTGTCCCGGATGCTATGCGACCGAGGGGTGGATTTTCCACACCATCAAAGATGATGGACTGCCCCAATGCATGCGACCACTGGATGCCCGCCGACCGGGATGGCGCTGCCACGTGTGTGAGTTATCCTGCATGCTGGGCCGCGCCATTGAGCCCGAAGATCGCGACTGGGAGGTCACCCAGCTCGCCATGCAGTACAAGCTAGACAGCGCGCACCACGTTGCCGTCTCCACAGGAGGAGGGTACGAAACTGCTTGGGGGATCCTGCAAGACGACATTGCAAGGTGGCACGGCGAAACTCTGGTCTATGATCAGGATCAGCCACGCTATCCACCCATGAAACCCGAGCGGCAGTTTGCACTGGAGGTGGGGATGTCCATAGAGCTCGCCACCTCAGCACTGTACGACAAGGGCCATGGGCCCGACGGCCAGTGCACATTCAACCATGCCCGGACGCGGCGGTCCGCGTTTGCATACATGACACAACGCCATGGGCCCATTCATGACTCCGTCCAGAAGAATCAGGAGTTCCTCGACTTCATTAAAGGAATCCCGAAGCGCGTTGGCACGATGTCGACGCCTGCCCATCCCTTACATGTCGAGACCCTGCTCGCGTTGGTGGCCCTAGGTGGGCGTGACATTTCACGTGCACTGCGGGAGGACAAGCCCATCGAGGCCGTCCTTGCAGCGGCCAACCGCCTCGTGCTCGTATATGCCTTCTTCCTTATGACGCGCGGCAATGAACCCTTCCGCTTGAGGAAGCATCATTGGCGCGCCGGTATGTGGTTTGGTCAACGGGCCACCCAACACGGCCTGCCCGAACACATGCGGATAGCTTTCAACTTCCCGACCAAGACCCTACAGACGTCATACAAAGATGGCGTGTTAGGCATGGTGTCCGCATCGGGAGTACGAATCGGTGCAATGACCGAGCAATACGACAGCATGCTGCGACAGCATGCAAGTGTGATGCCAGGGGATTGGAAACGTGCCGATGGCAGACTTTTCCCTGACAGCAGAGGGCAGCTGTGGTCGTGCGGTGCTTATTTGGCATCCTACCTGCGTCCGCAGCTTCTACGCCTTCAGGCTGGAGGGCACACACACCTTCGTGACATAGACATCCGTTCGCGCATGGATTTTTGGTCCATTCGCAGAGGCGCAAACACTTGGGCGGATACGGAAGCCCCGGGGATCCCCAGCATCAGCGAGGCCTTCAAGGAAGAACACGTGGGCTGGGCAAGGGTCGGTGCCAAGCGGTCCCGCATGTCAAGGCACTACAGCCAAAAACCTGCATCGGAACGCATAAAAGTTACGACTGTCTACACGTGAAGGTGGAGCATCGCTACCAGCCCCAGGCACGCACCACTTACGATATTAGCACTAATCGCCCTCGGCACAGAGATCGGCCACCCAGGTGCGATTTTGAAGGTGCGACCCTTCTATCGGATGGACTTGCTGCCAGTAAAGGTCGCGCTGTCGGCGTTGTTGGGCGTTGTAGCAGCGCCCTTGAAGCTGCCGCTCCCGGAGGAAAGCTGGGGTCACGTTGGCTGCGAAGAGAGGCAGTTCGGGTTGGGCAATCGATGCTTCGGCCGCAGCGACAGCATCGGAAGCGGCAAAGGATGCCTCTGCCGCAATATGTGCAGCAAGCGCTGCTGCTGCTGCTGCCCAGTCTGCATTCAATATTTCTTGGTGGCGCATCCTCCAAGCGCCGGATGAAGGTGTGCTGTCTACCATCAGCGAATATTACTTCCGATATCAGTGGAGACCGGCCACAAAGTACAGCAATACTCGCCGGTCCACAATATCGAGAACGATCCACCAAAAGGTATCGCAACACACGTGGATACCAGGAGGGTCTAATTCGTACTCCCCACGATCACAGGATTGGGCGAGGGAAAACGAAACAAAATACCGTTTCAGCAGAGCTTGGGACACCTGTAACAGGGTGAGGCCGCTTGTGGCCCAAGCTTTAATGAGACGGAAATTCGAGACATACGCTGTGTGTTCACACAGACGTACGAAGGTCTACGAAAATATCTGCCATCAAACATGGAGTGGATTAGAAGTTGGCGAAGAATGGCTTTACTCATCAGCCAGAGTGATCGTGGCTTTACTCAAGTCGTACATACCCGAGACGTTTACTGAAGAGGACGAGCTTGGAAGTCAAACGGTTTCAGACCAACCGACAAAGTCAGTACACCTGTAACCGAGAGTACCCCGTAGCTTCGCGAAGGGTACTTTCGACTTGGGCCCCCTGGCCCGTTTTTCCACACCACGAAAAACGGCCCGGGGGCATTTGAGAACGGGACGGACCTTGCTCGGCCTCTCACCAATAGATTGCGCCAACGGATATCGGTCAGAAATCGATTACCCATGGCGCAATACTTCTCCACACCATAATAACAAGCACGCTCA
>Ga0115006_10000975_pt1 | contig 16913 bp, 5 predicted proteins | sample ArcOceMetagenome_3_FD_88943 | JGI IMG/M metagenome (GOLD analysis project Ga0115006, IMG submission 88943) | Marine eukaryotic phytoplankton communities from Arctic Ocean - Arctic Ocean- Svalbard ARC20M Metagenome | ecosystem: Environmental > Aquatic > Marine > Oceanic | place: Arctic Ocean...
CCTCGACCGACGACGAGGCGGGCTCGGGCTGGATGACGGCGTGCTGGTGGTGGTGGTTGAAGTCGAGCACCATGTGGTAGCAGTCGCCGTCGTGGAGCGGCAGCAGCACCGCCGGCGTCGTGCGGTCGCGCTCGCCCAGCGCGCCACCGGCCGCGCGCATCGTCGGGCCCTCGGCGTCGTGCACTATGCGCAGCGCGACGCGCCACGGCCGTGGCTGCGGTGGACGTGGCGGCGGCGGTGGCAGAGCAAAGTTGCCAGCGGAGCGTGCGTGGTGCGCGACGTAGACGGAGATGGTCGTCGCGTCCTGCAGGCTGCAGTCGGCGTGCCACGCCACCGAGACGGGGCCCATGCCGTAGTCGCGCTCCTGCTTCGCGCTATGGCGCGCCTCGGGCGTCATCCGGTTGAGCAGCACCAGGTTGAAGCCGTTCTTGTCACCTCCGTGAGCGGCTGCACGCGCCTCGAGCTCCTCGCTGAGCGTCCGCATCGACGCGCACGCCGCCGAGCAAGATTGGCCACTCCACGGATGCGCAAACATGCGCGTCCCGAGATATCTGTAGGTGATACCCGGCTTGCCGATCAGGCAGCGAGTGACACGCGTCTTTGCGAGACGAGTGCCCGTTCCCATGGGCTGCGTCACGTCGTTCCGAGCGAGGAGCCCATCCGACTGGATGCCGCCGAGGCACTGGCGGAAGCGGTCGTGGAAGTCAGCCGGCAGCGTGGCAGCGGGCTCGCGCACGAATGTGGAGTACGAAGTGGCCATGGCGGCGTCGAAGGAAGGATGCGACGGAGTGATGAACCGAGTGGCTGAGTCGGTCGCAGGGAGGGCGTACGGCGGCGGAGGACCGGTCTTGTCCGGAGTCGCGACTCGGCGGAGGACCGGTGGTCGCGACTCGTCTGGTGCGGGTGGCGATGCGACGGGTGGTGATGGCTTCGCCTTTTTCTTCTTCTTCTTCGCGGCTGGGGCAGGAGAGGCGTGCATATCACCGCCACGATTGCTAGCGCTGGCTAAGTCAGACTGCGAACGTGCCACTTGGGCTGACAAGTTTGCAAAGTGGTTCACCCCCATTCAAAAAATTCTTCATTTGCGTTATTCAAAAGAGCTTTTCTTTATCGCAATGTATATCATGGACACAGACACGCCTATAATGGCTATACGACGACCGTATCACTGCGTCGCCTCCTCCTCCTCGACGCCCTCCGGCACCTCCACCAGGTTGCCCCACGTGGGCCCCTGCTTCACCTTGACGAGCAGCGGGACGCGCGTCATCGCCCCCGGCGCCGCGCCCTCCATCGCCTCTCGCACGAGCGCGCGCAGCCGTGGCGCGCGCGCCTCGACCACCTCGAAGACGAGCTCGTCGTGCACCTGCAGCAGCAGCCGGCCCGGGTCGGCGCGGTGCAGCGCGCCGCCGCGCCCCTCGGCGTCGGGCGCCGCGAGCAGCTCCTTGTCGATGGCGAGCATCGCGCGCTTGATCAGGTCGGCCGCCGAGCCCTGGCACATCGTGTTGAAGGCCTGCCGCTCGGCCTTGGCGCGCTCCTTCTGGCTCTTCGACTTGAGGTGCGGCAGGAAGCGCTTGCGGCCGCACAGCGTCTCGACAAAGCCGGTCATGCGCGCCCTCTGCAGCGTGTCGTCGCGGAACTGCGCGACGGCGGGGTAGGCGGCGTGCCACTGGCGGATGAGGCTCTTCGCCTCGTCGTGTGAGAGGGCGAGCGCGTCGACGAGCTTGCCGGGGCCCGCGCCGTACAGGATGGCGTAGCTGACCTCCTTGGCCTGCGCGCGCTGCTGCTCGCTCACCTGCGGCTCCGGCACGCGGAAGAGGCGCGACGCCATCGCGCGGAAGAGGTCGCCGCCCGGCTGCAGCGCGGCGCCGAGCTGCGCGTCGCCGGAGAAGTGCGCCACGACGCGCATCTCGATCTGCGAGTAGTCGGCCGAGAGCAGCACGCACCCCGGCCGCGCCACGAACGCCTCGCGCATCCCGACGTGCGTCTTGCCCGCCTCCGCCGCAGATGACGGCGCATCGAGCAGCCGCGCGTGCGCCGGCGGCCGCAGCGCCTCCCACGTCTGCCCACCCGGCCCGTCGATGGGGCAGGCCTGGTGCACGCGCCACGCCTGGTCCGCCGGGTAGATGAGCGTGCGAGACTCCTGCCGCGCCGCCCTGGCCGCATCACCGCCGCCGTGCGCACCCGCCGCGACGACCGCGTCGCCACCGGGGCTGCCGTCGGCCGTCGCGCCGCACCGCTCGAGCGGCAGCGCGAGCAGCAGCACACGCAGCTGCACCACGTGCGCCGCGCGCTCCGGCGCGTAAGGCACGCCGCGCGCGCGCCACGCGCTGGCGAGTGAGCCGTCCGACGTGCCGTCGGCGCACTCGTACGAGTCGCACGCGCGGCGCGACAGCGCCTCGAGCAGCTTGCCGTGCGCAAAGGCGCCGGGCTCCTCCGGGCAGCGCAGCAGCAGCGGCGTGTCGCGAGGGTAGGTGGGCGTGACGAGCGCCTCCGACAGCTCGTCGTGCACCGAGTCGGTCACGTAGCGGCGCGCGCCCCAGAAGTCGAAGGCGTGCGGCAGGCCCTGCAGGTTGGGCTCGTCCGTCGAGAGGCGGCCCGTGCACGCCTGCGTCTGCCGGATCATCGTGTGGATCGCGCAGAAGGGGTCGGGAAGACGCTTGCTCTGGCCCTGCGTGCCACTGCCGCCATCACCACCACCCGCCGCCGCGCGCTCGTCGGCGACGCGGAGCCAGTCCCTCTGCCGGAAGCTGCGGAGGTTGGAGAGCGCGCCGTCGCGCATCCAGTTGATCTTGCGGTGCTCGACGATCATCGCGGGGAGCGGGTGCTCGTGCGTCAGCAGCTCGAGCGCCGCCGAGCTCGTCTGCCACTCGCACGCGCCCTTGCGCCCCTTGGGCGTGCGCTTGCGCGGCAGCCGGAGGTGCGGCTTCGTCGCGCCGAGCTTGAGCACCTCAAAGATGACGTGGCCGACGTCCTTGGAGCTCTTCCAGTTGAACTCGCGGCACGCCAGCCGGTTGCCCTCGGCGACGAGGGCCGTCTCCTTGCGCGCCATCGCGATGCGGTGCGCCTCGAGCGGGTCGGTCTCGACGCGGAAGCCGCAGAGCTCCATCCGCGCCAGCACCGGCGCGAGCGGCATCTCGTTCTGCTCGAAGGGCGCGAGCAGCTCCTTCTCGGCCAGCATGTCCTCGAAGGCGCTCATCACGCCGAGGCTCAGCCGCGCCGTCTTGCACGCGAGGTCGCGCATCGTGCCGCGCAGCCCGCGCAGCGCGCGCTCCTCGTCGGGGCAGTACTGCGCCGCCATCGCGCGCACCGTGCACGGCGGCGCCTCCTCGTCGGGCGAGAGCATCCACATGGCGATCGCCGGGTCGCGCAGCCCGCCCGCGACGCACACGTCGCGCAGCAGCAGCAGCGCGAGCTGCCGCTTCATGTTGTGCGCCACCTTGCAGCCGTGGGGCGAGCTCATCACCTCCCGCAGCAGCGACCACGCCTCTGGCATGCTCGTGCCGTCCGACACCTGCGTGCCGTCGCCGTCACACGTGCCGGCCGGCACATGGCAGGCCGAGGCCTGCGTCGCGGCGCCGCCACCGAGCGGCTGCGAGCCCTGAGAGTCGTCGAGGGGCTGTGAGACGGCAGCGTGGGTGTCGCAGCACGCCTCCTGCTGGCTCAGCATGTCGAGCTGCGTCGCTGCGCCTCCCACGCCTCCCACGCCTCCCACGCCTCCCGCAGCTCCAGCGGTGCTGCTGAGCGGCAGGTAGTAGACGGTGGGCGGCTCGATGCAGACGGCCATGCCGCGCACGACTGTTCCGAGGTATGGCGGCCGCGTGCACTGGCGTCGCTCGCGCTGGCCGGCGCCAGAGCTGTCGACATCCAGCACAAACGCGAAGCGTGGCGCGGCGCGCCACGCCGCCGCAAAGTCGGCCAACGAGATCGTGCCGCTGACTTGCGCGGACGGAGGCGCGCCAGTGGACGTGCCGCCGAGATCAGGTGCGACGGCACCTGCTTCACCCACGAGCACGTCGACCCGACCCAAAATCGCGCCCGCATCTCCACCATGAGCACCACTCTCGGCAGGCCCGCGCCCGCGCTTGGTGCGCGTGAGACCGCCGACTGGCTGCAGCTGCGGCGACGCGTTCTCGTCGCTCTTGCTCGGCGATTCGCCAGAGGACGACGACGACGTGAGGGACATGTCGGAGTCGCCGCCTGCTGGCTGCAGCGCTCCCAGCCTGCTCGCGTCCCGCTTGCCGCGGCCACCGCCAACGCCGCCGCCCCGACCGCCGCCACGCCAATCCCGACCATCGGAAGCGGCCTCGGTGGCCTCACGAGCGAGTCTCATGGCCTCGAGGGCCGCTTGCGCCTTCTCCGGTGCGTTCGCATAGCACCAAAGCAGGTGCTGCTGGAGCTCAGGCAGCTTGATGTCAGCCGGCTTGACGACGACATCCTGGTCGGGGCGAGTCGGCACGGGCAACGGCATGGGCGCTGCTGAGGACGAGGCGTGCGCCACTGCGGCGCGGTGCAGCCCCTCGCGTGCCGGGTATGGTGCGGCGCCGGCGGCACGGGACGCTCGACCCTCAACGCGCGGAGGGCGCGCCGGACCAGGCAGGCTGCTCCGGCCGCCGCCTCCAACGGCTCTGCCGCCTCTGCCGCCCTTGCCGCCTCGGCCGCCTCGGCCACCCTTGCCGCCCTTGCCGCTGCCTCGCTTTGGCTTTGGGCATGGGCCGCGCGCCCCCAGCTTGTGCTCGATCTGCGCGAGCTGGCCGCGTCGCTCGGCCGTGAGGCGCGAAAAGGCCTCGCGTGCCTCGGCAAGAAGCGTGCGCGCCGAGTTGCGCCGCTGCCGCATCGAGCTGGTCTTGCTGCCGTGGCTGAGCAGTGCGGCGAGCAGGTGCACCTCGCTGCTGCTCGCGATGCCCGTCAGGTCGCGGTAGCCCGCCTTGTGCAGCGCCATCGCCAGTGACGCCGTCATCGACGGCAGCTCTTCCGACAGCAGCGGCAGCACCTCAGCGCTGACGCACCACCAGAGCCGGTCGCGCGCCACCTCGAACATCGCGCGCAGCTGCCACCACGCCTCGCCGGGCGTCGCCGCGTCCATCTCGGCGCAGAAGCGCGTCAGCTCGGACGCACGCGTCGACGCTTGCTTCCGAAACGCACAGAGCGACACCCTCGCAAAGCTCGACGTGAGGTCCTCGAAGAAGACGCCCACCAGCTTGTCGCGTCGATTGCTGAGCACGTAGTACAGCAGCAGCGCCAGCCAGAGCCGACTAAACTTGACGCGCGCCTCCTCGAGTGCGACTGTGCGACCACGCTGTCCTGGCGCCGACTGTGCGAGTACTGGGATCATGTCGCACGACAGCCCGAGCAGGCTCTCGCACAGCTCTCCGATCTGGCGTGACTCGGTGATCTGGCCGTTGATGATGCGGTCGAGCCATTCCCACTTGATCGGCCATATTTTAAGCCATTCATCGTCGTACTTCGGCGGCGGCACGCAGAGGTAGAGCATGTGCACGTCATTGAGAAGGCAGATCCCGCCCCGGCGCACGCTGTTGAGCTCGTCGAACATCGCGTTGCCTGCCGAGACGCCGGCCCAGCCGACGGAGACTGAGATCGCGCGGCCGAGCCCAAGCGCAACCCAGCACACGTCCTTCTCACACTTGATGAGGCGCCTGCCTACGAGCAACGAAATTGAGTGCCTGGTCTCCCAAAACAGCAGTTTCACGTCCTCGCACGACCAAAGGGGCGTGGCCTGGCCAGTATGGAGGGCTCGATAGTGCTTCTCCTGTCGAAGCTGCGTGCAGTAGAGAGTCGAGGCGACAAAGAGATCGATATCGGCAGGGCGACTGATCAGGCCTGAGACGATCGCATTGAGAAGAATCTTCATCAGCTGCGCAGGCTGCCTCTCAATGCCCGGCGGCTCCGCCTCATGCTCTGCTGCAGCAATCGAATCCTTCGCCGCGGCATCGTCGGCCGGATGCACCCACTCAGGGCGAAGGTCTTTCGCGGCAATCTGCGAGAAAGCGGGCTTGGGCTCCGCGTCGAATAGCTCGTACGCGAGATTCGTCTCCTTGCTGTTCCTCGCGAGCACATAGACGGCGCCGTCGCTTGTGAAGCCGGTGCGGCCAGCGCGGCCCGCCATCTGATGGAACTGATTCGGCCCAAGCATGTCCGAGAGACCGATTTCCAGCCCTTTGAAGACGACCGTGTGCACAGGCAGGTTGACCCCAGCAGCAAGCGAGGACGTGGCGGCGAGCACGAGTATCTGGCGCTTCAGGTACGCCGACTCGATCACCTCTTTCTCCTCGTCGGTGAGGCCCGCGTGGTGAAAGGCGGCGCCGCCCTCGAGAATCTCCATCAGCCCCTTGGTAGCGCCATCTGGACACGCCATCTCCATCGCACGGCGTACCTCGGCCGAGTTGCTGCTCGGTCCGATCGTCGCCCCCGCAATGGCGAGCGCCTTCGCGGTCATCTCGCACATTGGCTTGCTCTTGCAAAAGATGATGACGCTTCTGCCCTTGCTCACGGCCTCCCGCGCCAGCTCCAACAGCCACGCGTCCGCTGTTTGCGACTTGGGGAGCGCCTCGTGCTGCTGCAGAGCTCGCTTTGGCAGACCCTCTGTGTCGAAGACCTGGCCGGTGGGATCGACGACGTAGCGTTCCAGCGTCACCGGCCGGAAGACGCCCTTGTACACGCGCGCGTCGAGCCACTTGCCGATGGTCGCCAGGTTGGGCAGCGTGGCGCTCATGGCGATGAGCTGCGGTCCGCGCCGCTCCAGCTCCCCGCTCACCATCCCGTTGGCCGCGTCGTCGTTCCGCGCCTGCGAGCAGCGCTGCTGCTGCTGCTGCCGACGGAAGCAGACGAGCTTGGAGAGCAGCGACTCGAGGACGCAGCCACGCCCGCCGCCGACCTCGTGCAGCTCGTCGATGACCGCCACGACCAGCTCGGAGAGCCGCGCCTGCGACGCCAGGCTCTGCACAACTAGGTCAGCTGTCTCCATGGTGCAGACGAGCACGTTGAGCTTGGGCGGCACCGGCAGCTTGCTGACCCCGCCGTAGTAAGCCGCGACGCTCTTCCCAGTGTCTTTGAGGACCTGCTTGAAGTAGCGCACCTTCTCGTCGACGATGGCCTTGTATGGAACGACGAAGATCGCCTTGGCCTGCGAGCCGCCCTCGTCCAGCCGACGCAGCAGCAACACCTCGGCCACCAGTGTCTTGCCGCCGCTCGTCGGCGCAGTGTACACCAGATTGGTGAGCCCGTCCAGCACGCCACTCTCGTTCAGGGCGGCAGCCTGCCACTCGAAGAGCGTGTCGATTTTCTTCTCGCGGTAGGCGTCCGCCACCTTCGGGTGCTGGATGAAGCGACCAATGTCGAGCGGACCCAGCTCACGGGTCGACGCCGCGGCGGACTCCGGAGGCGGCGCGACCGGTGCGTCGGTCGTGGCCTGCACTGCACCGGAGGACGAGCCATGCGAGGAGGAGGCGGCGGCGGCGGGTGCAGCGTCCATGGGCTCGGCGTCGTGTGGCGCGGCGACCGCGGCAGGCGCGGTGGTGGTGGTGGTGGTGGGCGCAGCGGCAGTGGGTGGAGGCGGTGGGTCCGGCGGTGGTGAGTCGGGCTGGTCGGCCGGCGGCTGGAGCGCCGGTGCGGCAGCCGACGTCAGGCTGCTCGGGAGGCGACGGAGCTTCCGTTGAGCCTGCGCTGCGGCCGGTGCAGCCGCAGGAGCACCCTGGCTCCGCGTGCTCCGTTTGAAGAGCTGACGCGGGGGCTCGGACATGTGCACGCGCTCAAGCTCCTCCGCTAGTGATTTGCTGAGTCTTAGCGCGAAGGTTGGCACGAACTCTTGAAAGCATGCACGGATTTGCATACAATCTACACCTTGCCGGGCCGCGCGATACCGGGCGGTGGCTGCTTGCGCAGCAGCTCGAGGATCTCCGTGTACACGGTGCGGTCGGCGGGCGAGGCCGTCTCGGCGACGAGCAGCGCGTCGTAGGCGACGATCGCGGCGGGCAGCCGCGCCGAGTGCGTGGCGATGGGCTCGCCGCGGCCGAGCGCGGCCATGTCGACCTTCTCGACCTCGGCAAACCCGCGCATCTCCAGCACCGGCGCCGTGTGCGGCTGCGCCGCCGCGCGCAGGTCCTCGAAGGTCTGCTCGCCGTTGGAGGCCTCGACGTGCTCGAGCCACGCCTTCAGCAGCGCGTCGATGCTGTGGCCCACCGCGACGGCGCACTCGTCGTCCTCCTTGAGGATCGACTGCAGCAGCTTGTCCACGAGCGCGCGCTGCGTCCGCAGCCGCGCGACGGCGGCGGGCGCGCCCACCAGCACGGTGGCCTCGGGCGCGCCAGGCTCGAGCGCTGCCGCCAGGGCGTCGCCGGCGGATTGGATGCGCTCGATGGCCACCCAGTGCGTCCCTTCCTCCGCCTCATCGGCGGTCTTCTGCGGGCAAAGAGCGAGGGCGCGTTCGCTCGGGCACGGCGAGATAGTCTTCCACTCGGACATCATCCGCGCCTCCGAGGCGCGTCGTCGGCCCGGCCGCAGCACTCGCGTCGGTACCAGCGCGTCGGTCGTGAGGAGCAGGGAGGCGAGGAGCAAGCGAGACATCTCGACGGAGGTGTGGGCTGGGCTGCGCAAGCGGCGTGACGGGCCGAAAGCGTAAAGGCTCGCTGTAGCTCGCTGGACCTCCGCGCACGCGCGCGCGCGCGCGCGCGCGCAGAGCGTAGGCTGGCGCGACCGCACGACTCGTGCGTCACGCGATCGTAAGAACCGGTTCAACAAGGCATGATCATCATCATCATCAGTCATTAAATGTCTGCGCTCTTATAAAGAACCACGTACTCGGCTATTGGGGTAGTGACTGACTGACATCATCAATCATCGCCGCCGCACTCACCATACATGTCGCGCGCTAGGTGGTTTGGCCACGCGTGGCTGAGGACGCCTGCCGTGCTCGCCATCGTGTACGCCATCGAGCTCAGCCCCGCCGGCGCCCCATGCCGTCGGACGAGGAGGCTGGGCTCGGCTCGTCTAGCTCGTCGCCCGACGACACGTCCTCCTCGGCCTCGTCGGACGGCGCCTCTTCGGACGAGGACGCCGCGTCCGCGGGCAGCGACTCCGAGGCGGCGCCCGGGGAGGGCGTGCCGGCGCCCGGGTGCCCCGACTGCGGCGAGCCCTTCGCCGAGGCGACGGGAGGCATACTGACCTGCAAGTGCGGGCTACAGAAGCCCGTGCCCGCGGTCACGCCGCCGGTGCGCTCGCCGCGCAGCCGGAACGCGGCGGGCAAGAAGAAGGCCAAGACGCCGCCCAAGACGACCAAGTCGCAAAAGTTTCTGGCGGAGGTGTCTGGGCGACTCTCCGCGGGCGTGCCGAACTTTGTGCTCAAGGACGCGCACCAGCTCTACGGCAAAGCGCTCAAGAGCGAGGAGCGCAAGGGCTGCAGCGACGTCGGTGAGGCGGCTCGCCCAGCTCCGGCCGCAGCGAAACCGCTTCGCGCCCGACCCCCGTCTGCTGACCACGCCATGCCGGTCCCACGCACAGGGCTCGCGCTCGCAGCGCTCGAGCACGGGCTGCGCAAGCACAAGCTCGAGCCGCCTCGTCCCGAGCTGTGCACCGCCGCGCTCAACAAGGTCAACCTCACGCAGCTCGAGGCGTGCTCGGAGGTGCTGAGAAAGGTGACGAACGATCGGTTTCCCGATCAGACGCCGAGCGCCGCGCACTTTGCCACCAAGCTGTGCGAGGACCTGCTCGAGCCGCAGAAGATGCGCGAGCGCGGCTTGTGGGCAAAGGCCGCTGAGGCCGTCGCCAACCAGGCGCTCGAGCTGCGCGCCGGCGTCGACTCGCCACCGCTCTGCCTCGCCGCTGCGATCTGCATCCTCGTCTTTGAGCGCCACACGCCAAAAGGGGGGGAGATGAAGGCCGAGAGCGTCGCCAAGGCAGCCGGCCAAGACGAAAGCCTCGTCATGGACTGCTACACGTGCGAGCTGCTGCCGCACGTCAAGGAGCTGCTCGACGCGTCGCAGGTGGCCATCCTGCCGCAGGCGTCGGCGCGCCTCGACGCGCCAGCGCCACACGAGCGACATCTGCGCTCGCCCGTCACCGCAGCCAAGACATCCACGCGCAAGCGCAAGCCCGCCACCGCGACGCCGCCGAGCACGCCAGGCAGCGGCGGTGGCGGTGGAAGCGCTGGTGGCAGCGGCGGCGCGCCTGCCGGCGCCAGCCCCGGTGCTGACGTGGCTGCTGCTGCGACGGCTGCCAGCGGCAGCAGCAGCAGCGATGCTGGTGCCGATCAGCCTGCAGCCAGTGCTTCCACCGAGGAGGGCCCCGATGCCGCGTCTAGCACAGCCGACGCTGCGATCCCGGCTGAGGAAGCTCAATTGTGCAAGCACTGCTCCGTGCAGCTGCCCCCCCACGAGGCGCAGGCCGAGCTGTGTGTCGACTGCCGCGACGACCAGTGCCAACTTTGCGGCAGCGTCGACCCGATCGCCGTCGATCAGTACAGGCGATGCTTCGGTTGCATGCGCGAGGCAGTGCTGCGGAGCAGGCTGCGCGCCGGCGCCCTGCGAGGTTTCACTGCGGTGCCCATCGGCAGCGTTTTTTCGCCGGTGCTCAGGCCTGCGCCTGCGGCCATGCGATCACCGTCGCCACGTCCGCTGCTGAGCGGCGTGCCGCAACAGAGGGCGACGCCAGAACTGCCGCTGCTCCCGGTGCCGATGCTGCTGACGCTGCCGCCACCGGCAGCGGCTGCGGCGGCGGCAGATTCCGACGTCTCTATGGCGGCCGCAGAGGAGACCGCTCCAGCGGCGGCCGGCAGCGAGGCTGCTGCCGCGGCCGACTGCACCTCAAGCGCGCCGTTGCGGGTGACTGTGGTCGTGCCGCCGCTGCCCATACACCCACTGAACAACCCGCCCGCGCCCGTCCCGCCCCCGCTGCCACCTGCCTCGCCGGCGCATGGGAGTGGCTCTGAATGGGAGCGACCTGGCCTGACAGAGGAGGTGATGCAGAAGCTTCTCAGCTCGCCAATGCGTCCGGCGACGCCGTCGCGCGACAGCTCTGGGTATCCGCAGCCATCTCCACCGCACTTCGGTGCCTCACCGCGTGCGTCGCCGCGCCACGTCAGCGGGGCCCAAGGGCTGCAGCCAGCCTTGCCGGGACCGCTGCCGGGACCGCTGCTCGTACTGCCGCCCGCATCTCCGCATCGGTCGGCGCACGACGCCGCGCAGCCCGTGCATGGCGAACATCGCGCCAAGGCCGAGTGGACGCGCGCCACCGCGCGCCACGCCTCGCCGTACATCGGTCTGACTCCGTCGTCCCCTTATGTCGGAAACCGCATGGCCTCGCCCTCGCCATACAACGCGTCCAGTGAGGGCCCTGTGCTCGACGGCAGCGACCGACCGACGCGAATCGTGCGCTCGTCATCAAACGACATTGGCCTGTCGCCGCTGACAGCGGTCCACACGGATGGAGCTGGGTTGATGCTGCCTCTGCAAGAGGCTCCGGCCGTCACCAGGGGCGGGAGCGGCGGGGGCGGCGACGAGCTGCCTTACTGGCAGACGCGCCGCTCGCCCGCCCGACCCGCCACCGACCCACGCAGCTCCCCGTGCTGGTCGGCGGCCGGCAGCTTTCCGAGCTTTGGCCTGGGACTCGAGCGGCCCGCGACCGATCCCCGCCGCTCGCCACTGGTCACGGGCGTCGATCGACCTTCCACCGACCCGAGACGGTCACCATTCGTCGGCTCGGTGTCTCGGCAGTCGCCCCGTCACGCCCCTGGCGCGATGCTGCCACCGCCACCGCGGGCAAAGGCTTCCACCAAGGACGACGCGCCGATGACTGACGACGACATGAATTCGTGGCTCCTCGACGGGCCGAGCAGCACGGGCGGTTGGCAGTATGGCAGCCACCTAGCGGCGGAGGCACCACTGCAGACGATTCTAGGGGCGTCGCAGCCCGGGGAAGTACCTCCTGACGCTGGCGCGAGGGTCGAGAACCCGGCACCAGCTTCTTCGCGGGCGTCAGAGAAGCACCCAGAGGAAGCCGCGTCGGAGGCAGATGCAGCATCGCCGCCGGAAGGCGCTCCTCCCGCGGCTGCTCCCGCTCCCGCCGCGCAAGTGGCGTGAGGCCACGGCGTGTTTGAGGCTTGGAGTGTGCGCCCTGTCGTATTGTGCGCGTGTTGAAGTAAAGGCATGGATTCCTAAGACTGAAGATGTGACTCGGTGCGCCCTGCCTGTCTCCGGCGGCACACGCAGGCAACATGCTGCCCCAACACACGTTCTTGGGGCCGGCGCGTCGCACACATTATGGAAGGTAGCCAAAGGCTGGGACTTGGTGTGCCGCGTCAGTAAGCAGGCTGCTTTCGTGAAGCTCTGCGATGCGCATGCGCATGCGCATGGCTTTCTCAAGCGCGAGCGAGGGTGACCCCCGCATCGCCACTCGGCACGAGGTTCTTCGAGGTCTTCTGCCGGTGGTCCTTGAAGTCCGCAGAGGTCTGAATCGGCGTAACCATCTCAGTGACATCCTTGTCGAGGCCAAAGGCCTCGCGCATGTCGGCAGACATGTACTTGCCGTCGTACTCCTTGGCGTCCTTGAACGAGCAAAGGAAGATGGTGTCGATCGTGCACTCAAACACGGTGGCAATCGCATCGGCGAGGAAGAAGGCGACGATCCACACGATGATCGATGGGTAGATCGCGTTGTTGTCGGCCGAGTAGTCGGACTGGTTGTCGAGCCAGACCCAGCAGAGCATCGCGAGGAAGGTGGGTGTCGTCCACACGATGACGAGCACAATGATCTTCTCGATCGTCTTGTTGACAGCGGTCTGCGCGGCGTTCTTGGGCACGAGGAGGAACTCGAAGGTCTTCTTGCAGCTCATGCAGAAGTTGGTTCCCTGGAGGGCAATGTAGATGAAGCCAAAGTAGGAGATGAACTCGATCGTCTTCTGCAGGCACCACATGCCACACTGAGCGCACTTGACGATCATCTTGTAGAGGAAGTTGGCGTCCTGCAGGTCCTTGGTGTAGTAGTCGAGCGTCGCCAGCGCGTACCGGATGAGCTGGCAGATGGTGATGACCAGGGCACCAAAGGCCGCGGAGCCGACGTGGTACTGCATGACGCGGCGTGCAGAGTTGAACAGCGGGTATTTCTCCGTGTGCTCCGGGCTCTCCCGGAAGAAGTACCAGTAGCAGACGGCACCGGACATCGTGATCCATGCGCAGGCCTTGATAAACTCGATGAGCCACACGATGCCAAACAGGTGGATGACAAAGAGGACCCACTTGTACGCAGAGTCGCTGGAGAGGTAGTCGGTCACGCTGCTCGAGCCGCTGCCAACTTCCTCGAGGGCGTCGAGGATGTCTTGGTAGTTGTCATAGTACTTCTCGACGTCGCCGTAGAAGATGTAGAAGGGCACCATGACGCCCCAGACCGTGACGGCAGACAGGAAGGCGACGGTGATCATCGGCCACACAACCAGGCCGGGGATGGCCCGGAACACCTTCGTCGACTCCTTGATAATCGCAATGCAGCGGGCGATGCACTTGCGCCACATGATGAGCATCATCACCACGAGAACGAGCACGCACGTCATGATCACCGCGGCCACCGAGTAGGCCGTCTCCTCGTCATCGGACCCAACGTTATCGTAGGCATACGACTGAACAGCAGTGCTGTTGAGGTAGTCGGTCAGGGTGGGAGCCCAGCCGGCCTTGATGTAGCATAGGACCGTCAAGGTGAGGATCAGGATGACTAGTCCGGCGAGCGCGCAGACCACGATAACGCCGGCGAACAGCCAGAGGAGCAACACCCACAGGAAGCCCATGAGGATCGGGCCGAGGAAGCCGGTAATGCACATCTCGAGGATGCCCTCCTCGACCGCGCGCGTGAACTGGTAGACCCAGCTCACGTACTCGGCAAATTCCTGGGTGTACGTGTACGAGTCATCGGTCTGGTCGGCCGGCTTGAAGAGGACGTCGACCTCCTCGCTGATCTTGCGGTCGCACAGGGCATCGTCCGCATCGTCGGTCACTTCCCAGACGTAGTTGACAGTGGGCGCGTTCTCCGGAGTCGTGCAGGTCTTGCCAGCGTCGGTGCAGTTGGGAATCGAGCAAAGCGACCGCGTGGCCCCGGCATCGCTCTCGATGATGGGGAAGCAGCGCTTCAGCATCGAGGTCGTGTGGAAGCCAGAGTAGAACTCGTCGTGGGTGCCAGATGAGCAGTCGGCCCCAGGGTAGCTGCAGCCACCGTATGCCGTGTCGTCGCTGAAGCTGAACGCGGCGGGGCACGATGCCACGCACACGGTGTAGGGAACAAACTTCCACCAGTAGCCGGCGGCGATTACGTCAACTTGCTCTATGATGTCCTTGTCGAGACGCGGATAGAAAGCGTACGGGAGGGAGGCGACGTCCGTGCCGTCCTTGCCACAGTATTGTCCGAGGTAGTCCGCGGGGTAGACGATCTGATCGACATTGCCAGTGGCAAACGCGAAGATGCCAATGGCCAGGATGCCACCGCACACAATCACAAAGAGGAGGAAGCAGAGGACATCGGTGCAGCCGCGCTCATCCAGAGCCTTTGGCCCCTTCTCGTGTTCCGGCTTGCAGCACGCGCACGAGAACACGTTGCCCATCCTATTTGCGCAGACTGGGGCTTGGAACGAGTCCAGCGGCCGGCCAACGACGACGAGGCGCCTCCTTTTTTAGCGCGACGGGCCGCGACTTCGTCGAGGATGGCGGAAGCTGCGATGAGTCCTTGCATGCGGTGGTTCTCACCCCCACGCGATAAAACCCATGATCTCCGAATCATATCCCTCCTGAACCCCTCCTGACCGACGGCTTAGGAAAAGCTAAGATCTATAAATTAATCTAAAGAGGCGCGAGATGCCCTGACCTAAAGTATCTTAAATTAATAACTAGCAAAAGTCTCCACACACGCTAGACCATCTGACTCACTGTGGACTCGGTGTCGCCGTCGCGCGAGCTCGCCGTCTCGACGTCTCGCGTGAGACCGGCACTGTTCGGCACAGCGCCTGCCAGCTGCAGAAGGGAGTGCAGCCCGTGCCCTGCGCTCGCTCCGAATACACGGCATTGAAGATTCATCCGAGCGATCGAGTTTCCGGCGCTCCGCGCGAACCATTCCGAGGGCACAGCCTCGCAGTGGGTGATGCGGTGCGGCAGGTAGCCGCCGTGGAAGAGGAGGCAGTCGCCGCACCCAACCTGCACACTCACGGGCTCCAGCTGCTTGCGCGCCTCAATACGATCCCGCGCGCTCGGCGCGATCTGCGGAAGATACTCAAAGGTCGCCGTCGCGCCAAGCGAAATCGAGCACAACCACCCGTCGTCGCCGGCCATGTCAGTGTGCCAACGAAAGGAATCGGTGGCCTGGTAGCCCAGTGCAAGCAGCGACTGAAAGTCGGGGTCGTCAGGAAACTTGCAGCGCGCCTTGCGCTGCGCAAGCAGCTGCGCCTCATACTCGGCGTCGTTGGGCGATTCGGGCGCATCACCCGAACCACTCCGTGCGCGGCGAGCCCGCCGCGCCGCACGGTCGGCCTCGCCACCGCCGACCTCCGCCTGGGTGGAAGCCGCCGCGGGCACCGCTTGCTGCTGGGAGGATGATGGCTGCTGCGGCAGCGGTGGCGGCTGCTGCTGCTCGTCAGGAGGTCGTGCCTCGGCCTCGGCTGCCTCCATCTCGCGGTACGCGCGATGGATAGCGTCGGCGATCTGCAGCACGACCATGGGCGGTGGTTGATCTGGTTGCGGTGACGAGTAGTAGTTGTAGTGCAGCAGAATATTCGGCGCGCCCGCCGCGTTCGTGTAGACCGAATCGGCATAGGAGCCGCTGACCCGGTAGTCCCAGCCCGCAGTAATCACCTTGTCGTACAAGCACTGCCGCACCTCGTCAGACAGAAAGCCGCTGAGCTTGACCACGCCCATCGGAAGGTGCTCGATCGTGCGAGCGGAGACGGGGGACAGGGGCGGCACGGTCTCCACCGCGGGAACCACATCTTGGGACACCCAGTTGGACGGTGCGGGGGCGTCCACCCGAGGAGACTGCGGCTTGGGCTGCGGCCGCGGCCGCTTCTTGCGGACCGCCGTCGAGGTGCGGCTCGCCTTCTGCTCCGCCGCTGCTGCCCGCTCCGCCGCCTTCCTCTCCGCCTCAGCCTTGGCCTTGGCAGCCTTCTCCTTGGCCGTCTCGGGTATCTGCAGCCACCACTCCGACGGCAGATGATGCCACTTCGTGTCGCCGTCGTTGTACGTCACGTGGTGGATACGCTTGCCATCCTCCTCGGCCACGTCGTCGACCACGCCGAAAAACCATCGACGCTCGCCTGTCCAGTACACCTTGATCTTGGTGTGACGAGGGACGGCGTCGCTCGTCGCGTAGTCGGTGGCCGGGTCGGTGTAGTCCTCGTCGTCCGAGTCCTCGTCGGCGGAGTCAGCGGCTGCATTAGCGGCGGCTGCTGGCGGCAAGTCGCGCGACTTGCCGCTGGACATGGGCGCGTGTCGGTGCAGCGGACGACAGCCTAGGCGCGTGTCGCTGTCTCCTTGGCCGCGTGCCAGCTCAGCGCGCGCGCGCGCGCGCGCGCGCGCCATTGCATACAGTGGTTTGCCGGGTCAACGGCGGAGGGCGATTTGGCAAGTAAGTAAGTAAGTAAGATTTGGTAGCGGCGGTCTAGGGTACCCCCACGTGGACCCTCCGGAAGTTTAGTCAAAGCAATGATCTAACTCCCAGGCACGCAAGGCTAGCTCCTCACTGTTCCTTGAGCTCAAGTCTGCAGCCCATTTTGGTGCGGTCCCCACCAAACCACCAGCGCCAGTTGGACATGATACGGAGAAAGGTCGCGGCCGCGCCGGCGGCCGCGCCGGCGGCCTCGTCGGAGCCGCCCGAGTTCAGCTCGCCGTTCAAGCAGCAGCGGTACGGCGAGCGGCTCAGCTGCTTCCGGCGGACGA
>Ga0115006_10000979_pt1 | contig 16905 bp, 10 predicted proteins | sample ArcOceMetagenome_3_FD_88943 | JGI IMG/M metagenome (GOLD analysis project Ga0115006, IMG submission 88943) | Marine eukaryotic phytoplankton communities from Arctic Ocean - Arctic Ocean- Svalbard ARC20M Metagenome | ecosystem: Environmental > Aquatic > Marine > Oceanic | place: Arctic Ocean...
GCCCGGGCGGGGCTTTCGCGGGGGGGGGGGGGGGGGGGGGGGGGGGGGGGGGGGGGGGGGGGGGGGGGGGGGGGGGGGGGGGGGCAACGACGGGGGCGTTTACTTCATCGTGTCGCCAAAGGATATGGTGGTGGCGCGGCCGCGGGATTTCGATGACCATATTTCCTGGCTGCTAGATCGGCGGCTGTTTGGGCAGGCCATGGAGGAGGCTGAGTTAAATCCCGGCCAATTGCGGCGTCACAAACTCCAGGACATCGGCGAGAAGTACCTCGGACAGCTCACGGAGGCGCGCGAATTCGAGAAGGCCGCCTCGCTGTGCCCGCGCATCCTCAACGACAAGGCTGTCTTGTGGCACAAGTGGGTGTCTGTCTTCAACAAGATCGGGCAGCAGCGGGCCATCCTGCCCTACATTCCGCTGCGCAATCCGCAGCTCAACGCCGAGACTTACTCCTCGCTCCTCCTCCACTTTCTTGACCAAGAGGCCACCGAGCTGCTGCGGCTGATTGGTGAGTGGCCATCGTCCTTGTACGATATTAAGGCGCTCATCAAGGCGGCAAACGCGCGTCTCCAGGACAGACCCAACGACGAGGTGCTGCTTCAGGTGCTGGCACAGCTGCTGGTGAGCAACGGGGACTATCAGCAGGCGCTGGAAATGTACCTAAAGTTGCGACTTCCAGAGCAGGTGTTTGGGCTCATCAGCTCGTATGATCTCTTCAGTGCTGTCAAGGACAAGGTGATGGAGCTGGTGCTCTTCGACGAGCCGCGCGCGCTCAAGATGTTGGTGGCGTCCACCGACAAGATTGCGGTGGCGCACGTGGTGGCGCAGCTCACGGGCCAGCGTCGCCTGGTGTATGCGTATTTGGATTCGCTGTTTGACAAGGACCCGCGGGCAGGCGCCAATTTCCACGAAATGCAAGTTGAGCTGTACGCGGACTTTGATCAGTCCAAGCTACTTGCATTTCTGCGGCAGAGTAATAATTACAGGCTCGAAAGCGCCCTGACCCTCTGTGAGGCGCGCAAGCTGTACCCAGAGATGGTCTTTGTGCTCACGCGCATGGGTAACTCGCGGCAAGCGCTCGCGCTCCTCCTTGAGCACGTGGGTGACGTTTCGCAGGCCATCGAGTTCTGCCAGGTAGACGAAAGTGGTGCATGTATGTATGTATGTATGGCATCGTTATCAGGAGTGCAAGATGTTGTTCAAAGTTGCCTCTGTTGTGCTGCGAGCCGTGTACGGCCTATTGAGGCACTGACGCTCTGAGGGTTTCTGTCAGGCGCAAGAGGATGAGGACTTGTGGGAAGTTTTGATCAGCCACTGCCTCAGCGAGCCCAAGCTTGTGGCACCGCTGCTGCAAGATATCGGGGCGCATGTCGACCCACTCAAAGTGGTGAAGCGAATACCCAAGGGTATGGTCATAGACGGGCTGCGCGAAAAACTGATCAAAATCATTAGCGATTACCACTTGCAGCTGTCGCTCAAGGAGGGTTGCGAACAGATTCTCAAGTCTGATGTTGTCGGCCTTGAAAAGCGTCTGAATAAGGTGCAGCGGAGGGCAACTCGTGTCGACGCAAAGACCCGCTGTGCTCTGACCGGCGCCCCTGTCGTTGGCGGGGCAGAGTCGATGCTGCTGTGGCCTTATCCAGACCTCGTCGTCTTGCACGGGGGGCGGGTATTTCAGGAAGCTGCGCTTGTCGGTCTGACACAAGAGCAGCCTTGCTCACCTTCGACGGCTGGTGAAGGTGCAGCGGGCCGAGGAGGAGGGGGAGCACAAGCACCAACAGCCAACGGCCGCCAAACTGGGGCATGGGGCGCTGTTCCCTCTCCAAAGGGAGGGGCTGCAAGCCTCGGGGCAGAATCAGGGGGTGCTGGGGGCGACGGGGCAGCGGCGGCAAGAATGATTTTGCAGCGGGGGTTTGTTGTAGAAGGCAAGCACTTCTACCGTGACGGGCTGCTTCATGGCCGCGATTGGTAGTCGATGTGACAAATTCATTCCCCTCCACCTGCCTTGTGCTCGGGCAGTGTCAATGACTTGACCAGTTTTAACAAACAATTTGATCAAACAACCCACGTCCAAACGACACAGCAAATGCTAGCATGTCCGACGTGTAGCCTCGCCTACGGACGCGCCTACTGACTCTATCCGGCCACGCCCGAGGATGGACGCGTCCTCTCTCTTTCGGATTCAATACAGAATGTATGGCCACGCACCGGATGCTGCGTTGAACAGCAACTCCCTTAGAGAGGGCTGCTATGCGGAGTGCGTAGCAACTCCGCCACACACTCCGCCACACTCTCTCTTTCGGATTCAATACAGAATGTATGGCCACGACTCTCTTTCGGATTCAATACAAAATGTATGGCCAGGACAAAGTTACCACGCACTCCGGGCGGGGTTGCCGCGCGACGCCGGTGCGAAACTTCGCATTCAGTCGGTGCGAACCGCCCTGCCCGAGGGAGTTGCAACGCAGCGCGGCAACCAACTCGGTGATTGAAACTACATTCTGTATTAAATGCGAAAGAGAGGGGCAACCCATGTGTACCGGGCGGAGTTGCTGCGCAATGCAGCAACCGGTGCGTGAAATTACATTCTGTATTGAACCCGTAACAGAAAGGTTTTATTAGTCAGACGGGAAGGAGATTTGGGCGCAGAAGAGTCGCCCCGGAAGAAAGCTCTCAAACAATCATACCGGTGATTCCAAGTTGGCAAATGATGCGCCTCGTTGGAACAGAGATAATGCACGAGTCACTTTGGGTGCAGCTTGTTGTTGATGATGGTCGGAACTCTGCTCCACACCCACACCCGCCTCATTGCCAGGCCTCTTACCTGAAAAGCCTCCGAAAACCTTGACCGTCGTGCGAATTCCCGTCCACTTGCGCCTAGATTTGGACATGGGGCTTTGGCCGCCTTTCACTTGGTCAGCAGCCTTCTTTCGTCTGTCTTCGTCGTCGGCGAGCTTGGAAGAATCAAGAAGTGTTGAATCCAGCAGGGCTTTCATATTGCCGCCAGCTGCATCATACAATGACTGTCGACCGCCACGCTTGCACACCTTGATCACTGACTTCACCATGCGTTTCGCGACCTTGGCGAGCATAATAAGCTCACGCATCTGATCATCCAACTCCTTGGCCTGCAGTTTGTACTCTTTGGAGGCATTCCGCCAGATGCGGCAGTCTGCTGCGCTTTCGTCGCCCTGCATCTCTTGCATCAACGTGGACCGGCTATTGTTCACAGATGTACGCATTTCCGACACAAGACGGAGCACGTGCTCTGAAGCCTTCACAAACGTCTTGTCTGTAAACGGAATGTTACAGGAGTTGTTGTGCAGGCGATCGCAGAAACCCCGGAGCGCCCAGATCAGACGCTGGGATATGAGCTCGATCTGCGCGCTCTGATCAGCAATTTCTTTTGACAGCTTGTCAGAGATCGTGGCCACCATCTTGCTTTCTTGACTATTGTCGAGCACGTGCTTAATTTTGGGCTCACGCTCAACCTTCTCACGCTGTTCTTTTTTCGCATTTGACTGTTCTATCATTTGCCTGATGACGTCTTTTGAATTCTTGTCCGAGGAACCCTGCACGCAGCCAGCCTCTTCCAACAGAGCAGCCGCTCCCTTGCGCCCATGACGCAGTGCATCCTGGTATGGCGTGCCGCCAAAGCGATCAACAGCGTTCACTAGCACCGTGTCTTGCTTTAGCAAGTACTCCAGCACGGCAGTATGTCCGTTGCACGCCGCCAAATGCAGCGGGGTTCGATCGTCGTAGTCTCTGCACAATCGTGGGACAGGGGAAATGGAAACAGGAGGCACTGTCAGGTAGCGGCAATCACACATACAACCGATGATTCAAATGCAAAACAAAGCACTTTCTCTGCAATGGATTCTGAGTGTTCGGATGCTTTTTAGGAGCGCTCCGGCAGTCAACGAGTGGGTTTCACGTCAGCATGCTTTAAGCTTTGATATACACTCAGCATCTCATGCTCTGCTCTAACCCGAGACTGACGTCAACCCCGTTGGTGGCCAGGAGCCGGATGTGGTCAACACGCCCGTCGGCAGCATAGGAGCACATCTTCACGACGTAATCCAATCCTTCGCCGGCCAGCGTTGCGCCACTGTCACGAAGCAGTTTCTGTACTGCATCTGAATTCCGCATATCAAAGTTATGTCGGACGGCATCTTCGAGTGGCGTGCCGTTGAATCGATCACGGCACATAATATTCGCTTTGATGTCGACCAGATATTCAAGGATCTGCATGTTACCCTCGCTTGCTGCCAAATGCATTGCCGTTCGGCCATCGTAGTCAGATTCATTCGGGTCCACACCAGTGTTGACATATCTCTTCATGTCATCCAATCTGCCGTCGAATGCGGCCTGGCACATAAGTACACCCAAGTCATTCCCTGCCAGTTTGAAACTGATATTCGCATCATGTTTCTTGATAATCTTTACAATATGATCATGCTTTGACCGAACGGCATCATTGAAGGGCGTGTTGGAGTGCTTGTCCTTTACCGTCGGATCTGCCTTTGCATCGAGCAAATAGTCAACTAGTTCGGTGTGGCCCTCAGAGCATGCGATATGAAGAGCAGTGCGGCTAGCAGAATCCTTGCTTGCAATAGTAAGGTCGCCGGAGTTCAACAGCGACTCCACCGAGGTAACATCGCCACGAGATGCCGCAGTGAGCAGCGCGACGACTTTCTGTTCAACCAATCGCTCTCTGATGATCGGAATGTGCTCTGTTTCCTTCAGAAGAGGCCCTTCTTCTTCGTCCACTAGGGAAAGTCCCGCACCTGCGGGTTTTTCATCGTCGCCTCCAGCATCTATTGAGGTTGCGCCACCTGCTTCTGACTCTGACATATTGCCCCCGTCGTTTTCTGCCTGCTGCACTGTTGCTGAATCTGGCTGCGCATCCCCTGTCTTACCCTTCTTGCCCTTCTTCTTTCTCGAAACCTGAGAACCTGACCCTGATAGAGCGCTGCCCTTGGAATTTCGAGAATTGGCAGAATTTTTTGACTCCCGCGATTTTGACGTTCCTCGCGATCCATGAGAAGCATCACTGTCGTCGCTATCGTCGTCATGTTCTTCCCCCGACCTCTCAGAGCTTCCGAGACTAAATGCTACCGAACCCTCCGACTGCTTGCTGTCTTTTGAGTAGAAAGCGAGAGCATTCTTTTTAACCCGCTCCTCGTCCTTGGGGTAGATCTGCAGCACTTCATTCATGCCATCACGTTGGATGCGAATGCACACAGCGCCTCCGCGAGCAGCGCGCGTGCCCATGTACTGCCTCACATGGAAAAAGAAAGATAGAGTTCCCACAGCGTGCCCTTTACGACCTATTTTCTTCACTTTATCGCCGTCTTTGCTGTAAGATTCTAGGCCACCCTTTACGAGTATCACCAACTGATCGCTCACTTCACCAGCATGTCCAATCACTTCTTCAGGCCCGTAGTGTGTCTCTTGGAGGAGAACACACATTGCATCAAGAAATTGACCCGAACACCCTCTGAAAAGATAGACTTTCAGAATAAAGTCACGCCAGATCAGTCGTGCCAATTCGACACGAAGACCGTGCGATAGGGTTGCAAGAAGCTTGTCCTGCTCCTTTGACACGTTGCCCTGAACTGCAAAAAAATGAGTCTGAATGCGATCACGAAGATCCGGAGAAAAGGCTTTGCAGGAGATGAATTGAAAGATCTTGTCCTGCTGTTCGCGATCTCGTATGACCCTATCGTCATTAGACATCACGATGTTTGATAGCTCAGCTTCAATCCAACGGTAAATAGTCAAATTGACCGACAAGAGCATAACAGTGTAAATTAACTCCATGAAATTTTGAGGTGCCAAATCGGCAATGACGCCCTGGCATGTAATCGTGGAGAGGACCCAATATACGCAGAGCACGTATCGCTCAAAGTGACTCGAGGATGGAAACATGGACGGGTGATAAGTATCCCGATCGTACGTGTCCAGGTCCAGCACGCTAGTGTCCGCTTTCAGCCAAGAAATCTGATTCATATTACCAAGGTGCCACTCAGGAACCTTTCGACCGATGTAGTAATAACCGCTTGCGGCAATGTGTACGATAAGTAAGAACTGCACAAGCAGGTCTCGCAGACTGCGTCCTGATGAAGTATAGAGAAACTTTCCGGGAGAAACTCTTGCCATATACAGCGTCATTTTGTTCAGGCGGCACCATACTGCGCTTTCGGCATCAAGACCAGACAGGAATACAATCCAGTCGATCGGAAGGCTGGCAAAGACAGCAATCCAGTCTGTATTCTTAAATATCTTCACACGATTCGTTATCCATTGTGACTTGGAGTTTTTATAGCCGATATTCAGCGAGAGCATGACGTGGCAGAAAATAATGATATCTGCAGGCAGGTCGGTCGAGAGCGGAAGTCTACTCGTCAGAGTATTGGCTTCGCTCTGGAAGGCAATTCTCACAGGCACCATCAGGACGTGATATAAGCTTGTCATGCGCACGAGCCAATCCCACGCCCAAAGCAACCAGTGATGAGGATTTAGCGCTGCCCCCCCAATCAACAGTTGTTTGTTGTCCACACCCGAGCTTCTTTCTTTCACGACCTTCACAATATCGCGGTACATGATTGTAGTCTCGTCGTCGAGCTTTCGCTTGAAAAAACGGCAAAACTCTCGGCAACTGTAGATGTCTACCTGGTGGCTATGCTCAACCAGCAAGTATGTGAGATACTGTTTGATTGCGAGTCCAGTCAAAGGAAGGGCGAGTGTCCCGACGGCTTTCGTGAATTCACGTTCATGTACGGGCAGGGGAACTCTGAAAAAGGCGCTCTCAATTCTCCGACTCGGCATGAGCCAGAACATCAACCAATCATAGTAATTTTCCGTTTCACAAAAGATCTGAAATTCTGTCTTCTGCTCGCTGCTCCTGACAGCCCTGGCACCCTTGACGAACTGAACAGATACATTCACCGAGCCTTGAGCAACGCGCCCATCCCCGAGTACTCCAGTCAATCTGTGGTTGACATTTTGCCTGACTGGATTTGCCGAGATAACGAACGAGAAGAAGCCCATAGTTCTATCTTGTCCCATTGCCTCAGAGTCAAACAGCTCAACACGGCAAATCGACCTGTTAGCAATGCAGTTGAATTGCATCTTCTCATTCCAGATTGGCTCCAAGGTCCCATTTTTGATTGTCGTCTTCTGAGCAACTCCATCGACCGTCAAGAAAAGGTATGGGTCAGCCTTGCCAGTAAATGTATCCATGACACAGATTTTGGATGCATTTTTCAATGAAATCGTAAGAACCCCCCTCTGGTCCTTTCCTTGTGTTGCTTGGTCATTTTCATCGTCATCATCATCATCCTTTACTCCTACGTCGTTTGCATGTGCGATTGCCTTCGTCAGGAAGTGCATCCAGCAAAACCAAAAGCTTTCCTCATTGTAAAAGGTTGGCGCAGTTGGCTCTTCCATAGGCGAAAATACACTTGCATAGCACGCTTGTCCGGACTCTCCTAGAAATTCCACGATCAGATCAACATGGCCCTTTGGCACGGTGTTGGCCCCACGCGAAAGATGTTTCCAAAGCGCTCTGATGCCCAGGAAACAGTCCTGAATGTCTTGGCGCTCTTGCTCGGGGACGCCCTTGAAATATTTACGTTTGTTCACCGGTTTCAGATGCTGCTTTTCTTCGATTTCACCGTCCACATCCACCTGAAAAAGCTGAACGGATTCAAGAATAATTGCGTTCAGCTTCTCGAGGCTGCTAGTATCTTGGGCAATTTGTTCGATCAGCTTGCTGTCAAAGTATTCAGTCGCAGTCTCATTGCAAGAAGGCAGAACCTCGCGCAAATTTCCAATCGGAATTTTGATTATCTCACAGGCTCCATCTGTCTTGATGATACAATTGTTGATCCCCGTACCGCCTTCTTTGACAGGTGTTTCCTTCTCATCCTCTGGGATTTCCTCCAGCTGATTGAGTGCTTTCCATGATCCAAAGAAACATCCCACTGTACACTTACCCCGACCAATCTCGTCCTCATCCAGCGTTCGAATCACAAGGACATCGCCACCTATAACCACCGTCAAGAATTTGTGCTCAGCAACATTATTATTATCGTGCAGAACTTCGTTTGTACCCCTTTTTTCCCGACGCGCATGGACAAGAAGTTGTCTGCACTGCTTTTCGTCAAAAATTACGCCAAGCCTGCTCTTCAACAACAAACACAAAGTCCTATCCGTATCCATTCCAAAGATTGCGTTTCGAAAGGTCGGTGAAGCCGCTACCAAAGTGGAGAACCTGAGATTTCCAGAAATCTCATCCTTGTTCTCCCTGCGCTCTTTTGGCGTCATCAGCAAACGAAACGGTTTCAAGTTGTAATGCACTTCCTCTACACAGGCGTCCAGGTCCATTGTACGGGAAGATGCGCCAAGAACAACGAGGCCTCTTGCGATTTCATTAGCTCCCAGCATTGGGTCAGATTCCGGTTCGAGACCCATTGGCAGCCAAGAGGAGAAAATGTTGTGCAAAAGCTGAATGGCTCGCTCATGAGTCGACAAGTTCAAGGATAGTTGATTGAAAGTCTTTGCCCCGTGCTTCTCCCACCAAGTCTCCTCTTTCTTGTCCATAATTTCCTGAGTAAGCGCGATGGAATCGATCTCCTTATGCAGATTATCTTCCTCATCTGAATCCAAGAATCCTTCGGTGGCCTCTGTCAACCACTTGAATTGCTTTTTGTCACTTTTCTTGATTAATCTGAAGCATTCACGAATGATGGTAGGGGGTACGGTAGAATCGTACAGTGTCTTGACCAGTGAGTCCGTTTTCTGATTATTCCGCTTAATGATGTCTGCCGCCGTGTGGCTTTGCCCTGCATTGAAGTCCGTCTTGGGCTGGCTACTTTGGAGGGTGCTAGCATCTGCAGGCAAAATGACGTTGGCATCCGCACCATGCGAGCTGTCATCTAGATCAACCACGGGTCGGAGGTCAAAAATATCGTTCCCGTGCTTCATGGAATCTTCAATCTGCGGCCTCTTTTGCAACATTCTCTTTGGCAGCCCCACTGTTGGATGACTGTACTGGGGAGACTCTAAAACGAGGCTATCCGTGTTCCTGGAGTTTTCATCCTGCCTGATCCCTGAAAATTGGTCAACTTCACGGTGCACTTCGAGGCGAGTCTTTGGACGGGCCAGTTTTGCTGTCCTTGGGCGCCTAGGAGGAAGTTTCACGTCGTCCATGATAGAAATTTCGAATTCTGGAACGCGGCGTGTACCTTTCAAAAGCGTTGACAGCACGGTCTCTAGATTCTCCCTGATCTGCGCCACAAATGTGTGGACAACTGTCCGAAAGTGTTTGATTTCCTTCGTAATCACCGCCGTGTTCCTGTGCAGCTGTGTCACGAGCGGCATGTGTCGTACCTGTATCCGGGCATAGTTAGTGCCGCATTCACATAGCGATTCGTCTGTTCCTCACGTTCGCTCCTTGCAGTTGCGAGGGCGACGTGCAGATACGCAATTCACGCGAGCACATGTTGTGCCAAGATCACACGTGATTTAGACAAAATCTATTTTGTAAGTTCATACCGTTGCGCTCATAACGACCAGTAACTGCTGCTCATTCATTCGCTCAGGGCATTCCTTGTCGAGCCCCTGATCAATGAGCTTGCGAATGACCTCACGAATACTCTGGATTGAAATCAGCTCGAGGTCGGCCAAAAACTCTTTGCCTTCCTTGGTATCCTTGAAGTTGCCCAATTCGCCTCCCCAGCCCTGCAGCAACTGCGTACCAGAGACATACATTAGAAACTTTTGGGCATTTCAACCATGCAAAAACATGTGGCATGGCGCCGTCGGCGCCTCGACTCCGGCCAAGTGTTCGGCCAAGGTGTTGGTTAGAACAGCACCCATAGGGTGGTACCTATTGGTACCCCACCAGTAGCCACCGGTAGGGTACCGGTCGGCGCCATTGCACGAACAGCCACAACAAGAAGCAAACCTTGGCGCAGTATCTATGATACAAGGTCCCGCCACGGACTGCGTCATCCATTGCAGTGCCGGACCATCTGTCCTTTATGTTTGGGTCTGCAGAAATGCCCAGCAAGAAGGACACTGCCAGCACACGACCTTCTGCACAGGCGAGATGGAGCGGATACCGATCTGCCAAGAATAACTCACAAGGATTAGGGACTAATGAGTTTATCAAGCAGTTCAAGACTGCAAATGCAGGGGCACATTTGGACACAGTACCGTCGTAATCTCCCACATCCAGCGACTGGCCAAAAGAGTGCAACATACGTAGTTTGGGCACATCGCCTGTGCCCGCAGCTGCGCACACCTCCGAGGCTCCGAACTCGTCAGAGACTGCAGCACCCTTCGCCTTGAGGATGTGTGCGGTACCAATATGCCCTCCAGACAAAGCATCCTGCAACGGACTGCCACCCCATCTGTCTGCGCAGTTGGGATCTGCTTGCGCAAGCAGTAAAAATTCGACAATCTTCTCGTGGCCCTCCGCAGCAGCCACATGCAGCGCGGTTCTTTTATCGTAGTCCCCAATATTTGGTGCAACGCCAAACTCAATCAGTCGCTTCACTTGAGTCAGGTCCCCTTCTCCCGCTGCTGTGCACAAAGCCAGCTCTGGAGATTCCATGTCGAGTTTAGCTTTTGATGATGCAAGCACTGTGATGATCATCTGCTGCTTAGCCATGATGGCAATGGCCAATGGCGTTTGACCCCATCGGTCCTTGATGTTTTCATTAGCGCCAAGCTTCAAGAGGCACTCAACGACCTTGTACCTGCCAGCTGTGCACGCCATATGCATTGGTGTCCGGCCGTCATAATCGACTCCATTCAAATTGGCTCCCTGCCGAGCTAGCATCAGCACAGTATCTGTGTCTCCACCTCTCGCAGCCTTGCACAGGGAATTGAACTGCTGTTCTTTGCGGAAGTTCGTGGATTCCAGAATTCTCTTCTTGGTTAATAATTTCTCCTTGTCCAAATTAAGATCGTCACCCGCGTCTTCTTTTCCCCTCCCAATGTCGAATTGGGCCCATAAATTATTGCAGATCGTGGTGTGATCCTCAGGATATTCCGATGCAAGCTCTGCCATATCAGATTTGCTGAGCACTTCCAGCTGCACGTCGCGTTCCAGACTCGCCTTCATCGCTTTAAGATAGTTGATGCCGAGAAAAAATGGCACTTCACCGACGATGGGCGCAGTATCAGGCACATCACTTCGGATCACAGACACTACTTGGTCGTGCTCGTCCACGGTCTGTACTGATCCAGAAGAAACAAAATACAGCTCTGCAGAATTGTGTAGGGTCAGGTCAGAATGCGATTGGGCAGGGGTGATCGGCAAGAACAGAGGAACTAAAACAGCAATAAACAGACGGACACATTTACCTCGCGGAATCTCGTCCTTGTGCACGATGTGATCGCCAGGCATGACGTAAAGCGTGTAAAGTCTGATTACCAGCTGCAAGTATGGAAAAAAAACCAAAGGGATTGAGCTTGCCATCACCAGATAACACAGAATGAGATTAAGACAGAATGAGGCAACGATCTCGTGCAAAAAACGTAAACAGACCACACTTGTGTATACTTGAGAGCATGCGCTTTTTAGGCTAGTTTTGAATGTCAGCGCAGGATTGTCATGGACGCAAGGCAATACTCTGTTTTGCACCTCATTGAAGAAGGCTTCGCTGCATCTATGCAACGGTCTTCCGATCTTGGAGCATCTATTGATCAAACTCTTGTGGTTCGCATTTGCGACTTCGATCTGCAGTGATCGCGACAGCGCAGTCACAAGGTCGTTGCCACTGATGGAATCGGAGGTCTTGTTCTTGTTGTACTGAAATTGACAGTATCGCATGATAGTCTCGTACAAATCTTCGGGCACATTCTTTTGCAGCATGTAATTGTGGAGCGCTTCCATGCGCTCCTTGTGCGCCACTTCCATGGGATCTCGTCGCACCAAGAACGTGAGCAGAGTTCCGAGAATGAGCGATGAGACGTAGACAGAAAGAAACATGACGAACGTCGCCCACAGCAACTCTGGTATGTTGCCAGGCAAACCAGGGTCATATCCCAGAGCTGCAACTCTGCAAAAACCTTTGAAAACCACCAACAAATACTCGCCAGAGTAGGGCACTCTTCCGTGTTCATAGTAAGGCAGCGCGCCCTCGATCGAGTGGATCCACGTGGTCTCGTCAAACAAATAGATGCGCGCCAGCCAATAATAGAAACATCCAATCAAGTGTGCAAAAGCCAAAATGTAGATGACGATCTTCACCATTTGGAACAGCTTGACGTTTCGAGTAATTTTTGGGTCTACGACGCTTTCAGTTGCATATCGAAGAAGGCGCTGTTCGGACGTCGACAGAGCGGAGCAAACGAAAGTATACAGGTAAGTCACATCCTCGGTGAACAACCGACTTAACAGATTGAAGTCAGAGGATCTCACGCACGTGAACTGTAGACGCATGCAACGACGCACTCACGATTGCAGGCAATACGTGCAGGCGTTTCATGAATACAACCGTCTCGCGTGCGAACAAGCACAGTGAGGGGAGATGCAAAAGAAGAATTGGAATACATCTCACCCGGAGGTTGGCTAAGAATCGTGGAAGCATAAAGATCCACCAAATGATGTTGAAAGTTGAAATATGCGCCGCGAAGTACTCGTTGCGCGGTAAATTGAGAAGAACCAAACTTGAGACCTATACAACACCCACGACGGGTATCAAGAGGGCGATGATCGAAAAGCGAAAGGTTTCAAGACGTCATGAAAATCCTCCCCATGGTTACATCCTTACCCTCCAATTTACCTACCCCTACCCGATCCCCCCCTACTCCACGCCATTCCCCCGCCTTATATGCGCACCTGGTACAAGAGTATTGGGGCAAAGTTCCACAGAAATTGATGTTCGAAATACAGCGTCGCGATTTGAAGGAAGCTTGTAGCCGCAGAAGTTTGACCTTTGTACGTATTCTGAAACAAGGACAACACCCACGGATTCGGTCAAAATTGGTAAAAACCGAGCACGCATCCAGCAAACGGATACGGACAACATACAAAACTGAAGGACGGACCTTAGGTACAACGGTCACGAGCGTCACAACAATGTCTGCGACCATTATGACATCACAGGCGACGTCCATGTAGTACACTTGAAGAAATTTGCGCTGATAGAGATCACAGAAGGCAAGCCTGCCGGGCAAATAATAGCAAGGCAATTCCCATCATTCATCCAACCCCGTCGCCACAAAATGCGCGTAGCACACAGTTTCAACGAATCCAGCTTGACGCAGAAAACCGCTGGTTACAAACACACCTGAGTCCAAATGAAAAGATGTCGAAGACCAGTGGCAACACCATGAACATGAACCAAGTTTGGACTGCTTTACTGCCCCTGTCAAGGGGTTGAAAAACTGCACCACACAAGCAAAAACAAAAATAGGCAGCCAGCAGTCAGGATGAGGACGTCGACGAATTTCAAGGGGCAAGAAGCGGCGGAAGCTGGCAGCAGCCACGATATTCAGTACATCAATTCAACATCTCATAAGCACACGCATCCTTGTAAAGGTCAAAGAGAAATTTCGGCAAACAGGCACAGACCTTGGCTAGTTGTCTTCCTGCGCAATTTGAAGTGGACACGTTTTGCAGATTTGTTGGCCTCCCGTTCAAGACGTTTGACAGGTGTGATCAGAATAGACACGATTGCCTTTTGATTGTGATGTCCAGCGCTGCCCCAGATCATTCGGCTCCAAAATCGTTGGAATAAGGCAGCGACAGCTAGTACTGCATGGGAGAAATACGGGGAAAAGACAGTGCGCACGATCACCAGGCGGCAAAGAACAATCCGACCATGCAAGAATAATATTGAATGAGGGAAATCCAAGCATGTAAGTGTGATTAAAAGAAAAATATTGAATGAAGGAAATCCAAGCATGCAAGTATGATTAATGGGGCTTCATGACGCCGGCGGCGTCCAAGGAAAGCCAACCGCGCAAACACGAAAACAGGGGCTAAATTTTTAGGGGGGAGCATGAGGGTGACAACAAGGTACCCAGTTCCTGTACAGGTACCCAGTAGCAGTACGCATATGTCCCAGTACCTATTATAGGTACCGAGAAAACACAAGAAATATGGCATGATATGCGTGCAACATGACGATAGGAACACATTTTTATGTGTACGTACGGATTTGCGCGATGCGTGAAGACGGCTCCTGCTGTCCGGAAAGATGCATCAGATGACTCAGTCAGCAGTGGAGACACGCGGGCGATTTACAAACAGAATGGAAAACGTGAAAGTTTTTCCAGAGACCACAGCGTCCTAGCGTGTTAATCACCCGGGCCGGCAACGTGCTAGGGCGCTGTGACCATTTGGGCCGTTCACGCGCGCGCGCACACACACGTACACACAACGTCACTCGACACGCCCTGGGCGCGGCCCGGGGGCAACACATACATACAAACACTCTCTCTCCATGCGTATGTGTGTGTGTGCGCGCGCGCGACCCAGGGATAAAACACTCTCTCTCCCTCTCTCCGTGCTGAGAACGTAATCCGTATTTGTGCGAATTTAAAAAATTCGCAGGCTCTCCCTTGACTGTAAGGCTGGTGCCAGGGAAGGGCGGACCTGGGGCTCTTTAGTTTCTTCATCCAGCGAATTTGCGCGGATCAGCCCGAAATGATCATTTTCGATTTTTGCTGTCGCGGGATCGTCTTTCGTCGGCACCGACGGCTCAGCCTACCGATGAGGGGTGTGTGATCAACCACGTGCATGTTAATTTGAGTCGGCATCGGGCAGTCACAGTGTGGGTAATGGCAAGATAACATCATCACGTACTGGGTGACGTGTCAGCACGCGAACGCAAAAACGTCGGTTGCTGCATGCTTTCAGGACTCTGAACAATGCGCGCAAGCTCGAGCTTCGAATGGCAAAGAGCTCTTGACAAAGAGCATTCGCTGTGGTTGCGCATGGTGTTGTTACAATGTCATTACCTTTTGCTCTTCATCTGACCACATGCCAGCGTCACTAGCACTAGCAAAAGCTTCTTCGACAGTCATCAGCTTCGAAGACTGTCTTGGTCGAGCCTTGAAAGGTGAAAATCCGTACGATTCTTCGTTGCCCATCACATTAATGACCATTTCATCCCAATCTGGTTCCTCGGCGTCGTTTTCCTCGCGCAAATAATTGAACAACGTGGAGGATTCTTGCTGCAAGGCAGGGTCCGATGGTTTCTCTCCAGTTTTCGGTCGCAGAGACCCTGTCGTGGGTCGCGAACCATTTGCGCGCGCGGAGCCCTTCTCTGCTGACGGCGAGCGGGAGGCGTTGGAGGCAGGGCTGCCTGACAGGTCCCCGTCCGGAGGAGTTTCACTGGCCTCCGTGCTTGTCGCAGGCTGAGTGACTGCTGCTGAAGCTTGGGATGAGCTGTAACCGCGCTGCAGGACAGGACTCTGCTCCGACTTGCTCGCATTGCGATTCAGCGCAGACACGACGTCAGTGAGCCGGCTCCCTGTCGGCCGTCTGACGACAGGTGGCTTTGCCCCGTTCAGCGGCCCACCGCCCTTGAGCGGCGAGGCGCCGCCCTTTTTGCCGGTGCCGGCAGAACCACCCTTCTTTTGCGCATCTTCTCCCTGCTGCTTGTCGCCCTCGGGAGCGACCTTGTTCTTCTCGAGCAGCTCCTTTGTTCGCGAGTAGAGCACGTTTTTCGGCGGCATTTGCGCCTGCCTCCGGGGCCCCAATCACGCCAGGGCACAGCACGAGGGCATCCGTGCGCTGCAGGCTAGCAACCAGAGCACGGCTGCGCCTCGACCCCGATCCTCAGCATGGAGACACGACTGTGGAGCGGCGGGCCACAGGCATTGGCGCGTGCAAAACTCGGCCGGCACCCTCACCAGTCACCGCGTCGGCCGCCTCGCGCGGCCCCGCGCCGTCCTGTCCGCACGGCGCGTTCCAGCGGGAGAGCAGGTGAGAGCGTGCACCGGGGCGCGCGCCACGGGGCGCCAGCGCACAGAGCACACACAGCAGGTCTCGCTGGCAGCCCACTGCGTGGCGCGCGCGGCGCCCGCGCGCCGGGCGCAAGACCACTCACCCGTATGGTTGCGGCGGCGTGCCGCCAGCAGCAGCCGGCCACACGCGCTGCGACTGCCGACGCACGACGCTCGCTGGGCGCACACGTCTCGCACCGCTGCCCGCGCCCGCCCCCCCGCGCTAACTGCGCCAGCCAACCGCGCCGGGCCTACGGTACGGTCCCAATGTCCGTTCTGGCGTTGCGTTTGATGCGGACCCTCCATGTGGAAACACCAAGCGATGGCAGCACGAGTGGAACACGTTGTAAAAGTTGAAAGAGTTACATATGAAATATTATGAATACAACTTGGTACCTTTCCGAGGTACTGGAAAGGGTGTCTGGTACCAGAAACCCTTTCCGAGACACGAGACGTGATCAGCACCGAGCATGAACCAAATTAAGACCCCAGTATTTGGTACCAGACACCCTTTCTGGAGCCTTTTGAGGCCCCCGCACCCACCGACCCACGTGGGGGGAAAAGCTCCCAAAAGTGCCAATTTCTGTAGGTCAGTAGTGCAAAATGACGGCCCGAATGGGGGAATATGCGGAATCAAATATGCGACTTTTAAAAGGGCACTACGTACCATGTCTCAGCGCCTCATGACTTTGGGGTGAGACATCACGGCTAAACCCAAAAACTCGTGCCTTTCTGGGCTCGGAGGGCGTGATTTCGAAAGAAGTTACCGGAAATAATTATTTATCCGCTGAGTCCGGTCAAAATAATTATCCGTCACGGTGACTCACTCTCCAACTTTGAAATCTCTCACCGTCCTTGAGACCATACCGGACCCACCCTTGACGTCCCTTAAGCTCAAGACAGGGACAGTGATGCGACGTGATAAGGAAGGA
>Ga0115006_10000980_pt1 | contig 16903 bp, 20 predicted proteins | sample ArcOceMetagenome_3_FD_88943 | JGI IMG/M metagenome (GOLD analysis project Ga0115006, IMG submission 88943) | Marine eukaryotic phytoplankton communities from Arctic Ocean - Arctic Ocean- Svalbard ARC20M Metagenome | ecosystem: Environmental > Aquatic > Marine > Oceanic | place: Arctic Ocean...
CCTCCTCCTCCTCCTCCTCCTCCTCCTCCTCCTCCTCCTCCTCCTCCTCCTCTTCCTCCTCTCTCTCTCTCTCTCGTGCCGATCAGATACAGCCATCGCGGGGAAGGCTCCACCCGGAAGTGCTCCCAGCAAGCGCGTGCTCTGACCTGCCCCCTCCCGTGTGGAGGGTGTCTTAAAGGCAAGGGAAGGATCTAAAGGGCGTCGTTTATTCAGGGGCTAACGCCGTGAACGGGAAAGCAAACGCAGTGAACGAGGAGGACTCCGAGCGAGACCGCGAGAGATTTCTTATTCTTTTTCCCTCCGCACGATGTCAGTCAGCAATGGCACGCTGGTTGACGTTCAGGCGGGGGCACAGACCTTAGAAGGGTTTACGAAGCTCCGTTTCCCGAAAGGGCCGGCCGGCTGCCGCTCGGGCAAGCTTCTAAGCGAGAGGAGGGCTAGCTGGACACTAGGGGATGTTTTATGGTTGAATGTTTATTGCTAGAGAACTTCTCAGGACGCCACGCGTGCCCACTCGGCGCGCCCGCGCCCTGGCAGCGACGACGAGAATCCGAGGCGCGGCAGGTCTCCGCCCGCCCCCGGTCCAGGCCCCGCCTGCCACCCCGACGTGACGCTGTGGCTTGTGGAGTTGCGCGAGAAGCGCGATGACATGCGCGGCGTTCTCGGCCCAAGGCTGCTCGAGTCCCTGCGGGCTTCTGCCAGCGTGTGCCCTGACGGAAGCCCGTAGGAAAAGGCGTGGTCGCTCGCGAAGGCCGTCCGAAAGCCTCTGCCTTCCCCCTCCAGCCAGCCCAGCGAGGAGTGTGCTCGGGACGGCAGCCTGCCCGCCGCTGAGCCTCGGCTGAGCTGCCACTTGAAGTCCGAAAGTGTGTCGCGTACCTGCAGGTCCACAAGTATGCCACCGTGCACGCAACGCATCTATGTTAGACCAGCTCGAGCCAGGAAGCGAACGCGAGTGCGGCCGTTCAACTGGGGAGCTGAGGAGTCAAGAGGACCTGGTTCAGACTCCCGGCTCTATGCTGAGCCTGGGCAAAGTCGTACTGGTCAGCCCACTCATGAGCAGAGCTCCTGCCGGCGCCCGGCGCGTTCTGTCTTCGTCCCTGCCCGGCAATATCCCGTCCTCTCTGTGGTCCTCCATCTGCTGTTTGGTCGCATTTCTCGCCTAGTCCTGCACGCCCGGTTGTTGAGATGCGTCTGCCGGCCGCCTCCCGCCCCGTACCGCGCCTAGCGGCTGCGCGCGCAGCATGCTCGCTGGATGGGGACAACTGGCGTGATGCGTCTCCCTGAGACCCGTCCTCCTGATTTGAAAAAGAATAGTCGTGGCCAGCAATCGATCCGTGCGAAGTGGGCAGCGCTTGATACAACACGAATGGTGCTGACGAGGCAGACATTGCCTCCTCAAGACCAGAGCCATCTTGCGATATGCTTTCAACCAGGTCTTGGCGCTCATCATTACTTGCGGCGTGCTCTCGTGACGCTAGAAGTTCTAGTGCTCCTCTTTGAGTTGCATTGGCCTGATGGCCGGTGGCATCTCGAGGCTCCTTCACTGCATTTGCCTCTTCTGAAGACCCGGACGCGTCGTCCTTTATAGGCGGCAATGGATGCGCAGAAGACGATAATTGGTGAGATTGCAGCTCAGATTTCGTGAGAGACAGTGTAGTCGCAGCCCGTTGTGGATCTGCCGGATTGCCATTAGCCTTCTCTCCACTCGGCTCGCTCGCAGACCGCGCAAAATCGAAATCTTGGATGCCACCCCTGGGCTCGTTGAGCGGGATTGCGCTGCTGAGTGTTTTTTGTCGATCCTTGAGCAAAGGCGCTAGGGTAGAGGCCGGTGTGTGAATACGACGCCACCAGTGTCTGTTATCAAGACAGCTTGTGTCTACTTTGCCAACCGCAGGACGAGTGGCATACGCCGCTAGTAGTGCCTGCGAATCTCTCCTCAAGTTAGTATCGTTTCAGCGATATGAGTGTGCAAAGTCTGCTGTTACGAGGACATAGGACTGGAGCATAATCACCTGTGCAGCTTCGCGCACGTCTGAGTGCGTGTCGCCTTGTTGTCGCTGTTTCACAGAAGCAACGATGTCATCAGCATGAGGCATATCCTCCATATCAATTTGTGGAAAATGCGCCTCTTGGCTGCCTACGGGAATTCTCCAAATCGGCAAATGGTCGCGCAGCTTGAGCAGTGCGTACTTTCGAACGCCCGGGTCAACATGGTCGACTAACAACAGCAACGCGTGAATGGTGGTGCCAGTCGCTCCATCATCTGAAGCAGAAAACATCCCTGAACTCCTCAAGTGCTGCGCCTGCAATGGTGCCTGGGTCCTAGAAGATATTGCTGGCTGAACGTGGGACGAATGAGGGTGGCCTGTGTTGTCACGAAAGAGGGCCTGCTTATCGCTCCTGCTTTTGACGTTGCGCACGCCGTGTACTCCTGGTAGCACCACTCTGGGCATACTGAATTTGTAGGCACGTTCGGGCGCGCGTGTGCGCATGCGTGTGGTTCATATGGCAGTGAGTGACGTGATTGAAGCAAAACGGGCAGTATTCTGACCACGAACAGCAGCTCGGACAAACATGCGCGGTAAAATAATGAGAAGTAGACGTAAAACGGACCGGGGTTTAGAGGTGATTGAGGCAAGGTCGCGAGATAGCATTTGCTTCATGGCATCTTCCATTAGCGAACCTGCGTTGATAGACAGACACTCTGGTCAGATCTAAACCATCAAATCGCACTTTGAGCACTTACTGGCATAATGGCAAACGATTGCCAAATTTCAGACGATTTGCGGGAGCGGGGCATGGACATACGGTCATAGCGCAGATTCCAGATTGCGTGAGAGCTCAGCGTGGCGCGAAGCTCGGAGGAGGCGCCATGTTTCACGGCGTCAATCACAGCGAAATAGAGCAACTGACACATCCACACAAGACAAAACAACCCAACCAAGACCCAGGCGCAGCCTGTCAAAAAAAAACGACAAGGTGCAAAATGAAGGTAACAAGCAACCAAACGCATGATATCATGCAGATTCTCTTTGGGTTCGGTGACGTTTGTAAAGAGGTATTGTGTGAACCTGGCGACGTTCCTCCTTTTGCAGACGGATCATTTGCTTCCACTCATTTATCGCCAGAACAGCGCCTGCATTCAGCATGCGGTACCGAAGCCTCTTGAGAAGCTGCGCAATATCCACAGATTAGAGCCAGAGAGAAGGAGAGGGCAAAGAAAAGAAGACAGGATGAAAAAGCACCGAAAAGAGAATGTTCAAGAACTACCTTGTCGCGGCGACGGAGCTCTGCGGCGTGAGCAGACCACGCGTCCCAGCAATTGTACATCGGCCTTTTGGTCCAACGCATGATCAGCTTGGAGTTGGCCAGTAAAGACTCTTTCAACTTTAGTTTTGTTTCCTCAACCATCCGTACCTGTTGTTTCAGATTTGTAGTGTGTGTGTGCGTGTGCTCCAGCGTACACGCGGCCGTATGCACGCGCAACAGATGGCTCCCGACTGCCACATTCAGAGCGCTATAACAGGGGCATAACGGCAGTCGTGTGCATTTTAGGTTTGAAACGAACGCACAAACATGGCAACATTGTCTTTTCAAACGGACCATTTCTTCAAATGCCATTGTGACAGCACGATTCTTGATGCGATAAACCAACTTCTTGAAACCTTGATTATGCGTGGCGTCAGCATACCACTTTTGCAAAGGCTCCCTCACCACCCGAATCTCGTATGTGCGCCGAATTTTGGCACAAACCTCTCGTGTATAAATTGTCTCTGACGTCCAGTGCTGTGCAAAGACGCAAAGTCAGATATGACTACTTCAAGGCGAGCAGCAAAGCATCAGGTTCTTGCCCACAAGCTCGGAGGGAGAGGGGGAGAACACCATCCACTGCGTATAGCACATGACGAGGGCACGGTTCTGCATGCGGAAAGCAATGCGGTCTATAGTGTCCTGTTGTCGATGCAATTCCGACACGTTGTGAGCCCACAAGCGAAGGAAGTAGTGCTCGAGTTGCCTTGTCAATCGTGCTCTTGCCCTTTTGTTTTCCAAAAATTATTGCACTTCATTATACATGCTTAGCAGCAGGAGGTGCAAAAGTTGGGGAGCAGTCTAGCAAAAGGCGCAAGCCAGGGCAGTTCACGAGAAAGCGGAGCAGACGAAGATGATAGACACACGGAAGCAAAAACAAGAGACCTATTGATGGTGCGAGCACGAACAACAAACTCGTTTGCCCAGGCATGCCACGTGTGCACGAGACAAGCGTGCGTGAACATGCGGATGGCCCTCTTGCGCTTTCGCACGCGGTCCTTCCAACTTGCCAAACATTCGACGCAAGCACCATGTGAAATGTAATAGACGATTGATGCGCATCGTTCGCGAATTTTGGCCGCCAATTTGTTGGTCTGCTGCAATTCGCTTAACCATCCTCGCCACGCGGAAGTGACGATTTTTGTCTTATTTTCTGCCGTGACACGGCGCGTTGTGAACTTACGGATCCGATACTTATGCCACTCATGATAGCAAAAGTGAAATAGATCTCCCGAGATAAGACTGACCACATGCGCACATTTGATATTGACCTGACGTATGACTTCATGCGCCTCGTCCATGTGGTCCAGCCACCTATCCCATCCAAAAACGAGCCCTCTATTGTACAGACGTCGTGCTGCAATTTTCTTTTTACGACACACCTCCTTCCATTCAAAAAAGGCCGAGGAAGCAAAGTCGCCAGTCAAATGGCGACAGAGGACGCGAAGCCTGTCGCCAGCCGCGTCCATTTGGCTGTGAATATCTGCGATAAACTTCTTCCATTTGCGCATTGCAGTATCTTTGCTTCCATGGAGCCAGCGGCGTTTGATGACCTTGGTCTTTTGCACCATCGCCTTCCACTCCTTGATACAGTTTTTGAAAACTTCTCCTGTCAGCAGCACAAGCACAGTTTTGCACTTCGCTGCAACCTTGGCATTCAGCTCTGCCACTTCGTTCCGCAAGAAGTCAATCCACTCGCCGAAGAGCAAGTTTCTCGAGGATTCCCAGTTAAAGAAGGTATGTGCATCCCGTTCGATTTCTCTGAACCACACGACATACTTGGCCCATCGTTTGAAGGAGCCCTTGACGCCATATTTTTGGCGCTTGTCAAACATGTTTTTGAAGAAGTTCTTGACTCGCCTACTGTTGTCTGCAAAGCGCTTCATGCCCCGCAGATAAGTCTTCTTTTTGAAGTTGGAATAAAACTTTGCCAGGCGGCGAGCCTTTGCACCAGAGGCAAGATTGCGACCACGGTGTCCGCGCACATGTTTCTGCACCATGACAGCTGCAAAGGTCTGAATGTGTGCGGCCGTGGCTTTGCAAGCAGGGCCCTCACTGGTCTCAGCCTCATAGTGCTTGGCCATAGCGCGCGTGAGGTCTGCACGCATCAGGGGCGGGATGTTGAACTGAACCTCCGCCATCGACTGAACGAGGCGGATGGCAGCATCGAATGTGGGGTACTCGAGGGTGCGCCCGCGGCGAATGATAGCCGTGCACACTGTGAGAATGCCAGGTGGTGGCGGCACCGTTTTGTCCTTGCCCTGCACCCGGAAGCTCCAGGGCTTCTGGGTGGCACGGATGTGCTCATGCGACTCGGGGAAAAAGTGCGAAATGTTGGACGCTATCATGAGGCACACGTAGCAGACGTGCTGGGTGCAAGGCCGGTCGTACAGGCTGGTGTAGTCATCAAACGGGATTTCGCCTCGTTCGAGCTGGGCCATGGTGTTTTCAGCGCGCGCAAGCAGCTCAGCGATGGTGTCAACGCCCTTGCAGCCGAGAAAGATTGTGCAGCACGCAATGTTGCGGTGCAGGAGCTGCAGCATCAGCAGGGCCGCCCAATACTGGAGCGCATCTGGGCTCGTCCTGAGAAAGCCGCACAGGACCTCAAAGACGTGCTGGGTGCCAATGTACCGCGCTCTCTTGTTCTGCTCTGACGGGTTTCCGTGCGACGCCAGGGCGCACAGGCGCTTGCACGCCGAAATGCGGTCCCCCACCCGGACCTGCGTCTTTTTGCCGAACTCGCCCCTGATCTCCTCGTGGAACAGATACTGCTTCTGCCCGTCGACCTCGGCCTCGAACTCCTCGGCGTTTTCGCAGAGCTGCCAGCGCTTGGCGTACGCGTCGCTGATCGGCTTCATGTCTTGGTTCGACATGGCGGCGCGTGTGGAGCGAGCGTGGCAGGTTCAGCGTAAGGCGCGCGCGCTCTTGCCCCGCCCACCAGGCTGCCGGGTGTCGTGCCTGTCGCTGCCCGTGCCGGCCTGCCTGCCGTGCACGCCCGCCCGCGCTGCGGGCGGCGTCGCCTTGGCCTTTAGGGCCATGTTGCCGGCAACGACAAGCGTCTCACGAACTGCTGAACGACACTACATGAGCGCCGGCAGAGGGGTGAAGCTGCCCGCATGGCTTGTGCCAGCGGCGCTGGTGCCAGGACCAGGGCCGCAGGACGCGCACGCGGTACCGGCGCGGGACGCGCCGGCGTCGTCGTCGCAGCAGCCTCCTGCTCCCTCCCCGTCGCCCGCCCAGGCTGCCCGGCGGCGGGCCCCTGCCGGGCACCCGCCCGTGACCAGCACGCGGCTCGTGCTGCATGTCGGTACGAGCGGCCTCCCGCGCGATCTCTCTGTCTGGCTCTCCGTCCCGGCAAGGCGGGGATCACAGCTGTGATCCCCGCTGCCCTCGCTTTGTGCCAGGCATGATAGCCCGCTGACCTCGCGTCCTTGCCTTGCCCTCCGACGCCAAGCGCAGACGTTGACGAGGTGCTCCTGGGCTCTGGGCTCCTGAATAGCGGCGAGGACGCGCTTGCAGGTCTCCATGCCGTGCGGGGGGGCGTCGAGGAGCAAGTGAACGTTGCACTTGCAAAGATTGCCCTGGTGAAGAGGAAGGCACACAGACCTGTGAAACGCACAGGAACACACGGGAGCGATGCCTTTGAAAATTACGTCTGGCACGACGGGTCTCTGTCCATGTCTCTGTCTTACCGCATGCGAGTGCTTTCACCGCCACACTGTGTGCGACCTCTGAGACCCCAAACTCTTGTTGCGCGTCATGTGCTCCTGCTGTGTATCGCCCGCATGCTGTTTGTGGCCTCAGCTCCCCATTGGCCCTAGCGGAGCGAGGGATGAAAGCGGGACAATCGGAAAGGACGCGAAATGCTACAGCTGATTGCGCCCCACCTCCGCTTGCGCGGGACATGAATCTGGTGAGACATTATCAGCAACAATGCAGACACCTCGCGCACTGTCACCACGTTCGTCGCTGAAAGTACTCTACTGTACTATTCCTGTACTATACTATACTAGACTATACTGTTGCACTTTACTTTACCAACACCATATCTATATCCACACTATACTAAACTACGTTAATGCTACTGCACACAGACATTGCGACGTGTGTGACGTGTAACCGTTTGCTTGCCAATCTTGCCTTCCCTCTCCTCCTTTGTCCTCTCATCCTCTGTCCATGGCACGCAGTTGAGTGTATCGCAAACGCTGGAGCCAGACTCATTCTCGTGGCTCAGCCTCCCGCCAGATGGCACAGATTCATTCTACTCCACCTTTGGCGAACAAGCTTGCCGCCACTTCACTACAGAGGGCCCAGGCATAATTTACCGGGTTGCCGCGTTGGATGCACTGGCCTTGCTCCGCTGGCCCCCTGATGTTGAACCCGTCAAAGATCTAGTCAGTGCCTTTTCCTTCCGTCGCCCGATCGCTTGCGTACTGCAGTGCCTTACTTTTGCACTCGCAGCAAGTCGCAACCCTTGCCATCTGCATGCTCTTGTTTTGAATGCTCGTTGGTTGCACGTTCATGAAAGATAGAATGCCACACACCGGTGCCTCCAGGTGGTGCTTGAAAATGGCAAGGTGTATCAGCGCGTGCTGCCCTCGTTTTTGAATTTGCTGGTGAGGCTCAAGAGGCAGGGGCGGAGTTATTGTCTTGTATTTCACTCGTCTCAACGCCGCAAAATGGAGTTGCTCGCCTCTGCTCTTGATGCCTTTGCCCTCGGCAAACATGTCCTCTTCACTGAAGCCTACAAGTACATCAATCTAAGTGATCTACGCTTTCGCGGTAAGCAAACACACAGACGCTCGGCTGCGGGATGGGTAATTTTGTGATGCTCAAAAAACTGCTCAGTTTTTGGCAATCAGTTGGTTTTGTGGCTCGCCTCATCTGCCTGGGCAATCAGTTGGTTTTGTGGCTCGCTTCATCTGCCTCATACCACAATACTCGTCCTTCCAGATAACTTGGACTGGCAAGTAGAAATATGGCCAAAGGTGCACCCTGGCTCGAGCTCGCCAACATCACTGGATGTTGATGTTGCGGACACGGAATCCAAGGTCGAAAGCAAAATCAATGACACGAGTCTTGAAGTTGCGGGAGCAACAAATCTTCCTACGTCTGCTTCGGAAGAGGGTTGGACAATAGTGTTGACAAGGAGCGACAACGAGCAAGTTACCGACGAGTTTGGCATCGACAAGGTAGACTGCTTTGCTCTCCTTTGATTGCGACAAACCCTGGCCATCTGGTTCTTTTCTTGGATGTTTGTTTGGGATTAATTGCGAACCCTTTTCTCTACAGTTGATGATTGAGGCACAAACGGCAATGGGATTACGTGGAGATTTTCCCCCTTTTTTCCCGGCACCACCGTTGAACATACCTGCCAACGAAACTGCAGCCCCAGACCGTACAGAGAGTAGGGATGGACTTGACAGCAGAGCAGATCCGAAGTCACAACTATCGCCTACCCGTTGTGAATCACACCACACCGAGCGTATTTCGAATGAAGAGAATGACGGTGATCATAACAGAGTGGGATCCTGTCGTCCGCTTTGGTTCACTGCAGACAACACTCAGGTGTCAACCGTGCCCTGCTCCTGCGCGCTTGAATGAATGCCCGCTCGGCAGGTGAGACTCGCATGCAGAGCAGGCCGAACAGTGCTGACGGGATGAGCCGCGCAGACGCACCCAATTGCCTTTCACGGACAAACTGGTGCTGCCACAAGTCACGAAAAGCCTGGTGAGAACAGCGAAACGGATGTCATGAACTACATCCACAGTCCCAACGAAGTTTGGCAGATTCGATGGCGCGTCGGGATGCAGGACGAATTTCAGACGCTCAAGGTCTCTCTCTATTCGTGGATTGATGGCGACGATACTTGACGTGGCTACACTATGTAACACATCACTGCCTGCCTATCCTGGCGTGGTTTGTGTCTAAATAATGTATGTGTGTGTTTGAGCGTGATGCGTCGCTGATATGCAGTGTGTGGCGGCAGGGAGGGCCCTCTTGTAGCAAGATGCTTAACAACGTCCTGCTGGTAACAGTCGACATGGTGCAAGCCATTCTGAAATCGGATTACTTTGTGGACGCGGTGAAGCAGTGTGAGACAAATCTGACGCGACTCGGCCGACACCGTTTGCTGTCTCTCGTCAACCGAACTTATGTCTCTCCCGACTTAAACACCTCCACAGCCGCCTAGAGCCGTCACTCAGCGCCCGCTCTTGCAAATTCATGACTCACAATTTCATTGCACCCACGCAAAATCTTTCTGAACAGACAGTCGCATAAGTAGAGTGCGTATATTAAATTAAGTCAAATGTTTTTGTGTGTAGCGACGAAATATGCTTATCAAGCGATAAGCGCACCTAGCCCGAGCTACAGCTGTCTAATAAACTATGTTCCTGAATTTTCCCCTCCAATGTTAGATACACAAAAAACTACCATGAGTAGCGGATATTGAGCGTAAAGTGCTGAGCGCGAGCAGACTCCAAGGACAGAGCTGCGGGCAAAGAGGACCGCACCGCACAGTACTTGCGCCCTGCGTGTGCGCGCTCTATCCCAAACGGGGGCAGTCAAAAACACTCGGCCACAGTTGCCACTGAGCCATCTGCTCCCTTGCCCCTGCTAGAAAATAATATGCCAAGACTTGCGAGAAACCGCATCCTCCCACATTCCTCGAGCTCTGCTAAATGTCTATACTACACAAGACTATTCTTAAGCCCCTGTCTCGCGTACTTTGAAGCGTGAGTGGTGAGTGAGTGTGCGTGAGTTGTGTGCGTGTGTTTGCGGGCTCCAATAGCCAAGTGTGGGCAATAGGATGCCGCGAAATCAGGCTCAAGGTGAGCATTGCATAGCAGCGAGGAGAGCTCCAGCGAGCGTGCCAGCAGGGAGTCAGCCCACAAGCAGCCTAGCCTCCCCCATCCGTCAGTGGTCTAGGCTCTCATTCAGGCCTGCGCCCCCCGTGGGCATGGCAAACATACGTCGCCCGTTGAGCCTGGGGCACACGCGTGCAGGCTCGTGTCATTGCCTCGCCCCATTATCGCCGGCTTGCATGCTTGCATCTCATGACTCTCCAGCAAGCGATTTTGATCACGCTACACTGCAGACAGGACACATGACAAGGTCGGACCTGATGGGCGCCACATTGTCATCATCGTCGCTATCGTTGCACACTGCCTCCTTGCCAACAGCTGCATGCTCCCTCTGCACGGGCTTTTCAGGGGCGGCGGTCGCTGAAGGAGCTGGAGGGCGCTTGCCAAAGAGCACACCGTAGATGGCGTGCCTTTTGCTCGCAGCGTCTCCCGACTGCCGGCGAGGCGGCGCCTGTTGCGGATTCACATTCTCCTTGTGCTGCTGCTGCGTCGGTTGCTGGTCCAAGGAAGACACAAGCTGTCAGGGCCCTTCTACACGCACATGCCTCTGTGCAGACAGCAACGAGGACACTTGCTCCGGCCAACACCGCTCTCACCTGCTTGCCCTCACGGTCGCCGACGGGAATGAGGAGGCGCTCTTGGCCATCGCGATCGACAAACATGCCGTGTCTGGGGTGGGGAGTCGGTGAACGTGGTGGCTCAGTGCCCAGCACCTTGTTCTCTTTCACCTCGGCGCGCACGGCGCAGGCGGCCGAAGCTGTGCTCTGTACGTGTGGGCGCAAGGGCTTGGGGCGCACAATGGCGCTTGTGCCGTCTGAGCCATCCTCCGCTGATTCTTTGCCTGTGTCTGCAGCTGGAGCACGGCGGGGCGATGTGGGCAGATCTGAGCAGCTGTGTCTCCGAGTGAAGCCTTCATGCATCGGCGGACGTGATCCGATCGCCACCCACTCTAGGGCCTCTTTCGACGGTGCGGCGGAAGGCAGCTTGTGAGGCGACTCGGGAGCTTGCCCCACGCCCTGCGCCGCAGCTGCTTCTGCAGCCAGCTTTGCGCTCGTCACGGCTGCTTGCTGCTCGTCGAGCGCCTGCCATGCGTCACGTGGGTCACAACCCCCTGAGAGCATCATCTATCATCTACATGTCTATCATCTGCCTGTCTATCCTGCTCTCTGCTTTGCCTCTGCCTCACACTCATGCCCTCACCTTCTTGCGCTTCTTAAGCTCAGCATAAAGCACGTGGTACTCGGACTTGGCCTTCTCAAGCTTGCGCTCCTTATCGGTCAGAGCACGTTCACGAGCAATCAGCTCATCTTCGCGAGCTTTCAGTGCGCTCTCGCGGCTCTCAATCGATGCGCGCGCTTCCGCCTGTCAAACCGCCTTCTGCGTCAGCACTCGCACTCTTTCAATACCGGCTCGCGCGTGCGAAGGGACAGGCAGATGTGCCCACGTACCTCGAGGGAAGCAGCACGAGCAGCCGCGTCGGCCTCGAGCTTCTCCTCCCGGCGTCGCAACTCCTCCTCCTTGCGCTGCAGCTCTTCAGCCTGCTTCTTAGCTTCGCCGCCGTCATCTGAGAGCTTGCCGGCACGCAAGTTCTTCTCCTTGGTCACAAGATCCTGTGCACGCGCAGAGATCTCGTCCTCTTTGGCTTGCAGCCTGCGCAGCTGCTGGCCAAAGTAGCGGTCCATGTAGGCTGGCGGCACGGCCTGCGCGCCCTTGACGGCTAATTCGGCCTGCTCTTGCATGCGGCCTAACTTGAAGAGGTCCTCGACGCTGCCAACACCCAAGCATCTCCCGTCAGCTTCCCTCTCCTCCTCTCACCTGCGGCCCGTGGCTTGCCCGTTGCTCGCGGCAACGCACTTAGAATTGCCGGGGTGCACAGGTGGGGCAGACAGCAACAAGAGAGGCAAGGCGTGCTGCAAGGCATCTCGTCTTGCTGCACAGCATACGCCGCCTTTCCTTTGGCCGCCTCACCCGACACGCCACCTCAAGCGCATCCCTCGAGCATATCACCTGGGGCGCTTGCAGCTCTCAAGCTGGAGCATGGAGCGGATGGCGTTGTTGAGCTCGTCGGAATAGCCCTCGGGCAGGCGGGCAACGCGACCAGCCTTGATCTTGACGGCGAGCGCCAGCTGATTGGCTGCCTCGAACGGCGGCGCCTGTTGCCATGTCGCACGCGTGCTGCCCTTTGTCACTGCCTTGCTTGCCCCTCTCTCTTCAACAGCACAGCACACGGCAGCATAGGAAGCGCAAGTGCAGACAGTGGCAAACAGCGTGCGACTGAGAGTTTCAGAGGAAACACAATGGGGCGCGGAGGTGGGTGGATCTAGGCAGCCCGCGCTTTGCGTGTGTTTGTCATGTGTGTGAGGGGCTGGGAAACGGACAAGAGCAGCCATTTCGTAGAGGAGACATCCCATGGACCAGATGTCGCATTTTTCGTTGTACGGGAGCTCATTGACTTGCTCCGGGGCCATGTAGTAGGGAGTGCCCACATTAGTCTTGGCGAGCTGCGTATCAGTGCTCAGAATACGCGCCAGCCCAAAGTCCCCCAGCTTGAACTGCTGGTTGCGGTCGATGAACACGTTGGCCGGCTTGATGTCTCTGCGGCCGTTGCCAGAGCGCGCCCACGCAGCATTTTGCCCAACAGAACAACATGCCGTCAAATCTCACACCCTCGACCACAGCAAGGCGACACAGCAGCGGCGAGTGGGTAAGGCAAGGGAGACCGGTGAAGGATCTTGAGCTTGCGAGAGTGGCACTCGTGCAGTGCACAAGCAAGCTGGAAAAAGAGGGACCAGATACGGCTCTCTTCCATTCTCTTTCCTGATCGCTTGTACCTGTGGCGCCCCCATTTTTCAGCCCACATACTACCCATCTTCTGCCGCGTGCACGCGTTGGTGCAAATGACTCGTCCATCGCGCCGCCGCAAGCTCAGTTCGGCACTCTCAAAGTTTCTTCTACCGCTTGGGCAAGGGCACGTGTCCGCACACGCGCCCAGAGTGGATTCCTGCGTGCCTGCATTCCATGCCCTTGCTATCGCATCGCCAGGGCAACCATCGCAAACAGACGCAGCGTGCAAGCGCAGCATACTTGCGAATGACGGAGGAGAGATCGCCGTTTTCGCAAAATTCCATGATGATGTAGATGGTCGAGGTCTCTCTGTCGATAATGCGGTCCTGAGCACACCAACCTCCAAGCGTCATGGGCAAGTGGCACCACCAGCACGTCGCAGGTGCGCGGGCATGGATTGAGCTGCATGACTCGCACCTTGTAGCGCACAATGTTGGGATGCTTGAGCTCGCGCAGGATGTTCACTTCACTGACGAGCATGCTCTTCTCCTTCTCGCTCATGCGCCCATACCGGATCTCTTTCCACACCAGAACCTGCACGCACCAGCGCGTTAGCAGCCGCCGCCCCTCGTGCAGCTGCGCTGTGCAGCCTCTGCGCACGGCGGGCGCACTCTCGGAGCGTGCTGCCGCACAGACAGGCGTCGCGCGAGGGGTCGCACACGCAGGCAGTGCCGTAGGAGCCGCCCGCGCGACCGGGGCGAGCTGCAGCAAGCCAGCAACGGGCAGGGCGGAGGCTTTTCAGCACCCGCCCGTGGGGAACGTTGGCCGCACCTTTCTGTCCGACTTGCGGACGATGCGGCGGATGGTCCCGAAAGAGCCGCTCCCGAGCTTATCCATCACCTCGTAGCCCTCCATGGTGGCGGTGGCGGCTCCCGTGCGGGCGCGCGCCCAGATGCAGCAGGTTTCGCGCGACGGGCGCGACGCAGGCTACACGAAAGCGCTCGCGCAACACCCGGGGAGCCCGGGGACGCGGTGCCGCAGGGGCCAGAGCGCGCACCGACGCTGCCGCCCGCCCGGCACCCACTCGCTCCCGTGGCTCGCTCCCCCCGCCGCCGCTCCCCCGCTCCCTGCTTGGCTTTGCCCCGCCTGACCCGCCTCCTCAAACGGCAAACCTTGTTTTTGAAGCAAATTGATCACCCTTAAATTAAGGGCAAAGCCATTTGGGACCGTGACCGAAGACGAGTGGGTCCGTGAGGTGGGCCGTTCACGGAGCCGGTAGCAGCTCGAATCGCGAAGACGCCGGTTGCGCGATGGCGCAGGCGCTGTGACGTGAGGGAGCGCGCGCAAAGGGCTCGTGTGCGCCTGCGCGGGGCGGTGAACTAGGCCGGTGGCGCGGGTGCCGGCACGTGGGCGCCGCGGCGTGTCGGGGCGCGTACGCCGTTGCATAGTCGCAATGGCAGAACGCGACTCCGCGACCCCCTCGGCGTCATCCCCGGTCGAAAAGGTACGGGCGCCCGCGCTGCACGGCGGGGATGGGTCATGCGGGCCAAGGCACGCTCCCGGCGCCACGGCGCCTGCGTGCTGTCGTGGATTGACACCGCACGGCACCCGCACGCCCTCCTCGCGCAGGGCGCCGCTCCCCGCATCCGCCAGTACATTTCGGCGCTCTCCACCTATGGCGGCCATCAAAAGCTAGTGCTCAGGGGGGACGAGACTCCGAAAAAGGGCGGGGGTGGTGGCAGCGGCGGCGGCGCGGGCGCGGGCGATCCGTCCAACCAGCGCAATGTCGTGCAGCAACGTGGGCGCCCCCGCACATGCGTGCTCCCGAGTATTTCTTGTAAAGAAATCGATGTGCATCCGCGCCGCGTGCGTGCAGGCCCGCAGCTCAGATGCTGTCGTGATTGTGCCGCCTGCACTCGGGCGCTTGCGGTCTAGTGCGTGGTGCAGGCTCAAAGAGGTGCCGCGCGGGACGCGTGCTTACAACGCGCATGCACGGGATGGCAGGACGAGAGGAGAGGAAAAAGGCGAAGCAGCAGACGATGCTCGATATCATGATGCTGCTCGACACAAATCATCTGTCAGGTATCGCAGAGTGCCTGCTCCACACACGGCGCGCACGGCACACGCGAGACCGCACCCAGGGTCAAAGACGATGAAGTGCACTGGCTGAAAAATGCTGACTCGCTCCCGCCCTGTTGCGACGCATGCTGCCCCCCGCGTGCAGACATCAGAAAGGAGTTTATGGATGCGGAGGACGGTCTGGAGCTCGAAGCCTTTGTGGATGCCATGCTGAAGTACTTGTCCCAAGACGGCGTCGAGCAGAAGCACCTCGTCGCCAGCTTGTGCGAGCTGTTTGCGCAGGTGCCCTCCTGTGCCTTGGCCTCGGCCCTGGGCTGCATAACTCCCCAAAGGAGAGCGCGCGTGCACCTGCTCTCCTTTCCCACGCACGGCTGCGTATGTACAGATGAAGTCCAAATAGCACGACGGATGTCGCGGGCATGCACGCAGGCGTGCATGGTGCGGTGGCAGGACTTGTAGATGGTCCTGGATGCTGTTTTGTAGATGGTCCTGGATGCCGTGGCTGCGCGCAGCTCTTCCCTGTCACCCGTCTCCATTCGCCAGTGGGTTGGCCAGAGGAGGCGCGGCCTCATTAGGGCAAGCTTGCGCCAGCGCAAGGCGGGGGAGGTGGAGGTGGTGACGCAGGACGGCACGCGCATCAGGTGGATGTCAACGGCGATGCCACCATGGAGTGGGACGAGTTCTACGAGTACATCCACGAGCAAGGTTGCCTCTTGCCTGTCTTTCCGTGTGTCGTGCGGATGCTGGCATGCTGTTGCCCTTGTGCTGCGGCTTCTCCTCCATGCCTGTCCGTCTGTTTCCTCGTGTTAGCGCCACCTGTTTGCCCCCCTCTTCCGTGCCTCCCGCCTTCGAGTGTTGTCATGTGGGTTGGGCCTGAGTGAGAGGCATGTGCACGCAGGTGCTGCGAGCGAGGGCGCGGGCCCTGGCACCCCCGCTCCTTGCTCTGCCTCCTTCTTGCTCCTCCTTGAGCCCTTGTCAGCTGCTGCGATGTGGCTTTCGGGGCGCCGAGCGACGTGGGGGACGTGACATCAAGATGTGGTGTGGTGTGGTGTGGTGTGGTGCGGTGCGGTGCGGTGTGGTGTGGTGTGGTGCGGTGTGGTGTGGTGTGGTGTGGGCTGGGGGGTGTTGGTAACAGGCATGGCCGAGGCAGACATGGAGAAGACGTCGATGATGAAGTACAATGCACGCAACGTCTGGGAAGACCGCAGGCTGCCCAAGCGCGTGGAAACTATCACTTATTACAAGGACACCGACTTAGTTGGTATCACTGGTGTGTCCCTGCCCCCTTCTCCCCTTAACCTCTTTGCTGTGCCTCTGCCTCCCCCGCTCCGCGCTGCCCACCTGCAGGTGCGTAGTGTCGCACGCTAGATACACGCACGGAGATCTCTGCTCGCAGGGTCCTGGATAGATGCCAGCGCTTTGGGCCGGCGGACATGGATGCGGCATGTCCCCTACCTACTAGACCTCTCTGCGTCCGCACGTCCTGCGTCCCTTTCCTCTGTCGTCTCACTCGCATTCTCTCTCTCTCTCTCTCTCTCTCTCTCTCTGTGGCAGAGAACAACTCAGTGGAGTTGATCTTATACGACATCGTGGCGCGCAAGGAAGTGCAGCGCCTGCCACACAAGGCCGCTGTCCTCACCAGCCTCTACGTGGACCACAAGGGCAAGAAGTACATAGTTGTCTCCACTTGTGACTACGTTCTCACTGTCTGGGATACCCAGTCTGGTCCTCGAGCCCCCCCCCCCCCCCCTCCCCCCCCCCCCCCCAGGCCCCTTGGCGGGTGCCCGCCCCACGGGGCCCCTGAGCGGGTGGCCCCCCCCACACGTGGCCCCTCGGTGGGCGGCCTTACTCCCCCATGAATCAG
>Ga0115006_10000981_pt1 | contig 16898 bp, 24 predicted proteins | sample ArcOceMetagenome_3_FD_88943 | JGI IMG/M metagenome (GOLD analysis project Ga0115006, IMG submission 88943) | Marine eukaryotic phytoplankton communities from Arctic Ocean - Arctic Ocean- Svalbard ARC20M Metagenome | ecosystem: Environmental > Aquatic > Marine > Oceanic | place: Arctic Ocean...
GGGGTGGGGTTGTGGGGGAGAGGATGTCGGTGGAGGGAGGGGGTGGGAGCTTTCTCTTCGAAGCTTGCGAGGGGAACGACTGCGAAACGATCAAGGGGAGGTGCGACGACAGGGTTAGATTGACCAAGGGGGGCAACCTGTGTGCCTTCCCTTTCCTCATGAACGGGGTAATGAGGTACGACTGCGTTGGCGACGAAATTATAGTGGGACTGGAGGTGTGCGCGACGGAGGTTGACCCTTGCAGCTGCACCCACGATGGCATCAGCGGGGGGATGGAAACCGGGAGGGAAGGATGCTTAAGCGGCGGAAGAGACAGTATCGACTTGGCATGCAAGGTGGAGCACAACGGAGACGGCACGGAGAGCTGGTGCTACGTAGTGGACCCCCTCATGTGCGCGAGGATGAGCTCAGAGGAGAGGGAAATAAAGGGACTACTCGGGGTTACGTACTTCGACAGCGTTGAGTATGGAGGCGCGGGATGGAGGTACTGCGATATTGCGGGGGAGAACCACGCCGATAATTGGGTGGGAGAGTTAGGAAGGTGAGGGCGAGGGCGAAAAGGGTTAGGATGAGGGATTACATTTATTGCGGTGGTTACGGAGGAGGCGCGTCTTTTACGGAAGTACAAGAGCTTGTGGCTTTCGTTCCCAGCTCTGACGTTGTCAGCTCGTCGCTTCGCTCCTCGTCCGATCTCACCTATACTAACGAATACGACTCGTCCACCCCCCACTCAGCTGCGAGCTCTGCGAGCCGCTCGAAGAGGTAATAGACGTGATGACGTACATATACATTGGAGTCGGGGGATTTCTCATTAGTGCGTGCCTCCTGTTCTGCCTAGTTAGGCTTTGGTGCTCCGAAAGGAAACAGCTGAGCCAGGTCAGGATGGAAATGAGAGAGACTAGCGTCGCCCTCAAGAACGCCAAGGCAGAGGTTGAGAGGCTGAAGGAAGCAAAGAAGCAGGGAAAAGGAGTTGGACGGAACATCAGTGGAAACCTCGGGACTGCTTTCTTTGGAGGGATGGGAGGGATGTTGAAGACAATAAGAGGGGGAAATAGGACTAGGCGTGCAAGCGCAAACAAGGTAGACATGAACATGACGTCCTCGGCAAGTGCAGCAATTGGGAGAGGCGGGGAGAACGGAGGGGAAGTGAAGATAATGGACGTTGAGCAGTCAAGACTTCTCGTGAAAACGCAAGGAGAGGTCGAGAAGCTCAACGCTAAAATCAAAGACCTCGAAGGCTCAGAGCCAATGAAGGAAGTTCAAGCGTTGAAAGATAGGATAAAACATCTAGAGAGAGAGAACGCGACACAAAATAGGAAGATCAGCATCAATAGGAAGATGTACGGGTAGGGGGCAGGGGGGGGTTATTGGGGTAGGCGGATAAATAAGAGATATAATATTTATAAGGGAAGGAAGAACAACGATTTCTTTTCTAGGGCTGGGTTGGGGATACTGTCGCGCATGGAGTTGGGGGTGCTGAAGGCTCCGTCATCGGCACCGTCATTGTCATCGGCAACGTCCTTATTATTGCCCGAGCTGGTGCGTCTAAAATTTCCGGCTGTCGTGTTCAGGCCCCCGTTTTGCTTGCCCTTGAATAAGTTGAGAATATAGTTGATGATGAGAGGTAGCATATCAAGGTACATAATCTCAATGGCACATCCATAGCATATTGCGAAATACCCTCTAGTCGAATTGAAGGAGTTCTGAAACCCAGCATACCAGTTGTTGCCACTGAGATTCAGATTAAAGACTGCTGTGAGGGCAATCAGGAAAATACCAAAAAACCCGAAAAGCACCAGGAGCTTTGTTTTCAACACGAAAGTTTTCACTTTCGTTTCTGTTGAGCCTATTTTCAGCGATGATGACCGTGATGTGTCCGATGATGGCCGTGATATGTCTGATGGTGATTCTAGTGTTCTAATGGCGAAGTATACTGCAAAGAGATAAAAGCCATAAAACTCAATATACTTTGCGTATGAATAGACACTTCGAAGATAGAAAGTTCAGATTATTATCGTAGGACTGTCGATTCCCGCGCCGATGAGAGTCGGGATTATAATTAAAACAATTCGTAAAATCATGTCTGAAATCTGAACTCTCTTTGCGAGAACATTGATCCTGTTGACAACGTCAAGAATTCTTCTGTCTGACCCTTTATTGAGACCGCTTATTATTGGTTCCACGACACTACGAAAAGCAATTGAATTACCAACCCACTCTGCTGCATTCATCGCGAGGAAGGTGAATGTGAAGAAAATGAGGTTCACCTTGGGGTCACAAATTATCGTGGTGGGAGAATTGTACTTAAAGGTGGAGAAGATGATCACTGGTATGTAGTTATTACACACGAGATTGCAACAATGTTGGGCCGTTTGGCGAGCTGCGCCTTCAATGTTCTGTCCTTTTTGCTACTTCTCATGTAGGTTTTGCGAAAGAGTCAAAGACACTGGAGGGAATTGCAGGCGCAACCTACCAGGCCGATTATACACTGGGGGCTCAAGCCCGAGATTGGGGTTCGACAGTCTAAGCCATCAAGGTTGATCCAATCAGAAACGCCAGTGAACCCTTCGTTACAAACGCAAACACCATGTATACATGTTCCGTGATGTTCATCTACTTCCCACACGTAGGGTACTCCATTGGCACAGTCACTCGGCGGGATCTGAGAGGAACGATCGTAAGTGCAATTCTCGTTCCTCTCAAGAGCAATTGATGCATGGGTAGCTGCACCCAACATGAAAGTCAATCTGAACACTCGAGGAGAATTCAGAAGAGGTTCTCGTGAAGGAGTATATGGTAATAAAGACAGAAAGAAGAATTGAAAGTCAATTTGTTACCCCGAAGATAAGGAGGGTGGGCCTAATGACGGAGGAATGACGTGGGGGTGGAAGTTTTTATGGATACTGCCTCGTTAAGTTGTAAAGGGGAGGCCTGATGAGGGAGGAAGAAGGGCGTGGAAGAAAGTATGGGGCGTAATTAGAATATGTTTTGCGTAGTGTAGGAAGTGGGTGGAGGCTTCGTTAGCGCTCTTGCCTGCACCAAGCAACTCCAGTTCTTTGAGGATGGCGGTATACCTCGCAAGGTGAGCTTCGAATCCCCCCGGACTGGCGAAAGCGTACTCATTGAAGGTTAGTAGCTAGAGTGACCTGGATCATTTGTTAGTGCGTAAGCCTGCAGCTCATCGGTCCACTCGAAGTAGTTGTCAGAGGTGAGGAACTTGTCGAATGGCGCACATGGAGAGCGATCGTTGGTGGTGGTGACGGCGGTGGGGGAGGAGGTGACATCACTGATGTGTTATAGGGCTTGAAGTCCACCTTGCCTTTCAAGGAGACCGTCATGCGCTCGCTAGCCATGGTCTTTGCCCAGCGTGTGAAGTCCTCGGTCGGCTCGAAGGTACCTAGCGGCGTTCTGAGGTCGTCAGGAACAGGGGTGCAGTCACTGAGGAGGGTCTTCAGTAGCAGGTGTGCTTGGAGGCACCCCTGGCACATCGTTGTCGGAACACCCTCGACTGCTGCTTCCATGTCGTGTTTGGAGACTAGAAACAGCAAGGAGGGGCCGTCATGTGCCCCCACACTGGCGAACAGTGAGATAATGTAGTTGGTTGCCACGGTGGGGTAATGGCTGAGAGCAGGCTGAAGACGTCCTCTGGATACCAAAGAGTGTCGTGGAGGTGGTCAGTGAATGTGATGTTATTGTTGAGGGTCATTATCGTTAAGAGTTTGCAACTGTTAATCTTATCAGGTGAAAAGTGGGGCTATAATTACTGTCAAGCGATTTTGAAAGTGCTGTTAGCTGGCATATTTGTGTATATTAGGATATATTCTATTATTTATAAGTCTATCATATGTAATAATTGGAATCTTGTATGTGTTGTGTATTATATTGGGAATTTTTGAGTTTTGTAAATTTATAATAATTAATCATTTTGTTCTATATTATTCTAAAGATACACATGTATCAAATATATAATGTAATATATTACTATATTCTCTTTTTGTGTAATATTTATGGTTAAAATTTGACGTGTTTATAACATTTATTAAGGTGGGTTTTATTATTTTCAACATATTATATGTGATACATATAGTAAAATATAGATACAAATAGTATTTTATAGTTTAGAAATACGTTCAAATCGATTTTTGGAGCAAAATTCGAGCTCCTGCTACTCCATCAAATCATATCTAACATTACTATTATCCTTCCTCTCACTATTTAATAATAGGTCTTAATCGGTTCTAGCAACTTATTGGAGTGTATCGACCTTAGGGGAAAAGTTATAAGCTTTGGCTGTCCACTCTTGGTTGGGGTGAATATTATGAGTGGATCTGGTAGCTCAACGCTTTCCCCGAGCGGTGTAGGAGGATCTAATGTGCAAGGTATCCCGCCGCTGCCGGAGGAGGTTGTTGAGGAGGGTAAGGAAGACACTCAAGAACTTCCCGATCTCTCTGTAACCTCCACATTATAAATAGATGTGGGGAGGGCGGGGACCAACAACAGGCGAAGAAGAAGAAGAAAAAAAAGAAAACGAAGAAAAAGTGGAGCAAGGAGAAAAGAGAATTCAAGAAGAATAAAAGGCAGCAGCAACAGGGCGATGAACCACCTCAAGCTACGATCATTCCACCATCTGGTGCGACGTGGACACCTATGTAAGGAGTAAGAATGAGGTTCATGGATGGATAGGTAGTTATGATAGAAAAAAATGTTTTATTGTTTCGTTTTTCCTAAGTACAGTATTCATCCTAAACCCTAAATTGGTACACCACCTGATGTCGCAAAATTATTAAGCAACAAGTTACAGGTGAAGTTTACGCGAGCTCCTTTACGTCATCCTCGTAAACTGAAATTGGGGGGCAAGTACAGACGAGGTTGCGGTCTCCGTACACATTGTCGACGCGGCCGCAGGTAGGCCAGAACTTGGTTCCCTTGACCCAGGGAGCGGGGAAGGCGCCCTTCTCCTTGGAGTAGGGGAGCTCCCACTTCTCGTCGAGGATCATGGAGATGGTGTGGGGGGAATTGCGGAGGGGTGACAGCTCAAGGTCGACCTTGCCGCTTCCGACGTCGTCGATCTCAGCGCGGATGGCGAGCATGGCATCGCAGAACCTGTTGAGCTCGGCGAGGTCCTCACTCTCGGTGGGCTCGACCATGAGGGTTCCGGCGACGGGCCAGGACATGGTGGGGGAGTGGAAACCGTAGTCCTGGAGCCTCTTGGCGACGTCCTCCTCGGAGACGCCAGTGGACGCCTTGAGAGGGCGGAGGTCGATGATGAACTCGTGAGCGCACTGGCCGTTCTTGCCGCGGAAGAGGATGTCGTAGGCGCCATCGAGACGGGAGGCCATGTAGTTGGCGTTGAGGATGGCGTGCTCGGTCGCATGCCTGAGTCCCTCGGCTCCCATCATCTTGATGTAAAGGTACGAGATGGGGAGGATGGCGGCGGATCCAAAGGGAGCGCCGGCGACGGCGCCAGTGGACTTGGGAACGCAGATTCCGGGCTCAGTGTTTCCGCAGAGGTCTCCGGAGGCCTCGGCGTCGACGACGTGTCCGGGGAGGTGGGGGGCGAGGTGAGAAGCAACGCCGATGGAACCAACTCCGGGTCCTCCTCCTCCGTGGGGAATGCAGAAAGTCTTGTGGAGGTTCAAGTGGCAAACATCAGCACCGATGGCTCCAGGGCTGGTAAGTCCAACCTGAGCGTTCATGTTGGCTCCGTCCATGTAAACCTGTCCTCCAGCATCGTGGATGCGGTCGCAGATCTCGACGATGTCCTCCTCGAAGACTCCAAAGGTGGAAGGGTAGGTGATCATGAAGCAAGCGAGGTTGTCGCCGTGCTTTGCAATCTTGGCCTTGAGGTCCTCCATGTCGCAGTTACCCTCGTCGTCGTTGTCAACGACAACGACCTTCATGCCGGCCATGGTGGCAGAAGCAGGGTTGGTACCGTGGGCCGACTTTGGGATGAGGCAGATGTTCCTGTGCCCCTCACCCTTTTCGGCGAGGTAGTTCTTGATGCAAAGGAGACCAGCGAACTCTCCGGTGGCGCCGGAGTTGGGCTGGGCGGAGACAGCGGCGAAGCCTGTGATCTCACACAAGTCCCTGTTGAGGTCCTTGATCATCTCGTGGTAACCCTGGACCTGGTCGTGAGGGGCGAAGGGGTGGATGTTCGCGGTCTCGTCCCAAGTAACGGGGACCATCTCGGTAGTAGCGTTCAGCTTCATGGTGCAGGAGCCAAGACTGATCATGGAGTGGTTGAGGGCGAGGTCCTTGTTCTCGAGGGTCTTGAGGTACCTGAGCATCTGGGACTCGGAGTGGTGCTGGTTGAAGATGGGATGAGTCATGATATCCTCCTCCCTGTGGTAGCCTCCACCGACGTTGGTCTCGGATACGTCGGCGGTAAGGTCGGGGGAGGCGATGCCAAAGCCGGAGGTGAGGAGGGAGGTGAGGTCCTCGCGGGTGATGCCCTCGCCCATGCTGATTCCGACGGTGTTGTCGTCGATGATGCGGACGTTGCATCCGGCGGCGGCAGCGGAGGCAGCGACGGAGGCAGAAGTCATGCCCTTGGAGGAGACGTCGACGGTGAAGGTGTCGAAGAAGTCTTCAGAAGTGGCAGAGAACCCGGCGGCGGTGATCTCGCGGTGCGCGACGCGCGCGAGGGCGTGGATGCGACCAGCGATGTTCTGGACGCCCTCGGGTCCGTGGTACACGGCGTAGGCAGCGGCCATGTTGGCGAGGAGGGCCTGCGACGAGCAAAGCGACGAGCAGAAGGTGGTTAGTGGTGCGAATATGCGGTATGTTGCTCTTGTTTTTGCCTTTGCTGTCGCTTCGCTCCTCGTCCTTTCTCACCTGGGCAGTGCAGATGTTGGAGGTGGCCTTGTCCCTCCTGATGTGCTGCTCCCTGGTCTGCATCGCCATCCTGAGGCAAGGCTTGCCCTCGGAGTCAATAGTCACCCCGATGATGCGCCCAGGCATCTGCGATGAGCGAAGCGAATCGCGAAAAGGGTTAGGCGATGAGGGAAGCGACGAGTAAAGGGTTTCGTTACATCATAATAAAGAACAATATTAGGCAGCTCGCTACGCTCGCTGCCTTCGCCAATTGCTTCGCTCCTCGCTCCGCCCCACCTTCCTGGAGTAGGAGTCAGAGGTGGAGAGGAATCCAGCGTGGGGTCCCCCAAATCCCATGGGCACGCCGAAGCGCTGGGCGGAGCCCACGGAAATGTCGGCGCCGAAGGAGGCGGGGGACTTGATCTTGGAGAGGGCCATGAGGTCAGTGGCGGCAACGAGCAATCCTCCTCCCTCGTGGAGGCGGTTAGCGAAGGACTCGTAAGTCTCCCCGGGGGACTCAATGGATCCGTAGGTGTTGGGGTACTGGACGATGGCTCCGCAGTAGTCTCCAGCGGAGAAGTCAGCGGAGGAGTGGTCCCCACGGATGAGCTCGATGCCGATGGCGCCGGCGCGAGTCTCGAGTAGGGAGATGGTCTGGGGGTGAATGTCATTGGAGATGAAGAACTTGTTCTTCTTCCCCTTCTTCCCCTTGAGGGCGAAGGACATCTGCATGGCCTCAGCGGCAGCAGTGCTCTCATCAAGCAGACTAGCGCAAGCCATGGGGAAACCGGTGAGGTCGGACACGAGGGTCTGGAAGTTGAGAAGCATCTGCGATGAGAGGCGGTGATGAGCGGGCGAGGAGCGAGCGGCGGTGAAGAGCGAAGCGACGAGTGGAAAATGTGTTTTTAGTATTATAGCTCTAGCTGTCGCTTCGCTCGAGCAGTCCGCCCAGCCTTCCTTCGCTCCTCCTCCAATCTCACCTCAAGCCTGCCCTGGGAGATCTCGGCCTGGTAGGGAGTGTACGCAGTGTACCACCCGGGGTTCTCGAGCATGTTTCGGAGGACGACGGGGGGAACGATGGTATCGTAGTAACCCTGACCGATGAAGGACTTGTTGACAATGTTCTTGGAGAGCATCTAGGGGGTGAGGAGGGGGAGAGGAGCGAAGCGACGAGCACAAGGTTGTTAGTCGAAGGCTAAACGGCACCAACAAACGCCCCCCAGCGACTCGTCGCACATACAGCTGCCCTCATCCAGCTGCCCTACCCTCCCAGCGACTCGAATCACCTCAAGTTGCTCACCTGCTTCAAATGCTGCAGAGCCTCGGTCTCAGTCATGGCGGGATCCATATCCAACTCCTTATCGGCGAGGATGTTGGCTGGAACAGTGCTCTTAACCATTGCCTTGAAGGAATCAAAGCCGATTACGCCAAGCATGTTCTGGGCATCGTTGGTGGATGGTCCAATATGACGACGTGCGAAATCATCACACATCCTTAAAGGATCAGTTGACAAACAACGAACTATTGGGTGGAAAGGGATAAAGAATAGAGTAAGTAAGAGGAAAATGGCAAGAAGGTTGGCCACGGAGTCAGACCGCTAGGGTCTTACCTGAGGCCCTTCCAAGAGTCTTCTGAGACATTGCAGCATGCTTAGCAAGAAGAACTCTGTTACTAGCTCTCACAGCTTTTGCCGCAGTATGTAAAGATAGCATTATGTATGTAAATCACCACAAAATGTCCACCTCATCTATCTGATGGAATTAGTTTTGAGGGCCTTCATCCCCAAATAAAAACCTGTATAACCTTTTAATAAATGATCTATCTACTAACATTTATTCTTTTATTCGCTATAAACACACACCTAACTCACACTTGGTCAATGATGCGTGGAAGTTTGACAACAAGGATAATAAATGCTTCGAGTCGGGGTGCTGCTCTTGGATTTAATTCGTTGACTCTCCTTCCTACCGTTGAGGCTTCCAAATCAGTCAGGAGGAACCCCTTCTCGACCATATTGGATTCCCTGATGAGGTCGCCGAAGGGTACTTCTACCAGGCTCATGAGTGCGGCGACTAAGGAAAAAGAGGCGGGTCCTGTTGAAATCTTCAGGAAGGACTACATGCAGCCGGCGAACTTTGTCAAGGAGGTCAGGATGGACTTTGGCATTGAGGAGGGCAAGACCACCGTCAAGACGGAGCTTCTCGTGGAGAAGAACTCCAACTCCAAGCACTCAAAGGGGGACCTGGTGTTGGACGGAGGTAAGGGCTGGAGAGAAGCGCAAACGGAGCGTAGCGACGACTGTATGCTACTGCAACACAATAAATAACAACCTTCTGCTCGTCGCTTCGCTCCTCACCGCTGCTCCTCAACGCCGCTCCTCACCGCCGCTCCTCACTGCCGCTCGCTCCTCACCCCTTCCCGCGTCCTAGACTCCACCTCCGTAACCCTTCTTTCTGTCAAGGTTGACGGCGGGGAGGCCCTCACCGAAGGAAAGGACTACGAGATTAACGACCAGCAGTTGATCATCTTTGAGGGTGCCCTTGGGGATGGCAAGGAATTCAAGCTCGACACTGAGGTCACCATCGTCCCGGAGGACAACACCCAGCTTTCAGGCTTTTACAAGTCCGGTCCCATGTACTGCTCACAATGTGAGGCCGAGGGCTTCCGTCGCATCACCTACTATCCCGACCGCCCGGACAATATGGCCACCTTCAAGTCCGTTAAGATTACCGCGGACAAGGGAAAGTACCCTGTGCTCTTGAGCAACGGAAACCTCGTCGAGGAGGTCAAGGACGCGGGGGGGGGGAAGGTGAGGGGGAGCGAGGAGCGAGGAGCGAGGAGCGAAGGATTGAAGGCTGGGTGGAGGACTGTCCAGTGCCATAACTAACAACGCATCTTCCGCTCGTCGCTTCGCTCCTCACCGCCGCTCGCTAATCGCAGCACTCCGCCACCTGGTCCGACCCCTTCCCTAAACCCTCCTACCTATTTGCCATTGTCGTTGGAGACCTCGGCTCCATCTCCGACAGCTACACCACGACATCGGGACGCAAGGTGCACCTCGAGATCTTCAGCGAGAAGGAGAACGTCGACAAGTTGGACTATGCCATGGAGAGCCTCAAGAACAGCATGAAGTGGGACGAGGACAAGGTGAGGCGGAGCGAAACTGGAGCGAAGCGACAGCAAAAGCATTATACCGCCTTCCTACATAACAAATAACCTTCCGCTCATCGCTTCACACTTCGTAGTTCGGCCTCGAGTACGACCTCAACATCTACAACGTTGTCGCGGTTAACGACTTCAACATGGGAGCCATGGAGAACAAGGGCCTCAACGTTTTCAACACCGCATACGTCCTTGCAGACCAGAAGACTGCCAGCGATGGGGACTACGAGAGGGTCGAGGGAGTTATTGGGCACGAGTACTTCCACAACTGGACCGGAAATAGGGTCACCTGCAGGGACTGGTTCCAGCTCACTCTCAAGGAGGGACTTACCGTCTTTAGGGACCAGGAGTTTTCCGGCGACCTCGGATCTAACGATGTCACGAGGATCGAGGTGAGGCAGAGCTAGCAACGCCAAATCTAGTGACGAAAACTGCACGCTTTCGTACTGTCATACAAGACGCGCCTCCTTCGCAACCACCCCAATCATTCTCATCCCTTATCCTAACCCTTTTCGCGATTCGCTTCGCTCATCGCAGAATGTCAGGGGCCTAAGGGGTAGGCAATTCGCGGAGGATAACGGTCCCATGAGCCACCCCATCCGCCCAGAATCCTACATCGCCATGGACAACTTCTACACATCCACCGTCTACTCCAAGGGCGCCGAGGTTATCCGCATGTACCAGACCCTCCTCACTCCCGGGGGGTTCAGGAAGGGTATGGACCTTTACTTCCAGCGCCACGATGGCTCCGCCGTCACCTGCGACGACTTCAGGGCTGCCATGGCGGACGCGAACGGAGTCAACCTCGACCAATTTGAGATGTGGTACCTGCAGAACGGGACCCCCACCCTATCTCAATCCTCCACCTACGACCCCTCTACCTCTACCTTCACCCTTACCTTGACCCAGAGCTCCCCAAGCAACCCGGTGAACAAACCCTTCCACATCCCTGTCTCTTTCGGAATCATCGATTCGTCCTCTGGCGAGGAGCTCTTGCCCACCGAGGTTCTCGAACTGAAGGAGAAGACCAGCACTTTCACATTCACCCTCTCGAACGTCGTCGGGACCCCCGTGCCGAGCATTCTCAGAGGCTTTTCCGCCCCCGTCAAGCTCATCAACGACGACGAGGACACCGCGACGAGCCAGTTGCAGACTCTTGCAGCTTACGACACTGACGGTTTCAACAGATGGGAAGCTGGGCAGAAAATCTTTACTTCCGCAATCTTTACCGAACTCGCTGGAGAGTGTGAGCCATCAATCCTCGATGCCGTGTTCACAACCTTCCACCAGTCCCTCACCTCTGACAAACTCAGTGACGATTCGATCAGGGCTTACAACCTCATGCTACCCACGGAAGGAAGGTGAGGCGGGCCGAGCGCAAGTAGTATTATCGGGTCCGCAATGTATCCTAACTCCCCAATTGCTCGCTCTTCGCTTCGCTCATCTTAGCCTTGCCGAAGACTTGGAAACCATCGAGCCTGTCAAACTTAGGGAGGCGAGGGAGAGCATCAAGAAACAGGTGGCCAAGAAGTTCAAGCCCCAGTTTCAATTCCTTTACGATAAGCTTACGGGAGAAATGGAAGGTGTTCCATTCGCGGTTGACTCCAAGAGCATCGGAAAGAGGAGGTTAAGGAATGTCTGCCTCGATTTCATCACAACTACCGTCGACAGGACCGACGAAACCGAGGTTCTTGCCAACGCCAAGGTCGCACACACTCACTACTACGCCGCTAATACAATGACTGACAAGCTTGTAGCCATGTCGATTCTCAGCAACGTCTACGGCAGCGTTGAGGCAGAGGCACTAAGGGACGAGGTTCTCATGCATTTCTACAAGGAGGCCGATGGAGATGCCCTCGTCATGAACAAGTGGTTCTCGGTTCAGGCATCTTCCACCAAGCCCAATGTCTTGGAGGACGTCAAAAAGCTCATGGAGCACCCCGATTTCACCATCAAGAACCCCAACCGCTGCAGGGCCCTCGTATCCGTCTTCACGGCAAACTCGGCTGCGTTTCACGCAGAGGATGGCTCAGGATACGATTTCATCACCAGTGTCATTAAGGAACTCGATCCGCTCAACCCCCAGGTCTCATCGCGCATGTGCGGCTCCCTGATTCAGCATAAGAGGTACGACAGCAAGAGGGCAAAGCTCATGGTCAAGAAGCTCGAAGAGATCAAGGACTTTGCTGACCTCAGCCCGGATAGCTTTGAGGTCGTGAGCCGTGGATTGAACTGAATGGGAAATCTTAAGGCAAATTCTTGCTTTCGACGAGTACATTGCTTTTGTTAGTGTTAGCGTTACAAAAGTTGCTCGAGCTGGGAAACAATATATGCGGTTTGTTCCTTGTCGTAGCCCCACTTGACGAAAAAATCCTTCCATCGCTGAACACCGGGAGCTACAGGCTCGGAATCATCCGATCGTGCAGCCGCTACAATGTTGTCGATCTGCGATGAGCGACGCGAATCGCGAAAAGGGTTAGGACAGGGGTCGATGAATATGACGTAGGTTGGAGGAGGGGCGCATCTTTTAGAGCGAATGCTGCCGCTCAACGCTTTTCGCTTTGCTCCTGGTCCAATCTCACCTCACTTGAGGCCCTTCCCCACCTTTCATTGTCCTCCACACCTAACTTCAGAAGGAGCTATGATGAGGGCGGGGGTGAGGACGAGGAGCGAAGCAACGAGTGGGGCTGCGCGTTGCTATTGCTGTCGCTCACCTTCATGATTTCCTTCCCCCTCGCGCAAGTCAACGCAGACGTCCTTGCCATGCTCTCGTTCGAGCCCTCCATCGCAACCTCCTCTTCTGTAGCAGCCTCCTTCTCATTTGCCGCCTCCCTCTTGAAGTGGAAAGACTGGGATGCTGGCATTATGACGTTCATGAGGGATAAGTCTATTATGTGCTCAGTGGATCCCGATAAGTTCGATATTGTCGAAGCAAGAAGGGGGGGAGGAGGGGTTGGAGAAGCATCCAGCGTTAGGTACGAGACGAAGAAGCCTCGGATCCCATCAGAGGTGGAGAGCTGTGCAGAAAGAACTTGGGGAAGGGTAGAATCCGCCTCATTTGGTGGTAATTCTAGCGCCTGCGTGACGAGACCTCCAATCTTAACCTGCTCCATAAAGGGTGCTTTCAGTATTCGCTCAATGTCAGGTAGTTTGGAGGCACTGAACTTCGTTCTGTGAGTGAGCTGGAACGATGATCTTTTGATTAGAGGTTGTACAAGGAAGCATCGGGCGGAAGATATGAGCGACATGAAAACTAATAAGAGAGGTAGGAGAGCGGGGGGGGCGAGCATTCAATTGAGGAGGTAATAAACTCAAGGGGTGAAAAACTTGCAGAGTTGTTTTGGTTGATTCCACTGCTTTAACAACTTAATTTCATATTCGAGTGTACAATCTTTATGGATACACAAGAACACCAATTAAGAAGGCCCGCACGGCATCCTCTTCTTCCTCCTCCCTTGTTCCCACCCCTCCCTCCGATGTGATCCTCATCCCCGTTGGCGGTTACTTTGGATCCCTCGGCTCCCACACTTCGGCTATTCTCTCCAGACTCTCCTCCCTATCCTCTTCAACTGTGACGATCGCCGCAAGTGTTGAATGCAAGTACAAGGAGACCGAACCGAAGAAGTAGGGCCCCTCTCACACTCCTGACTCCACGGACTTCCCGAAAGCACTCCGCGGAGGGAATGGAGTTACGCCGAAGGTTCTCTAACACACCGCATCCGCAATTTTCTACGTATGTGTTGATAACCCCTCCTCACACGTATATTTCTTCACCTCATCTTTCGGCGGTCGTGCAGCAATCCATACCATCCTCCAGCGTTTCGAGGATAGGAAGAAGGACGCTCCCACGCCAAACCCACCCCTACCAGGTCCGTGCCTTGACACAACCGGACAGTCTCGTGCTGGTGTTACGTATCCCGTGGAAATCCCAGTTAACTTCAAGGGGGTTATATGGTGCGGTTATACTCTCTACGGCGAGGGTAGAATGGAAGTTCTGAGGTCCCTTCGCGAGCACGGGAAGAAGGATTTGAGGTGCTGTTTCGTTATTGGTACGATGGATAAGGATAATCTCACGCTCGTTAAAGATATGAGAGGTATTGCCGAGGATATTGGTTGGGGTGAGGGAAGGATCAAGGTGGTTGCGGTCGAGGGTGGGGGCGACAGCGTTTTTGACATCAAAGGAAAGGGGGAGGAAACTATTGTGGAGAAAGCGGGAGGAGAGATTGAAGATTTTATAAGGGGAGTTTAGGAGGGGTTGGGGGGGATAACGGGATCAGGGATAGGACGTGTTGTTGTGTTGTTTGCAAAACGTATGGTTGAATTATTAAATCAAAACTGCGGATTTGCTACTGCTATGGATCAAGGACCGTCCATCCTCATCGTTCGCGCCCTTCTTTGAGAACGTTTTCCAAACATTGAACCCTGCAAAAATCGTTCCGACTGCGAGGAGGCCGATGAGAGCGCCTACGAGGCCAAAGTTTACGTTCGTTCCTATCAAGTTCTCACCCGTTTCCGTCCCGCCGCCAACACCAACCGCCGCCTGAGTTCCTTCGAACCCCTCTCTAACAACGCTGAGGGCAAAGGAGCTGCAATGAGCGAAGCGAATCGCGGAAAGGGTTTGAATTATGGATAAGAAATATTGCGGTGATTGGTAAGGGATCAAGGAGCGAAGCGACGAGCTCCCCCTCACCTCACGATGACCCCGTCAACCCCAAGAGTCGGGGTACCGCAGACGCTCTCTTCCGTTGACTTGTAAGACTCGTACGCAGCAAGCACTCCAACCTTATCGTCCCCTTCAACCTCAAAGAGGTCCAAGGAAACCACACTCCCACCTCCCCAGCTTCCGTGTAGCAGGACATCGTTACACGCAGTTATAACGTATCCCTTCTCGGAGTCTCGCGACGACGAAAGCCACTCATGCCAGTTCTCTTGGGTTCCGACGGTGTAGTCAAGGATTTCGGGACAGGTCGCAGACTCTTCAGCCTACCATGAGAGGCGGGCACGAGGATCAGTTGTTAGTTATAGGCAAGGAGTGAAGCGAAAAGGTGAAAAGTCGTTCATAGCCAGCCCTCACCTGGGGTTCACAAACTAGAGGAGAGCTTCTCGTGTTATAACTGTGGGCGTTGTAGCAATGGTTGCCCTCCATACTCAAAAGGAGGATATCATTCAGGGTTGTAGACGAGACCCTTCCTCCAAGCCCAATCAAGCGCCAATCAACATCCTCAGATTTGTCCTTCGCGATACCAGCATAAATTTTCCCCCCATCGGAGATCGCGACGAGACCGGAATCGTTACCGAGCGGTGCCCAGGTCGCTGAAGTGACGGACGTCCTAACGGCGTCATCAGAGCAAATACACGTTCCGTTGAGGCGAACATGACAGTCGGTTTCGTTAAGGACGAAAAGAGGGGATTCAGGATGGAGGGGAGAGGTTCCAGGCGCCGACTTTATTTTCATCGTTGCGAAAGGGAGCCCGCTCCCCTCTTCAACCTGAATCTGGTTCACGACATTAGCTTCATCGTCTTGACCGCGGTATGCAAGGTCCCAAAGGCCCCTCCCGACCTTCTCCAGCTTCGGTTCTGTCCCCCCCTCGCTCCCCTCAACAACCTTGTCGAAACCCCTTGCCTCCACGGTGCCCTCCAAAGAGCTTCGGGACGAGTGAACGTCGAACATGGCAGGGTCTACGTTTATTGCGAACGCGAGACTCTTGCCAGAGGGTACCCCTGCATCCCTCCCAGAGATGTAGTTATTAATTAACTTTGTAATGATGGGCTGGTAATCGGGCTGCGACGAGCGAAGCGAATCGCGAAAGAGATTAGGACATGGAATGAGAATTATTGCGGGGATGTATAGAAGTAGGGGTGTGTGTGGTTTTCGTCGCTTCGCTCCTCGTCCAATCTCACCTCCCAAAGCTGGAGTGACACGTCGTCGTTTGATCCGAACTTTCCGTATCCATCACTGCTCATGGACTCCCAGTCGCTGGAATCAGGATCGTTCAGGATTGAGAAGCGCCTGCAGAAGCCTTCGTTTGAGGTAAAGCAGTCAAAGCTACACTCGTCTGTCTCGATCCAAACAGACTGCCAGGGCTGGAAAAGTTCTGCCTTACAATCGCAAGGCTTAGCGTCGCCATCAAGGACAAACTCGAGAGTGATGTCGAATTTGGACTTCGCTTCTTTGACGGCATCGTTGGCACTAATGAAGAAGTCTTTGGCCATCTTGTTCCATTGCCGGGCTGCGACGAGGGAAGCGAATCGCAAAAAGGGTTAGGCGAGGAGGGAAGCGACGAGTGAAGGGTTTCGATCATCATAAAGATCAACATTAGGCAGCTCGCTACGCTCGCTCGTAGGATGAGGATGGTGTCGTCGCTTTGCTCCTCATCCAATCTCACCCCGAAGGCTTGGTAAGCTTGAGCAGATGTCTTTAGGGGCAGACTTAAAACAGAGCGCAACTGAAATCGTCTGATTGTGAATAGAAGGAGGGGCCGATGAAGTAAAGTACTCGAGGACGTCATCAAGAGTTGAATAGGGTTCTTGCCCGATAAGTTTGGGGAGGTCATGAGAGAGTTTGAAGGCATTGGAACCAGGTACGTAGTGCGGATCAATTTTTAGTGAAGTGACACCTTTGGCAAACATGGCGTTCCACTCGCGCAAGTCATCGGTGCTGTGAAGTTGGTACTGTGCCATAGAGGAGATTGAGGCTCAATTTTCAAGACCCTGTTACTTAGTTATTTTGTTAATTCTAACGTGAATTTGTCTTCAACCATATTTTCAGTCAGGGTTAGTGTTATGGTTTAGGGTTAGGGTTATTAGGGTTATTTAAATAATATAATTTAGATTAAAAGGCTGGAACCGGCATGTGTTGGGATTTTGTCGGGAAAACCATCCTGGGGTGGGTGGGTGGAAGTGAAAGAGAGAAGGAAGGATAC